>Ga0180087_1000109_pt1 | contig 12786 bp, 12 predicted proteins | sample EasRiv790_16_10D_FD_121789 | JGI IMG/M metagenome (GOLD analysis project Ga0180087, IMG submission 121789) | Soil microbial communities from meander-bound floodplain in the East River, Colorado, USA - East River metaG ERMLT790_16_10D | ecosystem: Environmental > Terrestrial > Soil > Floodplain ...
GACCCGGCGCCAACGAACAGGAACGCGCGACGGCCGAGGCAACCGCCAGGGCTCGCGACCTCGACATCCGCCTACGTTTGGCGGACCTCTAACCACGAAACAGGAAAGGAAAAAGCAATGGACCCCATTACTCTCGAACGCGTGAACCGCGCCGTAACGTCCGCCCGACAGTTCCGGGCAGACGCCGAGGCGGCGATCCAGCGCGGCGCCGCCATCACGGATGCGGAAGTCGCGACCCTCTACCAGTCGGCCGAGTCCGCCCTCGCCGAGCGCGACGCCCTCGTACAGGCGTACGAACAGGGCAAGCGCGCCGACGAACACGACGCATGGCTCGAACGCATGGCGGCGCCGAAAGGCACGACCCCGCCGAACCCGTTCTCGGGCGGCGAGCGCGCCAACGACCCGACCTCGACCGCCGAGTACGGCTCGGCGTTCGTGTCCCATCTTCTGACGCGTAAGCGTGGCGGACCGAGCGATGTCGAGCGCGCGACCCTCAGCATCGCGAGCGACGGCGCGGGCGGCTACACCGTCCCGGCCGACCATCGCGCGAACATCCTTCAGCGTCTCCCGGCACTGTCCGAAATCTTCGCGAACGTTACCTCGTTCTCGACCGGCCGCGATACCGTCGATTGGCCCCGCATCCGCCGCCACGGTACCTCGGGCTCGATCTACACGTCGGCTTTCGTCGGCTCGTGGATTCCCGAGGTCCCGTCCGCCTCGGCCGGGCAGAACGAGCCGACGTTCGGCAAGTTCAAGATCACCATCGAAAAGTACCGCGCCCTCGCGCGCGTCTCGATGGACCTCGCGGACGACGCCGAGTTCGACTTGATGTCGTTCCTCGCCAACGACGGCGCGGTTAACGCCGCCCTCGGCCGCGAGTACGCCATCATCGCCGGTACGGGCATCTCAACCGAACCCCTCGGCGTGATGAACATGCCGACGGCGTCCTCGTCCCCGACCGAGGAACAGATTTTGACCGTGGACATCGAGGGTTCGACCTCGAACACGATCTCGAACTCGACCTCGAACGCCGGTTCGGCGCCGAAGTTGATCACCCTGTTCTACTCGCTCCCGGCGCAGTACCGCCGCCTCGCCTCGTGCCGATGGGTTATGAACTCGCTGTCAATGGCGGCGACTCGCAAGCTCATTGACGCGAACGGGCAGTTCCTTTGGGTCCCCGGCTTCGCGGCCGAGCCCGATTTCTTGCTCGGTAAGCCGGTCGTGATCTCCGAGTTCATGCCGTCGGACGGCTCGGACGGCAACAAGCCGATCCTTTTCGGCGCCCTGTCCGAGATCATTTGCCCGGTCCGCAAGGACATTTCCGTTTCCGTCGCCCCGGAACTCTACATGGCGACGGACGAGATCGGCCTATTCTTGCATCAGCGCATGGGCGTTGGCGTGTCCAATTGCGACGCGCTCCGCATCGGCGTCGTCTAGCCGTCAGCGCGGGCGGGAGCTAACGCCGGGTATCCCGCCCGCCTACGGACATCGGCGCCAGGAAAGGAAACCTAGAAATGCATCAGGCACTCGTAGACACGATCAAATGCTCGATGGTATTGCTCCCGCTTCTGCGGGACGATACCGCCGTCGCGAGCAAGTTCGTTGACACTCGCGGATACAAGTTCGTCGAGTTTCACATCCTCGTCGGCGCGACCGACATCACGTTCGACGCCAAGCTACAGGAATCCGTCAACGCCGACGGTTCCTCGCCCTCGGACGTGACGGGCGGCGCCATCACGCAGATCAGCGCCACGGGCGACAACGTAATGTGCGTGATCTCCGCGCTCGTTACGACCCTCACGAAGCGCTACGCGGGCGTTCTCGTGGACCCCGGCGACGGTACCCTCGGTACGAACGTCGCGGTCGAGTCGTTCCGATGGGGCAAGTCGGGCAATCTGCCCGAGGAATTGGAAGCGGCCGGGTCGAACTCGTACGCTACGGCGGAAGTGATCCGCGTCTAACGATCCCCTTTCGAGGATCATCGCGTGGGCGGGCGCCGTGTCCGCTCCCGCTATTGGACCCCGAAACAGAAAGGAAACGGCGATGGTAACGAACGACTCGTCTAACGAGAACGTCATCGAGGACGACCGACCGGCGCCCCGGCGCCACGGGCTACAGACTATGAAGCTCGTCAACAAGGACCCCGCGATCCGCTCGCTACTCGGCGCGCTCGGCGAGGTCGGGTTCCTCGCGGGCGGCGCCGCCAGGAAGTTAGTAACGGGCATGGACGAGCCGAACGACCTCGACATCTTTCTTTACGGCGACAACGAGGGCGACGCTAACGCGTCCCTAACCCGCGCCGTCGAGATCATGCGGGACCTCGGGTACGTCGAAAAGACTCGCCGCCTCGCTATCACGTTCGAGCTACCCTCGGTCGCGGGGCAATTGCTCCCCGTGCAAATCGTGGTCCCGTTCCGCGACGCGTGGCAACGGACCTACGGGACGCCCGTCGAGGTTCTTTCTCAATTCGCGTTCACGGTCCAGCAATTCGCGGTTGAGTCAATCGACGGGAACCTCGTCGCGACGTACTCGCCGATGGGCATCGAGGACACTCACAAGCGGACCCTACGGGTTACGAGCGTCGGCTCGCCCCCGTTCCTGATATGGTCCGCGATGAAATACGGGGGCAAGGGCTACCGCATCTCGATTCCCGAGATTGGCGTCGTCCTCGAAAATTGGGCGGACCGACCCCAGGAATGGCGCGACGCCGAGCTAAAGAACGCCGCGTTCTCGGGCGACGCCGACGGCGTCGAGGCGTACCGATACACGGGGGGCGCGTGATGTCGAACCTATACGGCGACGTGGGAATGTTCCAACGCCGATTCCTCGACGGACAGGCGCTCGATAGCGACGACCGGCTACTCGCGTTACAGATCATCGGCGCCGCCTCGCGGTCCGTGGACGGCCTCGCCCGACGCAAGTTCTACGCCGAGTCAACGACACGGCTACTCCGAGGCAACGGCGCCAGGACCCTAGAGCTTGCGTTCGACCTCGCCTCGGTTACGTCCCTCAAGTTCGACGAGGACGACGACCGGGTTTACGAGCTTACCCTCGTCGAGGGGACAGACTTTGAACTCGCGGGCGAGGACGACGAGAACGACGACCGTCCGCCGTACCGGCTCGTCCGGTTGCTCAACGCCGGGCAACGACAGGCGTTCCCGGTCGGGCGCCGGACGATCCAGCTAATCGGACGCGAGGGCTACTCTAACAACGTCGAGGCCGTACTCACGAGCGCGGGCGCGGCCGTTACCGGGACCCTCGCCGACACGACCGATACGACCCTCGCCACGAGCGCGGCGGCGTACCCGGAGATCGCGCCAGGGATGACGCTACGAATCGAGTCCGAGGACGTGTACGTTCTGCCCGGCGCCATCGCATCGCCATTCGTGGTTAAGCGAGGCGTGAACGGGACGACCGCCGCCGCCCACACCGCCGCCGCGATCTCGTCTTACGTGTACGAGGATGATGTCGTCGGGGCGGTACTCGTACAGACGGGGCGCCTATGGAAGCGTAAGGACTCGCCGATGCTGTCCACGCTGCTAAACGCCCCCATGTTCGGGGATATGCAACTCTCGGCCGGGCTCGACCCGGACGTACAGATGCAGATCGCCCGGCTAAAGAGGTTCCTCTAATGGGGTTCCGCGCTACGATCAACGTCCTAAAGGACACGATCACGCCTAAGCTCAACGACGCGTACCTCGACCGTCTAATCGGGACCCCGCTCCGGGACGAACTCGAACAATGGCTCGACAAGGACGTGTTACCGCGAGCCCAACGCGGCGCCCCGAGGGACCTCGGCAACCTCGGCGACAAGCTAACGACGTACGTCGGACCCGGCGTAATGCCGAAGTCGGCGGGCATCCGCTCGAACTCGCGTCATTTTTGGTTCGTCCACGGGCGCCACGAGCTACCCGCCCCGCCCCGGCGCCGGTCCCGGCCGCATTTCCCGCCCGACACGCAATCGATCCGGGGATGGTCGGTCCGCCACGGGATACCCGTATTCATGGTCCGCAAGGCTATATCGAAGCGTGGGACGCCGATCATCCCGTTTGTGGACGAGGCCGTTACCGAGGCGCTACCGCTACTCGAACGCCGTATGCAGAACGTCGAGCGGGAGATAGAAAGGGAATGGAATCATGGTTCAAGGTAACGACCCCATCGGCGCCATTCTCGACAACCTCGCCGCGCTCGAACGGACGATGACGCCGCCTACAGGGCTAAAGCTCCCGCACATATACGACGAGGTCCCGGTCGATCCCGACTCACCCTCGATTATCAACGTATGGCGGGGCGGACGGCCGGATACGACGACATCCTCGACCATCGAGACGACCGAACTAATCGACGTTGTGTTCCTCTTCGGACGCGCGTCGGAGAAATACTCGGAGCGAGCGCAACGCCTATGGATACCCGTTTTCGTCCGGCTAATACACGAGAACGTTAAGCTCAACGACGGCACGGTTCAAAACGTCGAGGTCGAACGATGGTCCGCCGAACCGTTCCCGATTAACGAGGTCCCGTACATCGCGACGACCTTTACGCTATCGGTACATCTCGCGGCAGCGTTCGACTATCTGCCCTAACGAAAGGAACAGGAAATGACTCAGAATTACGTCGAAAAGTTCGAGAAATATCAGACCGGCGTCGAGGCGTCGGCGGCGACGGGTATCCTCACAATGGACACTCAGCCGACCGCGACCGACACGGTAACAATCGGCGGCATCGTCCTAACGTTCGTCGCGTCCGGCGCCGTCGCCGGGGAAGTCAACCGGGGCGCGGACCTCGCCGCTGCAAAAACGAACCTCGTCGCCGCCATCAACGGGACCGACGCCATTAACACGGCGAACCCGTACGTCACGGCGGCGGCGTTCGCGTCCAACAACATGACCGTTACCGCCCGTGTTAAGGGACCGGCCGGGCTCACCATTGCCACGACCGAGACGTTCACGGCCGGGTCGAACGTGTGGGCGGCGGCTACGCTTAACGGCGCGGGCGCACACGCCAGGGGGACCGCCGTCCCGGCTACGTCCGTTTGGCCGTACCCGATTGCGTTCGAGGGCGACAACGTCATCGAGCGCGCCCCGTTCGCCCTCGGTATCGGATGGGAGAACGCTGGACAGGACAAGCTCGCGGCCGACGGCGCTAAGTTCTCAATCGCCGAGCTTCCCCTCGTGTTCGAGGTCCTTTCGATCCTCGGGCATTGGGGCGTCAAGGGTGACGTTCTGCCGACGGGCTCGGCCGCGCCGTTCACCTATACGTACACGGTCCCCGGCACGGCCGCGAACCCGTCGTACGTGTCGCGTACCCTCGAACGCCGTCTGTCCGACGGGACGAACAACCTCGATGACGAATGGGCGTACTCGATGCTCACGAAATGGGGGCTCAAATGGGGACAACGCGGCCTCGTGATGTTCTCGGGCGAGGGGTTCTCGCGAATCCGCAAGGATTCGACCCTCACGCCATCGCAGACGCCCCCGGCGTTGACGCAAATCCCGACCTCGCTCGTTACCGTGTTCGTGAACGACACGTTCGCGACGATGGGTAACACTCAGATCACGGGGCAGATCGTCGGCGGCGAGTTCGAGTACGAGACGGGCAATCAGAACGAGGAATCGGCCGACGGACGGACCGATCTCGACTTCGGGATTTCCGAGTTCAACCCCGGCGCGCGCCGGTACAAGCTCACCATAAAGGTCAAGGTCCAGAACGGCGCCCTCGCGTTCACGGAACGGGCTAAGGCGAAAGCCGCCTCGATCCGCGCCGTACGCGTCCGCGTCTCCGATGCCGTCTCCGGGCAGTCGTTCAACATCGACGGCCTTTACACACACGAGACGGCCGACGGCCTACAGACCATCGACCGCCAGGACGGACAGGACATCGTCGAGTTCTCGCTCGTACAGTCCACGGACGGGACGAACGCGTTCCGCTTCACCCCGGCGATCAACGTGAATCACATCGACTAGATTCTATCCGGAGTTACTATCCGCCCTTATAGAGATAGGTAAACGGATAGTTTACGGATACGAACCGATTACCGCCCCGGTTCTCAACCTCGGGGATCGGGGCGGCAACGAAAGGACTACGAAATGCCCGGCACAGTTACACATATGGCCGATTGGTACTCTCTCCCCGACGGGACGAACCTCGGCCGGGTCCTACCCGAGCCGTTCGACGGCGACGCGATCCAGATACGACCGCTCGCTCGCCTCGAATACGTCAACGGGGTTAACCCCCACATCCCCGACAACGCCGAGGCGGGGGACGACTTCCCGCCCGAGGCGGCGAGGGTAATTGTCCGGATGGCGGTCGTCGATTGGCGAGGTAAGGATTTTGATCCTAACGTCAACGACGCGTCTAAGGACGCGCTCGACCCCGAGACGTTCTCGTTCTCGCTCCGGACCGCCCTCGAACTTTCGCTCCGCGCCAGGGGGGAAGGGAACGCCTCGTCCGCGAAGTCGCCGACGGCGGGGCGCCGCAAGAACTCATAGAGGCGGCGGACATCGTCGGGCTAGAGATTTCGATCTCTCTGTCCGAGTACCAAACCGTCCCGAACCGCCTCGTCGAGGACATCGGGATTATTCACGAGGCGCGCCGCCTAGCGGAATCGCCCGAGTACGTCGCCGAGCGTAAGCGCAAGGCCGACGAGGCCGAACGGGTCCGGCGTCTAGAGGCCGAGTTCGAGGAACGGATAAGGGAACGGCAATGAGCGCAGAACTAGATATGGCGCTAAACATCCGGAACGAGTCCCGGAAAGAGTTCGCCAACGTCCGCAAGGACATTGACGGGCTAAAGGCGGACCTCGGCGGTATCGCCGGACCGGCTAAGAACGCCGGGGACAGCATCGGGCGAATCGACAAGGTTACGTCGTTCGCCTCGATCAAACAGGGACTATCCGACATCGGGTCCGGCCTCGACGGGATTAAGACAAAAATCCTCGACCTTACGACGGCGTCCTCGGGATGGGCCGAGTCCGTCGGCAAGGCCGAGATCGTGTTCGGTGAAGAGTTCGCCAACGTCAAAAAGATCGCGGACGGCGCGGCCGAGTCGTTGGGACTGTCTAAGGCCGGATACCTAGAGGCGGCGGCGACGTTCGGAAACCTATTCGTCTCGATGGGGATGAATAAGAAACAAGCCGCCGATATGTCGATTGAGATCGTACAGCTAGGCGTGGACCTCGCCGCGTTTAATAACATCCCCATCGACGACGTTCTGATAAAGCTCCGGGCGGGACTCGTGGGCGAGACGGAACCGCTCCGAACCCTCGGCGTTAACCTCACGGCCGACACGATCAAGGCTAAGGCGCTAAGCGACGGCCTCGCCCCGCTTGTCGTAGACGTGTCGAAAGTTAAGGACGCCGAACTCGAACTCGCGAAAGCTCGTAAGGACCTTGCCGAGGCGTCGGACACGTCGCTAAAGGCGGACGATAAAAAGGTCGCGAAATGGAACGAGGAACGGGCAGAATTGCGCCCGCTCCGCGCCGAGGTCGATCAGCTTCGGGAAGCGTACGCCCGTGCCGAGCGCGGCGGCGCCGGGACGAACAACCGCGCGAAGATTCTCGCGGAACTAAACAAGGCCGAAGCGGCATATAACAAGCAAGTCGATAAGACTAAGGACGCATTCGCAGCGTTTCAACCCAAAGCCAGGGACGCGGCCGAGGACGCCCTAAAGATCGCCGACGCCCAACGCGACGTAGAAAAGGCCGAGGCGAAACTCGCCGCCGCCAGGAAAGGCGCGGCCGGGGACCTCACGGCACAAGCGAAAGCGCAATCCGCGTTTAAGTTAATCCTCGAACAGACGACGACGGCACAAGGCAACGACGCCGCGACGAAAGAGGGACTAGCCGGACAGACGAAACGCCTCAAGGCCGAACAGGAAGAGTTAAGGATCGAGGTCGGGGAAAAACTCGTCCCCGCTCACCTTGCACTAATCGGCATGTATCGCGAACTTCCGGTTCATGTTCAAGTCGCAGGGTTCGCCCTAACCGAGTTCGGCGGTTCCGCGTTGCAAGTCGGCGCCGGGCTCGGGCAAATGGCGATGGGGTTCCCGGCGTTCGGCGCCGCCCTCGGTAAGCTCGGTCCGGCGTTGATGCTCGCTAAGGGGCATTTCCTGTCCCTCGGAATGACGATGCTACTCCCGCCTATGGGATTCGTCGTCGCCCTCGTCGCGGCGGGCGTCGCGATCTATCTGTTCCGGGATCAGATTATGGGCGTCATCGGTCCGATTAAGGATGCCGTCGTCGGGTTCGGTAGGGACGCCTATAAGGCAATCGTCGGCACGTTTAAGGACGTGATCGCGTGGGGTAAGGACAATTGGAAAGAGATCGCCGTCGTGATCTCCGGACCGTTCGCGCCCCTCGTGGCGCTCGCGACGGACGGGTTCGGCATCCGGACCGCCCTTATCGGGTTCTTTAAGGGACTCCCGAACACGGTTAAAGAGGGGGCAATCGACATCGCTCGCGCGCTCCGGGGCGTCATACAGGACGGCCTCGATATGGCGGCGGCGCGTATTAAGTTCACATTCCCCGGCATCAAGATCGCCGGTAAGACAATCGTCCCGGCCGGGTCGGTCGGGTTCCCTCACATCACGATCCCCTCGTTCGCCAGGGGCGCGGACCTTATCCAGCGCGATCAACTCGCGGTCGTCCACAAGGGCGAGCGGATCATTACCGCCCGCGCCGCCAGGAACGGCGACACGGACCGAGGCGGTAACGCCGGGGGCGTCGCCGTGTACCTCACGGGCAACGTAACCGTTAACAACGGTTCGGACCTACGCAAGTTCGCAGGGGACGCCGGGTACGCCGTGGGCGATGCCATCCGGCGCCGGGGAGCGTTTCAGTAATGGCATATCAACCGCGTATACCGACTAAGTTCACGAGCGCGGACGGCTCGACGTACTCGTTCACGTTCCCGACCGGGGACTACGAATGGGAGTCCGACGCCGGGCTAATCGTTCCGACCGCACAGATGCCCGGCGCGCATTTCGAGTACGACCTACTAGAGGAACGCGAGGCGCCCATGCGGAACCCCCGCGAGTCGGTCCGGTTCGCTTTCCGCGAGACGACCCCGACCGCCGTCGATACGGCCGTAGACGCCGCGTTCGCCGGGCTACATCTCGGCAAGCGTGGGAAGCTATGGACCATCGACAACGCCGGGGACGAGCGTTGGGCGGTCGCGCGCCCACAAGGGCTAATGCCGCTTCGATGGGTTGCGGGCGACATCTTTCGTATCGGCGCGTCCGTGGACTTTGCCCGTTACTCGACGTGGTACCACGAGGCGCTAACGACCGTCGGTCCCGAGAACATCACGGCAAGCGGTCAAACGTGGGTTGTAACGAACCCCGGAAACGCGGCCGTCTATAACGCCGTGATCCTCGTGACGGGGACGTACGAGGATTTCAGTATCCAGAACGACACGACCGGGTACGCCGTCGGCGCGACCGTCACGGGTAACAGCGCGAACGATTGGACCCGGTTCGACGCGGGCGCCAGGACGGCGCAATTCGACGACGGCGGCGCGGGCGCCACGTACGAGGACATCTCCCCGACAACGCTCGCCGGACAGGTTCACCTAATGGTTATCGCCCCCGGCGCGAACACGTTCCGGCTTACCTGTCCGGGAACGCCTAACGCCAACGTAACGATTACGTTCTACCCGGCGAGGTACTAGGGATGCAATTCGCAGGAATCACGTTTAGGACCCCGAACTTTAGCGAGGGAACCCCGATGATCGAGGGGGTCCTCGATTACGACATCCGGCGCGAACTCAACCGGATCGGAACCTTTATGATCTCGATCCCGGCCGGGGCGTTGGCTAAGGCGACGCTACTCCGCCCGGCGACGGGATGGTTTATCACCCTCACAATCGAGGGCGTGACCCCGCCAGGGGAAGGAACGGGATACCTCGTGTACCTCGGCCGCATCGCGAAACGAGACTACGTATTCGACGAGGGCGGCGGTATCCGTACCGTGTTTCTCGGGGACCTAATGTCGGGCGCCCTCGCTAAGGAATCGGTCCACACGGGCGACTCGTTCGTGATGGCGTTCCCCGGAGATATAGCCGTAGACGCCCTAGACGGGATTCCCGCGTTCGGCGACACGCCCTCGACGATCAAGTACCCGGAGTCGGACAACGATCATCAAGTGTCCGTCACGTATAACGACATCTCGCGGTACGAGAAAATCCTCAAAACCGCCGAATACGGTAAGTACAACGTCCGTGACACGTTTTCCTCGACGCATCCCCTAGAGTACGTCTCGTCGTACGACCTACCGTTCTCGGGGTACGACCTCGTCCGCGTCGGCGCGTTCGATCCCGGCCTCAGCGACGCCACCGCCCACGGGATCGCGATCATGGGCGGGACGCCTACGTTCGCCGTCAACGGACAGAACGTCGTTAACCGCGTGATCCCCGTCGGACTCGACGAGCCGGACGGACCGCTAACCCTCGCCTCGGCGACTCAGTCCTCGCCGTACGAGGTACAGACGGGCGTCAACCCGGACGGGACAAACTTCTATTACCTAGAGGACGCCGAGTCGGTCCTACGCTACGGACTGTCCGAGCTTCCCCTACAGCGTACCGACGTTAAGAACCCGTCGAACGACGCCGGGACCCGACAAGCCGCCGCCAACGTCCTATACGCCGTCGCGTCCGGGACCCTGTTACAACGCCGGTCCGAAATCCTCGAACTAACGAACGTCCTCGTCGTGAACGGCGCCGACGTGTGGGCGTTGCCAGGGGACTATATGCGCGTCACGGCCTCGGGCGAATGCCAACTAGAGGACGGGACCGTTCTCGCGTTCGAGCTACATCGTCGGCCGATGCTCATAACGAGCCGGGCGGACCGTGCGGGCGAGGGCGGCGCCCGTATCGTCGAGTTCTCGTTCGCCGCCCCGCTAATCGACATCATCATTCCGGGACTACCGTCGCCTATCCCCGACCGGGACGGCAACTCGGGTCCCGTGGCTATCCCGCCCCCGCTACATCACGACCCGAAGCCGGACCCGACCGACCCCGAGGAAAAGGGCGAGGAAACCGGGAACACGGGCGGAGCGACCGAGGATTGTTGCCCCGATCCCGAGGTCGATGTCGAGGAACAGGAAGGACCCGAGGGCGAGGGGGACCCGCCGCCGCCCGTCGAGTTCGAGCTAGACGAGCCGACGGTACAGACAAACGACGGCCTTATCGTGGCTCGCTCGCTTGTGGCGCCGTCCGCGACGTTCCTCGGCCTTATCGCCGGACTAACGGACTTTCACAACAACCCGGCCGCGAACCCGTCCGGGGGTACGTTCGGACCGCTCGCGTGTAACATCGGCGCCCGCGCTAACGCGCTAATGTACGCGGTCGTTTCATACTCCGAGGGCGTCCCGCCGACGCCGTCGGGTTGGGCCGTCGTCGCGTCGGGCTCGAACTCTATCGTCTGTTACAAGTTCTCGTCGGTTAATACGACGCTCCCCGCCATCGCGTACGGCGCGGGCGGAATCCTTATACAGGCGACTATCGGCATCCTCGACATTAGCGCGCCAGGGGGGACGGTCGTCCTCGGCGGGCGAATTGCCGAAACTACCGGCGACACCCTATTGCTAACGTGGCCGGTCCTCGTGACCCCCTCGAACGCCCTAATCGATTCCATCGGACAGGGACACGAACACCTAGCACTAGGCAACGCGAACCCGTCGAACTCGAATCAGGGCGTCGGACCCCGGACCCTCAACTACGTACGCGCCAGCGGCGATCCGGGTACCGGATGGGGTATTCAGTCATTCGCGGTTCAACTCCCCTAGCACGAAAGGAAAGACAATGAACAAGCTAACCTCTAACATCGCTAAGGCCGGGATCGCCCTCGGGTTGTTCGGCGCGGGCGCCGCGACAGGGACCGCCGTCACGCCGGGCGAATGGCATTGCCCGACGACGATGCGGGAACAGACGGACCGCGTTCCGACTCGCGCGCTCCCCGACGGCGCCAACGACGGACCGATCTCGAACATCCGATGTATCGGCGCCGACGGCTCGTTCGTGGACGTGACGCCGGGGGGTACGCCCGTTCGCGGCGTATCCGCCGACGGCGTCGAGGTCGCGGACCCCCGGAGCTTACTCCGATGAACGGTCCCGAAACGTTCCTCGTCGTGTGTGCCGTCGTGGGGTTCGCCTTGATCCTCGCGTGGCTATTCGCCGTCCTCGTCGTGTTTATGCTCGCCCGCCCATCGACACGGGTTCTCTTACTCGCGGCCGTGACGGGCATCCTAGCGGGCGTGGGGGGCATTGTGGACGCCGCCCCCGTCGCCGCCCATCACGCCGGACCCCATTTGCCAGGGGACCCGATGAACTACCCGGTACAAGCCCGCATCGCCGCCAGGGGCTACGTAACGTATTGCCTCGACGCGACGACGGCCGCGTACCCCCGGTTCCGGGAACAAGCCGCCAGCGTTACCGCCTACGCCGCCTCGCGGGGTATGCCGCCCGCGTTCGAGGTCCCGTGGGGCGCCGGATGCGATGTCCGTTGGCAAGCTCCCGCGCATACCGTGTTCGTCGGACCGAACGGATGTAACTCGTCCGGCGCCTACGCGTGTATCTACTATTGGCGCGACGCCGTCGATGTCTACATCGATCTCGGCGCGGGCGGGACGCGGTTCACGTACAACGACTCGACCATTTGCCACGAGGGGATCAATACCGGGCATTTGATGTTCATACACGAGCATTACGACGACATCAATTTCGTCTCGCTCGGCCGCGCGTGGACGTGTATGGACTTCGGAGTTCGCGACCCTAACGATTCCCTCGGCCGTAA
>Ga0180087_1000110_pt1 | contig 12662 bp, 12 predicted proteins | sample EasRiv790_16_10D_FD_121789 | JGI IMG/M metagenome (GOLD analysis project Ga0180087, IMG submission 121789) | Soil microbial communities from meander-bound floodplain in the East River, Colorado, USA - East River metaG ERMLT790_16_10D | ecosystem: Environmental > Terrestrial > Soil > Floodplain ...
AAAGCGATTGACGCGGCACTGGTCCGGCGTCGAGAGGCTCCCAATGACCGAGTAGTTGTCGCCGAAATAGCCGATGAGCAGGCGTCCGGCGGCGTCCATGACAATGGACGACGGATTCTCCGAGTTATTCACGTAGTTGATGACGTCGTCGAAGTAGTCGATCTCGAACTCCCCGACATTCAGGGTCAGGAGATCGAGAATCTCAACCAGTGGGCTCGACCCGAACAGATCCACCATCAGGCGGAGGGCCGTGCTGATGCCTCCGTTGATGTCGTCTAGTGGACGAAGCGTGTAGTCGATACAGCTATTGGTCGGTGTCTGGTTGTAGAACCCGCTCTGGATGTTGACGGGCAGCCCAGCGCGATACGCGACGATATGCTGGCAGTTCACGAACAGGTCGCCATCGATCGGCGCACTGTAGGGGAACATCCTGAACACGCAGGCTCCGCCCGAGTTGCGTGCGGCGAACTGCGCATTCGCGCCAATCGTCTGGCGATTGCTGTCAATCTGGAAGAAATACTGGGTCCCGGCGACCACGTCGAGCCAGATGGCTGACTGTGATGTGCCCACCCAGGGGATCTTGGTATCGCTGTTGTCTCCGCCGGCCGCCGCAGACAGCCCTCCACAGGTCCCGGTCCACGCGCGGAGCCTGGTGTAGAAGTTCCCGCCGAGCGTGTTGAAGAATACCCGCTGGCTCACGGCTGGCGTCCACGTGAACCACACCGACCGTCCTGTATCCGCCGAGGTCGTCGTATCGATCTCGGCTGACGTATATGGAAGAGATGTCGGCGGAATGACGATGGCGTCAGCGCACGCATCGTTCGCCGGTGGCGATGGTGCGGCGGCGAAGCTCAGCGTGTTTGAGAACTCCACCCAGGCGGCGGCGGCTCCGGTCGCGCCATTGACGGCGTCTGCCTGGACCACGTCTGACGTGTTGGTCGTGCCCCAGCTCAGGGTGTAGGCGTTGTCTCCAGCGGGCGCCGTCGGCGGCGAACAGTTCGCGCCAATTTCGACCACAATCCTGTCGCCTATCTCGGCGACGGCGCCGCTCAGGTTGAAGGTGGCGGTTCGCCATGTCAACGTCGTCGTCCAGGCCGTCGCGTCCGTGACGTTATTGATCAGCACAGCCACCGGGGTGAGCGAGGCCCCTCGGGCGATGTAGGCGTAGACATGGTAGGCCGCCGTGCCAAGCGACGCGGCGAACGTGCAACTGACCTTGAGGGTGACAGCCAGCGTCCCGTTGAGCGTCACCTGCGCGCCGAGCTTGTCGGTCATCCAGACCGCGCCGCCGGTCATATTGGCGGCGATGATCTTCTGGTTATTGGCTTTCGTGATCGAGGCGCCGGCGATGTCGAACGTGACGACGCCGCCGTCCGTCGCGGTCTGCGCCAAGAGAAAGAAGAAGCGCTGACGACCACGATTGTCACGCGAGGAGTCGCCGGCAGACCAATTGCCCTGCGGCGCTCCGGTGACGCGCTCGCCAATCGACCGACTGGTCACATACAGACGACTAGCCATCGATCGCCTTCTTTGCCTTCTTCGGCTTCTTCACCTTCGGCGGTTCAGCGATCGACCTCGCCCGATCTTCAGCTATCGCCTGTTCGATGGCACGCTCCATTCTGGCCCTCGGACCTCGCATGCGCAGCATGGCGCTGGGATCGTCTTGGTCCCAGACCGGCGACCGCGGATGATTGGCACTCATCGCGGCACCACGATCTCATCAGTCAGGAAGTCCAAGTCCATCTCGTACACGGCTCGGCTCCCGCGGTCGCCGATGAGGTGCTTGCCCCATGCGAAGCAGTGGCAGCGTCCGACGTGCGGCTCGAGGACCATGGTGTGCGGATTCCACAGCGCGCGCTCGTGCCACTGACCTGTGGTGACGTCGTAGACCCATGTCGTCTTCAAGGTGGGGATATAGATGACGTAGAACCCGTGGCCCTGGTCTTGGTAGCTGTAGGCGACGGCATCGGACAGCGGCGTTGCCTGTTTCAGCCAGTATTCCAAGGCATGGTTCGAGACGCGCTCCGGCGTGTAGCCGTTCAGGCGCCACACTACGCCGAACCCCCCTTCGTCTCGGCCGATCCAATAGAGCGTGTTATCGAGGACCGCGATTGAGAACGGCGCCGCGATGCCGTGTTCGATGAAGGTGTTCGGGAGCGGCTGGAATGTCACGCCGCCGTCCGGGCTGTTGACCCATACCTCGGTGTATTTCTCGCCGAAGACGAAGACCGACCGGTGGCTCACACCAATCGCGTACTTCGGGTCGCTCGAGAGGGACGTCTGGGCCACGTCCAGCGCGTTCCACTCGACGCCGTCGAGGATCGCGCACCAGTTGAACTGGTTCGACCCACGCTTCAGGACCAGGAAATACGTGTCAATGAAGACGCCCATTTCAACGGGAAACGGGAACCCATCGTCCGTGATCAAGGTCAGCGTGTTGGTGAGCAGGTCGAAGATATACCCGTAGCCGCCGCTCGTGATGAGGAGCTGATTCCCGTTCGTCCCGTTGCTGGAAATGGTCGCCGGCTTCGAATCCGCCGCCAGAGACCCGCGCGGGACTGTGACTTTGCTCTGGAGTATTTCGTAGAAACCTGCCCCTCCGACGCCGAACGTGCGATTGGCCTGACTGAACAGGGCGCGTACCGGACCGGCCCCAAGCGCCGCAAAGGGCTTGACGCCGGGCGTCCAGTACAGCGCTCCAGCGACCGCGGGCGTGCCGGCGTCAGAGGTTTCCGTGTAGAGGTTGACCGTCCGCTCGACATTGACGTTGGAGCTGCGATTACGAGACGACGGGCCGACGAATCCCTGAATACGCATCGTCTCCCTATTCTCTCAGCCACCGAATGACGTCGCCAACCGTGTCGAACTCTGGATCGAGACGAAGGTCTCTCGCCGCTCGGTGATAGACGTCCTGCAACTTCCCCGCCTTGAGCAGGTTGAAGTCAGGTCCGAACTGGTCGTCTGGCAGACCGACAGACAAATAGGCGCGACGGACGGCTGCTTCCACTGGGTCATCAGCGACAGTCATGGCGGGACGACGAAGCCACCACGACGTTGCCGCGCCGATGGCCATACCTATGAGCACTGACAGCAATACGATCACAAGTGTCTCGACCATTAGTTCCACCCACACTCTGAAAGATACCCAGGCCAGGTCGTGCCGCCTGGGGCCGCCGCCAAGTCGAAGTACACCCGCCGACTCGGCACGGCGTAGAGATCCCATCGGGTGCGCGGATCGTAGAGCGCCCAGACTTCGGCGTCGGTGAGCGCGCGATTCCAAATACAGACATGAGCGATGTTGCCTTCGGCAAACTGTCCATTGGCCCCCGAATCATACCGGGCACCGATCACCGTCCTGTTGGGGGAACTACTTCCTGCGTTCGATGTCGTGTTCGTGCCTTTATAGGCCCCATCTACATAGGCGGCACGGCTTGTCGAACTGGTGAAGACGCCGACAGCTAAATGCCATTGCCCGCGGTACGCATCAGTAAAGACAGCAGAGTCCGCTTCGACGTTCGCGCCGCCGTTAGATGACCGCGCACGAACGACTGACGTTGTAACCTGTGATTGCAGGCCCCACCGTCCAAGGTTTGAATCCGTCGTGTTGTCAATGCCAACGAGCGTGTTCTGGCCTGCTGCCGCCGCGCTATTGGTGAACCAACAGGCCATCGTCAAGGGCATTGCAGTGACTACTGCTGTGGCAATAGACAGATAGGGCGCATTCAAGAACGCCCCAGCACGTTGAACAGGCGATCCGGCCGCAACGAACACTGGGCTACTGGTGGGCGTCAACGACTGGGATGGCACAACGAGATTCGCACCCAAATCAGCGTCGTTGAGCGGGAAAAATGCTGCCAGCCCGCGCGCCTGTGGGCTCGACCTGTTCAATGTAGCGGGTCTTAATGGGCGCAGATACGACTGCACCCCCTGTTGCGGCATCCAGATCATCGATTAGCTCTACGCCACATGCGCGAAGACCGGCGTCGCGCTCAGGACGTGATTGCCGCCTGTCGCATTCAGGTTCACACCCGTATTGTGAGCGACGAACACCCCCCATGTTTTTGGGAGCACCCCACCGAACAGCGCCGCGATGCTCCGCGGGGCAAAGTAGTAGGGCCGATCACTCGTCGTCGCATCGACAAGAATGACCGCCGCGAGCGCCAGTCCTACCTGGAGAATCCCAGATGACGTGATCGTTTCGGCTGAATCCGTGCCGTCGATGGTGTCTGGGTATGTGGGCGCATCGTTGAACGACCCATAGACCCAGATCTGGATCTGCGTGTTAATGGTTGGTGTCGTCCCGACCATGATCGTCCCGGCCAGCAAGTAGTCGATCGTAGGATCGGCTGTGGCAATGGCGGTCGATTCGCGTCCAGCCACCCATGTCGCGCTGGACGCGAGCGAGGCCAGCGAAATCGTCAGCGCAGCGGATGCGCCACGCGAGAGAGTGACATCACCGGCCGCCATTAGCTACGCTCCACGGTATAGACGTATTCCGCGCCGTTAGGCTTGCTGCTTTCTCGATTGTTTTGCGTCGCTGCGAGCGCAATTGCATCCGACTCAGACGCGGCTCCGCTGTAAAACTTGCGCCCCTTCGAGAGCGGTCCACGCCGTTCAACCAGCACGCGGAACGGTAGAGAAGTGTCTCCGGTTACCATTAATTGTTCCTCGCTTCGAGCACGTCACTGAACGACAGCGCACCCTCGAATGCCATTGTGGCTGGGCCAATCCCGTTGACCACCGACGTCCCAGCCCCGACCGCGAACAGCTTCTCGACGCGCGCCGCGAGGCGCTGACAGTGACCAAAGATGGCGGCCTGCACAGCGAGATCGGGCGCGGTGCCCTTCCAGCACTCGATGATCCCGGCGCGCACATTCCCGAGTGAGGGATTCATCGCACCAGTAGACCGGAACAACCAGTCCATGATGCGAGCCTTCCCAATCGAGAGGTTGTCCACGCGTACCCAATCGAACCCGTTCTGCATGATCTCCGCTTCGGATACAGACGTCCGCCACACGAAGAACGCTGGCGAGGCCGCGAGCCCATACAGCCTGGCGATCTCGAACGCGCCATCCGGAGTGTTTGGAAGGCTATCGAGATCGCTGTTAGCGAGGATGTCGGCCTTGAGGGTCTGCTGCTGTGTGGGTGTCAACATCTCTGATCTCCTACGGGGCTGCGCATGTCATCGTGACGATAAATGGAGCCGTTGTGATGGTGGGCTGCCCGACCTTCGTCCAGACGGCTGTGAAGGTGTAGGTGCCGACAGTCAAGGTCTGCGCCCGTCGCCATGGTTCCGCCGTGCGGATCGCCCCGAAGTTGTTCCCGTCCAACTTGAACTGGACACTCCAGCCTCCGATGGCGTCAGGTGGTTCAGCCGTGGCCGTGTAGCGGCACTGGGTAATGACAGCGGTGACGTTCATCGTGAGCGTCGTCGGTGGCGGCGGCGGCGGTGGAGGCGGTGGAGGCGGCGGTACAACCGTATCGCACGCATCCCCGAGGCCGTCGCCATCTGCATCGCTCTGTGCCGGGTTGGCGACTGACGGACAGTTGTCGCTGGCGTCCGAGATGCCGTCGCCGTCTGCATCAGGGGGTGGAGGAGGCGGCGGGGGTGTGCCACTCCCAAGCGTGAAGGTCAACGATGACCCCGCGATCGGCGTTGTGTTCGTCGAGGACACGGGACGCCATGCGACGACGGTATGCGCCCCCGTGCCAACGAGCGCGGCCGGGACTCTGACGGTGAGATCATCGCCCCACACGTTGTATTGCGTCGTCCCGTGGCACCCGAGCGGCCAGTACAAGAAGTCAGGTCGCTGGCCGTCGATCGTCAGGCACACCATGCGCGGGGCGGTCAGGCCCGTGAGCGCGAAATTGAATGCCACGTTTGATCCATCGACACGCACGCCAGTCATGAGGTTCGGCGTCGTCAACACCGCACGCGGCACACCCAACATGAATCGATTCGGGCTCGTCTCATCCTCCGCGATCCCGTTGATGATGCCCTCCAACGGAGGCGTGGCGTCTGACACGACACCACCACGGAGCCCCATCCCGTACTTCGTCCACGCTTGCCCATTGGTCAACCCGGCTTCCGGCACGAGGTTGAAGAACGCATCGAGATGATCGGCGGCCCAGGCTTCCTTGTTCGCCGCCTGCCCTGAGAGATAGAGCAGGTAGTTCTTCCCGGTACCCTGCCAGTTGATGATGCGATGCTGCGACCCGCGCTGGTAGTTCCACAGATACATCGCGTTTTGGCCGTCTTTCGTGATGGTCGGCTCCCCAAACACGACATACCGCTTCGGGAAGCTCCCGAGTGGCTTGTGGGTCACGTTCTCGAAGGTAATCGCGTAGGGACTCGCCGCCGCGTCGAAGTTCGTTTTGTTCTGCATCAGCACATTGCGGAAGATCGCGTACTCGACCGCGATGCCGGAGTAGGCCGATCCAATCGCGCACCCGCGCAGACTCCCGCCATCGACTTCCATCGAGACGGAATATCCAGAGCTACCTTCGACGCAGATGGATCGCGCCTCTGATGCAATCGCGGTCAGGTTCCGGAAGTAGCCAATATTCCCGGGCGGCCCCAGCACCGCGACCTGATTGAGGCCGTTGTGTGCGGAGATATGGTCGTCGGCTGGAAAGCGCGGCATCCCCCAGTACTCCAGCCCGTTCGTACGATTGGCCGCCGTCACGTTGCCGCGCACGAGCATGGGGACCGTCAGCGCGTTCGGGATGGTGAACGGCCGTGCATCGCTTGGCCCCTGCACATGGAGCAAGAGATTGATCCCTTGCGCGTTGTTCCAGGCTTCGTTGCCTTCAAGTGTCTGATGCACCCCACGGAACCAGAAGCCCGCGCCTTCGCAGCCGGGACAGTTGCGGCCCATGTCCCCTTCTGTTTGATTCTGCGCGAGCCCGCTCGGCGCGACGTAGGCGGCGAGGTTCCCACGGAAGATATTGCGGGCCTCGTTCCCGTCCTCGGTGACGTAGCAGGCGCCAGCGACCCCGACGCAGACGTTGTCGGTGATCACTACATCGTCCGTCTGATGGATCGCCAACGCCCACTTACTGCGGTCGTCGCCAACGTACACGTTATTGATCGTGTGCGAGCCCGCCGCCGAGTGGGCGTGATGTTTGTGGTCAACGTACCGCCCGATCTGGTTCGTCCCGATGTGACTGCCCACGGTGTTGTCGAGCGGCTCGTTGCGCGTGCGCCCGAGGTTGTTGAACCGGTTCGCAACAATGTCCCAGCTCGCATCCATCCCAATCGAGGCCGTGTGCCCGCGCGTGCCGAGGGGGTTCTCCGACTGGATCACGATGTTGCGCGTCAGATTGGCCACGCGCGGGCGCAGCACGAGGCCGCCATCGGGATCGCGGATGGACGTCCGTGCGAACACGAGCGGCTGTGTCAACGTGACGGTCGTTCCGCTGATGGACGCGATGGCGGTCGTGTCTCGCCGGGGCGCGACCTCCTGCGACCCCACCCAGCCGGTTTGGCGCGGGTCGGGAAGCAGGAGTTCATCTCCAACCTGCCAGTTAACGGGGACCGAGTCTAGCGTGAGCGTCGTCGCCCCGGCCGCCGCATCGACGGAGAGTTCGACGAACGCGGTTTTGACGAGCCCGACGCGCGTCTCCCTGCCGAAGTTCAGCCAGCCGTTCCCCCACTGGAACGGGTCACTGGCGAGATCCAGCGGCATGTTGTTGATAATGATCGTGACGCGCCGAGTCATCGGCTGATCGAGTGTCCCGCACTCGAACGTGCCACCCGGCAGCGTGCTCCCGTGCGTGACGCGGAGCACCGTATCGTAGTCGTGCGAGCAGCGGAGCATGCCGCCAGACTGCACCTCGATGGCGTTCCACGTCGAGTCGGCCGGCAGGGTTGTCGTCGCACCAGCAGGCACAATCAAGGACTGCGGAAGGATCAGCGCGAAGCGTGGGACGCACTCCGCACCGATGCACACACGCGTGGCTTCAACGGTCACCGTCATCTGGACAGCGACGGTCGTTGGGAGGGCCATTACGATCGCTAGCGTCAGGAAGAGTCGTCGAAGCATCGTTATACCTTCTGGGTGTAGCCCTGGACGTCAAGGCTCTGGGCAATCGCTGCGCTGGTCGTGGCCGTCAGCGCGGTCGATGGCGTCACATGCTTTCGTCCGCGCCATATGACGCCTCGACCAGCGACCGCTTCGAGGTACCACGGGCCAAGGATCTTGGTCGAGCCCTCTTCGAAGAAGAGGTTGCACGCCGTCGCGGCACCGGTGGAGAAGATGATCTCCGTGATGACGAGCTGAAACCCATCACCTGGATCAGCGGCAACTGCTGCGTCTGTGAGCGCCGCCGAACCATCCGAGTGGAACGACCACCACTGAGGGTGCTCCGTGTTCACATACTGGCGACGGTTCAAATCGAGGATGGCTCGAGCGGTGTCATTCTCGGCATCGACATTGCCTGGATCGGTGCCGTCTGGTGACTTGGCCATCCCGCCGACCATGACGGGGTTGCCTGGCGTCGTTGCGTCGTCAGCGACCGTTCCGGTAACCGAGGCCAACCAGCCACCGGCGGTGATCGCGAGCTTGACGAGCCCGCGCAAGTACTGTTGGAGCGTGCCGTTCGCATCGGTGATGACCGCCGCACCGCTGACGACACCGGCGACCGCGGCAGTGGCCGCGACACTCGTCTCGGTGGCCGCGCCTGACGGAAGCGGCAGCGACGCGGCAGACACTGGCAGCGCGGTGCCACCAGCCGCGCCCTGGACCGATACGACGCCTCCGGCTGGGGTCCCAGCCACTCCAGCGCCTTGGACCACATTGGCGTCGGTCGCGAAGGCGACTCGCTGCGTGAGTGCCGTGACGGCTCCGGCACCGCCTTGCACGCCCGCTTGGCCGACAATCGGGTTGACCTTGGCCCGGTCGGACTCATCCCAGTCATCCAGCACGGCCAGCGACGCCGTCTGTAACTGTTGTTCGGCGAGCGTGGCGGCGCCGGTCGGCAGCGGCAGTGAGGCCGTACTGACCGGAACGGCTGATGCCCGCAGTTCAGTGTCGGTGAGGGCGTCTGTCTGCTGGTTCGCAGCGGTCGCGGCGCCCGTAGGTAGCGCACTCGAGTTGACGACGACGCCGTTGGTCGTGCCAGGGGTCGTCTGATCGATCCCGACCTTGCCGATGATGGCCGCCCCGGCTGAGAGCACCCATGACCCGCTCTGCGTCACAGCCAGCGTGGCGTTCTCGATGAAGACGTTCAGCCGGTTGTTGACCGAATCCCAGACGTCGTTCAGGATGATCGACAGTCCGCGCAAACGCGCGTTGACGCTGCCCGTGTTGTCACCCTGAACAGCGGCTGACGTGGTGGCGCCCTCCGCGACGTCTGATCCGTCGGCCATCGAGACGGGCACGGCGCTCTGGTTGCTCGCGATGGCCACAGGCACGCTGGCGGCCATCGCCGCCTGGCCGAGCGCCGGCGTCTTGGTGTCGATCGACGCGACCGAGGCGTTGCCCGTGTCCTGCCTCGCGGCCGTGGCCGCGCCGGTTGGCAACGGAAGGGATGCGGCGGAGACTGGAACCGCCGAGGCGCGCAACTGCACATCGGTCAACGGACCCGTCACGGCTTGCGGCGTGGCGAACTCGACCGGCCACGGGTCAACGCCCGCATCGCCCTGGTTCGCTTGGATCTCCGCCAGCGCCAAGCTGACCTCGATCGGGGTCTGGTCCGAAGCCATCGTGACCGGCAGCGACGCGGCCATCGTCTTCTGGCCGAGAGACGCAGGCATCCGCTCGAACGCCCACTTCACGAGCCCACGGAGCTTGCCGCTGAGCGTGCCGGTGGTGTCCGTGATGACCGCGGCGTCGGTGGTCGCGCCTTCAGCGATGTCCGCGCCGTCGGCGATCGTGACCGCGCCGCCGCCTCCGCCGCCCGATCCGCCGCCCGCGCCGGCAGCCTGTGAGGCTTTCAGAGAGACGGTCGCGATGCCTGACGTGAAGACTGACATCCGAGCACGGACGAGACGCAAGCCGCTCGTGGCGCCTGCCCAGACCCCATTGGCCGTCGCTGAGGTGACGCCAGCACCGGACGCGACGCCCGAGAGTTGGATGGCCACGAAGTTGTAGCCGTCGACCGATCCCTCGAACACGATCGTGCCGGCCCAGGTGCCGGTGATCTGGACGGCGACGCCGGCATACCCGGCAACGATCAGGACGATCTCGTCGTTGGCGCTATTGAAGCGACCGAAAGACTCTGGGCTTTGCATCGCGGGTTACCCGCGTGGGCCGGATGGCGCGGCTTGGATCGTGGCGCGCACCGTGCCATTGGTGTAGGCCGACACGCGAACACGGACGATAGACAGGCCGCCCACTTGGGCGCCCCAGATCCCGGCGGCTGTGGACGACGTTACCGCCGTCTGCGTGCCAGAGATGGGCAGGACATTCAGCGCCGTGAACGTGGCGCCGTCTACGGACGCCTCGAATTGCACCGTCCCGGTGAACGTGCCAGCGAGCTGCACGGACACGGCGCCCAGGCCGTCGACTGAGAGCAGGACGCAGCCCGATCCTGGACACGTCGCGCTAGTCAAGTCGACTGATACGCGATTCGATTGGGCGTTGAGCGTGATCGGGCACGCCAGTAACAGGACGATCAGCGCCAAGGGGCGCAGGCAATCCAGACGAACGGTCATGGGCGGCTCCTTGCGAAAGACGCTGCCTGTGACCACGACAGCCACAGGCAGCTCGATGGTGTGGACCCGCCGCTTAGTTGGCGGGGAGGCCCGTTTCGATCGCGTCCGTGAGCGTGTTCGACCACGCGTCGCCCGTGACGCCCGTGACGCCGCCCGCCGGGTCGAAGTCCGCCGCGGCGATGTTGAACACGTTGTCGTTCACGACGTTCGGCGCTTCGCCGCCCGTCAGGTTAATGACCGCCGTCGTCGCCTGGACGAAGACGTTGCCCTTGCCGCGGTAGCCGATGACCGCCTTGTTGAACGGCATCACGATGTGGTTCACGTTCGACTGGAAGATGCTGTTCGTGATGACCCACTTGTAGGGGTTGGCAATCGTCGTCGAGGTCGAGACGATCGCGCCGCCGCCGACGCCAGCCGCCAGCATGAACGTGCAGCCATCGACCTTGACGTTGAACGACCCGCCGTCATCCTCGATGTGGATGAATCCGCCCGCGAACCGCATCCCGAGGAACTGGGCATGCGAGGCGTCCGGCAGCGTGGCGCTCTCACGCCGGCTCAATTTGACCGCCGCGTCGTCCGTGTGCGGCTGCATCAGGAAGTTCGCCAGGATCCATCCCTGCTCGCGCAGTTGCAGAAGTGGCGTGGTCGCGGTCGGAGAGGCGGGCGGCAGCCATGCGGAGGCACCGTCGTGATGCGGCAGCGTCGGCAACCCGTAGATGCACACGTTGCTGACGCCGAGCGGCGCCACGAGTTGCTCCTTGACTTGGCCTTTGAACTGGATGCGGTCGTTCGAGACGATCTTGGCGAAGGCCGCCGCCATTGTCTTCAGCGCGCCGCCCCAGGATCTCCCGTCCTGGTAGTCATACCCGTTGACGGTGTCAACGTAGTACGTGTTGTTCACCTGGCCGCCGCCGCCAGCGACTTCGGAGAAGTTATCGTTGATCTGTCGGCGCACCGTCGCATCGAATGCGCCGTCCTGAGTGATGAGTTCCATGCTGACTCCTTGGCGCACCGCGCCGATCCACACCGCGACGAAAGGGACGGCGCGCACCACGCGAGGCGGTGCGCGCCGAGAGGACGGGTTAGCCCAGGGTGACGTTCTTGGACGTGACGACGTCCCAGATGCCGTTGGTGACACGAATGACGAAGTTGTCGCCAATCGCGCCGCCGAACGTGCCAACGTCTCCGCCGGCGCCGCCACCGTTGAAGCCCGATCCGGCCGCGTTGCTGACCGTGTAGGCTTGCGCGTCGGCCGCGATGATCGTGATCTCGAGGCCCTCTTCGTTCGCCAGTGGATCCCGAAGCGTCATGGCCGATGCCGCCCCGCTCTTCAGGATGGCCACGCCAGGTGCCACGGTCAGCGCACCAGCCGCGCCATAGCTGTAGGTCCGAGGCTCCGGGATGACTGGGAAGTCACTCCCGAGACCGAGGACCGCTCGCGCCCCCGTCGCGTGCGCGACTGCCGACGTGCCACGCTGCCCGCGCGCTACGTCAAGGAGCGGTGAATTGTCGATGCCCTGGACGAGCATGACTTCACTGTCGGTTCTGAGAAACTTGCCAACGGCGGCCCCCGTGCCGCTCGCCAGATTGATCTTGGTCTGGTCCGCCGTGACGGCGCCGCTGAGAGTGGTTGCGTTCAGTGACATGGCTCTCTACTCCTGCAAATGATGGTTGAACCGGAACACACGTCGAGCAGACGGAGCGCCGGGATTCCCCAGCACCCCGCCCACGCGCACGCTTACGCTGCGATCCGAACGCCGAGTTCAGGCCGCAGGGTCGCCCATCCGAGCAGCACGTCGAGACGGCACGGGAAGGCGTCCTGGGTGATGTCGTACGCCCGGATCATGCGGATGCTGATCCCGAGCTGTTTGTCCGAGACGCGCGCGGCCATGTCCACGCCGCGGGGCAGCGGGAGATCCGCCGTCACGAGCGTGAAGCAGTCCTTGTGCATCGCGATCCCCTGCGGCGAGACCGTGTTGGCCGCGCCGAGGACCGTGATCACCGC
>Ga0180087_1000112_pt1 | contig 12567 bp, 12 predicted proteins | sample EasRiv790_16_10D_FD_121789 | JGI IMG/M metagenome (GOLD analysis project Ga0180087, IMG submission 121789) | Soil microbial communities from meander-bound floodplain in the East River, Colorado, USA - East River metaG ERMLT790_16_10D | ecosystem: Environmental > Terrestrial > Soil > Floodplain ...
ACCCTTAAGCTCCCTCTCCCCCTTTCCATTCTTCTTGCTTCCAATTCCGGTGTTTCGGCGTTTGTAACTCGTAACTCGTAATTCGTAATTGGCGTTCGGCGCGTGATCGGTCCCCCCGCTAATTTCACCGCGCGCCCGTGAAGTTATTGAGGTATGGATGAATGCCGCGCCCGTTCCCCGCGCCGTTATCTGAACCGCGACAGTCATGGAGCGGATGGCACGAAAACGCGCCATTACCAAACGAAGCCGATGGGATCTCACGCAAAGAGCTGTCGCAACAGGAGTTAGCTCAGAATGCCCCAAGCAAAACGAACCCGATTCGAAGCCGACCGGCCCCCCGTCGCTTCGTCAATTCGTCGCTTCGTGGCTTCGCAACGCAATGCGCCCGTACCAAACGAACCCACCGCGAAATTGATAAACGCTTATGGGAAAGGGAACTATGAAAACGCGAGTCTAACCGGAAAGCCAAACCAAGCCACCGAATGCCAAACAAGCGCCCGCGATAGCGGTGGAGGTCGAGGGTGTGCGGGGTTGCCGCCGCCCGCCTTGTTTTGCTAGCCCGAAATCCTTGACACAAGCGCGGTATGAGGCGTTAATAGTCGTGTAACACTTTATCAGTTGGAAAGGGCAATGCATGGCCGGTACGCCTCAATCTGATCCAACAGAATCGGTTCATCGTCCCTCCGACCCGCTCGTGCTTGCCGATCGGCATAAACAATTGATCCATCGACCCGAGCGAATCGGGCCCTACCGCATCCTGGATGAACTCGGCGAAGGCGGCATGGGCATCGTCTATCTCGCCGAACAGGACAAGCCGCTTCATCGCCGCGTGGCCTTGAAAGTCATCAAGTTGGGCATGGACACCAAACAGGTCATCGCCCGCTTCGAGACCGAACGCGAAGCCCTGGCCCTGATGAACCACCCCAACGTGGCCCGGGTTTTCGACGCCGGCGCGACCGATGACGGGCGGCCCTATTTCGCCATGGAGCACGTCGCCGGTCTGCGCATCACCGACTACTGCGACATGCACCGCCTGACCACCGACCAGCGCCTGCATCTGTTCGCGGACGTGTGCAACGCCGTTCAACACGCCCACCAGAAGGGGATCATTCACCGGGACATTAAACCCGGCAACGTGTTGGTCGCCGTGCAGGACGACAAGCCGGTGGTGAAGGTCATCGACTTCGGGGTAGCCAAGGCCACTCAGCAACGTCTCACCGAATACACGCTCTACACCGAGCAGGGACAATTGGTCGGCACGCCGGGCTACATGAGTCCGGAACAGGCGGAGATGACCGCCCTCGATATCGACACCCGCACCGACATCTACTCGCTCGGCGTGCTCTTGTATGAACTACTGGTCGGCGCTCGTCCGTTTGATGAGAAGGTCCTTCGCCAGGCGGGGCAGGCCGAAATCCAGCGCATCATCCGCGAGGTCGATCCGCCCAAACCCAGCACGAAGCTCAGCGACCTTGGCGCGCATTCCAGCGTCATCGCCCAAAAGCGCCACACCGAGCCGAAGCTGTTGGCCAAGGAGCTTCGCGGTGACCTGGACTGGATCGTGATGAAGTGCCTGGAAAAGGACCGCGCCCGGCGCTACCCAACGGCGAACAAACTCGCCCAGGAGATCGAGCACCACCTCCACCATGAGCCCGTCGACGCCGGCCCGCCCGCCCGCATCTACCGGCTGCGCAAGTTTCTCCGAAAGCACCGGGGTCCGGTCGCGGCGATAGCGCTTGTTTTCTTCGCCCTGACCATCGGTCTTTTCGCCAGCACCTGGTCCTATTTGCGCGCCGAGCGGCAGCGGCAGCGCGCCGATGCTGAAGCCGTGACCTCGGCCCGGGTCAAGAGTTTTCTTGTCGATCTTTTCCGGCTGTCCGATCCCGATGAGGCCCAAGGGAACACCATCACCGTGCGCGAAGCGCTGGACCGCGGCGGGGCCCGCGTCGCCGCTGAGCTTGCCGATCAACCCCCGATCCAGGCCGCGCTGATGCAGACCATCGGAAATGTCTACGCCAACCTCGGGCTCTTCGATAAGGCGAAAGAACTGTTGCAGAGTTCATTGCGGATCGGTCGGTTATCCGCCATGGATGACGCGTCGTTGGCTGACCTCCTACGCGACCTCGCTGTCGTGATCCTCAATCAAGGCAATTGGCAACGGGCCGAGCAACTTCAGCGCGAGGCCCTTGAACTGCGACGAAAGCGATTTGGCGAGATGCACGAAAAAGTCGCCGATTCCTTCGCCGATCTCGGAGTGATCTTCGAAAACCGAAGCGAGCTGGACGAGGCCGATCGACTCCACCACCGTGCCCTTGATATCCGCCGGGCGGTGTTGGGGGACGAGAATCCCGCCGTAGCCGATTCGCTCTTTTACATTGGCCGGGTCGCCCATGCCCGCGATCAATTGGATGAGGCTGCGACCTACTACCGGCAGGTGCGAGACATGCGCGTGAAGCTCCTGGGCCGAAAACACCCCAAGACCGCGGAAGCCTACCATCTATTGGCCTCTATTCATCTCTACAAGGAAGAATGGGAGGAGGCGGAACGTCTCTATCGGGAAGTCCTGGATATGTATCGCGCCATCTACGAACCCGAGGACCCCCACATCGCAAGCGGATTGAACAATCTTGGGGTCATCCTCACGGCCCAAGGGCGCTACGAGGAGGCCGAGCCGCTCGTGCGCCAAGCGCTGGCGTTCAGCCGCAAGCGACTGGGTCTGGAACACAAACAGGTGGCATCGGACCTTAACGCACTAGGAAACGTCCTCTGCGGCAAGGGGCAATTCGACGATGCGCTGGCGTTGTATCATGAGTCCCTGGCCATGCGCGGCAGGCTCCTCGGATACGATAACGAATACACCGCGGTGACGCGAAGCAGCCTGGGAAACTGCCTACGGAAAGCGGGCCGTTACGAAGAGGCCCAAACCGAACTACTGGAGGCCTTGCGCGTGCTTCGCGCTACCGTCGGCGACCGTCACCAACGCACCATCACTTGCCTCGAACGCCTGGTCGAACTTTATGATACGTGGAAGAAGCCCGACGACGCTCGAAAATATCGAGACTCTATCATTCAGTTCAGAGCGCCGCCCTCCTCGCCCTAGCTTCTTGCGACTTCCTGTTTGGCAATCGGTTTTCGGGTGCGTCGAACTTGCCAATGGGTTGCACCACACACGAGAGGGATGAACAACCACGGGAAGAGTCCGCACCCGCAAAGACCGCCGGGGCTGGGTACAATAGGGGGCTCAAGCATCTCCACGTGCGCCGTCTGCACCGTCGTCACCGGGACCGTCGTTCCGTCGCCAAGGTAGAAGAGTGCATCCTCCAAGGTGAAATCAAAGCTCCGCCCCGGATAATAGGCGACGTCCATCAACGCTGTGCCAAAGTAGTGGAAGTTGCCGTCATCCACAGCGGGGTTATCCAGGGCCGAGACGTAGAAAATCCCGCTAGTCTCATCAAACTCCGAGATGGATTGCTGCCCGTCGAATACTCCGTCCGGATGTCCGGCGACTCGGGCGATCGCCGGGCACCTCCCGTTGATGCAGTCCCCGATTTCGCAGGGATCGGCGGGACTGCACTCGTCATCCGGCGGCTGCGGATAGACAGGGCACGGCGGCGGCGGGCAGAGAGGACCGACCTTGAATTGATAGGAATCAAGCCCTTCGCCACCCCAGCCGGTGCATTCCACCTCAAGCGTCAATCTCGCGAACTCAAGAGCGACCGTAATCTCGCTTCCGCTGACGGACTCTTCCGGCGGGACCGACGAAATCGGAATGACACGGCATTCCGGCACCGCTTCCACGGTCGAACAAGGAGGCCCCAAGACCCAAACAACACTGCCCAGCAACACCGTCGTTGGAAAGAGATTCCTTGGGTTCATCGGACTTGCTCCTTAAAACGAGAACTGAACGACATACAAACTCCACGTACACGCGACGACCGGAAGAAGATAAGAAGTAAATCTTGGCGCGAGGTGAGATCGTATGCGGAAGGAGACCGGCCCGCTAGCGAAAACTTACCCTGAAATGAAAAATCTTATTCAGTTCACATTACCCCGGTTGTCGGTCAGGACAAGGCAACAAGCTCCGAAGTTCTCTTGCATCCCCCCGATTGCCAGTACGCTAGATATAGTGTCGTTCCTGGTGCTTGCTACCGCATGTTGAACGGGAGACGTCGGCTCAGGTGGGGGCAGTCCGACCGCCGATTACTCCGTGCATACGCTCGCTGCGATTACTCGGTCGCGGCAAAGTTCCCCAGTGCTCGGCAGAGGCCCATGAACTACGGGCTTCATCCTCGCCTCGGCTTTCTCCGGCACGAGCGGTGTGGGGGCCGTTCGTCGACGTTGCCGGGTGATGAGCACGACCGCCGTAACAATCACCGCCGCCGCGACCATGGTACGCGGCGTCAGCGGCTCGCCCGCGAACACGAAACCCAAGGCCACAGCTACCACCGGGTTCACGAAGGCATAGGTCGAGACCTTTGCCGGCGTGCTTACGCGCAGCAGCCACACGTACGCGCTGAACGCCACCAACGACCCGAAGACCGTCAAATACCCCAATGAAAGCAGGGAGCGCAAGGATACATTACCCAGATCAAGCCTCGCACCTTCTCCGCCGGCCGCGCCCGATAGAAGCAGCAACACGCCGCCGCACAACATTTGCATGGCCGTCACCATCAGCGGCGATTGGGGCAGCGGTGCCTGCCGGGAGTAGATCGACCCGATCGCCCACGACAAGGAGGCCGCAATCAGCACAATGGCCCCCAAGCGATTCGTTGGAGCGCCGCCTGCGAATTTCTCCGAACCGATAAGTATGATGACGCCCAACAGGCCCAGCACGACTCCGCCGATTTCCATCACCCCAGGACGCACTCCGTCGCGTCGCAACCAATTCAACAAAACCATCCAAATGGGGACGGTGGTGACGAGCAACGCGGCAAGTCCCGAGGGCACCGTCTGCTCCGCCCAGCACACTCCTCCATTGCCGATCAGCAACAGCAGCGCGCCGATGATCGCCGCCGAACGCCAATGAATCCGCTGCGGGCGCGCGGCGCCCGTAGCCCGAAGCACGGCGTAAAGTACCGCCCCCGCCAGCGTGTGCCGCGCCCCGGCCATCAGCAGCGGCGGCAGCGACTCCAGCGCGTAACGAATCGCCAGGTACGTCGAACCCCAGATGATGTAAACGGCGGCGAACGCGGCGATGACGCCCATTTTTAACGGTGTTTGTTTCCCGCTCGCGCTGGTCACGGAACGTCCTCCACTTTTACTGCTTCGTTGAGATTGACCACAGTCGTTTCCTTCACCGTGTCCAGCACGATCGTCGTTCGCGTGGATCGGACGCACTCAATGGCGCTCACTCGATCGCGCAACAGCGACCCCAGCGCGGCCGTGTCCCGCGTCCGCACCTTCACCAGGAAGCAATCCTCCCCGGCGATGTGATGGACCTCTTGGACTTCGGGGATGGCCGCGATCTTGGAGGCCGTCTCCGCCTGCCAGGAGGCGCATTCGGTCCGCACCAGCACGTACGCCAGCAGCCCCTGGCCGAGTGCTTGCGGGTCGAGTTGCGCGGTGTACGCTCTGATGACCCCGCGCTCCTCCAGCTTGCGTATTCGCTCCAAGACCGCCGATGGGGCCATCTCCACCTGCCGGGCGATTTCCGCGTTCGAAATCCGCCCGTTGGCCTGCAACATCATCAAGATTGTGCGATCTACACCGTCGATCATTCTGATAAACTCAACATATAACGAATTTATACTACATACATAGGCATCTGTCAAGTTTATTGTTCTGAAAGATTAGAAACGATAAACATAAAGCAAAAATCAAATTTCTTCATTGGCGTCAAGATCCTCGTTAAGGACCAACTGATCATTGCCCGAGTCTTAGGGTTGCGCTTTGCGGGGCGACTGCATCTGCACCATTCTTTTGGAATCGCAGTGCGTTGCGTGAGCGACAGTTCGGTTCCCAGGACGATCGAGTGGATGGCCATCTGGAAGGTCACATCGTGCTGATCGAATAGACGCGTCTGACCGCCCCGCCCGATGTAAATTGCAATTGCCCCGCTTTTGACATGACTTTGGCGGCAATCATTTGCGGCATCTTCACCGAACGCCTGATCATCCAACCGATCACAAAACGACGGATTACAGTAATGATTGGCGATTGCGAATTCCGGTGTGGCTGAACCAGGACTCGCCCGGACACTTGCGGCAGTTCATAATCGGGCAGGCTTGCAGTCCCCAGGGCTAGGGGTATAATCCGTTCCCGGTAGAGGACTTGGACGCGGCGGCGCAGCCGACGTATGATCTCTCCGGAAGTCAAAGGATACCCGATATGCGTACTCGCTCCCGAAAAGTGATCGCGGCGATCAGCCTACTGGCCGCCTCCGGGTTTCTAACGTCCGGCCCGGGCAGCAGTTGCAGCAGCTATGTCGGCCAGACGTCGTTTGTCGATCTCGATTTTTGCTTCATCTTCGATTGCCAAAACGGGATCCTGGGCGGCACCATCGACCCGTGCACGACGCAAGACCCTCTGTTCGAGGATTGCCCGACTGATCAGTAACCGTAAGCGCTGTTGCCCGCATGCCTGACATGAGTGTGCGGCCGACGATGAGCACAACGACAATGAGGAACATCATGATGAGTACACGCCGAACCGGTCTTTCCCTTGCTCAACGATTCGTTCGCTTCGCCGCTGTTCTTGCCGGCGGCGCCGCCTTGCCGTCCTTTCTTGAATCTTGCGATGACCGACTGATCAACATAACCCGCTATATTGATCCCTGCGGGACCATCTTCGCCAACTGCCTTCCCGGCGACTTCGAAACCAACGCCGCTGCGATCGGCGACTACTGCGTCGATCCGGCCTGCACCGTCCCCGGTGGCTGCGGCAACAGGCCGGCGTTGGGCACCATCACCAACGTTTGCCCGTAGTATCAAACCGAGTGCGGCCATCAACTGGGACAGGACACGGCAATACCGCGCCTAGCCCTTTCACAATGAGTCGAATGGGTCTCGGTCGGCCGAGCTGACGGACAGGGGAAGTTCGGGTAGCAACTCCGCGAGACGTTGAGCCAATAACTTGAGCACCGGTCTTTCGCTGGCCCAGTGGCCCAAGGCGATCGCGGAACAACCGTAGCGCTCGATCGTCAAGGCGTCGTGGTGGCGAATCTCGCCCGTGATGATCACATGACGGTTGCTGAGCGGAATTCGGAACGGAAGGATGCCCGCGGCGCCGGCGACGATCACAACCGTGTCCACCGGTTGTTTGCGGCGACCGACCATCTGCACACCTTTCGCTTTGGTCTGAAGTTGTAGCCGTCGGGCGAGCCGTTCGAGCGTGGTCGTTTTCGAGAGCTTGCCGTATCGCCCGATTCCGCGTACCGGCCTGGCCCGGAGCGGATAAATATCGAACGCGGGTTCTTCATAGGGATGAACCCGGCGCATGGCATGGATGACTTTCGAAAGGTCCGTCGTGCGAACGATGGATTCTAAGCGAACCTCCGGGACCGACTCCATCTTTCCGCGCTGGCCGACCGCCGGGTTGGTGGTTCGCCCGCCGAGGAAAGTGCCAACGCCGGGCGTTCGGAAACTGCACCGGCTGTAGTCGCCGATCTGACCGGCCCCGGCCTCAAAAATTGCCTCCGTGACTTTTTCCAGATGTTGCGGCGGGACGAACACCACGAACTTACACTCATCGGGTTTCGGTGCGTCGACGTATTCGAGTGGTTCGGTCTGGTAGATTCCGCAAAGCTGCGCAAGTGCATCATTGGTCCCGCCGTCCGCGGCGTCGAGGGCCGTGTGCGGCGAGTAGATGGCCACACCTTTCCGGATGCACCGAAACACCTGCGATTCCATCCCCGCCCCGGGGGTGCACAGGGAACTGATCGGTTTGAAGATCGGCGGATGATACGACACGATGAGGTCAATCTTCTTGCGAACTGCTTCATCGACGACTGGCCCCGTCAAGTCAATGGTGAGCATGACGCGGCGCGCCGCGGCTTTGAGATCGCCCGTGAGCAGCCCCACGTTGTCCCATTCCTGAGCGAGCGCCGTCGGGGCAATGGACTCCATCGCGGTACAGACGTCGGCGACGACCGTCGTTTCTCGAGTCGAGGATCGCTTCATACCTGGCCGCACTCCTGTTTCACTCGGTTGCGGTACTCCTGATACAGGCGCTGGGCGATCGGGCCGACCCGACCCTGGCCAACATCGTGCTTTTCCACCCGCACGACGGGCATGACCTGCATCAAGACGTTGGTCAGCAAAACTTCATCGGCGTCGAGTAGGTCGTCGATGGACAGCGAGCATTCCTCACGTTCGATGCCGCAGTCCGATGCGATCTGAAGCACCAACTCGCGTGCGATGCCGGGAAGCACCGGCGTATCGAGAGGAGGCGTTTTGAGCACTCCCCCGCGAACGACAAAGACGTTGCAGATAGACCCCTCGGCCAACTCATTGCGGGTCGTGAACCAGATCGCTTCCATGCAGCGCTTTTGCTGCGCCTGTCGCAGGCCCAACAGTCGCGGAAGATAGGCGGTGCTCTTGTGCCCCGCCAGCGGGTCGCTCGTCGATTGCCGAAAGTCGCATACCGCCACGTTCGCGCCGCGATCATAGAGTTCCGCCGGATAGCCCGACAATGGCGACGCCGTCGCGCACACCGTGAGTCTTCGCACATCGCCCTCCTCGGCCTCGCGCATCGACCCGGCGGATACCGTCATTCGCAATCGCGCTTCCTTAAGCCCATTGCGTTCCAGAAGTTCCTCGAAAACGGCCCTAGTCGGAAGGTCGCTCCGTTCCATCGGGGTAAGAATGGTGTTGGCCGACCGTCGCAATCGCTCCATGTGCGATTCGAGCCGGAAAACGCGGCCTCCTTCGGCATGCATGGTCTCGAACAACCCGGCTCCGTGCAGCCACCCGCCGTCGTACACGTTGAGGTGAGCTTCCGGCTCGGAGAGGAAAGCGCCGTTGAGGTAAACGGTCGATGTCACTGGGTTGGCACCGTCTCTCGCGCCGGGTGCGTTATTTCCCATGGTTCTTGGGCGTTGAGGGCCAGCAACATCCCCCGCAGTTTGGCCAGCGTCTCCGCGTATTCCGCGTCGGGTGTGCTTTCCGCAACAATCCCGCCGCCGGCGTACAGGTGAACCCTGTCGCCGCGCTGCACCATCGTACGGATCGCTAGGTTGAGGGACATGGCTCCGTCCAATCCGATCCACCCGATCGAGCCGCAGTACACCCCGCGCGGAGTCGGCTCCAACTCGCGGATGATCTGCATTGCCCGAATCTTCGGCGCTCCGGTCACGGAACCCCCTGGAATAGCGGCCCGAAGGAGGTCCGGCCATCCAAGCCCCGGCTTCAGGTTGCCCTCGATCGTCGCGACGCGATGAAACACCGTGGGATGTTCCTCGATCTCGCCGGGCTCACGAACTTGGACCGTTCCGTAGGAGCACACTCGTCCCAGGTCGTTGCGCAGCAGGTCGACGATCATGGTCAGCTCCGCGCGGTCCTTCTCGCTCACCGCAAGTTCGCGCCTTGCCATCGCGTCGATGGGTGGATCGCCCGTCCGAGGCCGCGTGCCCTTGATCGGGCGCGTCACAACGTGCCCGTCGCGAAGGTCAAGGAACAGTTCCGGTGACGACGAGATGATCGCGACCGGGCTTCCTCCTTGGTCGCCCGGTCCGTCCCACATCAGAAGGGCCGAGTGTGAGGACGGACTCGCCGTCCGCAGCCGAAGATACAGTTCGAGCGGTGTGGCCGTGGTCTGGGCGGTGAATCGTTGCGTGAGATTAACCTGGTAGACATCGCCGTCTTCGATGTAACGCTTCGCCCGAAGCACCTTGGCGACGTAGGCTGGGCGCGACATGTTCGGGACCGGTCGCGTCGTATGCGGCGACGGCGGTTCGTCCAAAGGCAGATTCGCTGCCTCCTGCAAGCGCTCGCGCAGGAGGCTAAGCCGTTTGGCGACCGGCGATCGGTGCATTGCCCATGGGGCAGGCCATTCGATCGCCGTTAGGTACCACCGCTCCTTCTCGTGGTCGTACACCGCCGCGGCGTCATACAGCCCGAATCGGGCACGCGGCACCGCCATCCCTCGGTCTGGGTGCGGCGAAATCCCTTCAACAGGCAGCCCGGCTTCGTAGCTAAGAAACCCGATCCAGCCCCCGACAAACGGTATTTCCCCGCCCGGATGGGTCAGACTGGGATACTTCGCCATGGCCGCTGCCATTGTTTCGAGGGGGTCGATCGCGTCCCGACCCACCGGTGAAATGACCTCGATGGGGCCTGACGCCAGAATCGTAAATCGACCGTAAGTGTTGATAGGACGGGTACTTTCGAGAATTGCCGGTTCATAGGTATGGGAAAACACGGCAACCGCCGCCTCAACCGGGACGGCCAAATTCACCGCTTCGACGACCGCCTGCGCCATGACCGATGATTTCATCCCCATTGCGGGTGGGAGTATATCTCTCTCCTGGCCGTCGCGTTACTCTGCGACGGGGCAACGGTTGCATGAGCGTTGTTGCTCGCCAAAACCGCGTTCTCCCCATCAAAAAGTGGGTACGCTCCCGGTTGTGGTCGGGTTGACCTGCAGGCGAGCCAATTGTCTTAGGGTTTGCAGTAACTGTCATACACCCGCAGCGTGATTCCCCATTGCAAGAATTTCGGGGTTGACTACAATAAGCGTTCAGACAGCGGTTCCCGTTAGGCATGCGATCCTCGTCGGAGCCTGACGATCATGCACTTATTGAATTCCAGCGGTCGTTCGCGCCAAGGTTCCGTGCGGAGCGCGTTTACGCTGATTGAGCTATTGGTGGTGATTGCGATCATCGCCTTGCTGATCGCGATCTTGTTGCCGTCGCTGGATGCGGCGCGAAGGCAGGCGAAGCAGAACACCTGCTTGTCGCGGATCAAGGGCATCGCCACGAGCAGCCGAGTGTACGAGACCGACGATCCCAATGGGTGGGGCATCCCGGCGCACGGGAGTTTGGGTGTCACAGAGGGGGAAATGTCCTGGAAAGAGCTTGCGAGCAGGGGGCGCTTCGTCGGCGCCTACGATTGGGGCGGCAAGAGCGGCATCGGACGGAACGACTTCATGGGGTCGCCAGATCCCATCAACAGTGCCTACGGAACGAAGGCGGGCTTCGGACCGGCGTCGCGTCCGATGAATGACATACTGTACAAGGGCGGGTTCAAAGACAACAACTCACCGAGGTATGACCGCGTCGGGGGGTTGGCGGACACGAAGCTCGACCTCGATCTGTTCAAGTGCCCGGGCGACGACGGTCCGCCGCGGGCGGCGCACTGTTGGCACTGGGTCGAGCACAGCGAGCGCTCGTCCTACGACCACTTCGGCACGAGCTATGCGGCGAACGTCTACATGAACTCGACGGGGGGCGGCGGGGAGATGCGGAGCAACTCGCCTTACCTTCGTCCGATCACCCGCGTACCGACTCCGGCGCGGACCCTGTACTACGAAGAGAACATCGGGCGCTGGGCGTGGTCCTGCAGAAGAGAGCGTACGCCCTGTAATATCATTGTGGGTCCGGGCGTTGATCCCGGTCCGACGAAGGCGGTTCGCGGCTGGCACGGTCGGGACTCGACGTACAACCGTGCCTTCGTGGATTCTCACGCCGAGCAGCAGAAGATTTTGATCGAAGGCACCGAAGACCGCGATGGGTACGCCTTGCACTATCGCTTTGAGGATCTGGAGTCTTATCCCAAGTGGCCAGGCTGCGGCGAATATGAAGACCAGGATGTTGATTCGGGCGGCAACCTAGACCACCCATACCGTTGTATAATCGTTCGGGGACCCGGCTGGCAGAAAGACACCATGCCCGCCGAGCTGATTTGCACCGGCTTGTGGTGGGGCGGCGGGGGACGACCGTCGTACGAGAGCTGCGTCTTCCCGGCTGACGCCGGCTAGCGCGGAATTCCTTGATAGCGTCCTTAGCAGTACCGGGAACGCTACATGTCCTGAGACGAATTCGAACGCCGATTTTTTAATTGTCATAACCAATTGTCATTGCTCAAGTTACGAGCGGATTAGCGCTGAAAAACGGACTCATCGGTGCATGACCGATGTCGCGCGCCAAAAACTGCGTTCTCTGCATCAAAAAGTGGGTACGCCGCTTGTTGCGGTCGGGTTAACCTGCAGATGAGCCTATTCCCCTACGGGTTTGCAAAAACGGTGATGCATCCTGGGGCAACCAACCCGTTGACAGACCTAGCCCGTACGGCTATTTTCCCGATCACTTACTTATGGGATGGAAGCCCTGGGTCCGCTTGACGAAGGATCGCCAACCATGTTTCAAAACCATGTAGCAACTCGTATGGGTCTGTGGACCGTTGGATTCGCGGCGTTGGTCGTCTCCGTGATCGCCCATGCCCAGACCGCCGAACCGCGCCCGGTGACGGGTGAAGGTGAGGTCACCGCCAACGACGTGTACGTCCGCAGCGGCGACAGTTTGAATCATTACACCATCTCCAAGCTGAAAGCGGGTGATCGCGTCTCCGTGGTCAGCGAGCGCGGCGAGTGGTATGAGATCCTGCCGCCGGAGGGGACCTTTAGCTTGGTTTC
>Ga0180087_1000116_pt1 | contig 12021 bp, 16 predicted proteins | sample EasRiv790_16_10D_FD_121789 | JGI IMG/M metagenome (GOLD analysis project Ga0180087, IMG submission 121789) | Soil microbial communities from meander-bound floodplain in the East River, Colorado, USA - East River metaG ERMLT790_16_10D | ecosystem: Environmental > Terrestrial > Soil > Floodplain ...
CGCGTAGCTGCCGTCGGCGTGGCGGTAGATGTAGGGATACCCGTGGTCCGGGTGATCGAAGCTCACCCAAGTCGAGTCCTTGCCGGCTTCGCGCATCCATTCATGCGCGAGCATGAAGATGCCCTGCAGGTGGTCGCGGTCGCGGCCGAGATGCAGGATCGGGGTTTCGATGCGCCGGATGCGCTCCATCGCCTTCGCCTTGTCGGCGTTCTTGCGCGCAAACTCGATGTCGTGGTACTGGATTACGCCGTCCTTGCGCGGGATCTTCGGCCCGGTGTCCACGCTCAGGAACTCGTGGGACGCGCCTTCGATCGACACCCCGGCGGTAAAAGTCGTCTCGGCGGCGGCTTTCAGGATCATCTCCCCGCTGTGGCTTACCCCCAGCGCGCCGATGGCATCGCGATTCACGTACGGCAGCGTCTTCAGGTACTCGAAAACGGCGATCAGGTCGTCGGAATCGAGCGACGCCGTGGATTTCAGCGTGCGGTCGTCGGTCGTCATGAAATCGGGAAGGTTCTGCGCCCGCCCGTCTTTTCCGTACGCGAGCGGTATCTCGTTGCGGTAGTTGACGTAGGCGATGACGTAACCGCGCTGGATCATCCGGTCCTGCATAGTCGCGAGGCGCTCGACCTGCGCCTCGACGTGCGGCATTCCGCGCCTGCCGTCGCCCCGACCCATCGTGATGACCGGAAACGGGCCGTCCCCTTTCGGCTTGCGCACGGCGATCGGCATGTAAATCTCATCGCGCGTCAGGACGAACGTCAGGTCCATCGGAATATCCGAGCCCTTCACGGGCCTCGCGATGGTGTAGCCATGCGATGGCGTCGCGGGAGCTATGGCCCCCGGCGCACGATCAGGAGTGCTCTTCGCCATCGCCTTTATCGCGCAGAAACGCGTTCTCAAACTCCTGCTCGGATTTTTCTAAAGGGGGCTGTCCCCTTTGATTTCTCGCGCCGGGGCGTATATCGATCACGACCGGTTGGCCCCAAGTCTCGCTCATCTTCTGCCCGAGGATGCGTGCGATCGTGTCGGTCGTGCCGCCAGGGTTCCACGGCACGATCATGCGGATCGGCTTGTTGGGATAAGACTGCGCGTGCCCTGTCGACGAAACCGCGCTAACCGCGGCGAGCACGGAGAAAAACGCAATGGCCTGTTTTACTTCATGAATCATGGCGGGAAATCTTCCTGCCTTCTTGTTGAAGGTTGCCAAAACCGGGCAAAAACTGGGGACAGACCACGTTTTCCGGACAGGTTGTCTGCTGGAACCATAGATGGCGCGTTGATATCCGTTAATACGACAACCCATGCTACCGCACCATGCCCCGCCGCGCGCGTCTGAGACTGGCCGGCCTGCCCCTGCACATCATCCAGCGGGGCAATAGTCGCGCTTGAATTGCTCGATCTCGGGCGCGAATACCTTCTTGAAGTCCGCATCGATCTGTCCCGAGTATTCCAGCGCGTCGCTGTCAATCAGCAGCGTCGGCGGTTTGGTACGACGCTGGCGCGTCACCGGGTCGTAGTTGGAAAACACATCAAACGCGCCGTGGTACGCAACCGGCTCTCCGTTTTCCCCTTCGACTTCCCAACCGGCGAGGTACTTGTAAACCTCCTTCGACACCGTGGTGTTGTTGCACACCACGATGAACACCGGCGGCTCGCTGAAAAGGTCCAGCTTCCGCTCGCCTGCGCGGCGCATGCCGGCCTCGTACTTCTGGTAGTGCGAGACGAACATCTGGAAGGCCGTGACCAGCGTTGGCGGTAGACTGGGCGGGGCTTCGACAATCTTTTCGCCCTTCTTCCTGGCTTCGCTGCGGGCTTTTTCCTGTCCCTTCCTGGGCAAGCCTTCCCTGCAATTGTCGTAAAGATTGCGTAGAACCGGCTCGGTCAGATTCTGGCTGGTGTCCTCGACCGGCAGGAACGGAATCTTCACCAGTCCCGATTCGATTGCCTCGATCAAGCCAAAATCGCTGACGACCCAGGGAAACAACGAATACGCCGGCCAGCCCGAACCGGAAAGGTAATATGGCGTTGCGGAGAGGTCATACACCGTCCGCACCTGAAACCGCTTCGCCACTTCCGTGAGACCGCTGAACCAGACGGCTGCACGTTCGTTCTCCGTAGCACCTGCCTCCTCTTCAGTGTCCCGACCCTTGGCCCGGGGAAGGTAGCAGTGGTGCGCCTCGTCATTGATGACGAGCAAGCGCCGCCCGGATTTGAACTTGCCGAGCACGCGACGGATCACGAGGTTGTAATCTTCCAGCGCTTCGCGTTTCTTGCCCGTGACGTCTAGCTTTCCGTCGAACGGGCTTCTCTTGTTGCCCGAGAGAACGCGCGGTTCGAAAGAATGGTAATTGGTGATGACGATCCGGGCATTTAGTGAGTCGATCTCGTCTTCGTATTGCGGAGGAACGAGTGCGCGTTGCCGGTAATAGTCGAGCGCGTCGTGACGATTATGGGTACTCGTGTCCACGAGCAGGACCTGAAGGCGATCACGGATAGTGATGCCCGGTGCCATGACCAGAAAATCGTCGGCGTAGCGCGTGTCGTTGCGATACTGCCGGCGGTTCAGGAAGTGGTAGAGGATCAGGCATGCCATCACGACGGTCTTCCCTGCGCCCGTCGCCATCTTGAATGCGATGCGCGGCAAGGAAGTGCCATTGCTGACGGTGTGCTGAGCCTGCAAGAGACGGTCAAGCACGTGGGTGCCTGCGTTTGACCGTTCGGCGATCTCGTTTTGCCAGATAGCGCTCTCGATCGCCTCCCGTTGCGCGAAGAAAAGCTTGTCATGGTCCTCGCGGGCCGGGTTCAGGAACCAGAAATCCAGTAGATCGCGCGTCACGCGGCTCGTTACACCCGCGTATCGAGACTCACGCCATGCGCCAACTTCACGCCGCACGAGGTTTATGAGGTGATCTTTATACTCGGACGAAAGATCGTTGATATCGAAGGCACCGATCTGCTGCTGCGGAAGCGGGATTACGGGTGTATCGGGCGTGAATACGCGACGCCCATCCCGCACCTGGTCGTAATTGAGGTTGCCGCCCTGGTCGGTCGAGTAATGCGCACCCGGTTCCTCGTACGGCGAGTTGAGGATCGGATTAGCCGGATCCCTTGCCTGTCTGGAGGGCATTCGTTTTGGACCTAGTTATCTGTTAGCGCTAGCGTCTAGCAACGTAGAAGTCGTGTTCAGTAATGGCCGCAGAACCCAGCTAGGGGAAACAGGTTCGATCTTGGCCCCGTGCATTTGCGGCGCAGGGATCATCGGAGTCAGATCCCACAAAGTCTTGATCCCGAGCTTAATCATCATTTGCCCCAGAGCTGATCGAGCAGATCCGTCTTCCAGAAAGTGGCGCCGATTAACTAAACGGCGGTCAGAGGTCGGAGTGATCGCCTCGAGGCAGTACTCGTTATTGCTTGAATCGACTACCCGTACAAGTTGAACCATGAACGGGTCAAACTCGATCTTGTTATTACCACCGTCTGTTCCAACGAGTGATATTGCTGTTGTAGATCGTGGCTGTATTCTTCGAGTTGCAGCCTTGAGCGGACGGACATCCTCTCGCAAATCGTCAAGCACTCGACGATCTCCCGATATGCTGTTCTGCAGCTCGGAACGGAGTGCGTTGATGCTCTCAGGATCAATCAAGTGCCCTCCCGATGGATAGCGCTGGAGGACAAGACCACTTGCGCAGCCGACTCAGCCGATTTCAGCCCCGGCTTTCGTCCAACGCGGCCTTCCCTCCCAGTCCAAGGATGATACGGTGCCCAGTGGCCCAAGACCAGTGCCGGGTGCTGAGTGCTGAGGGCGGCTGCGCCTGAAGGCGAAAGTCGAAAGGGGCTTAGCCGCAGTGACGAGTGACGAGTGATGAGTGACGGGTGCTCCCGGCGTACGCCGGGGACGGCGTTTGATCTTGGGGCCCCTGAAGAAAAGTCGAAAGGCGAAAGGGCCTTAAGCCCGGGGATGAGTGACGAGTGCCCCGAGGGATGAGGGATGAAGGATGAGGGATGACCTGTCCCGCAGCTCGCGGGACGTATTTTTGAATTTAGGGCCCCTTAGCGACGCCGAGCAGCAAAGAAATCGACCGTGGGTCGATTTCTTGAGGGATGAGGGATGGGGGATGACCGGGCGGCTACGCCTGAAGGCGAAAGTCGAAAGGCGAAAGGCGAATTGCGAAAGGGCCTGAAACCCGGTGACGCAGTGAAGGATTTGCCTGGAAGTTGAACTAGATCTTAATCCTGGAGGGCGGGATCAAGACGACCTTGCCATCAATAGCGCCCGCGACCGGGTTCCCGTCGCGCTTATGCTGACGCAATGCTTCTCGCACCGCTCGCTGAGCCGCCCGCACAAGCGCGCGGGCGTCAAAACGGAAATCGCCGTTGCGTTTATTACCGGCTCCTGGCTTAGCGGCGCTGGAAGATATCTTTTTCATATTCCTTACGGAGTTGGTCCCAAGGTCCGCTCTTCACGATCTCGATCGGGCCGCCGACATTCCGCCATGCAATCGGACTCAACGCGCCCACTGCTGAATTGTCCAGCATCAGCCAGGAATTCGCAATTGGACGGTAAATGTTGAAAAAGTTGCTCAGGCTACGCGAGTATCGTCTCCTCACGGTCGCCGCAGGAACATCGTGCCCGCCCTGTCTGACGCGTTCCGCTACTCTTTGGACCGCCAGATCTGCGCTCGAGAGCCACAGGTAGATAAGATGAAACACATAATTTTCAGTTTGTAGGTTGGCAATCCAGGGAGCAAGGGTGCGGCTCGATAAGGTGGATTCGAGAGCAAAGTCCGCTCGCGCTATCGCCAGTCCGCGCATCCGGCGCAGCATGATCCGGCCCGCCGGGAATGCAACCCTTTCCGGGGCGAACGCAGAGAGACCGCCCGCAATAACGTCGGCATTGATAAATTCGTCTACTCGCAACGTGTCCCTTAACAACCTGGGAGCGGTCGTCGACTTGCCCGATCCGTTCGGGCCGGCAATAACCACGAGGTTGGGCATCAAATTAGCGTAGCACAGGGGCGACGCGAGGGATGAGGGCGAACGCCCGACCCGATGCAGCGGGGCGGGCTGGGATGACCCGACGCTTTGCTAAAGGCGAAAGGCGGAAGTCGAAAGGGATAAGGGCCTCGAAAGCCGTGAATTCGGAAGATCGAGAGGTCGTGAGATGGAGGTTTTTCCCTCTCCCGCCCTCACGCTTTTACGCCCTCACGGGCTTCTAGGCCCGGTGACGCAGTGACGAAGTGACGAACGCCGCCCGGCTCACGCGGCCAGGCGCACTTCCGCCCGGACGACGTCCCAGGAGACCGAAACGAGTGCGTCCTTGCGGCGCTCGATGAGGCCGAGCTCGGCGAGCCGCTTCACGTCGCCGTGCACGTTCTTGTAGTCGCGCTGCAGGCGCCGCGCCAACTCGTTGACCGAAACGGGACCCTCGGCGCGCAGCCGCTCGAGCAATGTCCAGCGCGCGGGCGTAAGCGAGCGCAGCAGCAGCTGCAGGTTGGCGAAAATCAGCACGTGCTCCGCCAAGACCTTTTCTCCGCGAGCCGCTTTCTTCCAGGTCGTCTCGAAGCGGTCGAGCGCCGAAGCAGCGCTGCCCACCCGAACCTTAAGCGTCCTTTTCATCCTTGCCTCCTGTTGCTTTCACGTCTTCCTCGAAATCGCGTCGCAACTGCTCGACCGACTTGAACTCATACGTCATCTCGCATCCACCGACATGCCTGTGGTCACCCTTGAGGTCCTCAAACCCGCTGATGGCGCCTGAACCTTCTTGTTCGGTCTACTTCAAGCCGCCCGCCGCTTGTCAGGCCGTTTGATCAGAGACTCGGCGGGAATGCCCAGCTTGCCGTGAAGCCGCTGGATCATGGCAAGCGTCAGCGGACGCCTGCGGCTCAGGACTTCGTACACGCGATTGATGCGCCCGATCATCGGCACGAGGTCCTTGGGCGTCATTCGCTTCTGTTCCATACGGAACTTGATCGCCTCGACCGGATCGGGCAAGTCGAAGCGATAGCGCTTGTTCTCGTAGGCCTCGACGAGCGTGACCAGCACGTCCAGGCGCTCGCCCTCGGACGTGTCGGGTTCCGCCGCCATCAATGCCTCGACCTCCTTTAGCGCGGCGCGGTAATCCGTTTTGGTCTTGATCGGCTTGATTTCCATGGGATCGCCTCTTTCAAATGGTCTGCGCGTCTATCCTGTCGTATCGAGCGTGGGTACCTATAAACCGGACGTACACGACGCGGTACGGATAGTTGATCCAGACCACGATCCGGTACTTGTTGCCGGCAATGTTGAACACTACCCGCCCGTCTCTCAGGATACTGGCGCTGCCAAATTCGCGTTTGACCTCGGCAGGCGAGCGCCAGTCCGCCTGGAGCACGTGCCGGTACCACGCCAGCGTCGGTTCCCGCGCATCCGCATAAGCCGCCTTTCCGGTCCAGAACTCGCGCAACGTCGACAGAGCGATCACGCGCATGGCGCATTCTAGTCCCAAATTGGGACTGGCGCAAGAGCGAGTCAGGCCGGGACAGGCCCCAGTTGAGTAATGAGTGACGAGTGATGAGTGACGAGTGCGGCTGCGCCTGAAGGCGAAAGTCGAAAGTCGAAAGGCGAAAGGGCTTTAAACCCGGTGACGCAGTGACGAAGCGACGAAGTGACGGGCTAACAAATCCCGCTGACGACCAAGGGGCCGCGCAAGAGCGCGCTAAGCAAGCGCTTTAAGGCCCTTGCGCTCCACGATATTGAGCAGCTTCAGCGCCGGGCCACCCGGCTTCTTTTCGCCGATCTCCCACTTTTGCACGGTCGAGATGCTGGTATTGAGATAAGCCGCGAACACTGCCTGGCTGGTCCGCGCCTTCAGCCGTAGCCGCTTGATGTCCGCGGGACGAAAAGCCTTCAGCGGCGGCAATCGCAGGGCGTCGAACCCGCGCATGGTTTGCGTATCGATCACGCCGAGGTCATACAGACCCCGCGCGGTTTCGAGCATCTCTTCACGCAGTCTTTTGTTTGCCACAATCGATCTCCACAAGTTCGCTTCGCTTTTTTGCTTCCGCGATCGCGGGGGCGTCCATGCCCAGCAATGCCGCCGCGAGCTGCTTGAGCATTTTCAGTTCGTCATCGCCAATGTTGTCACGCTCGTTCTTCGCAAACCCGAACATGAAAAACCACCGATAGCGGCTGAAAACCCTGGTCTTGAAAACCCGCATGTCGCGTTCACGCCTTAAAGTATATCACTAAGTGATATAGATATCGATCCGCCCCGAGCGGCCTGCGGCGGCGGAACTGGTCGCAAATTGCGACCAGTTCACTTTCGAACGCAGGCTCCTCCAGGAAGGAAACGAAGGCGGCTGCGCCTGAAGGCGAAAGTCGAAAGTCGAAAGGCGAAAGGGAAGAGGGCCTGAAAACCGGTGATGAGTGACGAGTGACGAGTGCGGCTACGCCTAAAGTCGAAAGGCGAAAGGCGAAAGGCGAAAGGCGAAAGGCGGAAGGGTCTTAAGCCCAGTGACGAGATACGGGTGACGGGTGTTGATCTTGGGGCCGCTAAGGAACGCCGATCACGCGCCTGACCTCAGTGATGGGTGAAGAGTGATGGGTGATGAGTCTCCCGCGTGTTGAACGGCGATGCTCGTCCTTTCGAACACGCGGAGTTAAACCGGCGCATAGCGTCCGGGTTTAACGATACTTGGGCGAGCAAAAGAAAATCGCCGGCGCCCCGCTGGGGCCTAGACCGTAACCGGGTAGCGCCGAATATCGACCTGCGTGCCGGCCGCGGCCATCCCTTCAGCCGATTTCAAGAGCGCGCTCGCGACAGCATCGTCCACATAGTCTTCGCCACAGTTCGGGCAAACCTGCGCCGGCACGTCCTTGAACACGAAGGTCGCGCCTTGCCGCTCGAGCGTCACCGTCGTCGTGCCGGCGCGCGTTTCCGCCTGCTTGCAGACAATGCACTTCATCGCTTCTTCCTCCGAAAGTCCGGCTCCCAATCGGCCGTAACGCAACGCTTGCGGACAGACCACTTGCGCGCCCCACTGAACTGATCTCGGCCTGGCTTTTGTCCCGCACGGCGTCTCCTCCCCGGCCAACAATAATACGGTGCCCAGTGACCCAAGACCAGCGACGAGTGATGAGTGCGGCTACGCCTAAAGGCGAAAGGCGAAAGGCGAAAGGCGAAAGGCGAAAGGCGGAAGGGTCACGTCCCGGCGCGAGCGCCGGGGACGGCGCTTGTTCTTGGGGCCCCTGAAGAAAAGGCGAAAGGCGAAAGGGACAGCCCCCACTGACACGGTCAACGACCTGCTCAGCGGAGCGTTTAGTACCACAGGCCGTGAATGCTGAAAGCCATCCGCAATGGAACCGCTGGAACGCCGCGTCTTGCATCACGACGAGTCGATCACCCATATCGTCAAAGCAATTCGTGAGCTTGCGATCCCACCCGAACCGAAACCCAAGCGCCGTATCGGGTTCGTATCCGGCGACTAACAGCAACAGAAGCTAACGGCCGATTGCTTTTTGCCCCGCCGCTGAGTAATCTTGCCGCCCTGTTCTTTAGACATCAATCGAAAGGAGTTCGCGCCATGACGTAGTTATCCCTCACAGGAGACTCGTCATGTCACGTACTTACCGCCGCCTCCCGCAGCGTTACGAGTACCGCTGGGTGCTGCGCGACTGGGAAGCCGCCGTGCCTCCCGGCACTGCGGTGTTGTTCGATTCCAACTCTCCGGAAGGACGCCGCGCGATCGCGCGCTTTCACTCTGACAGTGACAGGAAAATCACCGTGCACAGCGCGGCGCCTCACTGGTACCGGAAGGTATTCGACCGGCGCCTGCACACCTTCAACGACAAGCAGCTTCGCCGCTGGCTTTCTGACCCCGGCTACGATCCCGTCATGCAAGTCCGGCACCGCCATTGCGCCAACTGGTCCTGGTGGTAGAGCGCGAGCCTCGGGTTCGGATGAGTGATGGGCCCGCCTGAAGGCGAAAGTCGGAAGGCGAAAGGAAACTGACGGCTAGCGCACAGCGCGGGGTGGCCCGCGCCGTGACCGTGCCGCGCGCGGCTTCGCCTGGTATGCGGAGCGTGGCTCATGCGCTTCGCCCCGCCTGCGCATGCGCACGCGCCCCCGCAGCCAGGCGGCGAAGTCCCGCTCGCCGAGCTTGCCTTCGGCGAGGGCCAGGATAGTGAGGTACTTCTCCTCGTCCGTCGCGACAAGCTCGGCGCCGTTGAGCGCGAGGAAGGTTCGATAGCCGACGTGCGCGGTGCGCTTGTTCCCGTCCAAGAATGGATGGTTGCGCGCGAGCCCGTACGCAAGCGCCGCGGCGAGATCGGAGAGATCGGGCGCGGGATCGCCGTAGGCATGCAGCTGTTGCGGACGCGCTAGCGCCGACTCGAGCAACCCCTCGTCGCGCACGCCACCCGATCCGCCATGCTCGGCGAGCTGGCGCTCATGTATGGCAAGCACCAGCGCCTTTTCGAGCCAGACCACCATCGTCAGCTTTTAGCCAGCTTGCGCAGGACGTTGCGGTCTTCACGCATGACGCGCTCGGCGACTTCCATCTGGCCGGCGAGCTCGGGGTCGAAAGGCGTGAGCTTGACGCCGTCGGGCAGTTCGGTGGCATAGAGCGCGTCGCCCTTGGCGACGCGCAGCCGCGACATCAGTTCCCTGGGAAGGATGACGCCGGCCGAGTTACCGATCGTGGTGATCTTGAGTTTCATGGCGAGGAACTCCTGATTGCGATGTTATAACGTATGTTATCACCGCCCGAAGGCGAAAGTCGAAAGGCGGAAGGGACTTAGACCCAGTGATGAGTGATGGGTGATGAGCGATGGGACTCGATACCCGTGAAATCGGGAGGTCGGGAGGTCGTGAGATGGAGGTTTTCCCTCTCCCGCTCTCGCGCGCTCACGCTCTCACGTGGTTTGGATCCGGTTATGAGTGATGGGTGATGAGTGATGAGGCCCCCGGCGCGGCGCGCCGGATGCACGACCCACGAATCACGATTTATGGTTTCAAGGCGTACGCCTCGTCAAACCGCCGCTCGAGCCCCGGGTGCGCGCCGCGCAGCCGGTCGATGACCTCTTTCGCCCATTCGAAGTACTCGCGCCGGCGCTCCAGCGACCAGCTCGCCGGCGGATGCGAGGCAACGTCGCGCAGGTTAACGATCTTGTCGGCGAGCTTCACCAGCTTCGCCCGCTCGCTGGCGTGGCGGGCGCGCGCCACCTGCAGCCGCTTGCGCAGGCTCTTTTTCGTCCACTTCACGTCGGTCACCTCCAGCACCACGTCGGCGACCTCGTCGCCAAACGCCCCGCGCAGCTCCTGCCAGGAAGTCTCGGTGTCCTCGATGGTGTCGTGCAGCAGCGCCGCCGCGATCACCACCGGATCGGCCACGCCGCCTTCTTCCCACAGCACGGCGGCGAGCTGGATCGGATGGTTGATGTACGGCGAGGCCCGCTTGTCCTTTCGGCGCTGGTCCCGGTGCTTGCGTGCAGCGAATTCGAGGGCCTTCAGGATCAGCCCGACACCGCCGGCGTCGGGAGTGGCTGGTGGCATGGCGCGACTATAACCCCGGTGACGAATGGCGACTGACGACTGACAAAAGTGATGAACGACGGGGCGCCGTCACGGCGCAGACACGAGCGGCTGCAAGCCCAGCTTCCGGGCCTGCTTTACGAGACTTTCGTCGAACGTCACGAACCGCTCCGCCTTGCCACTCATCACCAGGTGGAGCGCGTCGGCTAGATCCATGCCCTGCGCGGCCCAGCGCAGTGCCTGAAACACCAGATCGGCGTTCTGCGCGCGCACGTTGCGCAAGGACAGCAGATCGCGCAGACGGTCCATGATCACGGCGCGCGGCGCATCGGCTTTGCGCAGTACCCAGGCGAGCTCCAGCACGACCGTAACCGGTATCCAGTATTCCACCTTCGCGTCCGCGAGCAGGCGGCGCGCCGTCCGCGCCTGGGCTGGCTCGTCGTCGAGCAGATAGCGCGCGAGAATGTTGGTGTCGAGCGCGATCAACGGCGTCCCCGCCGCGCGCGGCGGGCGTACGCGCGGACCCTGGCATCATCTTCCCGCACCGCGAGTGCGACGGCTTCGTCATCGGTCAATCCCGCATAGCGCCCCTTGCTCCCGCGGGTCGCGAGCGAGCCGGCGAGCCTCGCCACGTGTGCCGCGTGGTCCGCGGCCCGGATGGTGACCTTGAAGCCCTCGCCGGGCAGCAGCTCCACGTTGAGCTCGGTGCCGTTGCGGATGTCCAGCGCCTCGCGGATCGCCTTCGGAATGACGATCTGTCCCTTGCTCGACGCCCGGATGGTATCCATGAAAATCCCAAGTAAGACGCTGAAGTAAGACGCTGAAGTAAGACGATACGCCAGGGCGCCCGGCCGGTCAACGTTCTGAAAGGATGGCCCGACACCCGACTGGAGGGATGAGGGAGGAACGACCTCAAGGCAGAAGGCAGAAGGATGAAGGATGACCTGAACCCCGAGACTGGTGAGGCGAGACTGATAAGGCGGGTCTCTCTATTCACAATTCACGCCGTCGCCCTTCGGTCGAATCACGACTCACGAATCACGATTCACGCAGTTTCCGAGCCTGGCGGCTACTTAGCGGTAATCCCCGCCTCCCTGATCACCTTGCCGAACTTGACCGCCTGGTCCTTGATGAAGTCGGCGTACTGCTCGGCGGTTATCTGCCCGGGATCCAGCGCCTGGGCGGCATATTGCTTACGGACTTCGGGGCGGGCCATCGCCTTGCCGAGCTCGTTGTTCAGGCGCGTGACGATCTCGCGCGGTGTGCCGGCCGGCGCCATCACGCCGAAGAACCCGATGATCTCGAATCCGGGCAGGCCCGATTCGTCCATCGTCGGCACGTTGGCGACGACCGGCGAGCGCTTCAAGCCGGTCTGGGCGAGCATTCGCAGCCGCCCCGCCTGCACGTAGCCGAGCGACGCGGTGATGTTCGAGAACATCATCGGCACGTGGCCGGCGATGACATCGATCAGCGCCGGCGCCTCCCCCTTGTACGGCACGTGCACGAGC
>Ga0180087_1000117_pt1 | contig 11912 bp, 11 predicted proteins | sample EasRiv790_16_10D_FD_121789 | JGI IMG/M metagenome (GOLD analysis project Ga0180087, IMG submission 121789) | Soil microbial communities from meander-bound floodplain in the East River, Colorado, USA - East River metaG ERMLT790_16_10D | ecosystem: Environmental > Terrestrial > Soil > Floodplain ...
CCTTTAAGAAGACGCGAATCCTATCCCAGAATACGGCGTCTGGGGTCCGCATGCTGTGTGTGCGGGTGCAGGCGACGGGGCGGTCGTGTGACAATGATGACATCCGACTCCTGTCCGGGACATTACATTGCGCATCGACAAATGGCTCTGGGCTGCGCGCTTTTTCAAGACCCGCAGTCTTGCGCAAGCCGCGGTCGCCGGCGGCAAGGTCAGGGCGAACGGCGAGCGGGTGAAGCCGGCGAAGGAGGTCGCACCCGGCGACCGGCTCGCGATATGCATCGGCGAGTTCGAATGGCTGATCACCGTCAAGGCGCTGTCCAATCAGCGTGGCCCGGCGGAGAGTGCCCGCAAGCTCTACGAAGAGGACGAGGCGACGCGTGCCCAGCGCATCGCCCAGGTGGCAGACCGGCGCGCGCATGCGAGCGTATGGAGCGAGCGCAAGGGCCGCCCCACCAAGCGCGAGCGACGGCAGATGGAGCGGTGGAGAGAGGAAAGGTAAGGCAGAAGGCAGAAGGCAGAAGGCAGAAGGCAGAAGGCAGAAGGCAGAAGGCAGAAGGCAGAAGGCAGAAGGCAGAAGGGTCCTATCCTGGTAGATAGGTAACAGTTGTCCGGGCGCATGGGAAATCTCCGGGACAGACCCCATTGAAAGAATCAGGTTTGCGATACGAACGTCGGTGCGAAAGCGGATCCGTATTTCGCGTCGTTGCAGGATTGAATCGCCGAAACGTGGCGCGGCGATGGTTCGCCGCAGCGCGCTTGCGCGTCCGGCAGCTTCTATACGAGTTACAGCACTTTAGCCCGCATATCTCGAAAGACTATCAGCTGCTCTAGTACGAGTCGGGGGGAGAATGCTCCTACGTAGTGCGACTCCGCGCGCTAGACACGCTACAACCGGTACCGTAGCATCGAGCGGTGGAAAGTAGTACCGCGCGTTCGTAGCGGGCGGCTCCGTAGCCCGTTTAGTCGACCGCATCCACATCACATCCACAAGGCTCGACGCGGTATCGTGCCGCGAAAAGAAGCCCCATCAACGAAAACAGGAATGGAGGTCGTCATGTTCAGCTTCCCAAGACTCATCGTCAGCACAACACTGGTCGTTTCGTCGGTCGCTCTTGCTGCGCCCGTCGAACTGACCGATCGGCAACTGGATCGAATAGCCGCCGGCTCGACCGACTACGATCCGGTCAGCGCCGTTCAGAGCAGCGGCGGCGCGATCGTCGGCAATTCTTCGACAGCCAATCTGACCACTACCGGCAACGTCACGCTCAAGGATGCCGTGCAGCAGGGCGCGCGCGCGGTGAATCTCGTCAACAGCGCGGAAAGCGGCGTGGCCAATGCCGTCAACGTCTGGGACGGGCGCGTCGACACGCAGACGACGGCGACCAATCTGGACGTGGTGCAGTCGAACGCGATCGTCCAGGATCAATCGCGCTCGGCCAGCATGCCGAAGTACGTCCGGCCCGAGGCGAACGTGAGCCGCACCTTCATCGAGAAGGCCGAGACCACGCACAAGGGCAAGGTCGACACCTCGCAAGAGATACTGGGACAGAAGCTGCAGGGCGGGTTGGGTGTCTCGATCGCCGGTCAGCTCGATACGGAAGTGATCGGCGGCAGCATAAATCTGTCGAACAATCTCAAAGCCAAATTCGAGGGCCAGATATCGGGCTCGGCAGGCGGCCTCCTTACTGACATCAGCACTTCGGCGAGTACCAAGATCGAGGCAGAGACGACGCAGACTCTCAACTGGGTGCTGCCGAGTCTGACCTTGTCGCTGAAGGGCGCAGGTTGTTACGTCGAGATAGGCTCGTGCGATTCGGAAGGCAGCTACAAGAACACGACCAGCGAAACGATCACGACGCATTCGCCGTTCGCGCTGGAGAACGCCCGGGCCGAGTTCATCGTGGTCGACAATTCGAAGCTGGACGCGAAGACGACTTACACCGTGAATCTCTCGGGTAACGCGCAGCAGAACAGCCAGGCGGTGAATCTGGTCAACGCGGCAGGCAGCGTGGTCGCCAACGCCGTGAACGTTTCACGAACGCCGACCGTCGGTCCGCTGTTGAACCTGACGCAGCACAACGCCATCGTCCAGCGGCGCTAGGCAACACCCGCTCATCACTCGAGCGGTCGGCACTCGGTCCACCTTGCCCCGACGGGCGCGAGGCGGCGGCGTGCCGTCCGGTGTTGCCATGAGGTATTCGTGCGCGATGGGTGCGTTCGCCGCGCTGGCCGGCGCGGGGGCGGCGCTCGCGGGTCCCCAGATCCTGAGCGACGCCCAGCTGGCCAACGTGGCGGCGGGCTATTACGAGACCTCGCCTTCCCACCGCGATGCCATCGTCGTCGGCAATGCGTCGGGCGCGGACGTTCATACGCTGGCGGCGGTCGGGCTCGGCGACCGGAGCCAGGAAGGGTCCAGGGCGGTTACGCTGGTCAATGCCGCGGGCAGCAGTGTCGCCATCGGCGGCAACCTCCTGGACGGGCGCGAGCCGGCGGCAATCGGCGTCGGCGGTTCCGCGGTCGGACAGTCGAACCGGGTGCTGCAGGATCGTCCGGTCGCCGCCTATGTGGCCGATTGGCAGGTGCACGGTGTGAACGTGGTCAGCCACAAGACTGAAACTACCGACAGCGCGTTCACGGGGCGCATAAGTCCCGCGACATTCGAGTTCGGGGGCTCCAAGACGCGCACCGACACGACGACCGACCACAACGAGGACCCGCCCGTTACGACCACTGACAGGACTACCACCCCGATCACCCGGCAGGTGAAGATCGGCAGAGGCGTTGCCTTCGCTGGAACGGTGAACGTGGTCGGCACCGCGGGCCAGATCGGGTTTTCCGAGTTCTCGGAGCTCGACACGACGTTCACCATCACTACGAAGTTCGAATGGAACGGTATCATTTTTGACTTTACCATCGAGGACAAGAAGACGTTCAGGCTTCACGAAGTGGAAAGCGTGAGCGGCAGCGTGACTCTGCAACCGTTCTCGCTCCGCGCCGAGGGCGTCGTATGCCAGGCGCTCGTGGGTTCTTGCCAGGCCGACGCTGGCCATCACAGCAAGGCGTCACAGGGCCAGGAAACCGTGCTGCAGCCGGCGCGCATGCAAGGCGCGAGCGCCGAGCACATCGTCATGAGCGATGGCAGGCTCCACCACGACAAGGAAAGCCGCGTCAGGCTCGAGGGCGACGCGCAGCGGGGTGTTGCTGCGCTGAATGTCGCGAACGCCGGCGCGACCGCGCTCGCCAACGGCGTGAACGTCGCCGCGGGCGCGGCCTTGTCACAAGCAACCGTCCTGCGGCAGGTCAACGCCATAACACAGCGCCGCTAGATCTGAAACAAGGAGGGAAACACAATGAAACGTCCGTGCTTACTAATGACCATCACGGCACTCCTGTGCGCGTTGCCCGTGGCGCACGCCGCCGACGTGCTCAGCGACGCGCAGCTCGACCAGGTCACGGCCGGCACCGCGTCAGCCGTATACGACGCCGGCCTATGGTACCTGGAACTGCACAAGGTCACGGGCCTCGGTACCACCATTGGCGTGGCGGGGAACGCGAATTTCAACTTGGGTCCCACGCTCGTCAACACCGGAGTCCTGCGCCTGGAGGGCAACGCCCAGAGCAACTTGCGCGCCCTGATCAATACCAATGCCGTCAATTCGCCGGTGCAGGTATTGATGAACCTGAACATAAACATCAATTCATTCATCAACAACCTGAACCAGGTCAACAGCGGGCTGCAACAGAGATGAAGCGGCTTGGCGCGCTGCTCCTGGTCGCGTTGCTGGCTGCGCTGCCACGTACGGCGGCGGCCGACCTGACGCCCGGCAACGACGGCGTGCGCTCGCCGGCGCAGGTGAGATCGCTCCAGGAGATTCGATTCGCCCGCGTCGTGCAGCAGAAATGGGACCAAAGCTGCGCCTCGGCCGCGCTCAGCACGCTTCTCACGTATTATCTGGACAATCCGACGGACGAGACCGCCATCATCAGCGACATGGTGCGTTACGGCGATCCCCTGCAGGTGCGGCAGCGCGGCGGATTTTCGCTGCTGGATCTCAAGCGCTACGCGCAGCGCCACGATTACGTGAGCCAGGGCTACGGCCGCCTCACGCTGCTTGAGCTGGCCGAATTCAAAACTCCGGCCATCGTGCCGATCAGGGTTCGGGGTTACGATCATTTCGTGCTGTTCATAACGCTCGTCGGCGATCGAGTCGTGCTGGCTGATCCGGCCTTCGGCAACCTGACGCTGACCGCGCGGCAATTCGAGCGCGTCTGGCAGAACGGTATCGCCTTTCTGGTCTTCAAGGGGGCCATACAGCCCGCGGAGAAAGCGCCGGAGCCGGACCCGAATCTGCCGGTTTCACAGCCGCACAACGTCGAGCGCGCCCTGCGCGGAATGGGCCCGGTTCCGCCCACGAGCGCCGGAAGATGATCCTGCCGCCCGTGCGGCGTCCCGATGCCCGAATCACGCTGCTGCTTGCACTGGTGTTGGCGGCGAATCCGGCGGCCCACGCGGACGAAAAGGAGCTGAAGGATCGCATTGACCGCCTGGAACAGGAACTGAAGATACGCGACGGACTCATTCGCAATCTGCTCGATCGTCTGAACGCGCTGGAAGACGCACAATCGACCCGGACGAAGCCGCCGCAGGCAAGCCCCGCGACCCAGTCGGCACCGCAGCCGGGCCAGCCGGCATCCGGTGCTCAGCCGCCTGCCGCGGCGCCGGAAGCGGCCCCTAAGCGCAGCGAAGCGCCACCGCCGCGCCAGGACAACCTGGCGCAACTCCGCGCGAGCGCGGCGTTCGAACGCACGCTCATAGAACGCGGGGCGCTGCTATTGGGACCTTCCGTGTGGGAGCTGGAACCTTCGTTCAGCTATTCCCATTCTTCGGCCGATCGCGTGGTCATCGATGGCTTCACGGTGGGGCAGGTGCTGGTCATCGGTGATATCTTCAGCGAGCGCGTGGATCGCGACGTGGCCCAGGTGGCGCTCACGGGTCGCCTGGGCTTGCCCTGGAATTCGCAGGTGGAAATCCGGATTCCCTACGCGCAAGTCACCCAGAAGGTCTATGACGCGCAGAATCGGGAGCGTAGAAGCAGTACCACGGGATTGGGCGACGTCGAGCTTGCCTACAGCCAACAGTTCCACCATGGCGGCGGCACGGAACCGAGTATCCTGGGCAGCCTGAGGTGGAAAACGACCACCGGCGACGATCCCCTAAAGGACACCCAGCGCACCGCGACATTCGGCACGGGCTTCCACAGTCTGCAGGCGACGGCGACGGCAGTTCAGATCAGCGACCCAGCCGTCTTCTTCGGCTCCCTGACCTACACCGCCAATTTGGCGGCCAACAAGCCCGTCGGGCGCGTGGATCCCGGCGACAGCTACGGTTATCAGGTGGGAATTGCGCTGTCCGTGAACATGGATACTTCGCTCAGTTTTGGGTGGGAGCAACGTTACACCCAGCGGACTGAGGTCGAGGGTCAGAGCATTGCCGGCTCCTATTTCACCTCCGGCAGCCTGTCCATCGGCGTCACGCATACGGCTTTTTCGGGACGGACCTACGATCTCAAAGCCAGTATCGGCCTGACGCGCGATGCGCCCGAAGCGCAGATTACCCTCTCGATTCCGTTCCGGTTCTGAGCGGTGGCAACCGCCAAAGCGTCTTAGTGGATAGACCCTGAGGTTTCCCCTTCCGCAGTTCCCCGTCATCGAGCACGACCGTGCCGGCGATGATGCCGAGCAGAGAAGATTTTCCGGTGCCGTTGCGGCCGATCAACCCAATCAGCGTGGCCCGGCGGAGACTGCCCGCAAGCTCTACGAAGAGGATGAAGCAAGCCGGGCGCAGCGCTTGGCCCAGGCTGTCGACCGGCGCGCGCATGCGAGCGTATGGAGCGAGCGCAAGGGTCGTCCCACCAAGCGCGAGCGACGGCAGATGGAGCGGTGGAGAGAGGAAGGATAAGGCGAAAGGCGAAAGGCAAAAGGCAAAAGGTGTGGACTTGGCTCCAGGGGTCTTTCAATTCCAAGATTTAAGGTGCGAGCCATTAGAGGGGGGCCTGGACTCAATGTCGACTATCGCCCTAAGCGGCCACCTAAGTAGGCTGGCAGATCCATCAAAAACAAACCCCGCCGAAGCGGGGTCTGTGTGAGTGCTGATACTTGTTGCGCAGCTTGTTTCCCGGGTTGCGGCTCGGCTTGGCCCCCGGTCAATTTCAAAGCATTGCACTGACCAGATTTATCCTTATCCGGAAACGGATTGAACTATGGCACCAGAATGAAGTCCTCCATTGCATCCGCGGCGACAATGTTCTTGCTGACCGACTGGGTCTGGTATCCGCTCGCGGAGGCCTCGACGGCGTATTGGCCCGCCATGCCAGCTTGGGTAACAAGCGCAATTGGTAGCGTCGCACTGTATTGCCCAAGCTGCGGCTCGCCAATGGGCAAAATCAGCGAATACGCGCCGGACGCAAGCTCATCGGCAGCCACCGACTTGACCGTCACGGTCGGGGTCGTGCCGAAAGTTTGTTTCGCTGCCACATGGACGACCGTGTCCGGACTGGCTGGATTCAACGTTACCGAACCGCTGATCATGTGAGTGCCAGATACCGGCAACGTGATCGGCGTGACGCCGGTGCTGACAGCAACGATGCTGGTGGCGGTCGCGACCGGCACCGAAGCGATGACCGCCGTGGCACGGCCGTTCGCAGTGAACACGACATCGTAGGTTCCGGGCGCAAGGCGAGCGAGCAGGAACTCGCTGGTTTGCGCATTCGGCGCCGTGGTCTGAACCACCTCGCCGTTTTGTTGGGCTGTCACCATGACATTGCTGCCAAGCAGCGCAGGATCCACAAAGCCGTTGATGCCGTTCAGCACGAAGGGAATAACCTTGATTACAGGCTTTAGCGCATAAGTTCCGTTACCGCGCAACACGATGGACTTGCAGGCGTCAAAATCCAGCACCAGATCTACTCGCCCCCCGGATGGCACGTCGAACCCGTGGACGAGCTTGATCCCGCTTTGCACGGCGCTTGGGGTAACGAGCGCGGTCTCAATCCCGCCCACCGGGACAACCGAGTTTGCAAGGCCCGCTCCGTTGTTTGGGTCGAGCACCAGGCGTAATTGCGTGTAATGCCCTGCTGCCAATGGCGTCTGGCCAAGATTGTCGAGCACGCCGTTCGTCAGGTTCAGCAGGTTTATTTTTCGTGCGGGGTTCAGCGTGATATCGGTCCAGCCGGAATCGGTGTCGGAGGCCGAGCTGCTTTTGTGCACACGCACTTTTCTGACAGTCACATTCACTTCGTCAAAACCACAGGCTGGACTGTCGGTCAGCGACATGCCGAGCGTGCCCGGTGCCGAGGCGGTACTACTATCGCCGCCGCATCCGCCGATAAGAATAACCAATAGTGATGTCATCAACCATGGCAACGCCTTGAAACAGCTTTCGAGAAGTTTCATGTGCTCCTCCTTTTTCGTCGATCCTTAAGAGCGTCGGACGGAATGAAATGAAATTCGGCGTACATCATGCGCAAAATGGTAGAGAGCATTGGCACACGGGACACGATATGGCTTCAGGCGCGGCATGTCCATGAAGTAATCCTGCGCCGGCTACAAGTAACCGGTTATGTGAGTTGCGTGCCTAGTCAGATCCTCCTATCCCTTAACTGCCTGAAAGCGTCCACGGGATCCGCAGCCAACCATTCTCTAATCAACTTCCGCTGCGCGGCAGTGAGCTTTACCTTGTAAGTTTTGGACATGTAAAGGCATATCCGAGTTGCATTCCCCTCCAGGCGTCGCCATTTGGCGACGGTTGCCGGTAAACCGTTACCCCGGTAGCCTGTCGTAGGCGTTATGCCTTTGACTTCAGTTCTTACAGTGGAGGGAAAATGCACATGGTGTCACGCTCAATCCGGAAATTCTCGATTGCCGTCCTCGCCGCAGGCGCACTGGCGATTGCCGTTCCTGCCGGCACCTATGCTGACCCCCCGCCATGGGCGCCCGCTCACGGCAAGCGCAAGAAAGGCGATGACTACACCGGCTATACCGGCAAGAAATGGAAGAGGGACTACGGTATCTTCGACGGCCGTTGCAATCGCGAAGCGGTCGGCGCGGTAATCGGCGCGGTCGCGGGCGGGGCCGTGGGCTCCCAGGTCGGAAAGGGTGAAGGCCGCGACGTCGCGATCATAATCGGCACCATCGCCGGCGCGGCGATCGGTGCGAAGATCGGCCGCGACCTGGACCAGACCGACCGCGCCTGCATCGGGCATGCGCTGGAGCTGGCAGGCGACAAGAAGCGCGTCACCTGGACCAGCGCCGACCAACGCACGACCTATCGGTTGACGCCGCTAGGCGGCTTCGAAGAAAAGGGCATAACATGCCGCGAGTTCGACCTCCGGGTCACGTCCGGCGATCGCAAGGAGACGAGCCGGAGCAAGGCCTGCCCGGGCGGCGATGGGACGTGGCGCCTCGTCGGCTGACCGTGGGGCCCAACCTGATTACGCTGGTCGTGGCGAGCTTTGGCGACAATGCCGAGTTGCCGCCACGATGGGACCAGCAATACTCCCTTTCCCCAGCACGCAATAACAAACCTCGACTGACTTCCGCGGAGTTAAATCGCGGGTAGATCGCGACCCATATTGCTGCCTCCGGGTCGCACAAGATTGCCGACTGGCGCGCGCACGCCAGCGTGTGGGGCGAGAGCGCAAGGGCCGCCCCACCAAGGGCGAGCGACGGCAGATGGAGCGGTGGAGAGGGGAAGGATAAGGCGGAAGGCGGAAGGCGAAAGGCGGAAGGCGGAAGGTGTGAACCTGGCACCAGGGGTCTTTTAATCCGCGAGTCGCACAAGAGGCGGCTTTTCTGCGACCATGGCCTAGCGTGTTATATGGCATTTCGTACATATAACACCTGATTAGATAGAATTTCGTCTAACCATTACACGTTAGGGCTCGCCGTGAATGTTCCTACCGGATTTCAGAAGTGGCCATGTCACTGGTTCGAGTGCCCGGTCTGCGGCCACCGTTCATTTCGCTCTCATTTCAAAGTGAGTATCTCTGCAGAGCCCGCCAGGCTGCCTTTGCGCTTTTTTTGTGAAGGATGCGGGGGGTACTCGATGCTCAAATGGCCATACTTCCACGCAGTACTTGGCCTGCTAGTTATCGTTCTCCTACTGATTACCTTTGTCTTTTTCTACAACGTATTGGACGGCTCCATTTTTGGCCTGCCGTTCTTCTGGGCACTGGCGCTTTGCGTAGCGCTGGCGGCAGTCTCGCCTCTGCTAGGCTGCGCGCTTACTCGTCTAACAAACAGGTATGTGCAAATCCCACGGGTCGAGCCCTAACCACCCAGTCAACGCGGACGCGCGCGCGAGCGCTGTGCCTTGCGGAGATATGTGGGCGCGCGCCGGTTACCGGGCACGTTGTGTCGCGACTGTGCCACGCTAAGTCCGAGCTACTATTGTTGTGCCGAGTGTGACGTAGGAAATGTAAGGGGCAAGCATTACAAGTGACTGTTTCTACAACGACTGCAATTTAAGGCGTCAACTTTCAATCCCCGAGTCGTACAAAAGGCGGCCTTTCTGCGACACTAGCCCAGCGTGTTATATAGCATTCGTCCATCTAACACCGGTTTAGGTAGAATTTCGTCTAAGCAATATACGTTGGGTGCCATTTGGGGCAGCTTGCCACATGTGCCAAATGCGGGATGGCTCTAGCCGTTGCTCCGCATCAGCGTGATGGACTGGTGAAATGCAGTGGCTGTGGAACCCTAATTTCAGCGCCGAAATCATCTCGAAAGTTTGAGCTATGGCTGTGGCTGGATGCTCTGTTGTGGCCAATTGGTCTCATCCTTTTGGTTGTCACAGCCTTGATTGCAATATTTGGCAGCAAATGACACCTGACCACCCGATCCACAGCCGACGCCCGCAAGCGGGCGCTTGCTCGCGCGGGTGATCGGGAACGTCAGGCGGGTGTGACCGGGACCCGTGCTCGCCGATACCTCTGCTTGGTCCCTCGTAATCGGTTGGATATTAACAAGGAGGATTTCATGAAAAATTCAATCAGAATGGTCGCGGCAGGGATTGCAGCGTTCGCATTTATTGCGCAAGCGGGCATCGCCAATGCCGCCGAGATCAAGGTGTTGGCCGCCCTCGGCGTGAAGGACGTCGTTGACGACCTGGGTCCGAAGTTCGAGCGCGCGAGCGGACATAAGCTTGCAATAAAATTCGGCACCCTGGGCGGGGTCGTAAAGATGGTTAAGGGCGGCGAATCCGCTGATGTAGTCCTCATTCCCCGGCAGGGGATCGCCGAGTTGGTGAAGGACGGCAAGGCGACTGCGGGCAACGTGACTGACCTTGCCCGCTCCAGCGTCGTCGTAGTCGTACGCAAGGGCGCACCCAAGCCCGACATCTCCTCGCCCGATGCGTTAAAGCGCGCGCTGCTCGCCGCAAAATCAATTACCTATGGCAATCCGGCGGACGGCGGCGCAAGCGCCATCCATTTCGCGAAGGTGCTCGATCGGCTGGGAATCGCCAAGGAGATGAAAGCGAAGACGATCTACGCCAAAGCTGGCCGCGATACTGGAGACATGGTCGCCGGCGGCAAGGCGGAGCTCGGCGTGAATCAACTCCAGGTGCTGATGCCGGTTTCCGGCATTGACGTCGCGGGGCCGCTGCCGGGAGATCTTCAGGCCACCACCGTCTTTTCCTCGGCAATCATGTCCGGTGCCAAGAGTGCCGCGGCGTCGAAGGCGTTGGTCAGTTTCCTGCGCACACCGGAGGCGGCGAAGGTGATCAAGGCAAAGGGCATGGAGCCAGGCTGAAGCAACGGGCACGAACCCGAAATTCATGCCGCAATGCTCGTTGGCGCTTTGCACGAATTGGCGGCAATCACACAGACCCCGCTCCGGCGGGGTTTTTGTTTGTCATTGGCCAAACTTCCCGCATCGGAGTAGATTTTCCGGGGCAGGCTCGCGTGGCTGATTTCAGCCTGTCGGCTCGCCACTAACCAAAAGTGAGTACCCATGCGTTCACACCGACCGTTCATGACGCCAAGTCCGACAGGCTGGAGGCTTCGAGCATGACTTCACGTCGCCGTTTCATTGGCAGCACGCTAGGCGCAGGTCTGGCTCTCGCAACGCAAGGGTGCCAGCAGATGGCCGCGCAGCCCGCGCGCAGGCAGATCGTCGATGCGCAGATTCACCTCTGGAAAGCCTCGACGCCCGCACGGCCCTGGGTCGCCGGCGCGAAGCCGCAACTCCCGGAGCCGTTCACCATCGAACGGCTGGTGCCGATGATGAACGAGGCCGGCGTCGAGCGCGTCGTGATTGTCCCGCCGACGCTGGAAGGGGAGCGGGTGGACTACGCGCAGGAGGCCGCGCGGCGCTATCCCGGCCGGTTCGGCATCATGGCGCGCATCGCGCTCGACAATCCGGATCGGGCGCGCCGCCTTCCGACCTGGAGACAGCAGCCCGCCGTGCTGGGCGTCCGATTGAACATTACGGCCGAGCAATCCCGGTGGCTGACGGACGGAACGGCGGACTGGTTCTGGCCGGCGGCCGAGAGGGCGGGCCTGCCGGTCATGTTTCTCACCACCGGCCAGACGTCCCTGTTCGGCCGCATCGCGGAGCGGCACCCGCAGCTCACCCTCATCATCGACCACATGGGCGTTTCATCGGTCGCTTTCCGGAAAGGGCTGCTGCCGTCCGCGATCGACCAGTCGGCCGCGCTGGCGAAGTATCCGAACGTTTCCGTGAAGCTGTCGGCGTCGCCGCTCTTTTCGGCGGAGCCTTATCCGTTCCGCGACATGACCCCCCATATCCGCCGCCTCTTCGATGCCTACGGTCCGCAGCGCTGCTACTGGGGAACCGACATCACCAATTCACTCGCCAAGGCCACCTACCGCCAGCGCATCACCCAATTCACC
>Ga0180087_1000118_pt1 | contig 11760 bp, 10 predicted proteins | sample EasRiv790_16_10D_FD_121789 | JGI IMG/M metagenome (GOLD analysis project Ga0180087, IMG submission 121789) | Soil microbial communities from meander-bound floodplain in the East River, Colorado, USA - East River metaG ERMLT790_16_10D | ecosystem: Environmental > Terrestrial > Soil > Floodplain ...
AGGGGGTGCTGACGATAGAAGGCCTTTCCCGCAACGGCACTCCGCATCCGCTGCAGCAGGCGTTCGTCGCCGAGCAGGCGGCGCAATGCGGCTACTGCGTGACCGGCATAATCATGACCGCCAAGGCGCTGCTCGACGCCAACCCGCAGCCGTCGGATGCCGAGATTCGCGCCGCGCTGAAGGGCAACCTGTGTCGCTGCGGCACGCACCAGCGCATCCTGCGCGCGATACGGCGCGCGGCAGAATTGGGAGCGCAGGCATGACGACGGGTCAGGATGCGCCGCGCAAGCTGCCGGGCAATCTCAATACCAACCGCCGGCTCGACCGCTGGTTGAAAATCAACCGCGACGGCACCGTCACGGCATTCCCGGGCAAGGTCGAGATCGGGCAAGGGATACTCACCGCGCTGGCGCAAATCGTCGCTGAAGAGCTCGACATCGCTCTGGAACGGCTGCGGCTAGCCCCGGCCGATACCACTTACAGTCCCGACGAGGGCATGACTTCGGGCAGCCAGTCGATCACCGACGGCGGTGTCGCGCTGCGCTATGCCGCAGCCGAAGCGCGCTTCCTTCTGCTGCAGCGCGCCGCCGTCCGTCTCGGCGTGTCGCTGGAGCAGCTGTCAGTCGCTGATGGCGTCGTGAGTTCACGCTCCGGTGGCAGCGTTTCCTACTGGGATCTTGCCACCGACGATCTGCTCGCGCGCGAGGCGACCGCGGAGATCGCGCCCAAACCGGCCTCTCAGCACACGGTGATCGGCACCTCCGCGCCGCGGCGCGACCTTCCCGCCAAGGTGAGTGGCGCACCGGTTTACGTGCATGACCTCGATCTGCCGGGCATGCTGCACGGGCGCATCGCGCGCCCCCCGAGCTACGACGCCAGGCTGGTCGAACTGGATGAAGCGCAGGTGCGCTCGCTGTCCGGCGTGGTGTCGCTGGTACGCGACGGCAGTTTCGTGGGCGTCGTCGCGGAGCGCGAGGAACAGGCGCTCCGGGCGCTCGCCCGCGTCAAGCGTATGGCGCGGTGGGAGGAGAAGACCGTCCTGCCGGAGACTACGGACCCGCGCTTCCTGCTGCAGGAAGCGACCGAGGACGAGGTTATCAGCGAGAAACGGGATGCCGCGGCCGCGGCGCGCGGCGCGAAGACCCTCGAAGCCGAGTACACGCGGCCCTATATCGCGCACGCGGCCCTCGGGCCATCCTGCGCAGTGGCGCGGTTCGAGAACGGGCGCTATACGGTATGGACGCACAGCCAGGGCATCTACCCGCTGCGCAACGACCTCGCCGGCGTGCTGGGGGTGGACAAGGAGCGCATCGCCGTCATCCACATGGACGGCGCCGGCTGCTACGGCCACAACGGTGCTGACGACGCTGCGCTCGACGCGGTGCTGCTGGCGCGCGCGGTCCCGGGGCGGCCGGTGCGGGTGCAATGGACGCGCGAGGACGAATTCATGTGGGAGCCCTACGGCCCGGCCATGGTCGTGAAGCTCAAGGCGGCGCTGGACTCCGCGGGGAACATCACCGACTGGAACGAAGACATCTGGAGCAACTCGCACAGCACGCGCCCCAGCGGGCTGGGCGGCATCAACCTGCTGGCGGCATGGCACCTGGCGCAGCCGTTCAAGCCGTCGCCGCCGCGCAACCCGCCGCTGCCCGGCGGCGGCAGCCACCGCAACGCCATCCCGATCTACGAGTTTCCCAACCAGCGCGTAACCAACCGCCTGGTAAAACGCATGCCGGTGCGGGTATCCGCGCTGCGCGCGCTGGGCGCCACCGCCAATATTTTCGCCATCGAATCGTTTATGGACGAGCTGGCGGCGGCAGCCGGCGCCGACCCAGTCGAGTTCCGGCTGCGCCACCTCAAGGACCCCCGGGCACGGGCGGTGATCGAGACCGTTGCGGCGAAGGCCGGCTGGCGCAAGGGCGAAAAGGGCGACGGCGCGCGCGGGCGTGGCGTCGGTTTCGCGCGCTACAAGAACGGCGCCTGCTACCTGGCGGTAATCGCCGAAATAGTGGCGGGCAACGATATCGCGGTGAAGCGCGTGTGGGCGGCGATCGACGCCGGACTCGTGATCAATCCCGACGGCCTCAGCAACCAGACCGAAGGCGGCATCATCCAGGCCACCAGCTGGGCGCTCAAGGAGGCGGTCCGTTTTGACCGCAGCCGCATACTCACGAGCAACTGGGATGACTATCCCATCCTCACCTTCGAGGAGTCGCCACAGGTCGAAGTGTCCATCGTCAACCGTCCCGAGTTGCCGCCGCTGGGCGCGGGCGAGGGGCAACAGGGCCCGACTGCCGCCGCGATCGCCAACGCCATCTGCAACGCCATGGGCGTGAGGCTGCGCGACATGCCATTTACCCGCGAGCGAGTGCTGGCCGCACTGGCCTAAAAAGACAAGGAGTCACCCATGGACCGGGGAATCTGGGCGCTATGGTACGAAGTTCCCGAGGCGGGCAAATCCGAGTACCTGGAGTGGTTCCACCGCGTCCACATTCCCGAGAAGCTGTCGCGTCCGGGTTATTTGTGGGCGGCGCATTACGAGCTGGGACACGGTGGAAACCGTTTCAAGAAAGTGGTTGACGGATTGCATCACGCGCATGAAGTCGGCCTCGGCCGCGGCGGCGGGTACCTGGCATTGTTCGGGGGGCTCACCGCGCATACGTTCCTCGACCCCAGTCCCGCCCAGCTCGCGCAGCGCCAGGGCCCCGAGACGCGGCGGATGATCGGGCTCCGGCAGCAGGCCTATTCCTGCCTATTTGCCGAGGAGGCCCGAGTGAACGGGCCCGACGTGGCCAGGCGGGGTCCGGGAATCACGCCGGGTCCGGTCATCCAGATGGGGAACTTCAACGCCGCCAGTTATGAAATCGAAGCGGAAATAGGCGCGTGGTATGCGCAGCACCGGCTGCCTTTCATGGCGGGCATGCCGGGCTGCATCGGCGCGCGCAAACTCCTCGCGACCGCCGGCTGGGGGAAGCATTCGATCCTTTACGAGTTTGTTTCTCTGGAACAGCGGGAGGACCGGTTTATCGCGCACGAGGAACAAGCGCACGACTCCAAGAGCTGGACCGCGCGCATTCTCCCGCAGCTGCGTCATGCGCCGTGCTCGCCGGCGGTGGGCCGCCGCATCTGGCCTGCCGTCCAGGATGGCTAATGGGGAGGAAGAGGAAGTGCCGTGGCAGGTATTGGGTACAAAAAAAACGGACCGTCCGTAAGGGCACGGCCCGCCTCCGGGGGGGAGACTTATGTTCTAGATCTGGGTCGCCAGCGCGTAGATACGGTCCAACATCGCCGGATCAATGTCCGCCAGGTTGTCGGGCAGCTGCGGGCTCAGGTCGCGGGGCGTCTGGTAGCAGGTCAGGGCGACCACGCCGAACGCCGGGTTCCAGTTCACGCACAGCAGTTCTTCATCGCGGCGGCGGGCGGGCGCCTTCTCCGCTTTCGCCTTCCGGTATTCGTCCAGGTAGATCAGCATGGCATCCTCCATTCATTCCCTTGTTGATCTCTATCGAGCAGGTTCCGTGCCAATAGAAGGGCGCTGCACGCTCTTCTATATAAATGATTGATTTAATGTATATTATCGTCTTGATTGGCGAATACACCCGGTTCTAACCGATGTCGAATGCCGGCGTGTAACCCCGGCATTCGACGTTGCACTATCGAATTCTCGACAACCCCGGACCGGCACTGTGAAATACCGCACAACCACAACGTCCCCTGCGGGTGATGCGTTAGAATCGCGCGGGCCGCAAATCAGCACTCAATACTCATCACTCAACACCGTACTTCTCCATGCTGTTGCACGTCGCGACGATCTTCCTCAGCGCTTTCCTGCTGTTCCTGGTTCAACCCGTTATCGCCAAGCAAATCCTGCCGTGGTTCGGCGGCGCCGCCGCGGTGTGGGCGACCTGCCTCGTATTCTTCCAGTCGGTGCTGCTGCTCGGCTATGCCTATTCGGACTGGACCACGCGCTGGCTCACGCCGCGCAAGCAGGCGTGGCTGCACATTGCCCTGCTCGTCGCGAGCGTGCTGCTGCTGCCCATCATTCCGGACGCGAGTTGGAAGCCGGGCGCCGATAGCGGGGAGCCCACGCTGCTGATACTGGGCCTGCTCAGCGCCACCATCGGCCTCCACTACTTCCTGTTGTCGACCACGAGCCCGCTGGTGCAGGCCTGGTTCTGGCAGAGTTTCCGGCACGCGGTCCCGTACCGGCTGTTCGCCCTGTCGAACTTTGCTTCCCTGCTGGCCCTGCTGGCGTATCCGGTGCTGATCGAGCCGTTCCTGCCACTCGCCGTGCAATCGTGGGTCTGGTCCATCGCCTATTGCGGCTTCGTGGCATTGTGCGGCGCGACCGCGTTTGTCAGCACCCGCGGCCCGGCCGCCGCTCCCGCGCCGGCGGCGCAGGGCGGCACCAGCGCGGCGGAGGCGCCCCCCCTCGGCAGGCTGCTGCTGTGGGTCGTACTGTCCGCGATGGGCTCGTGCCTGCTGCTGGCGGTCACCAATCACCTGACACAGAACATCGCCTCGATTCCGTTCCTGTGGGTAGTGCCGCTGTCGCTGTACCTGATCACCTTCATCCTGTGCTTCGATCACCCGCGCTGGTACCACCGCGGCGTGTTCCTGACGCTGGCCGCCGTGCTGCTGCCGGCGATGGCCTGGTACAGCGATTCCCTCGAGTTGTGGACCGCCGCGCCGCTCTACGCGGCGGGGCTCTTCGTATGCTGCATGTTCTGCCACGGCGAGCTCACCCTGCTCAAGCCCGGGCCCCGCTATCTCACGCGGTTCTACCTGATGGTATCGGTGGGCGGAGCCATCGGCGCGCTGCTGGTCGGCGTTGCCGCGCCCAACCTGCTGTCGGGCTACTACGAAATGGGCATCACGCTCACGGCGTGCGCGGTGCTGCTGTACTACCGCACGCTCACCAGCCGCTGGTGGATTGCCGGCGCCTCGCTCGCGGTAGTGATGGGGACCGCGACCTTCACCGTCATCAATATCAGCGACTATATGTCCAATGCGCGCGTCAAGCTGCGCAATTTCTACGGCGTGGTGCGCACGCGCGACTACACCAACCCGGTGCCGTTCCGCGTCATGTACCACGGCAGCATCAACCATGGCGGGCAGTTGCTGGACCCGGCGCAGCGCAACCTGCCCACCAGCTACTTCGCCCCGACCAGCGGCTACGGACGCGCCTTCGCCAGCTTGCCGGCGGGGCCGCGGCGGGTCGGCGTGATCGGACTCGGGGCGGGGGCCATCGCCGCCTACTCTCGGGCGGGCGACCAGTTTCGTTTCTACGAAATCGATCCGCAGGTGGCCGCGGTCGCGGTCTCGGAATTCTCGTTCCTGCGCGACAGCCCGGCGCAGACCGAGATCGTGCTCGGTGACGGGCGCCTGTCCCTGGAGCGTGAAGCCAACCAGAATTACGACCTGCTGGCGGTCGATGCCTTCTCCGGGGATTCCATTCCGATGCACCTCGTCACGCGCGAGGCGATGGCGACTTACGTCCGCCATCTGAAGCCCGACGGCGTGATCGTCTTCCAGGCAACCAACCGCTTCGTCGACATCGCGCCGGTGGTCGAGCGGCTTGCCGCCGAGTTTGGTATGACGGCGGTATTGATATCCGACGCCCCCGAGGGCACCGAGGGCGCGGACTACTGGGTTTCGGGCACGGACCAGATCATCGTTACGAAGAATGCGCGGCTACTGGCCGCGGAACCGATCAGCTCGGTGGCGCAGCCGCTGGCGCCCCGTCCCGGCTTCCGCGTGTGGACCGACGACTTCTACAATCTGCTGCACATCCTCAAGCCCTGAGCTGATGAAATTTTGTGCAAAGCAGGCGCGACCCAGTGATTTCGCCTGATTCGCGTCCGTCTCCGCCGTTTACCCACACAGTTATCCACAAGAATTGTGAATTATTTTTTGGTGTCGACTGTCGCTGCGCGGAGACATGTGGAGAACGGCCTGCGGCAGCGGGTGCCGCCGCACCCCGCGGTGGATTAGCCGCCAAGGCACCAAGAAAACCAGTATGGAACCGCAGATAAACGCGGATAAGATCAAAAGCAATCAGCCATATAGAACACAGAGTGCACAGAGTAAGAAGAAAGTGGAATCACGATTCACGAATCACGCTTTTCAGAGTTGGCGGACGAAGGTCTCGATGCCCCGCAGCAGCATTTCCACCGCGATGGCGGTCAGGATGAGGCCCATCAGCCGCTCGAAGGCGAGCAGCCCTTGTTCGCCCGCCAATTTGGCGAGGCGATCCGCGGAAACCAATAGCGCCACCGTCACCAGCATGGCAACACTGACGGCAACGCACCACTCCAGCAGCCGGTGCGGCGCGCGCGAAACCAGCAGCATCACGGTCGCGATTGCCGCCGGCCCTGCGATCGAGGGAATGGCGAGCGGGACGATGAACGGCTCGCCGCTCACCGTGTCGCCGAAGACGCCCTCGGGGCGGCGGAAGATCATCCGCAGCGCGATCAGGAACAGAATGACGCCGCCGGCGATGGTCAGCGAGGGGTCGGAGAGCCCGAGGATTCCGAGGATGGCCGCGCCGAAGAAGACGAACACGAGCAGGACCGCGAACGCTATGGCACATTCGCGCAGGATGACCGGCGTGCGCCGCGCCGCCTTGACAGGTCGCAGCACCGACACGAACAGCGGGATGTTCCCGATCGGGTCCATCACCAGCAGCAGGATCAAGACGGCCGAAGTGAACGAGATATCCATCGCACGAGGCCTGATATCGACAGTTTATGCGCATTTCACGCCGAATATTGATAAAATCGGCATGATTTCCTCTCTGCCTGATAACTCCACTGGATAGCCATCAATGCCGGATGCCAGGGTACAGTCGGCGATAGCGCACTGGGCGCCGCGCTTCGTATCGAACGGGGTACCGCTGACCGACTTCGAGGAGGTGACCGCCGGGATCGAGCGCTGGGAGGACTGGTGCCGGGCCTGGAGCGCGCGCGCGGCGATCCACGAGGTTCTGGGTCGCACAGCGCTGGCCGATCGATACCAACGTTCCGCTGGCGAGCATTTGACGCGCGCCGCGGTGTGCTACCACTTCGCCAAGTTCGTGTTTGTGGTCGACTACGAGCAGATGAAGGCCGCGCACCACAAGGCAGTGGAATGCCGGAATCTCGCGTTGCCGCTGATCGAGCCTCCTGGCGAGCGGGTGGCGATCCCTTACGAGGGCAAGCATCTCGCAGGCAATCTTCGTAAACCGGCGGGAGCTGTCAAACCGCCGGTGGTGGTGATGTGCATGGGGCTCGACTCGACCAAGGAGGAAATGGACTCCAACGAGAGCGTATTCCTCGCGCGCGGCATGGCGACGCTCGCTTTCGACGGGCCTGGCCAAGGCGAGGCGGAATACGACTACGCCATTCGCGGCGATTACGAAGTAGTAGTGAAGGCGGTGGTGGATTGCGTCGAAACCCGCCGCGACGTGGACGCCAGCCGCATCGGCTTGTGGGGGGTTTCCCTCGGCGGCTACTACGCGCCGCGCGCCTGCGCGTTCGAGAAGCGCATCAAGGCCTGCATCGCGCTATCCGGCCCCTACGAGTGGGCGGATTTCTTCGACCGGCTGCCCGACCTGACCCGCAACACGTTCCAGGTGCGCTCCAAGAGCCCGAACGAGGCGGAAGCGCGCAAGCGGGCGGCGACGCTCTCGCTCAAGGACGTGGCCGGCAATATCACCTGCCCGTTGTTCATCGTGGCGGGCAAGCTCGACGGGATCGTCCCCTGGCAGGAAGGGGAGCGTCTCGCCGCAGCGGCATCGGGTCCGGTGGTGCGTTGTTTCATCGAGGACGGCAATCACGTCGCCAACAACCGCGCGTACCGGTATCGTTCACAGTCCGCGGACTGGATGGCGCAATGCCTGGGCGTACCTAAACACTAAACCACAGGAGGAAACAATGAATCGATTGAAAATTCCAGTTCTGGTATCGGTCTTGATTCTGTCGGCGCCCGCCTGGGGCGCCGATGCGGCCGAGAAGTACCCGAGCAAGCCGATTCGCATGCTGGTGCCGTTCTCCGCGGGCAGCCAGACCGACATCCTCGCGCGCTGGATCGGGGAAAAAATGTATGAGAACTGGGGCCAGCGGGTGGTGGTGGACAATCGCCCCAGCGCGGGCGGCACCATCGCCGCGGAGTACGTGCTCGCCGCCAACCCCGACGGGTACACGATGATGATGCACGCTACCGGCCATGCGGCCAATGCGACGCTCTATTCGAAGCTTCCGTACGATGTCGTCAAGGACTTTTCGGGTGTGTCCCAGGTGGCGAGCGTGCCGAACCTGCTGATCGTGGCGCCGTCGCTGGGCGTCAAGTCGGTGAAGGAACTGATCGCGCTGGCGAAGTCCAAACCCGGCCAGTTCAACTTCAGCTCGGCGGGCATCGGCAGCGGCACCCACGTCAATGGCGAGATGTTCAAGGTCATGGCCGGCATCGACGTGACTCACGTTCCCTACAAGGGCGCTCCGGAGTCGCTCAGCGAAACGATAGCGGGCAGAGTGCAGTTCGTCTTCTCGCCGATCCTGGTGGCGGTCGGACAGGTCAAGGCCGGCAGGGCGCTCGTGCTCGCCGTCAGCACCGCCAACCGTTCGCCGATGTTCCCCAACGTGCCGACCGTCGCGGAAGCCGGCGTCCCCGGCTTCGATTTCGACTAGTGGTACGGGCTGTTCGCCTCGGCCAAGACGCCGCGGCCCCTGATCAACCAGGCCAACAAGGAAATCGTGCGCATTCTGAACCTGCCGGACCTGAAGGAGCGCATGCTGACCCAGGGCGCAACGCCCAAGCCGTCCACGCCGGAGGAGTTCGACAGGTTTGTCCGATCGGAGGTGGTGAAGATGGGCAAGGTGATCATCGCCGCCGGCGCGCGGGTCAATTGACCAGAGAGAATATCAGCCGCCAAGACGCCAGGAACGCCAAAGAAGCCAGGATCGTCCCTTTAATCCTTTGCGTTCGTCATGATGGTGCTGATTACTAGTCGCAGACCGCGGACTGGATGGCACGGCATTTGGGCGTGCCCAAGTGCTGAAGGAGAAGACCATTATTAAGTTATGGATTGTAAATGCACTTGTTATGGTATCGGCAGCCGCTTCGGCTGCCGATCCGGCGGCGGACTATCCTAACCGGCCGATTCGCCTCATTTCGGGATCTCCCGGCAGCACCTCGGATTTCTCCGCCCGCTTCATCGCGCAAAAGCTTACCGAGCGTTGGGCCCAGCAGGTGGTGGTGGACAACCGGCCGGGGGCGGGAGGCATCATCGGCATTGAGATCGGGTCCAAGGCGGCCCCCGACGGTTACACGCTCATGATCGGGCACATCGGTACGCATGCCAGCGCGCAGTTCCTGTACAGCAAGCTGGCGTACGATCCGATCAAGGACTTCGCGCCGATTTCCCAGCTCACGAATTCAGGCATCGCGCTGGCGGTGCACCCGTCCTTGCCGGTAAAGGACCTCAAGGAGTTTGTCGCCTACGCGAAGGCGAAGCCCGGGAGCATCAATTACGGGTCGGCCGGGGGTGGCACCAGCAGCCAGCTCTCCGGCGAACTGTTCAACCAGATGACCGGCGCGAAGTTGGTTCACATTCCTTACAAGGGAGCGGGTTTTGCGCTGACCGCCGTCATGTCGGGCGAGATCCAGGCCACCTTTCTTTCGACGACCACAATAGCGGTGCAGGCCAAGGCCGGCAAGGTGCGGCCGCTGGCGGTGTTGAGCGCCCAGCGTTTTCCTGCGGCGCCGGAGATCCCGAGCGCGACGGAAGCAGGCCTGCCTGGTCTCGACTCGAGCGTATGGTTTGGCCTGTTCGGTCAGGCGAAGCTGCCGCGGCCCATCGTGATGAAGATCAACAAGGAAGTGGTGGCGAGCTTGCGGCTGCCCGAGGCGCGGTCGCTCCTGCTCGCCCATGGCGCCGAGGCCGTGCCCACCACGCCCGAGGAATTTGACCGGTTCATCAAGAGCGAGATTACCAAGTGGGGCAAGGTGATCAAGGCGGCGGGCATCAAGGCGAATTGACGGCAGGGAGAGCAAAACCGTGGAGGAAAAGCGCTTGCCACGGTTGATACGGAAAGCATGGGGCAGGTACGACTGCCGACCAGGGAGGGGACATGACATCAGACGACAGGATTTCACGGCGGGATTTCATCAAGTTCGGGGCGGCTGCCGGGGGCGCGGCTGTTGCAGGCACGCAGCTCGTGGAGACGGCATTCGCCAACCGGCACCCGGCCCCGCGGCCGACGAGCCTGCCTTATCTCGACCGCAACATGTACCGCAAGAACACGGATGTGCTGGCGGTGTTTTCCCCGGGGCATCACCGCGGCAGCAAAATGCAGATGATGGCGGTCGGCGAGCGGCGCTACCTGTTCCAGGCGGGCGACGTGATCGACGTCTCCAATCCGATCAAGCCGGAACTGGTCGGGCGCAACGCCTTCCTCGGTACCACGGTCCAGCTTGCCTACAACAACAAGCTCGGGAAGTGGATCCTGATGACGGGCAGCGGCTCGCGCGCCACGTTTTCCACGCCGAAATGGCCGCATGGCAAGTACGACAATCCGCTGCTGATCGAGGCCAACATCAAGCAGGAGGGGTTGCGTGGGGTGCGCTTCTACGACGCGACGGACCCGGCCAAGCTCGTGCCGCTATCCGAGTGGGCGTGCGACCAGGGCGATCCCAAGCGCCAGCAACAAACCGGATCGGGCACGCACCGCAACTATTACGACGGCGGCCAATATGCCTATCTCGATACCGCCCCCGACAATACTTTCACCCATCTGGAGGCCTGGTTCCGCTATTACACTAACTGTATCCAGGTCATCGATGTCGCGGACCCGGCCAACCCCAGGTTCGTCGCCAACTGGTGGGTGCCGGGGCAGCGCCAGGGCGAGGAGGAAGAGTACAAAAAAATGCCCGAGTACGGCGACAAGCTATCCTTCAACAGCCTGCACGGCCCGATGTACGTGCCGAAACGGGTCGAGGAGGGCGGGCGTTACGGCTACAGCGCGTACGGCTCCTACGGCATGTTCATACACGACCTGTCGGACATCAGGAAACCGCGGCTGGTCAGCGTCTTCAAGCCGCCGCGCCAGCCCGGCTCGATTCCGTTTCACACCATCGACATCGTCCGGCTCGACCGCGGCTTCGTGATCGCCAACCCCGAGGTGCTCAATCCCGACTGCAACGAGCCCTATCAGGACACGTTTATCGTCGACGTGCGTGATCCCGCCCAGCCGCGGCAGATCTCGAAATTTCCCGTGCCGCTGCCGCCGCCCGATGCGCCGTACAAGGACTTCTGCGACAAGCGCGGCCGCTTCGGCCCGCATAACCCGCCGCACATGAAGGCGCCGGGCAAGGCGCATCCGGGATTCACCGCGTATGCCTGGTTCAACGCCGGACTGCAGCTCTTCGACGTCAGCAACCCGCGGGACCCGAAGAACACCGGCTATTTCATCCCCGGGCAGGCAGGAACCCTGGATGACTACCTGAGCTACCCGCGCGATACCGACGCCGTGTTCGTCGAGTGGGACCGGAAGCTCATGTGGGTGGGGACCGGCACCGGCATCTATCTCGTCACTTCGCCCCTGCTCGGGCAGCCGGTGCTGAAACCGATGGCGGTGGCGGAGTGGTCGATACCGGGACTGAACGCGGGGCATGCCTGAAGCCCGGTGACGACCGACGACTAACGACTGACGAAAGTCACTTATGGCCGGCAAGAGAAAAAAGGTTGAACCCAAGCACGTGAAGGCATCGGGCATAGACCCG
>Ga0180087_1000119_pt1 | contig 11751 bp, 11 predicted proteins | sample EasRiv790_16_10D_FD_121789 | JGI IMG/M metagenome (GOLD analysis project Ga0180087, IMG submission 121789) | Soil microbial communities from meander-bound floodplain in the East River, Colorado, USA - East River metaG ERMLT790_16_10D | ecosystem: Environmental > Terrestrial > Soil > Floodplain ...
CGGGTGGGCAGGCTACGGCCGTGCTGGCACAGATCGAGACGGCGCAGGCCGCGCTGGAGAATGGGCTGGTATCGCTGGGTGTCGTGTCGGGGACACGGAGCGCGGGGGTCTAATCCGTGGCTGCTTCTGCCGCTGACGCACATCCCTATCCGATCTATAACGCCCGCTTCCGGGTGACGTTCCCGATCCTGGATGCGGATGGTGATCTGGTGACCGGGGCGGCGGGCCTGGATTCGGAGGTCTCCCAGAATCAGGGCACCTTCGCGGACTGTACGAATGAAGCCACCGAGATCGCGACCAACTCGGGAATGTACTACCTGGACCTGATCGCGACCGAGCTCGACAATCAGCAAGCCGCGGTGATTGTCAAGACCTCCACCTCGGGCGCCAAGACGACGCCGATGGTCCTCTACCCCAAGCGGCTCCCCGTGATCCGGACTGGGATGGCGCAGGCGGGCGGGGCGAGTACGATCACCTTGGACAGTGGCGCCTCCGCGGTCGACAACTACTATGCCGGGTGTTACATCAACGTGACGAACAACTCACCCGCCAACGCGCTCGGGCAGGCACGGCTGATTGTGTCGTATGTGGGGAGTACGAAGGTTGCAACGGTGGAAGGGACGTACGGAACCAACCCGGACAGCACCTCCACCTTCGAGGTCCTGGCAACAGATCTGTGGATTCAGCGGCTCGCCGATCTCAATGCGCTCCTCGGATCGGCGATTGCGCCACCCTCGGTGGCGGGGGTTCCCGAGGTAGATGTGACGCATCTGAACGGGGTGGCGCAATCCCTGCTAGATCTGAAGGACTTCGCCGATGATGGGTACGACCCGGCGACGAACAAGGTGCAGGGGGTCGTGCTGGTCGACACCCTCACGACCTACACTGGGAACACTCCGCAGACTGGGGATAGCTTCGCACGGCTCGGTGCCCCGGCTGGGGCCTCGGTCAGCGCAGATATCGCCGCGATCGAGGCGCAGACCGACGACATTGGGGTGGCCGGTGCGGGGCTCACGGCGCTCGGGGACGTGCGGATTGCGAACCTCGACGCCACGGTCTCCTCTCGTGCCTCGGCCGCGGCGCTGGTGACCGTCCAGGCGGATACCGATGACATTCAAACACGGTTGCCCGCCGCGCTGGTTGGGGGGCGGATGAACAGTGACGCGGTCGCGATTTCGGGGAGTACCGCAGCGGCGGACGCGGTGGAGGCGAACATCGCGAATCTTGATGCGACGGTCAGCTCCAGGGCCACCCCCGCGCAGGTCAATACCGAAGTCCTCGACGCGCTGGCGACCGACACCTACGCCGAGCCGACTGGAGTGCCTGGGGCGACGGTCTCGATCGCGGAGAAGACGGGGCGGGTCTATCAGGCCCTCCGCAACGCGCTGGTCGTCGACAGCAACACGAGCAAGCTGCAGTTCAAGAATGACGGCGGCACGATCATCTGGGAGAAGGATCTCACCGATGCGGGTGGGGTCTACGAGGAGACGGAAGGGAATGCGCCGTAGTGGCGATCGACACCGCGGCCAAGCGGGCGGCGGTCGCACACATTAAGCGCGCCGGGAAAGGGGTCACCCCTAATGCCGCCCAGCCCTTCATCTGGCGCGTGGCGGTGGCGTGGAACTACGGCGGCAACACCCTCACCCCGATCGTCGTGGTCGCGAGTGGTGAGGATCGGATTACCCTCGGGACGGTGGAGTCGATGGTGATCACGCCCAATCCTGGACTCGGAGGAAGAGGGAGTTGGTAGATGCTGGTGGTACTCGGTCCTATTTCTGTCGTGACTCCAGGGACGCTGATTCGCGCCACCGCGACCCTACCTCCCAGCGTGGACGGGCTCAACTTGAATCCGGCCCGGTTCACCTGCCACGCGGCGCTCTTTCAGGCTAAACCAGGCAACCTGGGGAAGGTCTATATCGGGACCGCCGGGATGGTGCGGGCGACCCTTGCAGGGGTGTCCGCGGTGCTCGCGATTCCAACCGTCAACAGCATTCCCTCGTACAGCATCTCCCTCACGCTGGCGCCCGCCGGGATCGATCTCTCGGAGCTCTTTATCGACGCGGACACGGCCGGGGAGGGTGTGTTGTTGACGATCCTGGTGACCTGATGGCGTTTGCGCCCGCACCGGGACTGGTCGTGGGAGACGCAGCCGATCTCGGGGATCGTCAGCTGTGGACACCCCCACCTGCGCCTGGCGGGCAGCCGCTCCCTGTGTCACCTGTGTCAGCCCTCTCTGCGCAGCCCCCTCCTGTCCAGCCTATGCTGCCACCTCCTGCTCCGGTAATCGTCCAGCCGCGACGTTCGCACCTGGTCGCCAAGCCACCGGTGACGATCGACTATGCCTCGGAGCTGGTCGCGCTCAAGGCGGAACTGTTCCTGTTGACCGTGCGCGTCCAGCAGCTTGAGGCCCGTCCGCTCCCGCCTCTCTCATCCCCCTCTATCTGGGAGCGGATCGTTGCCTGGTGGGCACGCCTGTCGACGCGGTGGAGGTCCTGAGTGGCGGTCACGACCTACCAGGATATTTACGGGTGGGAGACCGGGTTGGACTACGGTATCGTGGCGACTGGGGCGTCCCTGCCAACCGCACAGTGGGTACTGGACGGGACGGCGCACACCGGCTGCTACTACGGGCGCTGCCTCCTGCGGAGCACCAGTGGGGATGCGCAACAGCGGGTGTTCAGCCCGCCCCTGAAGCTCCCTGCGAATGGAACCAGTTCGTTCGACGCCGTGGCGCGTCTGTGGGTGCGTATTCCCACCGCACCCGATCAGAATCAAACCGCCGTCGTCAACCTCGGCAACGGCGGGGCGGCACTCCCGATTGATCTGACCTTCCGGGTCAACACGGATCTCACCTGGGAGATGGCGAACGACTTCGCGCTCCCCACGACGGTGACCGGCGGCCCGGCCCTCCCACTTAATACCTGGTTTCTCCTGACCCTGACCCTCAACTGGAAACGAACGGCGGATGTCTCCGATAAGGTCGTGCTCACGATCACCGCGAATGGGACGACACTGACGTCGGGGATTCTGACCTTCGGGAATCTACTCGCGAGCCAACCGCAGATCGATCGCGTGTCGATCGGGTCGACGATCGGCGGGGGTGGGGGATCGCTCACGGTCGGGGAAGCGCACTTCGATGATCTGACCTTACAGATGCAGTTTGACTCTCTGGCGACGACGGCGAGTGTGACGCTGCCGACCGCGGACCGTATTCGGCTGGTCCCGGTGACCGGGCAGAGCGCACAGGTGAACTGGGCCGGGAGCGTCGCGGATGTCCAGGATCTCCCGGTGGCCACCGCTGGGCCTGGGCAGACCTCCTCCACCGTCGCGGCGCTCGCGACCTTCACGCACAGCACAGGTCTGGCGATCGGTGTGGGGAGCGTCCAGGTCTTCAAGGTGTACGCGCACCTCAAAGCCAGCATCGTCGGGCCGACCACCCAGCAGATCCAGCTCCTCGGCACGGATTACCCGGTCTCGATCACCGACACCTACCAGACTGGTGCGAACACTCCGATGGCGGTGGACTGGGCGCCTGTGGGGTTTGACGGGACGACCTTCGGGGTGATCAACAGCACGGGGGCGTCCCTCACCTTGGGCGCGATTCATGGGGAGGTGCTGTACGGACCTACCGCGTCGAACTGGTTCGGGTGTGGGGTCGACCCGAATCCACCGAGTCCTCCGGTGGGGGGGTCTGGGTGTACGGTCACGCTCTTTGGCGGCTCGGATAGTGCTGGGGGGCATGGGTGTCGCGCGGCCGGCTTCGCAGGGTCGGATAGCGGGGGTGGACATGGCTGTGGGGTGACCCTCTAGTGGCCTACGCCTCAACGACCCGCGCGACGCTCAGGGCGCGTCTCCAGGACCGCTACACCGGGGATCCGTACTGGTCGACCACCGAGGCGAACGACGCGCTGAACGAGAGCCTCCGGCAATTCAATCTCTTCACCGGCTACTGGCGTGGCAATGCGACCGCCCCGACGGTCATCAACACCCCGTTCGTGGTGGTCCCAGGCACGCTGACCTACCGCACCCGGGTGACGCGCGTCGGCAAGGCGCTCACACGCAAGAGTATCGTTGAGTTATATCGATCGAAGCGCAACTGGCGCACCCAGACCACGACCTCCGGCACCCCAGTCCCGACGACCATCCAGGAGTGGGCCCCGGTAGGGTTAGGAGCCATTGCTATCTGGCCGACCGACGCCGCAGGGGGCACGGTGCTCACCTTCGAGGCGGTGAAGCTCACCCCGGTCCTGACGGCCGACGGGCAATTCGTCGATATTGGGGATGAGGAACTCAAGCTGGTCCTGGATGAGGCCCTCTACATTCTGAGCTTCAAGCTGCCGTCGGTGATGGAACAGATGAAGTCGAAGCACATGGTCTTCCTGACGGGGTGTCTGGAGCGCAACGATCAGCTTCGGGCCTCGAGTTATTATCGCCGGGTCCTGGGGCTGGACGCGCAGCAGCGGGTTGAGGCGACCAAGCGGGTGAAGGATGACGACGGGACGCCTGGGGCGGCGCTGGGAAGCGGGGCCTGATGGCGATTACCGATCAGACGATCCTCTCCGAGATCCAGCGCGTCACCATTGAGAATGCGGGCGACGGCGGGGCGACCTGGCCCTCGACGATGTGGACGCAGGCTGAGGTCCTCGGCTACCTCAACCAGCGCCAGAATCGGTTCCTCGCCGCCTGTGCCCTCTTTTGGACCCACCTTGAGACCCCGATTGTGTTGGCGCAGGCCGACCAGCCGAACCCTGCGGATTGGGTCGCCACGGTGCTCATCGCGTACAAGAATACCGCTGGGCTCTACCATGAGCTGCCAAAGATGGACGCGCAGGAGCTGGACTATGCCCTGCCGACCTGGCCAGGTGCCTCCTCTGCTGCGCCCAGGGGCTACTACGAAGTCGACGGGAACACGACGACCACCTATGTCGTACCGATCCCGACCGCTGTAGGAAGCGCCCTGGAACGCTTCTACGTGGCGCTGGGAGCCGCACTGACCGCCGGTGGCGTGAATTTCTCGGTCAGCGATGAATTTGTACCAACGATCAAGTACGGCTGTATGGCTGAGATGTTCTCCAAGGTCGGCCAAGCCGCGAACCCTGTGCTCGCAGCGGCGTGCGAGGAGCGGTGGACGGAGGGGGTAGAACTGGCAAAGCTGATGGCTACGGAAGGCTGGTTCGCGCTCTAATGGCTATCCCGGATCGCCCTACCTCCGAAGTCCAGGTCTGGCCTGGCCATTCTCCAACGCCCGCGTACGAGACCCCCATGTATCTCGTGGGGCGTAAGGGCCTGAACCTCGTCGACTCGATCGATTCCCTCGACCCACAAGAGCTCTCGCGGTCAGTCAACATGCTGAGCCGGTACGGGAGCGTGCTGATGACCCGGCCGGGACAGACCGCCCTCGCCACCACGACCGGTGCGGAGCGTATTCACTCCCTCTTCCGCCTCAACGACCCTGCCGCCACGACCTTCACGCGCCTCGCGGGGAGCACGACGAAGGTCTACCGGGGACAGTCGGGTGGCCTGACGCTGATCGACTCCAACTACAGCGGCGACCCCCTCACGTTCGCCGGTGTGAACATGCCCCTCAGTGGGGCGCCCTTCGTCTTCATCGGGGATCGATCCCGCAACCGCAAGGTCGATCGCACGAGCGCCGTCTCGATCATCGGCCTGCAGCCCGGGTCGATCATCTCGATGGCGGTACAAGCGCAGTTGTCGAAGGTCATCTCCAACTTCGACGCGACTGACCCGGCGGGGGCCTCGGCGGCGGCGAACTGGACGTACACGGCAGGGCAGGATCGCAACGGTACGGCCACCGCTATCCCTACCGGTGCGGATGTCCTTGGGGCGGGGGATCTGCTCGTCCAGGTGACCACGAATCCAGCCGGGGCGGCGGCGGGCGTGGGGTACGACTCGATCATCTCTATCGCGCGCACCCTGGATCTCTCCACCTTTGGTAGCACCGCGATCACCGACGACGACATGATCCACCTCCGGCTCAATGTCTCAGACCCCTCGATTCTAGAGGAGATCAAGATCTACTTCGTCTGCTCAACCTTCACGGCTGGTGCGATTCCAGGCAACAGCGTCAACAACACCCAGGCGTGGTTCAAGGCGATCCGGCCGAATGACTTCGCCCCCTTCCACGATCGAGAGGTCAGCTCGCTCGATGCCAGCGCGGACCTCCGACAGAACGAGCTGCTGCAGGCGTTCAAGCAGGATTCGAATGTCAGTAATCCCCGTGCCTCTTTGGAGACCATCGGCGGGGTCACCGAGAACCGCCGGCTGGTCACGCCGACCTTCCCAGCAGGGCGGAATGTCTGGGGGGACTTCGGGATCCTGGGGATCCCCCTCCGCCGAGGGGACTTCGCTCGCGTGGGTATGCCGCAGGTCGGTGCCTCCTCCTGGTCGACCATCACGGGGATTGTGATCGTCATTCAGACCAACACGAACAGTGCAATCGTGGTGACCTTCGCGGACTGGGCGGTCGAGGGTGGGGGCAACCCGGATACGAGTGAGGCGGATGCCCAGGCCTACGACTATCGGGTCCGCCACTACAACACCCAGACGGGCGCGGTCGGGAACCCCTCGGCGGTGATGGTCGAGACCACCTGGCTCAATCCGGTTCGTCAGCAGGTGACGGTGACGCCGAACGCGGCGCTCGCGAGTGGTGGGACCGCGCTGGGCCTGCGACAGCAACTGTTCCGGCGTGGCGGGAGTGCCATCACCTCGGGGGACTGGTTCTTCGTGGCGCAGAACACGACCGACGGTGGGGTGATCACTGATAACATCGCGGACGAGACCGCCGCCACCGAGGAAACCCTCGCGATCGACAACGACCAGCCTGTCACGTCGGTGAGTGCCGCGGGGGTGACGATTCTTAACCAGATCGTCCCGATCTTCTTCCTGGTCGAGTCGTACATGTTCGCGCTGGGTGATCCCAACCAGCCGGGGCGTCTCTACCGCTCGAAGCAGGGGATGCCGGAGTCCTGGCCGGCGACCGAGTTTGAGGATGTCTGCGCCGCCTCGGAGGAGCTGATGAACGGGGGGATGGTGGCCTCCCAGGGCTTCTGCTTCTCACGGACGCGGATGTACGCGATCCTCCTGAACGCGGATGGGACCTGGACGACCGAGCCGACCGCCTGCAACGAAGGGCTGGTCGGCCGTTGGGCGATGTGTGTGACGCCCTTCGGGGTGGCGTTCGTGTCGCCATTTGGTGTGCGCCTTTCATCCGGCGGCCCCCCGGAGCGCCTGTCCGATGAGATGATCGGGCCCCTCTTCCGGGGGGAGATCGTTCGGGGGTACAACCCGATCGACTTCACGGTCCCGACCGAGCTGCAGCTCGCGTACTATCGAGACGAACTCTGGCTGAGTTACCGAGACAGTCTCGGGGCACACCGGCAGCTCATCTACAACTTCTTCGACAAGGCGTGGCGCGCGTACCTCTTCACTGAGCCGGTCGCGACGGTCTACGGAGAGCCGGTGCAGGGGGTGGCGGGGACCCTCCTCCTCGGGGGGCATGCGACCGGACAGGTCTACACCCACGACGGGGCGACGGATGATGGGGTAGGGGTGCCCTGGCTGTTCCGTACTGGTGCGACCGACTACGGCGACCCCCGCGTCGAGAAGTTGCTGAGTGAGATCATCATCGACGCCGAGCTCCGGACCTCCACGATCACCGCGCAGGCATTCCTCAACAATGAACTGATCGAGGTGACCGCGCAGACAATGGTCGGGATCGTGGGGAATCGCCGGTACTCGTTTGAGCCGTTCGGGACGGCCCCGATGCGGGGGCGCAATGTCGCGGTGGAGTTCAGCGGGACGGCCCCGGTGAGTGGGGGGAGTGGTGGGAGCGTCGGCTCGGCGGTGTCGTTCAATCGCGTCGGGGTAAGCCGGCAGCTGCAGCCGGAGATCACCTTCAACCAGGCGACCCCGTGGGAGGAGCTGCCCGGCGGCGAGGGGTACGTCTGGGGGGTGATCATCACCTGCGACACCGCGGGGACGGATCGATCGGTGGTCGTTGAGTACACCGTGAACAACGGCGCCATTGTCACCGCGGCGACCCTGACCGTCAACGCGAATGGTCGCCGCAAGCTCCCCTTCTCTTTCGGGTCGGTGCTTGCGCAGCAGATGCGGCTGCGGCCAACTGGCGATTGCGTACCCTGGATCCGGTACAAGGTCGAGTGGCTCACAGACCCAGAGCCGCCTCGTGTCATCGGCTGGGATTCCAACTGGCTGAATTTCGGGACCTACGCGGATAAGTGGCTGAAGGGGTACCTCATTGAGGCCGATACTTTTGGCAGCCCGAAGACGGTTGTTGTAGACATCGATCAGGCATTGGTGCAGGATACCCGCGCGCTCACCTTCGCGGGGCGGGGCATCCAGCACATTAGCTTCCCGAAGCTCCGCGGCCGCCTGTTCCGCCTGCGCGCGACCGATTCGACCTTCGGGAAGTTCTACCGGTGGCAGCCGATCTTCGATGAGGAGCCGCTCGCGATCACGCGGTGGCAGACGCAGGAGCGGCCGCACCTGGGGCTGGAGGGACGGTGGCAGAAACCCATCGAAGCGTTCGTGTCGATTCGCAGCTCGGGCCCGGTCAACCTCCGGATCACGACCTTCGGGCTGAGCGGCGTGACGCTGGACACGTCGAACTACACTCTGATCTCAACTGCAGGGGCCAAGCAGAAAATCCGGGTACCCCTGAACGCCGCCAAGGGGCAGCTGTTCGAATACCTCTTGAGTTCTACGTCTGGGTTCTACGTCTATCGCGAGGAGTCCGAGATCAACGTCGAGGACTGGTCGAGCGGGCAGGCGCGGTGGTGTCCGCTGCCGGCGAGTAATGATGACAGGGATCCCGCACGGGTCATGGGTAACTCAGCTATTGCGGCTGCGACCCCTGGGGGTGAGTGAGATGCTGCCCTTTGTTCCGCGCGATCAGCCGGTCTCGATTGAAGCACCCGCAGCTCACCGAGCGACCGTCCCGCAGGGCGCCGATACCGACCGCGCGTACCTGTCCGCAGTCACAGCGGCAGACCCAGTGTGTCATCCGTCGAGGCTGCTTGGGTTGTGCATGGAGGACGGTCAGTCGTCCGAACCGCTGCCCCGTCAAGTCCAAGCGACGTGGCCCGCTGCGACTATTCAGCTTCTGCTCGCGCCACGTCGCCCATTTCACATTGCCGGGAGCGTAATCGCCATCGCTGTTGATGCGCTCCAGCGTGTGACGCGGGGAAGGACGGTACCCGATGTACGTGAGGAACGCTCTCCAGTCGTTCTGCCACGGTTCGTACATCTGGATGCCCCGCGCGCCGTACCACTTGTACGACTGGCTATCCGGGTTGTGACAACGATCGCGAGCGGCCCACCACGCCTTGTATTCTGGAATCGTTGCCACCTGGTGATACTAGCACATCGGAGTAACTTTTGAGCGGCTACCCCTACCTCTCCCAGGTCTCTGACGCGAACGCCCAGAAGGCGCTCAAGGCAGCGTTCGATCAACTCTCTGCGCTGGTCCACCACGTCGAGACCCTGGAAGCCGAGGTGATCCGGAATACCCAGGCGCTCGATGCGAATCGCCAGCGCGTCGTCAATGTCGGGAACCCGACCGCCGAGCAGGACGCGGTAACCGTCGCCTTCCTCCGGGCGTTCGTGAGTGCGCAGCTTGAGGCGTTCAAGGGGAGCTTCGGGGTAGACGCGACCTTCACGACGGCAGGGACCTTCACCGTGGTGGTGAAGAACGGCCTGATTACATCGGTGACCTAAATGGCAACTATTGCACGCACGCTCGCCCCCGACGAAACACAGCGCGCCATCGACGCCGGTGGCCCCCTCAAAGACATGCAGGTCCGCGCCGATCGTCTCAAGGAGATGTCGATCGCGGTGGTCGAGGTCGATGACCGGATTGTCGCGTACTGGGTGGTGTGGTACGCACTCCACACCGAGCCCCTCTGGATTCATGAGGACTACCGGAGGTCGCCGGGCGTGGTTGGGAGGCTGGTCGGGGAGCTGCAGCGCATCGTCGAGGCGACCGGTGAGCCGTCCGCCTTCGCGGTGATCGGGGAGGAGAACCTCACCCAGTTGGCCGCAGCCGCCTCGCGTCTGGGCTTCTATGAGGCCCCAGGGAAGTTGTTCTATGTCGTGCTTGAGCCCGCGCAAGCGGTGGTAGGAGTCTAAGTCATGGCTGCAGCCGTCCCGTTCGCCCTCAAAGGGGGCGCGATGCTCGCGGGGTCGATGCTCGGGAAGAAGCTCTCCGGCCCCTCCAAGGATCAGAAGTCCGCGATGGCGGGGACCCAGGCGGCCGGCGATCAGGTCGGTGCGATGGCCCCGCCGCTGATGAAGACCGGACAGGAGATGACGCAGGCCGGTGGTGCGACCCTGGCGGGGGCTGGCGACTACTACAAGAACATTCTCAGCAACCGGCAGTCCGCACGGGAGTCGCTCGCGCCTGAGATGCAGGGGGCGCTGGAGTTCTACAAGGGGGCTGAGGGGAAGGCCAAGCGGACGATGCGTGGGGGGTCCCGCGACTATGCCGTCGCCGAGCTCGATCGCCAGAAGGTGGGCCAGATGGCGGGGATGCTGCCGGCGGCCCGTGCGATGGCGGCACAAGGGGCGGCAGGGGTCGGTGGACAGCAGGTTGGGGCGGGCACCGCCGCGAGTGGTCAGGGCGTCAACGCGGCGAGCAACGCGGCCTACATCAAGTCCGGGCTGTTCAATCAGGCGTCGCAGATCCGCGGGCAGGAGCAGGAGGGTGGGAAGCAGTGGGGGAACCTCCTCTATGATGTCGCGGGGATGATCCCGTGGGGCAAGAAGGGTGGCGGCGGTGGCACCTCCCTCTATGGACCGACTGGCTACGGATCGGCAGGAGAGTAATCATGCCCAGTGGCTATTGGTCAGGTCTCGTCGAAGGGTTCCAGGGACGTCGCGAGAAGGAGTCCGAGGCGAACTACAAAAAGGCGCAGGAGAATCGGGTCCTGTCTGATCGCGTGTTCGCGCACCTGCTCCAGAGCCGCGACCCCCAGATGCAGGAGCTGGCGCTGCAGGGCCTCATGCAGCCAATTGGGAGGAAGAAAGGCTTCAAGGGGTTCATGGGGGAGATGGAGAGCAACCCCTTCCTGGCACAGGTGGTCGCGCGCATGAACGAAGGGGTGCCCGAGGATCAGCCAGCCGGGCAGGCCCCCGCGACGCCGGATGGCGCGGCGATGTCTGTCAACGCCCCCGTCAGTCCGGGGAGCCAGATGATCGGGACGCAGCTCCCGCCAGAGGCGCCCCCGACCGCAGGTGAGCTGCCAACCCCGCCCCCGCCAGAGCTGGGCATGGGTCCGGGGGGTGGGGGTGGACGCGCGCCGGGTGGGGTGGAGAATCCCATGCAACCGCCGCAGCTCGGGCCAACGGGTGGGCCAGAAGCCGCCGCGCCCGGGATGCTCGGAGCCCCACCGCCGGAGTCCCAATTCAAGCGTCGCGGGACGGGCGTGCCAACGGCGGAGGAGATCGCCGAGATGCAGGCGCGGGTACCGCTCGAGACCAAGATCAAGGTTGCGACCGAGCAGCTCACACGCGCCGGAGCGACCAGCGAGGAGATCCAGCGGACGATCATGGGGATGCTGGGTGCGCCTCAGAACCAGCGCCAGTTCGCCGCACCGACCTTCGGGGTCAAGTCGCAGGATGGCAAGATTCACCCGGTCAGCTTCGATTACACCTCGGGCAAGTACGCCTATCCGGACGGGACCCCGGTGCCCTTCGATGCTGAGTTCGTGCGGA
>Ga0180087_1000120_pt1 | contig 11563 bp, 10 predicted proteins | sample EasRiv790_16_10D_FD_121789 | JGI IMG/M metagenome (GOLD analysis project Ga0180087, IMG submission 121789) | Soil microbial communities from meander-bound floodplain in the East River, Colorado, USA - East River metaG ERMLT790_16_10D | ecosystem: Environmental > Terrestrial > Soil > Floodplain ...
ACCAGCATCATCTGGACCTCGCCTCCGATCATCGCGTTCGCCGACAGGGCGCTGCCCTTGAACGGCACGTGCACGATGTCCACCCCCGCCGCGGTCTTGAGCAGCTCCATGCCGAGATGGAAGGCGCTGCCATTGCCGGAGGACGCGTAGTTCAGCCGGCCGGGCTGCGCTTTCGCGAGCGCGAGCAGCGCCTTCACTGATTGAACGGGAAGCGACGGGTGCACCAGCAGCACGTGGGGCGTCATGACGGTGACCGCGACCGGCGCGAAATCGCGCGGCGTGTCGTATGGCACTTTCGGAAACAGCGACGGATTCACCGCGAAGGTGGAGTTGGTGCCGGCGAGCAGCGTGTAGCCGTCGGGCGCGGACCTGGCAACTATTTCCGCGGCGATCATGCCGGAGCCGCCGGCGCGGTTGTCGATCACCACCACTTGGCCGAGTTGCTCGCCGAGCTTCGCGCCGAGCACGCGCGCCTGGGTGTCGTTGGCGCCGCCCGGGGGCGAGGTAACCAGCAATCGGACCGGGCGGACCGGGTAGTTTTGCGCGATCGCACTCGCAGTCGCGATCAGGGTTGCCGTCACGGCCGCCATCGCGATCGCCACAGCGCGCAAAACTAATGCTGAAACCTCCGTGTTCTCTGTGTTCTCTGTGGCTGAACTGCCGTTATCAGGTAAGAACATCAGAAGCGCTGGATCTCCGTCGCGAAGTCCTTCGGCGGCGTCATGTTGAGCCGCTCGTTTTTCACGCTCTTGTCGATCGCCTCGACCTGCAGGATCTCGAGCATCTCGGGGCTCGCGCTCTCGAACCAGTAGTAAAAGCCGCGCGGAATATGGATGCCCTGCAACGGCCCCAGCTCGGCCAGCACCGCGTCGCCCTTGCCGTAGAACTTCACGCGGCCCTTCAACACGATCCAGATGCCGTCTTGCGCCGGGTGAGCGTGCATGTTGTTTTCACCGCCCTCCTGCAACACCTGCACCGACGAATAGACGATGTCGCTGCGGCACAGCCTCACGATGCCTTTGCCCTTTACCAGGTTGTCAGGCCTCTGGTAGCCGAATACCGACGCCGTCAGCGGCTTGCCGTTGAACTCCTGGGTCAGCGCTTCCTTGCCGCCGGTGACGGGCGTATTGCTCTGTGTGCTCATGCCTGCCTCCTCTCCTGAAAATTCATGAATGAATGATACCTCAGACTTTGCGGGTGCGCTCCTGGGCGATGCGGATGAAGAATAGGAAAATCAATCCCGGCGCAATCCCGGTTCGCCGAGCCGGCGCGCCGGGAGCCGGTGCGAAGGAGACCGAGGACACCACCAAGCTCAGAAATCCTCGTTACACATCTGCTTAAACGCGTTCCAGGGCGTGAAGAGCGCGAGGCGCTTGCACATGAGGTATTCCGACAGGTCGAGGCGCTCCCGTTCGGCGTTGAGTGTCTTTCATGGGTTCAGCACAACGAGGAGCCACAAGAAGCTGACCGAGTGATTTCTGCAGAAGCCGAACAAAGAACAAGTGCCACACTCGCTGAGCGAATTCGCACCTACGCAGACGAGACGCCGCTCTATCAGGGATTCGGGAGAGACGCCCGGGTGCTATATTGGCTTTGGAACAGGCACAGCGACGGAACAGTGGTTGCGACACATCTCCGCGCGCGCTTCGAGGCGAATCCCGATGAACTGGATCAGTTCCTTGACACGTACGTAGGGGAAGCGTGGGGAATGGAAGCCGGTCTTCCGCGTCGCGCGGACTTTGGGCGCGATGGGTACGACGCTATCGTCAGACTCATCGACACGGATTTCTTTGCGCGCTCCCCCCGCGTGCGGTTCGAGTGCCACCCCACGAAGCGCGCCAGGTGCTCGTAGCGGTCGGAAATGTGTTTGCAGAGCAACTCCAACCACTCGGCACCCGGCATGACCTGGAAGTTGCGCTTCAAGCCGGCGTGCATCTTGGAGCGGTAGATCACGGTGCCCGTGGCCGCGTCGTAGGTCATCTTCTGCAAGGACATTGGGGCGCGCAACATGTAGCCGGCGAGTTTCTCGCGCCCCGCGGCATCTTCGGCCGCCACGCTTACCTTGTTGTGCGCCGAGAAGCCCCCATGGCGCCAAGCGAGCATGCGGCTGCGAAGCGCTCCCGATAGCACCTCATTCTTCACCAGAAAATCGAGCACGGCGCGCCGAAAACCCTCGGCAAGAAGACTTCCCCGGCACCTGCGGCAATGCGACAAAGCGGCCGTCGGGAAGAAACGCCCCGTCGGCGGCGAGCACGTGCAGGTGCAAGACGCCCTCACTGTCATTTTCAGGTACGGGTAACATGGCAACGTGGCTTCCATCCTCGACAACGCCGGTTCGCTTGAAGTCGTCTACTACGGCAGCCCTGTTCCGCTGAATGCGGCCAGCTTAACGTTCCTCGGTTTGGTATTTGATCGAATTCATTTTCCGAACGTTTACTTGCCGCGCCAGGGATTCGATGTTGATGCGGCGATAGCGGAGCGAGAACGCATCCGGAATCTTGACCGCATCAACTACGACACGGCCATCCTAATCAATACGATGGCCTACCTTGGGATGGCTGAGCAATTGAAGGATGTTTGCTACTTCACCGGCGAGAAAGGACAAATATTCGGTGGAGTTGACAAAGGCGCTGCCGAGATTGTGAAGGTGCTAGACGAAACAATGTTTGGCCCACCGAAAGAGAACTTCTTCCCAACCCACATTCCAGGCTTCCATAAAGGTCTTCCCGGTGGAGACGAATATATCGACTACCCCGGCCCGCTGTATTACCCCGCGAATGCGCTTATCTATGCTGCCCGTCATGGGTTGCCGGTCGTAAACGACCAGCCCGGACTTCCTGTGCCTGCGGTCGGTGGCGACGAGGCCAAGCACAATGCGAAATTGCTTTCCACAATTTTGGCGATAGAGTGCGCGAGCTTGGTTCTTCCGAAGATTAGGCCGCTTCATCCGCAGGAGTTGGTCGAGGTTAGGGCAGAACTGAAACAATATTTGAGTCCGTTCCGACTGGCCTTACTAAAAGTCGCGGCGGAGCTGAACAACGCCATCGAGCATTCGTCTTCCCATGTAGGATCATGAAGGCGGCGAAGTTCATGGTGGAAACTTCTGTCGTGCCACACCTAGTCGAGCTAAGGGCCGCTGTCGAAAAGCCAATCAAGCCCTGGTACAACCGCGCCTTCGATTTGGCTAAGCAAGTTCCGGAGTTGGCTACATCCTTCGCCACAATGCCGGTTGGTCTATTTGCTGCGAAAGCGCTTGGCGCCATCGGCGGTTTTCTCATTGACGTGGACGAACGACAGAGGAAAAAACAGGCGGCCCGCTCAGGTATGTATTACCTGCTAAAGCTCAAGGAAGTAGGGGAAGCGGGAGAAAGTAAAAAAATAGGGGACTAAATAAATTGGGGGACAGCCCCCTATATACCGACACAATTTCTTCCCACCCTGGAGGACCCGAGATGCGGCTGTAGCCGCGCGTGCCATAAACGTTAGCACTCAGGATGGCGTAATCGACGCAACGTCCCGCCCAGTCGCTGGCCACCAATTTGCGCGTGCTCCAGCCTGTCCGTTCCAGTGCGATCGTCGAATTTTGTTTTTCATCGAGGGACATGATTCCTCCAATGCCTATCAAACGCAGGGATTTCAGCACCTGTTCAACTGCCCACACAGCACGTCGATCCCCGCACGCAGCGGCACCGGGTCCACTAACGTACGCAGCGCGCCAAGGTCTAGCGAGTGACGGCCATTATCGGCACACACACGCAGGGCCAGCGCCTTGCCGCCTGCGTGTCCGTTCGCAAAGCACAGCGCAACGACGACCGCGTTGTCCACCTGCCGTTGTGTAACCTGGCCGGCTGCGGTGTCGAGCGCGGCGAGCAGCGCATCGCTTTCGCCGAGCAGCGTAGCGTTCGGCCCGGTGACGCGAAAACGCCGCGCCAGTGCGCCGCACGGTGCGTTCGCCAGGCACCACGGGAAAAGCTCCGGGCTGGCAACCGCAACACCGATGCGCATGGCGTCCAACCAGAACTGCACCGAGGTCGCGGTGCCCGCGTTATCCGACGCGACAATGAGGCCGATACGCTCACGCGGGGCCTCGATGTCGAACAACGCCGCAATGCCGTCAGCAATTTGTTCCATCGCCTCGCGTTCAAGTCGTGCGTCGAAATCCAGCGAGCGAAACGCGTCGATCTGCATCACGCCGCCCACGCGCGCAGCAACAGTGCCGAGTTGACGCCGCCGAAGGCGAACGCGTTGTTCAGCACCCAGCGAAGGCGTCGCGCCAGCGGCGCGCGCGTGCAGGCAATGCCGCCCTCGGCCTCAGGCTGCTCGTGGCCTGGTGTCGGTGGCACCGTCTGGTCATGCAAGCCCTGCACGCACACCGCCAGTTCGATGGCCGACGCGGCGCCGAGCGCATGGCCGAGCGCGCCCTTGCTGCCGCTGACCGCCGGCAGGGTGTCGCCGAACAGCGCGTGCAGGGCCTTGGCTTCGGCCGCATCTGACGCACGCGTGCCGCTGCCGTGTGCATTGACCCAGTCGATCTCTGCGGGCGTGATGCCTCCGGCTTGAAGCGCCGCCTGCATCGCTGCGCGCATGCCAAGCCCCTCGGGTTGTGGCGCGGTCGGGTGATGCGCGTCGCACGACAAGCCCAGCGACACCACTTCCGCCAGTGGCGTCGCGCCACGCTGCAACGCGGTCTCGGCGCGCTCCATCACGAACATCGCAGCACCTTCGCCGAGCAGCATACCGGTACGATTGGCATCGAACGGGCGGCAGCCGCCGGAGGCCATCGCGCGAGACCGGCTGAAGCCCACCAGGGACAGTCGCGAAAACGGCTCGGCACCGCCGGCGAGCGCTACGTTGCATCGTCCCTGACGCAGCGCAGAGAGCGCTGCGCCGACCGCATAGTTGCCGGCGGCGCAAGCGGTAGCCAGCGACTGCTGCGGCCCGGTGAGGCCGAAGCGCTCGCGCACGCCAGCGGTAAACGACGGCACGCGAAAGTCGGCAAGGTCGATGGCCTCGCCTTCGGCAGCGCACTCGAAAGCCATGCTTTCGCCGAGCGTACTACCGATGAAGACGCCCGCGCTTTCCGGCAGCGTCACGCCGGCGTGCCGCACCGCTTGCTCGGCGGCAGCAATACCGAGCGCGCGGCCGCGCCGTAGCGGATCGCACTGGAAGGCAGAAATGCGGCAGGCCCGCGCACAACGGTAACCCCCAGCCACCAGGTCCGGCCACTCATGTGCCGCGCTTTCACCGGCACGCAAGGCGCGCCACAGCGCTTCGGGCGCGTTGCCCAGCGGCGTTAACACGCCCACGCCGGTAATGACGACGCGGGTTTTGCCGTTCATCGTTCGATGTGCGTGACGATGTATTGCAGCGTGGCGTCAAGCGAAACGAATTGCTGCAAGTCGGCGTCGGGCACCTTCAGACCATAACGCTGTTCGATGCGTGCGACCAGTTCCACCAGGTCCAGCGAATCAAAATTCAGATCAGCCGTATAGCGTGCGGTGGGCGGTAATCCGGCGGGCAGGCTGGGACGAATCGCGCACAGTTCACCCGTCACGAAGTCGAGGATATCACCGGTCATGGTCGTAGCGTTCATTGCAATTCCTTCTTGAACATTCAGGGGTAGGTGGTCACTGCCAGCGCGTCGAATACTGCCGTTCGCGCGCTCGTCAGCGGCGCCAACGGGTCGCCGATCAACCGGTACGGCGCATAGGCGCTTGCCGATGGCGGCGCGCCCCGCACGATGAGTTCGCCGACCGTTTCTGCGCCGGCTACGAGCGCATCGCAGAGTCCGATCGCCCAGCGCGTATTGTCGGTATGCAGGGTTTCCGAGGTGGCGCCGAAACTCGCTGCCGCCACGCCCTGCAGCGGCAGCGACTCCGCGTACGACAGCCCGATGCGGCGCCGGCTCGCCGTGCGGCAGCACAATGACAGCAGCGCGCCAATCGGTTCACCGCCGTGCGACGCGCCGAAGTGATGCCGGCGCACGCCCTGATAGCCGACCCAGCCCGACGGCCGGCCGTGGCCGACGTAGAAACCAAGGCCAAGGCCGGTGCCGAGCGCACGCACCATGTCGTCGCGGCCGATCACGTCGCTGGTCCAGCGCAGCGTGCGCACGCACGATTCGAGCAACGCGGCGATGCGATCGGTGACTCGTAAATAGCGCGGATGCCACTGGCCGAGCAGCGCCACGGCCATTTGTTGATGCGGCTCGCGCGCACGACGCTGCACCTGTGCGGCTGAGGCGGCGAATCGCCGGTTCGACTCGGCGTTGCGCAGCGGCAGCCATGCGGCGGGAATGCGGCGGCCGCTGCGGTCGGTCAGGAACGGACCGGGCAGCACCGTCGCCGGCGCGCGCCGCGCATCACCGGCGAGAAGCAGCGCATCGACACCGGTCGACGCGTCGCACAGCCGCGCAGCCGCAGGGAGTTCGCCGCTGTACGTCTGCACTACCACCTCGATGCCCCGCTGCCGCCACGCCTGCAGCAACACCCAGAGGTCACCCACCTGGGCCTTCGGTACGACCAGCAGCAGGTGCGGTACGATCACCGCGTTCACCCCACCTGCGGATGCGATTGCACGAAGCTGACGAACTTCTGCCATGGCGCATACTCCGCGGCTGGACGTCCTTGCAGCACGCGGCGCACGAAGTACTGCATCATGATCTGGCCCTGCTGCTCCGGTGTGAAATCCATGAACTCGTCGGCATCTTTCGCGTTCAGTTCGTCCTGACCACCCTCGCCGGTGGCAAAGCCTTCGCTGATGTCCACTTCAGGATTGCCGGCGTAGTCGGCGTTCGACAACGTGATTCCGGTGTCGTTGGTGTTGTAGCCGTAGTTATAGGCCGCATCGCCCATCGCGATCTGCACGTAGATGGCGTGGCCCAGATACACCGGCCCGACATTCTGGTTCTGCCACACGTGCGTCATCTCGTGGATGAGCTGGTAGCGCTTGATCGGGCCTTCATCGGCATCAAAGTTGATCAGATTTCCGGTGACGAAGGCGCGCGATTCCGGGTTGCCCGTAAAGAAGTCCTGGATGCCGAAGATGATGTCGTTGGTCGGCGTGTCGTTGGCGATAAAGGCGTTGTCCAGGTCCACCGTATCGGCGAATACGAGCTGGGCGTCTGCGCGTTCGGCCGCCGTCAGATGGCGGAAACCGTTTAGCAGATTCATCAACTCGATCACGATGGTACCCAGCGCGCCCACAGCGACTTCGAGTACCGCGATCAGCATGTCCTTCACGTTTTCGCCAATCGCTCTCATAGTGCGAACAAAGCGTTCGGCGAAGTCCGCACCGGCCTGCTTGAAGGCATCGACCACCTGATTCAGTGTTTGTCCCAACTGGCGCACCGCGCGCACGATGTTCTGCAACGCCTGATCGGGATGCTGAATGGTATCGATCACGAGTTCGGCCAGCGTTACGCCGGCCTCCAATGCGCCGCGCACGACTTCCAGCGCAACTTCGAAGGCCTTGCCGACCGTCCACACCACGAGTTTCGCCAGCTCGTATCCTGCCGCGAGCGCGCCCTTCACGAACTTCGCTACGCCGGGCAGGAAGTCTTTCTCAAGGTAATTCAGCGCGTAGGTGATCGAGTTGCCGACCTTCTCCCACACGCTGCCCAACAGGTCGAGCGCATCGGCACCGCGCGCCACCGCCCAGTCGATGACTTCGGTGATGGCAGCGCCTATGTCTTCGCAAAGCTGGATAAGGCGTTCAAACGCCGCCTGCGTTTGCGCCGCAGCCCAATCAAGAATTTCGGTGACGCTCTTTTTTACAAAACGAATCGCCAACACCGCCTCGCGCCACAGCGCCGAGGCCAGCGCCTCGCCGCGGTCGAGTAGCCAGCCGAGAATGTCGCCCACCGGCCCTAATGCCTGCAGCACCGCATTGATAATCTTGCGGAACACGAAATAGGTCGCCTTCGCCACCGCCTCGAGAATATCAACCACCTTTGCGCCCACCTCCAGCGCTGCTTCGATTAGACGTGCAGCGGTCTTGTAGGTGAACTCGACCATCTGCTTGGTGAACTCGACTATGGTTTTACCGAGTTCGAACGCGGCCTTCACCACGGTTTTCAGCAGATTCATCGCGAGGCTCAACGTTTCTTTCAGCAACGTGATCAGCGCCTTGCCGAGCGCGAAGAATGCTTGCACCACTTTCTTGATTGCCGCCACGGTGTGTGTGGCAATGGTCTTGATCACGTCAACCAGCAGCTTGCCCGCTTCCAACAGGCCGGCGACGACGTTTTTCACCACATCGGCGGCCGCATTGACGATAAATTTGGTGAACTCGACCAGAGCCTGCCCTGCATTCACCGCGGCCCGCACGATTTCCTTCACCAGATTCAGTCCCGCGTTAATCGCCTCGGTCACGATGTTGGCAAAGGTGCGTCCGAGTTGCAGCAGCGCCGCTACCACCGAATCCAGCAGCGACAACGGCCGTGTCACCAGCGTGACCAAAATTTGGCCGATGGTCTTGCCGAGCTCGATCAGGGCCTGCACAAAACCGCGCACCAGCGATGCGGCAGTATTGAGGGCCTGTTCCAGCAGGTTACCAATGGTCTTGCCAATCGCCAGCAGCGCTTCGACGCCGCGCTTGATGACATCGAAAGTCTTGTTCGCCAAATACGACAGCAGCTCACCGAGCTGGCGGCCCAGCTGGTCGATAGCCCGCAGCACCGTAATCAGCGCATCCTTGGCAAGGTTGAACGCCGCGTCGAGCACATTGAAAAGCCCCTGACCGATGGCTTCGAGCCCCGCGACAATTTTCTTCACAAGCTCGTAGCCGGTTTCGAGCGCCGCATTCAGCAACTCAAGGACCGACTTGCCCGCTTCGATCAATGCCTTGACCAGATTGGCAATATCGTTGGCGACCCAGTTGACGATGTCGGCGAGCGCCTGGCCCAGCGACTTTACCGCGTCCACCACCGCATCGACGATAGAGTTGATCGCATTGGCAATCTCATCGGCGACGTCCTCGAAGAAATCCACCACCGCAGCATCGGTATCAGCCGCTGCGGGTGACTTACCTTTCTGCATGCGGGTGATCTCGGCCCCCGCATCTCGCAGGTAGTAGAGCACGTCGCGCAGCGTGTGTTTGTCGATGCTCTTGTCTTCTTTCAGTACCAGGTCGCGCATCAGCGTGCGGCCTTGCGCGCGCGGCAACTGGCCGATCGCGTGCACCACGCCGCGCGCCTGACCGGCATGGCAGTAACCCGAAATCAGCGTGCGGCGTTCGGCAACGCTCATCCCCGCAGCCTGTTGAAACAGCTCGCGCTGGTGCAGCGGATCGGCTACCGACTCCGCATAGGCCTGCGCCAGCCGTTGCGCACCGCCATGGCTGCGCTTGAACACCGCGCGAAAGGTGGGTGCCAGATCGACGGCGTGATGCCGCGCGTCGCGAACCGCCGCGCACAATGCCGAACGATTCTGCAGCGACACGCGCTCAACCGCCTGCAGCAGGCCATTGGCGCCCGGCACGAAAGCCTGCTTCTGCGTGGTACGCGGCGCGACTCGGGTGCGCTTGACGTGGCCTCGCCTGCCCCGCGCCGCCTTCACGGCGCCGCGGCGTGCTTTCGGTGCGGCCGGGGCTGCGCGTCTTAACGAGGATGTAGCTTTGCTTTTGGAAGAAGAAGTGCGACCGACCGCAGACTTGACCATGGTATGCCCCCCGATGGAAACTAAGTTGAATTGCGTCACACAGGAAATCCATGACAAATAGGAAATTCAATCCGGCCGCGGTCCCGGTTCGCTGAGCCGAGGCGCCGAGAGCCGCTGCGGAAGAGGTCGCGGACTGCGTACAATGGGCCTAATGGGCGTTATGTTTACCCTGGCTTCTTCCTCCCCGGCAGACGACCGCGATCCGGGCGGGTCGTGAGCGGGATCAGCGGTCTATTTCCGAGCAATCTATTCCAACCGCCGGAGCGCGGCAAGCTCTTTCCTGCACCCAGGCTGTTTCGAGGCGTTTCTTCAGTACGGCAGGTCAGGCGGGACCGGAACCCGGCCGACGAATAAGTGGGCATCTCCCGGTCAACGGCATCGATCGCAATGACGTTAAAGAGGAGATACGTTGGGACGGGATGTTTGCAGCGGGGAGACATATCGGTGCCGCCGTCGAGATTAAGCTCGACAGGCAGCTTGGGCGAGACCCGCGCTTGCGTGGCGTCTCGCCGATTCTCAGCACCTATCACTAATCACTTATCACCTCCTGCCTTGTGCCTTAGACTTTCCTCGAGCGCTCCTGGGCAATGCGGATGGGCGGGATCCACGGTTTCTCCGCCCACGCCACGCCGACCCGCGCCACCTGCGCGTCGATCAGGTACGGCTTGCCTTCCACCGTCGCTTTGCGCGCCCGCGCCAGCGCCGCCCGGAGTTGCTCGGCGGACTGCACGACTTCACCGTCCACGCCGAAACCTTTGGCGATGTGCGCCATATTCATGTCGGGGTTGCCGAGATAGTCGTGATAGAACTGGCCGGTCTGGATCATGCGCCCGCCGGCGGTCTTGTCGATGACGCGGCTGTGCGGGCCGGAATAGGCGTGGTTGTTGTAGACGACCGTGATCACCGGCAGTTCCAGGCGCGCCATGTTCCAGAGCGCGGTAGGGCCAAACACGAACGAGCCGTCGCCGACCAGGCAGATCACCTGCTGGTTGGGGCGCGCGAGTTTGACGCCGGCCGCGGTGCCGACGCCGGAGCCGAGGTGCGCGCCGTAGTAGAAGAACAACTCGCGCCCGCCGAGGGGATTGAAGCCGAAGCTGTGCAGGTTCACCGAGCCCGCCTCGTGCACAACGATCGCGTCCTTGTCGGCGAACTGGGCAATTTCCCAGGTGACACGGTCGGCGATCATCGGGCTGCGGTTCCAGTCGGGATTCTTCGTCACCAGCGCCCTCATGGTTGCCGCCTGTTCGCTGAAACCGCGCACTTCCTGCGCCCGCTCAACCGCCTTCTGCCGAAGCGCCGCGGTCATCAGCCCCTCGACGGCGGCGGTGAGGTCGTCCAGACCGTAGGCGACGTCCGCGACGAGCGGCACGTCGGTGGCGATGACGTTGCCCATGCTCCCGCTGTCGATGCGCATGTCGATGAACTTAACGCTGCGGCCCACGATCGGCGAGGCCGACTGGTGCTGCAGCTTGTTGCCGACGTTGATCACCACGTCGGCGCTCTTCGGATAATCGAGGCTCGAGACGCGCCCGACCGGCAGGCCGCCGACCCACAGCGGGTGCGCCTGCGGGAAATTGGCGAACATCTGCCGCGCCTGGGCCACCGGCATGCCGAGGAGCTCGGCGAGCTTCACGGCCTTCGCCACGGACCGGGTGTGATAAAGCTCGTCGCCGACGATCATCAAAGGCATCTTCGCCTCGACCAGCAGCCTTGCCGCGCGCTCCACCTCAGCCGGGTTGGGCCGCACGCGCATGCGCGGGTCCACTTTCTCCTGGGCGATGATCTCGGTGCGGACCCCCGTCTCGTCGTTGAAGTCCGAGTGCCAGGAGGCGTAGGTGGGGCCGTACGGCGGCGTCCACGCGGCCTTGAAGGCGCGGCGCAGGGTCTCGGGAATCATGTCCGCG
>Ga0180087_1000123_pt1 | contig 11308 bp, 10 predicted proteins | sample EasRiv790_16_10D_FD_121789 | JGI IMG/M metagenome (GOLD analysis project Ga0180087, IMG submission 121789) | Soil microbial communities from meander-bound floodplain in the East River, Colorado, USA - East River metaG ERMLT790_16_10D | ecosystem: Environmental > Terrestrial > Soil > Floodplain ...
CGGGCACCCCGGCCCGTGGATCAACGTGAGATTTCTTGGAAGGAGTTGATCGAGCCCGAATCGCACGATGGCGTGGGTCTGCCCGCCGCAGACCTCCATGATCCGCCAGTCGCGGGTGGTTTCGCCGTGTATCGCGGCGGCCAGAGCCCGCACTCGCCGCGCTTCGCGGTATTCGTCGACGTACTTCATGGCGCCACCGGTCTCCGAAGCTCCGCGAGTTCGCCCATTCGGTCCAGATACTCCAGCGTCGTGCGCGCCTGCTCCTCATCGATGCGACAGATGGCGAAACCGACGTGAACAATGACATGGTCGCCGATCTGAGCCTCGGGGACGAACGCCAAGCACACGTCCTTGCTGACGCCGCCGAAGTCGACCTTGCCTGTGCGCAACTCTCCTTCGCACAACGAGTTGATTCTACCCGGCACACCCAGACACATTTGGAGTCTCCTGCTTACTCAGTGAAGTCCTAGCTCGAACGGACGCCGCCAGAATCTGCCCGAGGGCCAGTCCGCCGTCGTTTGCGGGGATGAGACGATTCTCGAAGACTTGGAAGCCGGCGTCTTCCAAACGCGAGCGAACCAACTCCTCGAGCAGAGCGTTCTGAAAACACCCGCCGCTGAGGACGACTCGCGGAAGCGCCGCTCTCTGCGCGGCTCCGACGGCGAAGGTTGCCACCGCCAAGTGAAAGCTCGCCGCCACCGCTCCCACCGGCACGCCGTCCCGGAGGTCCACTACGACCCGCCTTATCATCGGTTCCCAGTCCGCGACGGCAGAATCCCCGGCCGAAAGCGGGAGAGGGTAGTTGCGATCGCGTGTCTGCACATCGGCCGCATACTCAAGCGCCATCGCCGCTTGCCCCTCAAAGCTGCTCCTTGCGCACAGGCCTGCAAGACACGCGACAACGTCGAAGAGCCGCCCCATGCTTGTCGTGACTGGGCACATGACCCCGCGGTGCAGCGCCGCCGAAAGCACACGCCGTTCCATCTGCGAAAACCAACGTTCGGCGAGTTCCATCGCGGAATCACCCATGATCTCGTAGAGCAGCCCTAGCACTGCACGGCGCGGCTCGCGTACTGCCTGTTCGCCGCCGGGGAGACGAAACGGCCGCAAGTGTGCGACGCGGCGGTACTCATTCGCGTCGCAGAGCAGTGCCTCGCCACCCCAGACGGTCCCGTCGTCGCCGAACCCGCTTCCATCCCAAGCCAAGCCGAATACCTGGCCGTCGAGTCGATGTTCCGCCATGACCGAGAGAACGTGGGCATGGTGGTGCTGCACGCGGATCAAGGGAATGCCGGCAGTAGCAGCGTATTGTACGGCGTACTGGGTTGACGCGTAATCGGGGTGGGCATCACAGACGACGAGAGCAGGAGTGACGCCGTGGAAGTTGAGTAAATCGGTGATCGTTCGCGCAAAGAGGGTTCGGGCCTCGGCGCAGTCCAGATCGCCGATATATTGACTGAGCACGACCTGCGACCCGATTCGCAATGCAACCGTGTTCTTGAGGTGCCCGCCTACCGCCAGGATCGGCGGGCCGTCAATCCCAAGCTCAATCGCCGCCGGCGCGTAACCGCGTGCGCGACGCAACAGGCGCGGGCCATCAGAACCGACGCGGACCACGGAATCGTCTACCTGTCGAACGATCGGACGATCGTGCGTCAAGAACGCGTCCGCGATTCCTGCCAAGTGCTTCTTTGCCTCGTCGATCTCGATGCACATCGGTTCTTCTGAGATATTGCCGCTGGTGCAAACGATGGGGCACTTGAGTTTGCGGATCATCAGATGATGAAGCGGCGTGTACGGCAGCATCACGCCGAGGCCAGGGTTTCCCGGCGCGACCGACGAGACGATAGGAGGTAGCTCCTCGCTCACAGGCACGCTGCGTTGCCGGAGCAGTACGATGGGGCAGGCCGCCGACGCGAGTATGGCGGCCTCCTCGTCGGAAATAACACAGTAGCGCCGGGTCTCGTCCAGAGACGCGAGCATGAGGGCGAAGGGTTTCTCCTCGCGCCGCTTGCGTGCGCGAAGACGCTGGACCGCTTCATCCTGTGTGGCGTCGACCACGAGTTGGAAGCCGCCCAAGCCCTTTAGCGCGACAATCCTACCGTTGCGAATCCACTCGCACGCGACATCCAACGCCGCGCCTTTCGCCGCGATCACGTCGCCGCCGGCGTTCAAGAGCGTCAGTTGCGGCCCGCAGATCGGGCAGGCGATGGGCTGAGCATGGAATCGACGGTCCGATGCATCCTCATACTCCGCGCGACAGGCAGGACACAACGGAAAATTCTTCATTGAGGTTCTTCCACGGTCATAGGGCGACCCTTCGACGATGGAGTACCGTGGCCCGCAATACGTGCAGTTGGTGAAGGGGTATCGATACCGCCGCTCGCCCGGAGTGGTCACTTCTTTCAGGCACTCGGAACAGACTGCAAGGTCGGGAGGAATAGCCGGCTTCGACGCGGAATCGAACTCGCTGTCCAAGATCCGGAAGGGGTTCTCCGGTCGAACGACAAGCTCCTCCGCTTCCAGGCGATCGATTTTCGCATGGGGAGGGTGTCGGCGGAGTATGGTATCTACGAACCGCTCCAGTTCCGCATTCGGTCCCTGTACCTCGATGCGTACACCCTGCGGCGTGTTGCGGACGGACCCACTCAGGCCCCGCGACCGCGCCGCATGATGGACAAACGGTCGGAACCCGACGCCCTGAACGACGCCGTGCACGACCAACGCCAGCCGACGTTGAGATCGCGAGTCACCGTACATCGACGTCCTCGATCCAGACGCCTTCTTCACCGGTGAGTCGTCCTTCCGGACCGTTGCATCGCGGGCAAATGCGCACGTGATGTTCAGGCATGTAGGTCGTGCCGCAGGCATCGCACTGAACACGCACTTCCGAAAGCTCCATTTTCAGCGAGGCGCCTTCCGCGATCGTTCCCCGAGCATGGGCGGCGAAATGGAACGCCAGGCTCTCCTTGGATAAACTCTCTGACTCCGCCACCCGCCCGCGGACCGCCACCACACGTGACGCACTTTCCGCGGCCGCTCGGTCGAGCACCACGGAAAGAACCCGCTTGGCAATGGCCGACTCGTGCACGGTTACGTCTCCAGCAGTTGCAGGACTTTGGCTGCGGCGCGAGGGACGGCATCGGCGACCGTGTGCGAGAGCTCATCCCCGTGGACGTTCCGCGGATCAATCACGACGGCAAGCAGATGAACCTGCTCGCAGAATGCGTGGGCTGAAACACTTCGGCCCAGTGCGAGAGCCTTTCCGATTCCCAGTCCGTGGCTCGACAACGGCGTGACATCGCCGTTTGCGATTTCTTCGGGCGTTGTTTGAAGCAAGGACCCCGGTTCGGCGCGACCGACGGCGGCATCCACCAGCACGGCTACGTCGACGCCATCCAACGACCAGGAAAGGCGGTCCGGCGCTCGGCAGTCCAAGACGTCCACGTCCTCGGGTAAGCCGACCTCGCGGAGGCGTCGAGAAATCGCGAAGCCAACGCCATCATCTCCACCCCCCAAGGAGCCCAGGCCGATGACTCGCCGGGTCATGCCTCGTCCTCCCGCTCGATGTCAAGGCGAAGGAAATGGGTCGAGCACGAAATGCAGGGGTCGTAGTTTCGCACCGCGTGCTCCGCGAGGAGCGTGGCCTGGTCCAGCGGTAGTTTGGCGAGGTGCGAAGCGAGTTGACGCAGGTCGCTCTCGATGGACTTCTGATTCTGCGCGGTGGGCGGCACGATTTTAGCGTCCTGAATAATCCCCTTGGCATCCAACCGGTAGCGGTGGAAGAGAATGCCGCGCGGCGCCTCGGTGCAGCCAAAGCCCGTTGCGGCCTTCTTCGGGACATCCACATACGGGCGCGCCGGCGGCTCGTACGCGTTGATAACCTCGACCGCTTCTTCAAAAGCGTGAACGGTTTCAAGTGCTCGCGCCAGCAAGCTCTTAAAGGGGTTCATGCACGGAACCGTGAAGCGAATCGACTTGGCGACCTGCCGGGCGCCGGCGGAAAGCTGGTCAAAGTTCAGGTTGACCCTGGCCAACGGGCCGCACTGGTATTCGCCGCCCTGCTTGCGCGTCGAGTGTAGCGCCGTGGAGCGGGCCACGTGCTCTTCCGTGAAGTGGTTGTCGTATTCCTGCACGGGGATGTCGAGCCCCTTGTTGGAAACGAGCCGCCCTTCGTTGAGCGGGTATTCGCTCGGATGCCGCAAAGCGACGAACTCATAATCGCGCTCGAAATCCGGGAAATTCAGCCCCGCCATCCAGGTAGCGCTTTCCATCGCCGCATCCCGTCCCCACTTCAACTCCTCCGTAAGTTGGTTGAGCTCGGAGCGCGCGGGCACGCGGTAGAAACCGCCGATGCGTACATTGATCGGATGAATCTCCCGACCGCCCAGCAACGTCACAAGGGCGTTGCCGGCTTTCTTCATCCGCAAGGCGCGCTTCACGATCTCCGGATGATCCTTGGCCATCGCCAAGGCGTCGTCATAGCCCAGAAAATCCGGCGCATGCAGCAGAAACATGTGCAACACATGCGATTCAAGCCACTCCCCGCAGTAGAGCAAACGGCGCAAAGTCCGCAGAGGTCCGTCGACCGTCATGCCGAGAGCGTTCTCGATCGCGTGGCAGGCGCTCATCTGGTAGGCGACCGGACAAATCCCGCAGATTCGCGCCGTGATGTCCGGCGCCTCCATTTGCGACCGCCCGCGCAGGAAAGCCTCAAAGAAGCGCGGCGGCTCGAAGAGGCGAAGCTCGACTTTCGTCGCACGGTCGCCCTTCAGCTTGATGGTCAGTGCGCCTTCGCCCTCGACACGAGCGAGGTAGTCGACCTTGATCGTGCGCGTGGCCTCTGTCGGCATCGGTCATCTCCCCGCCGCGAGTGCGGCCGCGCCGTCGGCGAACGGTTGCGCCGCGGCGTTGAAGGTCTGAAGCACTCGGACGACCTCCGCGGGGGCTGCGCCGGCGTCGAGCCAGGCGTCGCTAAGAGAACGAACGTTGGGCGACTCGCTCGGCCCGAAACAGCCATAGCAGCCCCGCTGATACGACGGGCAAATCGCCCCACACCCCGCATGAGTGATCGGGCCCAGGCACGGCACGTTCTGGGAAACCATGACGCATACTGTGCCGCGAAGCTTGCATTCCATGCAGACGCTGTAGGCGGAAATGTTGGGCGGCCGCCCATGGAGAAAGGCGCTTAGGACTTCCAGAAGCTGATGCTTGTTGACCGGACATCCGCGCAGCTCGAAGTCCACCCGAATGTGATCCGCGATCGGCGATGATTTGCCTAGCGTCTCGATGTAACGGGGCGTCGCGTACACCAGAGACACAAATTGATTGACGTCCTTGAAGTTGCGAAGCGCCTGGATTCCTCCGGCGGTGGCGCACGCGCCAATGGTAATTAGAAGTTTCGAGGCCCGTCGCACGCTGTGGATCCGCTCCGCGTCGTGCGGCGTGGTGATGGAGCCTTCGACCAAAGTGATGTCGTAGGGGCCCTTGACCACGGCCCGCGAGGCCTCAGCGAAATTGGCGATCTCCACCGCTTCGCCGATCGCCAGCAGTTCGTCCTCGCAATCCAACAAACTTAGCTGGCACCCGTCGCACGAGGCGAACTTCCAAACCGCCAACTTGGGTCTTCGAGCCATGCTACACGCCTCGCATGCTGAAAAACGGCTCCAGGTGCGTCAGCGGAAACACCGGTCCATCCTTGCACACAAACTTCGGACCAATCTGGCAATGCCCGCAATACCCCACCGCGCACTTCATGTTCCGCTCCATGGATACATAGGTGTTCTCCGCGGCCACGCCGCGCTTTCGCAACTCCATCACGCAGAAACGCATCATCACTTCCGGGCCGCAGATCATTGCCACCGTCTCTCCCGCCTCGAATTCCGCCTTGGAAATAAGCATCGTCACGACACCGACGTGGCTTCGCCAATCGGCCCCGGCGCTATCCACGGTGATGTGGACCTGGAGATCGAATCGAGAACGCCATTCCTTAAGCTCCGCGGGATACAGCAGATCGTCCGGCGTGCGCGCACCGACCAGAAGACTCACCTTCCCATAGCGCTCACGGTACGCGATGACTTGCCGCACCGCCGGACGAAGTGGCGCCAGGCCGATGCCGCCCGCGATGATTACCAAATCCTGGCCGGTTGCAGCCTCCAAGGGCCAACCCTGGCCGAACGGACCGCGTACCCCCAGCGTCTGACCCCGCTTCAGTCCGCTAATCGCCTGGGTCACTGCGCCGGCGGAACGGATCGTGTGCACCAGGGGACCCGGCTCATGCGGGCTTCCGCTGATAGAAATCGGGACCTCCCCGATTCCAAACACGTAGAGCATGTTGAACTGGCCGGCGCAGAAATATAGCGGCGATCCCTCGCCGGATTCCAGTTCCAGCGTCACGGTGTCATGCAACTCCCGCTGATGGCGGATCACCCGAAACAGCCGCGGCGTCAGGTCGGGATCACTTTGTATGCACAGCGGGTCCATAAATGTCCAAAAGTTGCAGGCGCGTTGCCCCAAGACGTTGTGAAATCACCTGCGCCAGGCGTTTCATCAGTTCATAGCCCATGGCCGTGTCCTCATCGCATTTCCTCCTCAGGCAGGCCCCATCGAAGGACGTGGCCCGCACCATCTCGATCGCCCGTGCGCTGAACTCATAAACGTGAGGCGGAAACAACCACGACCATCCGATCAGGTCCCCCGCCCCAACCGTCTGGATCGTCACCTGTTCTCGCTGTGGAACATAGATTTCGAGCGCCACCATGCCGTGCCGAACGGCGTAAAACCGATCGGCTTCGTCGCCTTCGTGGAACAGATACTCACCGGCATTGATACGGACGTTCGATCCGCAACCACCGACGATCTTTAGGACGCTCGGGTCAAGCCCCTTGAAGAAGGGGTGCTCGGCCATGATGGCATCAATCGTTTCCATGTCTGTTCTCGCTATCCCGGATTGCCCGTACTTCCGCGGTGATGTCGATGCCCACCGGGCACCAGGTAATGCACCGACCACACCCGACGCAACCCGATGTGCCGAATTGATCCTGCCACGTCGCCAGCTTGTGCGTCATCCATTGGCGATATCGCGCCTTCGGCGAAGGACGGATGTTCCCGCCGTGCAGGTACGAATGTTCCAGATTGAAGCACGAATCCCATTGCCGCCAGCGTTCGCTTTGATCGCCGGACAGGTCCGTGGTGTCTTTTAACGTGCCGCAGAAGCACGTGGGACACACAAGCGTGCAGTTTGCGCACGTCAGACAACGCTTCGCCACGTCGTCCCACTGCGGATGCTCGTAGTTGCGATACAGGAGATCCTTTACGTCGGAGGTTTCCATCGTCCGGCCCATTTGAGAAAGCGCGCGCCTCGTGGCCGCCTCCGCTTTCTCCAAATCGGACGCGGTGGCGCCTAGATGCGGAACGTGCTCCATGATATCGGCGCCGCGCTCGGTGCCAAGCTCAACGAGAAAATAGTGACGCGGTTTCTCGAAAATCTCCGTCAGGGCGAGATCGAAATTCCCGGTCGCGCGGGGGCCGGTTCCCATGGAGGCGCAGAAGCACGTCTTCCCCGCCAGTCCGCATTGCACGGCCACAATCAGCGTCTTCTCGCGTCGCGCCCGGTACCGGGGATCCACGGGCATGAAGACCTTGTCCTGGATGTCGATCGCGCGCAAATCGCACGATCTCACCCCGAAGAATGCCAGGGGGGCGCATGTTCGCGGCGTGTCCACAAACCGAAAACCGTTTCCCTCGCGAACAACCTTCCAGATTATCTCTTGCGGCAGAAACAAGAACTGCTTCGGGGAATGCGGTCCGCTGATGAATCCAAAGACCTCCTGGTCGGAACGTTTGCAAAGGCGATACCTGCCTGCTTCCTGTTCGTCCGTCCAACCGATCGGCAAATCTTCAACGCGGGAAACGTCATCATAGACGATGGCCTCATCGCGCACGGTCGGACCAAGAATGCGGAATCCCTCGACCCGAATCGCGTCCAAAAGGACCTGTAAGCGGTCTCTTTCCAGAGTCACCTTGGAATTCGGTGAGACCATGCCGGCTTCCTAATCCAACAACCGCCGCCGGGCTAGAACCGCAGGTACGCGTATCCCTGTTGTTGGAGATCAATGACGCGAGGAAGCGCTCCGGGAATCACGCGGACCCCTTCCAACACGTCCTCCTTGGTCCAACCCCGCTCTTCCATCGTCTTCGCACATAACTCGACGCTGACACCCAGGGACTGTAACTCCCGCACAAGCGGCGCGTTGGGGTTGTAAACCGATCCTTTTGGCGTTCGGGCGTAGGCCGCATCACGCAAAAGCCAGTAGGCGGCCTCGCCGTGGAACACGGCGCTAATGTGAACTTCCCAGGAGGGGATGCCCAAACGCTCGTAGTCGGCGAGCAACGCCTTGATGTCGAGCAATCCCCGCCCATATCCATCTTTCCACTCGTCGCTGTCAATAGGGCAAACGGCGCAAATATCGCTGTTGACCGTGAGCGGTCGGGAATCCGAAGAGGGTGTTAGCCATCCCCAAGACTGGAAAATCCTTGCTCCTTCCACGGAAGTCAGGAAATCGACGAACTGGCGGGCGACCGGCCTGCCTTTGCCGCGTTCCGTCAGCGCAATGCTGGACTGGCGGTAGACTCGATACTCGCGGCCGACCGGAATGAGTTCGGCCCGGTCTCGAATGGGCATGTACCAAATATTCCAAGTGATCCATGCATCGATGTCCGCGCGTTCCTTCCATGCCTTCATGGCATCGTCACTCGTCGGCGCGAAGTACACGATGTTGGCGCGCAGCTTGCGGAGAGTCGTGACATCTCCGAGCTTCCCGGCCATATCCTCCCAAAGACCCGTTTGTCCAGAGCCTTCGACCACCATGACTCGGACCCCGAGCTTGAGGACGTCGGGGAAATCGGTGATTCCCCTGGGGTTGTTGGGTCGAACCAGAATCACAGAAGGTCGGATGTACAGACCGGTCACCGTGTCAGGGTCGAGGTGGAGTGCTTCGGTTCGCAAAAACGCCGACATCATGAATTCCGCGCTGCTATAAATCAGGTCCGCGTCTTGGACAGCTCGTTCCATCCACTGTTCCGTTGGACCCGACCGGACCTCAACCGGAACGCCGAAATGACCCGCAAACGCGATTGCTGATTCGTTGATCGCCGGCGAAGGCCCGGACGGGCCGTACAGGATCAAGGGTTCGATTTTCGTTGGCTCTGACGCAATCCCACCAGGCCCGCCGATGAACAGCACCCCAATCGACAAGCATAGGAAATGGAAATTGTGGGCAATCATAATACACCCCCACTTTTGTAAGCCCCTCTTTGCACACCCGCGCTACACCCGCGCTCCAACGGATTAAAGCCGCAAGTCCCGTGCCAGCGATCCGCCAAGCCCACCTTATTACTGAAATGTGGGCCAGCGTTGTACTCTTACGCGACCGCATTTTTCTTGCGCGCTCGTTGAGCGTACCCAATAGATTGAAGCTCCGCCGCAATACCGTCCAGCGCGGAGGCATCATCGATTGTGGCGGGCACGGAAAAGTCCGACCCCTCAGCGATCTTCTTAATTGTTGATCGCAGAATCTTGCCGGACCTCGTCTTCGGCAGGTACCGAACAACGACAGCTTTCTTGAACGACGCTACGGCCCCGATCCGCTCCCGGACCAAATGCACCAACTCCGCGGCGATCTCGATGGAATCCCGCGTGACGCCCGCTTTGAGCACCGCCAACCCGATCGGCACCTCGCCCTTCAAGTCATCCGCCACGGCCACAACCGCACACTCCGCGACGTCCTGATGCGATGCGAGCACCTCCTCCATCGCTCCCGTCGACAACCGGTGACCCGCGACGTTGATGATGTCGTCAATTCGCCCCATAACGTACAGATAGCCGTCGTCGTCGAAATGACCTGCATCGCCCGTCAAGTAGTACCCTGGATACCGTTCGAGATACGACCGCACGTAGTCCGCGTCGTTATTCCACAGCGTCGGCAGGCATCCCGGCGGAAGCGGTAGTTTGATGACGATGTTGCCGATGTCGCCCGCGCCGACCGCGTGCCCGCGGTCATCGAGAATCCGCACGTCGTAGCCTGGAACGGCTTTCGTCGGAGATCCCGGCTTGACGGGCAGCATTCCCAGCCCGACACAGTTCGCCGCGCAAGGCCAACCCGTCTCCGTCTGCCACCAATGATCCACCACTGGCACGTTCAGACGGTCCTCAGCCCACCGCAAAGTGTCCGGGTCGCATCGCTCACCCGCCAGAAAGAGCGTTCGGAACTGCGACAGATCGTAAGGCGCCAAACACGCTCCCTCCGGATCTTCACGCCTAATGGCGCGGAATGCCGTCGGTGCCGTGAAGAGCACCTTGACCTCGTGTTGTGCGATGACCCGCCAGAAGGCGCCGGGGTCCGGTGTTCCCACGGGTTTGCCTTCGTAGAGAATCGTCGTGCAACCCTTGAGCAAGGGTCCATAGACGATGTACGAGTGGCCGACGACCCAACCGATGTCCGACGCCGCCCAGAACACGTCGCCCGTATTTACTCCGTAGATTGCGTTCATGCTCCAATGCAGGGCCACGGCATGCCCTCCGTTGTCACGCACCACTCCCTTGGGGACGCTGGTAGTGCCAGAGGTGTACAGAATGTAGAGCGGATCGGTGGCCTCGACCGGAACACACCCGACCTGACCTGCATGCTCCATAATCTCGCACCAGTCCAAATCCCTTCCAGGGTTCATCTCCGCACGGGACTGCGGGCGTTGCAGAATGATGCACCGTTGGGGCTTGGACGTTGCACCGTCGATCGCGGCATCCAGCAACAGTTTGTAGTCCACCATTCGGTTCGGCTCGACCCCGCAGGACGCGGACACGATGACTTTCGGCTTGGCATCGTCGATCCGTTTGACTAGTTCATTTGCCGCAAATCCGCCGAAAACGACGGAATGGACGGCACCGATGCGGCTGCAAGCCAGCATGGCCACCACGGCCTCGGGGACCATCGGCATGTAGATCACCACGCGGTCGCCTTTCTCGACCCCCTGACGCCGAAGCACGCCGGCAAACTTCGCCACATTGTCCCGCAGTTCTTGGTAAGTGAACTTCCGCACGGAGTTCGTCACCGGACTGTCGTACACCAAAGCGAGCTGATCCCCTCGTCCGGCGTCCACGTGCCTATCCAGACAGTTGTGGCAGGTGTTGAGAACGCCCCCAGTGAACCAACGACAGAATGGTCTGCGCGTTTCATCCAGAATCCGCTTCCACGGGCGGATCCAGTTTATGCCGCCTGCGGCCTCCGCCCAGAAACTCGCCGGATCGGCC
>Ga0180087_1000124_pt1 | contig 11300 bp, 17 predicted proteins | sample EasRiv790_16_10D_FD_121789 | JGI IMG/M metagenome (GOLD analysis project Ga0180087, IMG submission 121789) | Soil microbial communities from meander-bound floodplain in the East River, Colorado, USA - East River metaG ERMLT790_16_10D | ecosystem: Environmental > Terrestrial > Soil > Floodplain ...
AAGGGTATCTTGACGGGCCTTGAGGACCGGGTCCGAGAAGACGTTGAAGAGCGCCACGGAGGGACCCCTTAGACCTTGTCGTAGAAGAACGATCCGAACGTCGACCCGCTGCCCATACCAACAGAAAACTGCGACCGCGCCGAAGGAAGCGGAGCGGTTGGCAGATCCGTCGTGTCCGCCGGGCGCATGTCCACCCGGCGATCGGTCAGGCGAGCGTCGGCGTCGTAGACGACGGCCCCCGCCTGCGAAGGGGTAGCGGCCGAAACATCCAGCCGCACAGCGTTCTGTTGATTGATGAGCGCAGCTCCCCCCGTCATCGCGGGAGAGATGGGTGCCGAGTTTCCGACCATCGGCACGGTCTCGGTTCGGACGGGGGACTGTGCCGAGCCTCCGACGCCCGCTTCAGCGGGACCTTTGCCTGCAAAGTAGAACACGGCCAGGACAAGGGCCACGACGATGAAAACGGGCATCGGAGTCTCCTTTCGTGAGAGTGGTCTTACTTGCCGGCCGGCTTGCGCACGACGGCGCGAGGCAGACAGAAGACCTTGGTCGCGTCGACCTTCTTCCAGTTTTTTCGGCCGAGCTTCGGGATAAGCAGGACGCTGGCAGGATCGACCCCCGCCGCGGCCAACATCTCGGAGCACTTCACGAGCGAGGGTTGTTTGACCTCGCGCGTGTAGGCCACGAACTGATCCGTCTGGTCGCCCGAGAAGCGCATGCCGTCAAGCGGAAGGTTTCCCTTCCACTTCTGGACCTGCGAGAGCAGGTACCCGCGCGTAGGGAACACCAGCGGCGTGTACCGCGCCGAGATGTCATTCAGGGCGCCGGTGCCCGGGTTCGCCGCCATGGCGTAGGGGTTCGTGTTGTCCTGGACCGCGAGAGTCACCGAGGGCGTGTACCCTAGCCGCGTCGGCTTCCCCGTCGCGTGGATGAAGCGGTCAAAGAAGATGTCCATGTTCTGCGTGAGAGCCTGACCGCGCCACGGCATGGACACCTGAACGACCTGGTCAGCGGTGCCCGACCCGACGAACCCCCCCGTCTGATGCGAGAAGAGGAGTGACTCCAGGCGGCACCCGTCGTCGAACCCGTCGAGCCCGCCGGCGGAGCCGACGTTGGTGAGGACGGGACCGTCAGAAGCCGCCGAAGCGGTCTGCTGGTAACGCCGCACGACGACCTTGCAGGGGATGACGAGGTTCCGCAGGGGGACCATCTCCAGAGTCAGCTTGCAGACGATGTTGGTGATCGTCACACCGCTGATCCCGAAGGGCTGCGCGTTGCCGTTGCAGAAGACCTCGACCTGGTCTTCATCGTGCCACCCGAGCCACTCCGCAAAGTCGTCGGGGTACTCGTTGCAATCTTGCGAGTACGGGAGCGCGATCTCGAAAGTCCGCGTGTACGTGCCGTCTGCCCCCGGTATGGGTTGACGGTTGATACCGTCCGCAACGTAACCGCGACCGAAGAAGTCATGCACTTCCTTCGCGACCATGCCCGTCACAAAGGTCGAATCGACCTCTGTCCCGAACATGTTGGAGGTCACGCCGATGCCGCTGATCGCTCGCGGAAACTGATCCGCATAGATCGGCGTCGTGCCACCCGTGAGGCGGACGATCGTCGCGGTGACGGTGAGGATCTTCGCGCGGATGCAGTTGTACAAACCTGCTCCGCCCTTGTCCCCGCCGATCCGGGCCTGCTGAGAGCCGTTGACCTGGAAGACCTGGGAGGTTCCGGGCGTGATCGTGAGCGAGCGCGAGCCGCCCTTGTCCTTGACGTCGATCTGATTGGACTGCCTTGATGCGAACATCTCAAGCCCCCTTGATGATGCCGAGCTTCTGCAAGCCGCGGCGAATGGGGCCGGTGAGGGCGCCCGGTTTCCACGACTCCAGGAGAACTACTCCCAAGAGTACGAGGGCGACGATCCCGACCGCCAGCCAGGGGCGATCCTTGACCGTCGACAATGCCTTTCCCGGCGCGTCGGCGACGTCCCCGGGCTTCGTGAGACCTTCTACCACTCCCATGAATTCTCCTTTGGCGTTACGTTCCAAGGTACGTCACTCGAACATACGCGCGGTCGACTTCTCCAGTCTATGGACCTTCCCATCCCACGCGACGCTTTTCATATATAGGACATAGTCGTGGTTTTGCAGGCCCTCATGATTCGGGCCCGCGATGGTCGCGATCATTTTGGGGTCCAGGTGGAGCCGCTCCCCCAGATAGTTCGCGTCCGCGCCAGTGAGGCGGAAGAAGACGATCGCCGTCGCCTGCCCCATGAAGTCGAGCGGAATCTTTCGCGGGCTCTGGGTCGTTCCGAGGGTCGAGACCCCGAGCTTGCGCCCGCGCTCCAGCGCCCATAAAACAGACGGCGCGTTGACGTGTTTGCGACCTGCGGACGCCGCTTCGGCCAGCTCTTCGATGACCAGGAGATGCGGCAGGGGGACCCACGATCCGTCGCTCGACTTGCGCCCATGCTGTCCGAGATCCTTGGAGTAGGCGGCAACCTCTTCCGCGGAACATTCGACGTCGTAGCGCGGGTCACCGCGGAACGAAACGACGGGGACCTCCCCTTGCTTGAACCATCGTCGCCGGAACGTCGGAACGTTCGGGGCCATGAGCGAGCGCGGATACTCCGGCAGCACGAAAGACTTCGTGTCGTGGATGAGCGCAAAGTCAGCGTATCCCTTGTCTAGCGTGTGGTAGACAATCATGCGCATCATGGTCGTCTTTCCCGAGCCCGTCTCCCCGAGACAGACGACGCGGAAGCCCTCATGGATGATCTGCGGTTTGCCGCCGACGTTGACCGTCTTCGGCTCCGCGGGCGCGATGATGAGATCGGCGATCCGACGGTCTTCCGCAGGGAGCTTGAGTCCGGCCCGTTTCACTCCGCGGCGACCTTCCGCTGTCCCGGTGTGACAACCTGTCCATGCGACTCCGCGAGCTTCCGCCCCGCTTCCTGATAAGCCGCCTTCGCGTCCGCGTACGCGGCCCGCTCCGCGCTCCCTGCGGCGGTCCCCTTGGCGGCTGCGCCCGCCGCGTGATAGTGGCGCCGCTTCGTCATGTAGTCGTCGTAAAGGACGTTGGAACCCATCACCGTCCCGCCTTGAAGATGAACCCGAGGACGGCAAGACCGATGACGAAACACCACCCGTAAAACTCCATCTCCGCGTTGCGCTCTTGCAGCGCGGCCATGCGCTCCGCGTGTGGAACGAGCCCGCGTGGCGGAACGACGGTGAGATCGAAGAATCCCCGAGGTCCGACGGACCGCGGCTGAATCATCAGCTCGCGAAACTCGGCCCGTGAAACGCTCACACGCTCTTGAGCGGGGGCGGGCTCTCCGACGGGATCTTTGTCTTCGGTTTGTCGCTCTGAATCCACATGGCGATCGGGATTCCCAGCGTCAACAGTACTACCATCGTCCATGGTCCTACCTCTCTGTCTCCGAAGAGATCGACTAGAGCTTTCTTGAAATTGTCCGCGAGATCGTTGACTGACTTCTTCGAGGGTTTCGGCACATTCTCGTACCGCGGCTCCAGGAAACTATTTGCCGAATACACGACCCCCGCCGCGTAGGCGACGCCGAAAAGCTCGCACAAGCTCTTCGCATTCTTGGTCCGCTCACTGTCAAGTGGCGAAGGCGGAGCGATCGAAATGGGCGGCTCGGCCGGAGGTGCCCCTGCGGCTACAGTCTCCGCCGAGACCTCGGGCAAGTGAAAGTCTACGGGAAGCCCGAAATCATCGAGGGCAGGCGCTGCCGAGCTTTGTGCGGGGGCTTCGACTTGCAAGACTGGCGACGACTGCGGGGGAGCTGCGCCTTCGAAGATGACGCGCCCGCGCGTGTGAGCCTCCGTCAGCGTGAGGAACTTGAGCCGCACACGTTGCCCGTCAGGGAGCACGCCCGTCAGACGATACATACCGTCGGGCGCGGGCTTGTCCGAGACGCGGAAGCTCCCGGGCTTGATCGCGAGCGCGGCCACTTAGGGGACTTTCGGCGCGGGCACTTCTTGACCGAATCGTTCGACGACGCGACGGAGCCCGGCTTCCAGCTCTACCTTGTCGAGCTGGCCCATAGCGGCTTCGAAGGCGATCGCCTTGACGTGGCGCCCGCACTTCTCCATTAGGACAGGAACGATCTTTCCGAGGTCGTACCTGGACAGGATGCCGACCGCGTCCTGCACGAAGCCCCTGGGGAATTCCTTGAGTGCCTCATAGGCGTCGTCTTCGAATTGTTGCATGTCCATCGTCGTCCGTCCTTTCCTGCTAGCGTAAATCGCAGCGATGCACTTAGCGTATTCCCATCTGAGCGGCGGGGGTGTGGCGGACATTTCTAGGTGTAGAAGGTGATCCCGTCGTCCGCGCCGGGAATCGTGAAACCGTTGCCTCCCCAGCTCTGATCGATCTGCGCAGCGTTCTTCGACGTCTTCCCCAGCGCGAAGAGCTTGTCTTGCAAGCCGGGGCGATAGAAGTGAATCGCGCCACCCGTGAGGTCTTCCACCTCGCCTGACAGCACGGGTTGCGCGACGTCGAGATCACCCATGTACGGGTCCGTGCGGGTGGAAGCGTAGCGGCCGCGTTGCTCCCCGAAGAGACCATCGCCGGGTCCGTTGTCGCGGAGCAAGAGCGACGAAACCGAAACCCCGCGGCGCCGAGCTTCGTTCACGGCAACCCAAGCGATTGACGCCTTCGTCGTCGTGTTGGCGGACGCCTCCTCGGACGCGAGCATGCGCGCGAGCGCGTAGTCATCTAGCGACACGTGACGGCCTGCGACCGCGGACGCTTCGTCGGCCAGCTCCTGGGGCTCGCGATCGACGTCCCCGTTTTCGTTGGTCGAGGTCGACGTGAGTCTGCGCCCGCGAGTGATGACCCGTGCGAAGAAGTCGATCACGCTTTCCCCCTCCATCTGAATGAGAACGAGGCCCACGACGACTGCGACGACTGCGCCCGCCAGAATGCCGTCTTCCCTCGTCATCAGTCCCCGATTGTGCGCCAACCCTATACATATGGTCAAGCCCACACATATATGGTCACATATGGCCACGCACCTCGAGACTGTAGGTGTTTGTGGGATATGCGCGTAGGAAAACGCGATAGTCGATCTCGCGCCTGCGCGGCGTTTGACAGGTCGGACGGCCCAGACTGCCAGGAAGCGGTTAACGCGTTGCTCGTTTGAGCCTATTGAGTTTTGCGACGGTGTGAATTGGCAGCACACTCGCGAAATCATTGAGTTATCAGCGCGTCAAATAAGGTGGTTATACGCGCGTGTGGGATAGATATATGGTCACGTATCGTCACGTATGGTCATGACTACAGGTATATCGTCATAACCATACGTTTTTGTTGAAGAAAAGTATTTTGTCACTGTCCGGTGACTGTGAGACAATCCGCATACGCGTGGCTACTCCCCGAATACGAAAGGACGGTTTCCCGATGGTCTATCTAGTGACTCCAGGGCTGGCAATCAAGGTAATGTCCCTCACCATGTATTGCTCCCTCCCAATGGAAGAGGTGACCGAATCCCGCGTCTTCTTCCGGGAGGATTCGGCGGAGCTGTACGTCGCGAGGCAGGTCGCGCAGCGAGCATTCTCGTGAAAATCTACGTTGCGTCTTCGTGGCGAAATGCCTTTCAACCTGCCATCGTTTGCGTCCTTCGGAAAAGTGGACACGATGTCTATGATTTTCGTCATCCGAAACCCGATGACAATGGGTTTCGCTGGTCAGAAGTCGGCGGTCCTAGTGGTTACGAACATGGTGATCTTGTGTCACCCGAGCGATACCGGGAGATGTTGAAACATCCACGGGCTATCGAAGGTTACACCTCGGACATCTCCCATGTTCATTGGTGCGATGCTGTTGTGTACGTGCTTCCGTGCGGGCGCTCTGCATCGTTCGAATTCGGCTACGCCATGGGACAGGGAAAGAAAGGCTATGTCATCGCCTTCGAGGATCTCGAACCTGACCTGATGTTCCGCGAAGCAACAATCCTGACGGACATGAACGACATATTCGACGCTTTTGGAGAACCTTCCTCGTGAGTCCGCGCGAACGTGAGTGGTTTGGGTTCATCGCGCGAATCGTCGCACTGCTTTTCATCATCGTGTTTCTCGCGCTCGTCAGCGGAGGGTGTGGGGACGTCACGATGGTTTCTGATTTGGGCTCCAGCGTCGACGCGACTCCATCGCGGGCAGATGGAGGGGACAGAAGTACGGATCAGGGCCCCACCAACCCGGATACTCATCCCAGTGACGACGCTGGAGCACTACGTCCCGCCGACGCTCAATCAGAGCCGTCACAACAGCCGAAGGACGTCGGCGGGGCCGTCTTACCTTCCTGCCCACCTGAGATCCAGCGCTATGACTGTCCACAACCGAAATGCGATTGCGGCGACCGATGAAGGTCGCGTTCTCGATTCTCTCGCAGCCTGACGGTACATGGCACTGGGTCATGCGCTTGTGGGAGGGAGGACCGAGCGTGCTTTGTACCATCTACAGCGCGAAAGTGACATCCAAGACCTATGCGGAGGCGTGTGCGGAGGCATGGCAGAAGTACCAGTCACGAAAGAACGGTAAGTGACCGTAGCAAGTTATTACCCAGATGAAACTATTTTCCTCCCAACAGAAGGACGGCACATGACGATGAAAACTCCTGACATCAGACTTGTACCACTCGCGAAGATCGACCCGCCCGAGTGGGACTCCCGGCTTCCGCCGCAGACCGCCGAGGCAAAAAGAATCGAAGAAAAGGAGATCGAGTCCCTCTCTGCGTCACTCCAGTACGACGGGTTGCTTCAGCCCATCAAGGTCATGGAGAAGGCGGACGGGCGCTTTGAGCGCATCTTTGGCGGTAGGCGCGAGGCGGCTGCGCGTGTTGCCGGGTGGTCGAACATCACCGCGATCGTCATCCCCGAGATTTCACCGCTGGACCGCATCCTTGACAACGGCATCGAGAATTCAGAGCGCAAGGACCTGTCGTCATTCGAGGAAGCGCGGCTCTGCGTTCGTTTGCGCGAGGCGAAGATGAGCGGCACGGACGTTGCGAAGCGGATGGGGTTCTCTCCGCAGAAGGTTTCGAATCTCTCCAACGCCTACGTGAAGCTCCCCGATCCCGTCAAGATGGACTGGCAGGCTGGGGTGGAGGCGGTCAACGTCCACGCGCTCTACGCTATCGCGACGGACAAGGATCTCGATGACGACGGCAAGGTCCGCGCGTGGGAGGCTCGCAAGGCGGAGCTGGCGAAGGCGAAGACGGAGGCGGAGGCGGCAGGAACGACCGTCCGCAAGCGTCGGAAGTCAACCCCCGCGGCGGACGCGATTCCACGCGTCGGGCAGCACCTCTTCTCCTACGTCTCGGACTTCGCATCGAGCAAGGACTGTCCGAAGAAGATTGGTGGGTCAAAGGAGTGGCTCGTAGCACTCTGCAAGTATCTCGACGGGCGCCGCGCGACCCCACCCGTCGGCATTCCCAACCCTGACAGCGTGGGGAGTGACGCGTGAATTCGACTACTCGGGAGTACGTCAAGAATCCCGTCATGCGCATCTGTGGAACGTGCGACACGATGCACTCTTGCAAGATGGCAGGCTATCGGCAGCTCATGGACTCGCGCGGAGTCTATGAGCATTTCTGCTCCGCCGCGTGCCTCAAATCGTTTGTCAACCTGAACAGACAGAGGGTCATGACACACGACGCTGCCGTCATTCGTATCTGCGTCGCTGGTCTCCTCATGTTCGCCGCGGGCTTCGGTGCCGCGTTGATCGGTTTCGCTCAGTAGACCCACAACATCACAAAGGACGGAACACATGGCAAAGAACGCGAAGAAATCCAACATGCCTGCCGGCTTCGAGCCGCTCCGATCTCGCCTCGGCGGGTTCTACATCGTGCGCGAGGGGAATGCCGTTCAAGGCTTCCTTCGCGGCTCGTTCGTGACGACGGGTGACTTCGGACCAAAGAAGACCTACAGGGTCGAGCTGTCCGACGACGGAACTTCCGTCATGGACGAGGGGAAAGAGCGCGTTGCGCTCAAGGGAGAGCTGATCGGTGTCGATCAGAAGGGCTTTCTCAAGTCGCTGGAGAACGTCGAGGCGGGCCGCGAGGTGTTCATCCAGTGCACCGGGCAGGAAGCGAAGGCGAAGAAGAAGGGGCAGTCTCCCGCGTGGCTCTTCGACGTCGGGGTGGTCCCGATCTAGGTAGCACCGCGTCGGGTGCGATTACCTATCAACCCCGGCGCCCTGATGAGCTTTCGTCCGGAGCATGCGCCAACAGCCGATCCTTGTTCACGTTGCGGCCTGTCCGCGCGGCGCCATCGTGCGCGAAAGAGAACCGAGTATCACCGCATCTATCGTGCGCGGCGTGATGTGTACCTGGCCGACTACCGTCGCGGACTGCCGCGTGAGAATGCTTCGGCGCGCATCATCGGTATCGACGGTGAGGGACAGGGCCGCGCAAATCACGTTTACAACTTTCTGGCAGCGGCGGACGAAGACGGGAAAACCTGGCAGCTCGGGAATGACCGCACGAAGCAGATTCCGACGGAGGATTGTCTCGACTTCTTACTAGACTTGCCGGGCCGCTCGCTCGTCTTCGCCTTCGCGTTTCTGTACGACCTCACGAAGATTCTGACCGACCTCCCGGATCAACAGCTCGGGGATCTCTTTCACGAGGAGCGGCGTCTTTACTTCGTGGATGGCCGCGCACGCTACCGTCCCGTGCGCTGGCGCGGATATCGCCTGAACTTCATCAATCGACGGTTCACAGTGCAGAAGGGTGCGAAGCGCCAGACCGTGTGGGACGTCTTCGCGTTCTTCCAATCGAAGTTTACGAAAGCGTGCATCGACTGGAAGGTCGGCAAGGAATCCGAAGTAAGGCTCATGGAGAAGATGAAGGAGCGACGGTCCGAAATGGACAAGCTTCCATGGGCCGAGATCACGGCATATTGCCTGACCGAGTGTCGCAACTTAGCTCAGCTTGGACGTGCGTTGCTCGACGCGCACGACACCGCAGGTCTCAAGCTGAAAAGCTACTTCGGATGTGGCTCAACCGCGTCCGCGCTGATGAACCGTCACAACGTGCGCGACTTCAAGGATGACGCACCCGAGAAGATGCGCGAACCTGTGGCCTGCGCGTTCTTCGGTGGACGTTTCGAACATGACATCATCGGAGCCGTCCGCCGCAAGGTCTGGGTCCGCGACATTGGCAGCGCGTACCCATACGCCTTGACGTCAATGCCGTGCCTCACTCACGGGCGTTGGAAGTTCACGAAACGGAACCTGGACCAAATCGACCGCGCGCAGCTCGCCCTGGTCAACTGGCATAATCCTGGCGGGAGTGGCCCCAACAATTGGGGGCCGTTACCCGTACGCAAGGCGGACGGCACGATCGCTTTTCCGCTCGCGGCAGTCGAAGGGTGGGCTTGGCGCGAAGAGTTTCTGGCAGCGCGCCGGATGTGCCCCGCCGTCGTCGCGAGGGGTGCGTGGTTTTACACGACAGACTGCATGTGTCGGCCGTTTTCGTTCCTGCCGGAGGTTTATCTCCAGCGCTTGCGGCTCGGCGGAGATACTGCGGGGCTTCCTCTCAAGAATGGCTCTAACTCTTGCTACGGGAAGATCGTCCAAAGTCTCGGACATGCGCCTCCATTCCAATCATTCACGTGGGGCGGCAACTGCACGAGTCATTGCCGCGCGCAGCTCCTGGATGCCATCGCGACAGATCCCGATCACGTTCTCATGGTCGCAACGGACAGCGTCGCCTCTGACAGACAGCTCATATTACCGGAGCCGCGGGACACGGGGACGGCGGAAGCGCTCGTCATCAGCAAGGGGAAAAAAGGTCCGCTCGGGTCATGGGATTCGAAGGAATACCTCAAGGGAATGTTCTTCGTGCGGCCTGGCATCTACTTCCCGATGGAGATGGGCAACGACGACGAAGAGCGGGCGAAGGTCAGGGCACGCGGGCTAGGACGCAAGGTCCTCTATGACAACGTCGACTTGGTCATGGACGCTTGGGCGCGCGGGTCGGAGCGCGTCGAGCTGCCCCCCGTACAGCGATTCATTGGCGCGAAGACGGGACTCCGCCTCAAGGGGAACGTCTGGGGCCGCAGTGACAACTACGGCCAGTGGGTCAACTGGCCGACGCGCGTGAGCTTCGATCCGCAACCCAAGCGACGTAGCGTGCTACCAGGCGGACGCCTGGAATGCTGGCCGACGGCGACCAGGGCAAGCTTGCCGTATGAGAAGGCTATCCGAAATGAGGAGACAGAAATGTTACGGCTCGCACAAACCATTGCAGAAGAGCAACCCCATGGCGATTACGTCGAAGCTTGACGAGAGATCCCCGATCGATTGGGAAACTCCAACGATTCGCAACGATTCCTATCGTTGCTTGTGGTGTGGTATGTGGACACTCAAGTTTCTATGGGGGCCTGGACGGTGTACCTGTCCAAACTGCGGAACGTTGGCTCCCCGTGCATACGAATGGCATGCGGCTCTTCATCACAAGTTCGTTAAAGGAACGTGGATTTACCCTATTCCTTATCGTGTCGCATGAGCCGCTACGGTACAGCTCGAGGTGTTCCCGAATACGACGACTTCCGCACGGGTCTCACCTACCGCCAGGTCCGTGCCATGACGACGGAGAAGAAGTATCGGCGTCGTGGAACCGTTCTCGGCGTGTGGAATCAGCTCAAGCGAGAAATGTGGCTCCAGCTCACGGGACAGCGTCTTGCCTAGGGTCGGGCAGCGCGGGAACAAGCGCGACTATGCGGCGGAGTACCGTGCGCGGGTCGAGCGTCTACAGACGGAGGGTTTCTCCAAGAGTCAGGCCCGCGGCCACGCGAAGGTCGCGCGGCGACAAATGCCGACAGGCTTCGTCACGGTGCGTGTCGAACGTCCTGTCAGGGTCGAGCGGGTGCGAGCACGCTTCGAGCGCGACCGCCGTGCGGCGTTTGGCGGGGAGCTGCCGAAGCGGCAACGTGGAGAGACGGCCAGCGCGTATGAGAGGCGCGTCGAAGCAGTTCGGCAAGAAGACAAGCGGACGCGGTACGACTGGAGCGACTTCGATTCATTCATGGACAGCGTCGATGAAGAAGGGCTGTCGGAGCATGACGGGTATGACATCTGGTATGGGTATTAGGCGAATCAGACATTCGAGGACTTGACTGGACCACGATTGATAAGGTGTAGCCGTTCCCATCCCCGCCCCCGCTAACCACGGGGGTGTTTTTTTGTCAAGTGGGGGTGCGACTTTATGGTGGAAAGGTGTCTTCTATGGTGAAACCGCTTGACAGCTTAGGGAGGGTTGATCGGGCCGCAGCGCGGGGG
>Ga0180087_1000125_pt1 | contig 11043 bp, 12 predicted proteins | sample EasRiv790_16_10D_FD_121789 | JGI IMG/M metagenome (GOLD analysis project Ga0180087, IMG submission 121789) | Soil microbial communities from meander-bound floodplain in the East River, Colorado, USA - East River metaG ERMLT790_16_10D | ecosystem: Environmental > Terrestrial > Soil > Floodplain ...
CAGTTGTTCCCCATCGACTGGAACCTGCAAACGGCGCGGATTTTGGCCAATATCTGGGCCGTGGTCATGCCCCGGCATCGCCAACGGGCGGTCGCGAATCTCTCCGCCGCTTTTGGACAAGTTTATCCGATGAGCCGGATATCGCGGCTCGCGGACCTCTGCCTGGAAAGCGTAACTATGTTCGTGGTGGAGGCGATTTGCCTGCCACGTTTGATGAACGCGTTCACTTGGAGCCGCTACATCGAATTGGTGAACTTCGACGGCGCCCTTCGGCTGATGCTGGGCGGCAAGGGCGTGATCTTCGTCACCGGTCACTACGGGTCGTTCGAGGTCATGGGGCACCTGCTTGCGGCGTTGGGCTTTGACATGACCGCGGTGATGCGACCCCTCGACAACGTCTACCTGAATCGCTTCATGGTCGCCAGCCGCCGAACGCATGGGTTGACCCTGCTCGACAAGAAGGGGGCGATGAGCCGCGCCGAGGGACTGCTCGCTGATGGGGCGCTGCTCGCCTTCATCGGCGATCAGGACGCGGGGCGAAAGGGAATCTTCGTCGATTTTTTCGGTCGCCCCGCTTCCACCTATAAGTCGATCGCTTTGCTGGCTATGGCCACTGGCACGCCGATTGTCGTGGGCTACGCCCGTCGCCGCGGAAACGTCGCCCATTACGAAGTGGGTGTGCAACGGATTATCCATCGTCACGAATGGGAACAGCAAGCGGAGCCCTTAAGCTGGATCACGCAGGAGTACACCTCGGCCATCGAATCATTTGTCCGCCAAGCCCCGGAGCAATACCTTTGGATTCACCGGCGGTGGAAGTCCAGACCCAAGAGCGAGCAAGTGCTGACAACAACAAAGATCGCCCCAAGCGTCTGAAAACATCTACGAGGAAATGCAGAATGATTCGAGCTTTGTCAGGAGGGCAAACACTTCGCAGTTTCCGCCGTGGCCTCGTAGCGGACTTAGAAATTCGCCGTGGACGGTCCAGCCCTGGGATTGCACATCGCCGAGCACGCCCTCAACGACTTTATCGACCAGTTCGTCGGGCAGAACCCCGTTCACAAGTAGGTCTTCGGAGGCCTCGTAGTGCGGTTTGATTAGCGTGATGACTCTCGCGGCGGGAGAAGTCATTCGTGCCACGCCGGGTAGGATTTTCGACTGTGGCGTCCAACCGACATCCACGGTCACGATTTCGACTGGCTCGGGAAGCGTGATGTGCATCGCGTTGCTGCGTTCGAGGACCGTGACTCGCGGCTCCTTGCGCAGCTTCCACGCGAGGATGCCGTAAGCCGTATCGACGGAGTAGACGCGGGCCGCGCCACGGCGAAGTAGGCAATCGACGAACCCGCCGACATGACTCCCCAGGTCGGCACAGACAAGTCCGGTTACATCGACTTCGAAGTGCTGCAACGCGGCTTCGAGCTTGTCGCCGCCGCGGGAAACGTATCGATGCGGTGGCGCATCGGTCATGAGCGTAATGGGCAATCCTCTAGGCGGCTTTGCCGGCCTTGGCCGCGTTGAGACGGCGGGCGAGGCGGGACTTGCGGCGGGCGACGGTGTTCTTGTGCAGCGTTCCCTTCGCGGCCATTTGGTCGAGCTTTTTGGTTACCAGCGTGAACGCGTCCGTGGCCGCTTTCACATCACCGCTTCCCAGAACGTCCAGGAGCCGCCTGGTTTCCGTCTTAATGACCGACTTGCGGGCACGATTGCGGGTGCGGTTCCGCTCGTTCTGCTTCACACGTTTCTTGGCCGAGGCTAGGTTGGGCACTACTGGTCCTCCGTTGGTTTCGTTTCATCCGGTTATCAACCCGCCCGACTCGCCTGGCCGGGCGGCGCTAGACTATCTAGTCTAGCACGAACGTCCTTGTAGTTGTAGTCCAGTTGTAAGATGTTTCCGTAGGTCTTCTTGGCTCCATCCTGGTCTTCGGCGGCCTCCTGGGACCGTCCCAACCAATAAAACATGGTTTTCGCAAGCTCATCGTCCGTTACCTCGTAGTCCTTGATCGCCTCCTCAAAGGCCGCGATCGCTTCGGAGTAATACGCCTTGCGAAAGAAACAGCGCCCCAGATACATCCCGCAAGCGGCACGGTTTTTCGGGTCGTTGCGCGCGGTTTGAAAGAGCGGGATGGCGTCGTCGAACTGGCCGGCCCGGAATTTCCGCACTGCGTACTCGAAGCGGGCGCGGTTGTCAGTGGGGTACTTGTCCACCCGTTCCTTAAAAACGCTCAACTCAAACCGCAGCTGAGCGATCTGTTTTTCCTTGACGACGGCGGCGTCTCCCGCCTTCTCGGCCTCCCGAACCTCCCGACCGAGTTGTTTCATGCGGACCTCGTCGGCGAGGTGCTTCCAGCGATACTCTCCCCCGCGCTTGTACTCGCTGACGAGAATCCCGATGGCGCGAGACTCCTCCTCCTTGCGTTCGCGGCGACAGAGCAGATCAACCAACTGCTTCATTTGCGAGGGATTGCCGGGATCTTTTTGGTGGTCGCCTTCGGCCTTGGCGATTAACTCATCCAAACGATCGTCGGATTGGACGGAGCGCTGCTGATCGTGGAGGTCGGCTTGTTCCTCGACGCCATCGATGCTGTCGCGGTAAGACCCGCCGTCCGAGTATTTACCCTTCAGGATCGTCAGCTTCGTGGAAAGGTCCTTTACCGTGTTCTCGGCCGCTTGATCCTTGGGGAAGCGCCGTCGCCAAAGATTCAGCACCTCGACACCCGTCTGATAGCAAGAGACCCCAAAGGCCGTTTCGTTGCGCGCCGCTGCACGGTCGCCGAGGTCTTCGAATAACTGGGTGAGTGATTGAAGTTGTTTGGCGGTCGTCTTGGGCGCGGAATCGAGTGCCCGGTGAAGCACGCTTCCGGCCCATTTGGCGACGTCCTCCGCGCGGAGGCGACTGGCGTTTCGCGCAAGAGCCTCCATGTAACCGAGGTTGTCCGGATCGTGCCCAAAGAGCCAAAGAGCGTTGAGAAACGCCTGTTTGGCGTTTTTGTCGGTAAGCGAGCGTTTCATCGTATCCTTGAGGCCGGGCTTCTTTCCCCCGGCTTGGCGGCGGCCTACGCCGCAGCCGTGAAGAGGTTTGCATGCTTCTTCGACGGCATCGGGCCAGAATTCCAGCCCGTTGACGTAGTATTCGAGGGCGTAGTCGAACTGTCTTTTATCGCCTAGTTCGCGGGCACGGCTGAACCACTTGGCCGCTTTAGCCTTGTCCTCGGGGGTGACAACCAGACGGGCGTTGCTATCGACGGCCTCCACGGCTTCGTCGTTGGTTTTCTTGGCCATTAACGTTGAACAACTTGCATAGTATAAGGGGATACTAACCGGCGATGCGAGCGCCAGGCACCCTTTACAATCGACAGACAAATCATAGTATCGGCGGGGCGGACGGTGTCAAGATATGGGGTTGCAACCCTCGACGCGATCCGGCCTTATCGGTCCAACGACCATGCGATTCCCCAATCCGAGCCGCCTCCGAATCGTGCTGTACCCCGACCCGGCTTTGAAGAAACGGGCTGTGGAAGTGGGGAAATTCAACGCAGAGATCGCTGCCCTGGCGAAGCGGATGTTGGAATTAATGCGTGAAGCCAAGGGGGTGGGGCTGGCCGCGCCCCAGGTGGGCGTGAGACTGCGCTTGTTCGTTTGCAACCCCACCGGCGAACCGGGCGACGACCTGATCTGCGTCAACCCGCGCTTCACCGAACTGTCCGGAGGAGAGGAATGGGAGGAGGGCTGCTTGTCGATTCCCAACGTGACCGTCACCATGCGCCGGGCGACGCAGGTCGTGATGGAGGCGTTCGATGTCGATGGGAAACCGTTTCAGGTGACGGGCATGGAACTGCGTGCCAGAATCTGGCAGCATGAGACGGACCATCTTGATGGACGTCTGATCATCGACAACATGTCCGCCACCGACGAGATCGCCAATCGCCGTGCGATCAAGCAGCTCCAGAACCGATACCGCCCCCCGCGCCGCTCCTAGTTGAATTACGAATGACCAATTACGAATTACACAACAGGTAAACGGACGCCGAGCGCCTCTTAGTAATTTGTAATTCGTAATTCTGTGAGTTTTGAATTTCATGCGTATCGTCTTCCTAGCTTCCGGTGCTTTCGCCCAGCCGACGCTGCGTTGGCTCGCACAGAGTCAACACGAAGTCGCGCTGGTCGTGACGCAACCGGCAAAGGGCAGCGGACGTGGGCAACACCTCACGCGGACGCCCGTTCGAGCCATGGCCAACGAACTCGGCTTGGACACCCTTGAGGCCGAGAACGTAAACGCCCCAGACGTAATCGCCAGACTGAGTTCGCTTGAAGCACGCGTGGGCTTAGTAATCGCGTTTGGCCAGAAACTCGGTCCGGAGTTGCTTACCTCGATGCCCGGCGGCTGTATCAACCTTCATGCGTCGCTGCTTCCGAAATACCGTGGGGCCGCCCCCATCAACTGGGCCGTGGCCCGTGGCGAAGAGAAGACCGGATGTACCGTTTTCCGCATCACCAATCGCATGGACGCCGGGCCGATCCTCGTTACACGATGGACGGAAATCAAACCGGAAGAAACCGCTGGCGAACTGCACGATCGACTGGCCGGCATCGGCGTGGACGCGGTGAAGGCCGCGGTGGAGCTGTTCGACGGGGAGAGTATTCCGGCCGGCACTCCACAAAACGAAAACGATGCCACTCTCGCCCCCAAACTTTCCAAGGCCGACGGCATTGTCGATTTCAACCGGCCGGCTTCCAAAGTTGCGCATCACATTTGCGGGATGACCCCCTGGCCCGGCGCGAGCGCGAGATTCGAGGCTGACGAGGGCCGATGGGAAAATGTCGCTTTCCTTCGTGCCCGTCGCGCACAGGACCCTTACGCGCCCAGTGACTCGCCTGGAACCATCGACGCCCGTCGCTACGTGGCGGCACGCGATGGCTTCGTCGAAATCCTGGAGATAAAACCTTCATCGGGCCGCTCCATGACCTGGCAGGACTACGTCAACGGCCGCCACGTCTCCCCCGGCGATCGGTTCACATCTCCCTAGGAAGCCGCGACCGCGGGTTTTACCCCGCCGGCGGCAGGACCCGTGAGTCTTGGCACGAGAGATTAATCCGACGCGAGGGGGTGGTGCGCGCAACAGTTGCGGCGGATTGCACTTAATCAAGCACTTCCGCGCCGCTGGCGGTGTTGATGTGTTCGGCCTGAGCGGCGACCTTGCGGTAGCCGAGGTACTGCATGATCTCAAACACCTCGGTCCAGCTCGGGAAGGGACGCTCGTTGATCTTCTTATACTCGTCGATGGCCATAATGAATTCGAGCAGCTCGCCGGTAATCTCCCCTTCTTCAGCGGCACGACGGACTTCACCGCGACGCCGCCCTGGACCGCGACGACGGTCCATGCCGGCGCGACGCTCCATGCTCCCGCGCCGTACGCGTCCGCCCGTGTCTTCGCCGCGATGTGTTCCGGAATGCGCTGCCGTCATACCGACGGAATCGGCTAGAAAGGAGACAGCCTTAACGATGGAGGAGTATCCAGAAAAAGCTAGCGTAGGAGACGAGATCAAACGACCTTATCAGCCGGGCGCAACGCTTATCGGCTTGCAGCGCTTATCGGCACCTGGCGAGGGAGCAAAGACGGATGAGGTCACTCTTCCTCTTCTTCCACATCGTCATCGTCATCATCGTCGTCGTCGTCATCGTCGTCGGCGAGGAGATCATCCTCCTCCTCTTCTTCCTCTTCTTCATCATCCGCGGCGATGTCGTCGTCGTCCCAGGCCTTGGGGCTGGGGGAATCCAACAACAGAAGGATGTCTCTCTTCCGCTGACGGTACCCCTGAGGGGGGCTGACCCGCAGGCCGAGCCAACCTACAAGCCCGCTCCGTTCAACCAGGAGTCGATCGCACTGAATTAGCATGTTCGTCGTTCTCACTGGACCCACGTTCGATCACGTTTGACCGGGCACCCACACCCTAAGAAGCGGGCAAAGTCTAGTCCGCCGCAAACCGCCGTCAAGGGCATAATTGGACATTGGGGGGCTATTTTTACGCTGGCGGGGGGCCGCGAGTTGCTTCCCCAAGGGGAAAAGACAGAATCCCCAGCGATGTTGCTCACCCGCCGGGAACTCCCCGTCCTGATCGTAAACCTCCTCTACATCCCCGTCTTCACCACCATCGCCCTGCGGGAACTGAACTTCGAGTTTGTGCTCTACGTGGGGGTGGTCCTCCTCGTGGGGACGCTGGTGATCTGGAAGCAACGGAAGGTGAAGTTCGACCTGACCATCCTCTGGGGACTGACCCTCTGGGGCCTGCTGCACATGGCGGGGGGGAATATTCAAGTCGGCGACGACGTGCTCTACGGCTTGCAGCTCATCCCCGTCGTCCTCCGCTACGATCAGTTCGTCCATGCTTTCGGGTTCGGGACGGCCGCTCTCGTATGCTACCACTTGCTCCAACCGTACCTACAGAAGGACGTCGAACGTTGGACGGTATTCGTCCTGGTGATGCTGATGGGCTCCGGGTTGGGGGCCATCAACGAGATCATTGAGTTCATCGCGGTGAAGACCATCAAGGACACCCATGTCGGCGGCTATGACAACACGCTATGGGATCTGATCTTCAACCTCATCGGCGGCGTCTTCGCCGTCGGCTGGCTCACGATACGGAAAAGGCGAAGTCGGCGAAGAAACGCTAATCAGCGTAAAGGCCCGTGAGCGTTGGAGCGACGATGCATCTCACACGGCCTTCTAGGTTCGCGGCCGGTAGCAATAGAAGGAAAGCATCGCTGACATAGTGGTGGCATGCGTTATTATATCCGTTCCACGCGCGCACACCCCCACTGCCACTGTGCCAACCAGCCGTTGTATGTCGTCCGCCCGATCTCCAATCGCCGATTCGTTGATCATAAGAGCAGAATAGTCCGCCACGCGACTACTACGCGACGAAGCGTGCCCGACGCGGCAAAGTCCGCTAGAAATGCTGTTTTGGTTTTCGATTTCAAGGAAAGCGTCGAGAAGAATAGTGTCCTTCCGTGGTTATCCAGCCGGTATTGTACAAATCCTCTGGGAGACGCCCCGTACACGGTCAACGCGGCCCTGTTCGATGCGGCGTTTCGAAAAGGAGCAATGGAGGGATATGAATGACCACGACGATCAGTAAACCGAAGGAGACCGTGATCGGCACATGCTGTGGGGGTACGACGCTGCCTTTCGACGGCATCAACGAACCGGGCGCGTACGTCTGTCGCTGGAGCGGACATTTGTTGCGAGTACCGGAAGACAGCATCAGCACGGAGCGCACTCCGCGCATGAGTGTGATCGGTGCGAACGCCTTGCTCGTGACCAAGATCGACAACGATCCCTACGTGACGGTCACCAAGGCCCGCTTGCTGGCCGCCAACCACGATGTCTCCGTGAATTTCTAGCAAAGCACGAGGGGAACTTTCCCCCGCGGGGTCAGAGCCGCCGCCCTTGAGCGTTGGTGCGAGTAGTAAAACAACAACTAACGGTCCAGTCGGTCATCATCCGCGGCAGCGGCACTCGACGCGACCAAGGCGGGAGCATCGAGACGTGAGTGTTGACGCGAGGTTGACACCGCGCACAGCGGTCCGTCCGTCTCGATCGTTGGTTCAAATTTCTATTGGGCGTCAGCGGCAAGACCCTTGAGTCTTGACGAGAGGTGGTCAGAACGCACAGCGGGGACGTCCGATCCGTCTCCACTGACTAGTCCCAACGCTCACGGACGTTGGAGCTGTTCGCCAGCGTAACATGATTTGACACTGCGCCCGGCGGGATTCGAACCTGCGACCCCCGGTTTAGGAAACCGGTGCTCTATCCAACTGAGCTACGAGCGCAACAGACCAATCGCCCTTAGGCGTTTAGGCGAGGCGACCACTCCAACCATCGTAACCGCAGAAACCGAGAACCCATAGGCCGCCGACAGACCCCCGGCCCGACCGAGGCGCGGCAACGCGAAGCGTTCGCGCTCAAGATTCCGCCGGAAGGGCAACCAGCTCGAGACGGGACCGAAGCCCACCGTAGGTGGGCGAGGCAGCCCGAAAGCGTTTGGGCGAAGGAACCACCACAGACGGACATCCGGCTCCGGCGGCTGCGTTACCCGCGGAGATTCAGGATCGAATTCCGAAGTCCGAAAATGGTGGAAGGCCGATTACCGTCCGGCTTTCTATCTTCGATCTTCGGACTTCTTCGTCCGGGAATGGCTCCCGTTGGAATGCCCCGATCCATCCCAGCAACTGCTGAACGGTTCGTCGACTCTCCGTGCTTCCGGAAGCGTTCCCGCGAAGTGAAGGGCGGCTGTTCCGCAAACGATAACGATGAGGGGGCAGCCGCACGACCGTCAGCCGCACGACCCGTGAGTCGTGCGGCGAGTAAATGATCCGCAGTGCGGCAAGAGCATACCCAACGGGCCCGTGGCGTCTTAGGACGGGTTCTTCAGCTCCACGGCCCGTGAGCCGTGGAGCGAGAAAGTGGTGCGCACAGCGTGCAAAACTGGTGGAAATCATTTCGGGGGTTCCTCTCTGCCGAGGAAGTGCCGCGCTGGTTCGGCCTATCGGTGGTCCTCATTTACCTTGTCGGTATGGGATCCATTGCCCAGTTCGGCATCGCCCAGGCGCGGCGGGAGATGGCGATCCGTTTCCAGGGTGATAGCCAATTCGCGGTCACGCTCCTCGCTGATCGACTCGAGGCCATCGAAGGCGAGGGGCCGACGGATCAGAAATGGCTTAGCGCCTGCCAACGAGCGCTGCGGGAGTTCGCGGCAAACGTACCCTCCCAATCCGTTCGTGTGGTCGAGGGCCGTCCGCCGTGGCGGATCATCGCCTCGATCAACCCCACGGAAACCGGGACCACAATCGGGGCGCGAATCGCGGGTGCATTGCAACCCGGCGGGCTGGAGATCGCTACGATTTCCTCGAACGGCTCCGAACAGCGCCATCGACTCCTCCGTGCGCCGCTGAGCCCCATCCCCCGGCGCGCCGGGGCCGGTGGCGGACACCCAACTCCACGCGCAACGCCCGAGCCCGGGGCCGAGCACTACCTCGAAGCCATCCTGCCCCTCGAACCGGCCGAACCGACGAGCCTTGCGAACCAGGCACGGTTGCTGGCCATCGTCCTGGCCGTGCTTGGAGCGTTGTTTGTGGTCTATCGGTGTTTGCGCGAGCAGCTTCGCGGAGTCTCCAAGATCGCCAGCCGTCTGGAAACGCGTCGAGATCGGATCGAGGTTGACTTGGCTTCGTTGCGGATCAGTGATTCGCTCGACGGAGCGACGGCGGGCTGGAACGAACTCGTCGCCCTGACCGAGCGACTCCAAGCGAGCGTCCAACGCACCGAAGCCAACGAGGAACTTTCCTCCGTTCTTCAACGCTCCGGCGGAGGGGCGTTGTCCGAAGCGCTTAACGCCATCCCCGACGGGCTGATCTACATCTCCGACGAAGTTCGCTTCGAGTACCTTAACTCGGCGGCGTGTCGACTACTCGGGTGGAGCGCGTCAGACGCCAAGAAGATGACCCTCACCGATGCCCAAGCGAACGGACTGGGCCTGAAGCTCTTGGAATTGATTCGCGGCGCCGCCCTACCCGAGGGTGTCTTTGAAGCACGGACCGAGGTGCTCGAGGCCGGCGACGTGCAGGCCCAGGACCTCAGCACCTACCGCGTGTGGTTGATTCCGCTGCAGCGTGCCCGGCACCACGGCGAGTGCGTCGTCGTCATCCGTGATGTGAGTCAGCAGATTCGCGCCGATCATGCCCGCGAGGAATTCATCGCCCAGGTGACGCACGAATTGCGCACGCCGCTCACCAACATCCGGGCGTATACGGAAACCCTTTCCAGCGGCATGTTCGAGGACCCCAAGGTCATCACCGAGTGCTACAACGTGATCACCAAGGAGACCCGCCGGCTATCGCGCTTGGTGGAGGACATCCTGAGCGTTTCGCAGTTGGAGGTCGGCTCGATCGAGCTGCACGTGGACGGCGTGGACCTCAAGACGTTACTGAGCGACGGCATACGCGACGTGCGCGGACTCGCCGATGACAAGAACATCGACGTCCAGTTGGTCTTGCCCGCCAAGCTCGAACCGGTCCGCGCCGACCGCGACAAGCTCGCCGTGGTGGTCAACAATCTCCTGGGCAACGCGATTAAGTACACTCCCCCCAACGGGAACGTGACGGTCGGCTGTCAAGTCGCCGCCGATGTCGTCGTGCTTACCTTCAAAGACAATGGCATCGGAATCGACCCCGCGGAGCACGTCAAAGTCTTTGAGAAGTTTCAACGCGGCAGCAACCCAGAGGTGCAGGGCGAGTCGGGCACGGGGATCGGTCTGTACACGGCCCGCGAAATCGTACGTCGCCACGGAGGAGACATCGAGGTGCTCAGCGAAAAGGGCAATGGATCGACCTTTATGGTGCGGCTGCCGCATCGCGAGAGCCGCGCCGCCGCCGTCAGTCCCCACGCCCGTGAGCGTTGGGACGCGGGAACCGCGGCGTAAGGGAGAATGTTCCATGGCCAAGATTCTCATTGTCGATGACGACGCCCACATCGTCCGCGTTCTGTCGATGTGGCTGGGTCGGCACGGCCACGAAGTGGTCACAGCGGGCAACGGAGGAGCGGCTTTGGCGACGCTGGAACGCGAAAAGGTCGACATGATTATCTCGGACATGAATATGCCTTTCCTCGACGGGGTCGGGCTGGCGAAGGCGGTTCGAGCGAAAAGCGGCCCCACGATTCCCATTCTCATGTTGACGGCCCGTTGTGATCAGCAGCGCCTCGGTGAACAGCTCGCCATGTATGGCGTCCGCGTTTACCCCAAACCCTTCCTCCCGTCGCAGCTGGTCGTGGAGATCAACTCCGCCTTCGGCGGATTGGGCGTCGCCGCCAAGGAGGGATCGGTACCGTGACGGACCCCCATGCCCAACCTAAGGCACGAATCTCACCGGGCCCGCCGGAATCGAGCGGCCAGGAATGTCCTTGCGACGTCGAAAAATGTTTAAGCAATCTGCAAGTCCGACTCGGCAGACACTGTTTGCCAGGCGCCCCCGACGACTTCGCTACG
>Ga0180087_1000128_pt1 | contig 10755 bp, 8 predicted proteins | sample EasRiv790_16_10D_FD_121789 | JGI IMG/M metagenome (GOLD analysis project Ga0180087, IMG submission 121789) | Soil microbial communities from meander-bound floodplain in the East River, Colorado, USA - East River metaG ERMLT790_16_10D | ecosystem: Environmental > Terrestrial > Soil > Floodplain ...
ACCTTCAAACTGAACAGTCCCAACATGCAAAAGCCCAAGTGGGAGACGGAGGAGTAGGCGACCAGCTTCTTCACGTCCGACTGCACCCATGCGGCCAATGCGGCGTAATTGATCCCGATGATGGCGAGGACTGCGATCGTCGGCGCCAGGGCGAATGCGGCGTCGGGTAACATCGGTATGCTCAACCGGCAGAACCCATAGGTCCCCAATTTGAGCAGTACCGCCGCGAGGATCACGCTTCCCGCCGTCGGCGCCTCTGTATGAGCGAGCGGGAGCCAAGTATGAAATGGGAAAAGTGGAACCTTGATTGCAAATCCAGCGGCGAATGCAAGGAATAACCACCACTGGACGTAGGGTGGCAGGAACCCATCCTGTCCCATCTGCGTCAGTTCTTCGATGTTCAGGGTAATGTGGCCTTGGGTCGTGAAACTGTAATAGGCTAGATAGACAATGCCCGCGAAGGTGAGGACGCTGCCGGCCAGTGTATACAAGAAAAACTTGGCCGCCGCCCGACGACGCTGCGGTCCGCCCCATATGCCAATCAGGAAAAACAGTGGAACCAGGGTGAATTCAAAGAAGACATAGAACAGCAAGAGGTCCATCGCGCAAAAGACGCCCAGCAAGCCGACTTGGAGAAGTAGGAGCAGTACATAGTATTCGCGCACGCGAGTGCGGATGCTCGAGAAGCTCGACCAAATCGCAAGGGGCATGATGAGGGAAGTCAGCGCAATCAGCCAAATGCTGATGCCATCGACGCCGACGCGGTAACCAATGTCAATCGTCGGCGTCTCCGGATCATCGCCGACGATCCAGGGAATGGAATGAGTCAATAGGAAGTCGGTTTCCCCGCCTCGGATTTTCGGCTCGGCTTTGTAAAACAACAACAAGGCCATCACCGTTAGTCCAAGGGTGACGAGTGAACTAAATAATGCGCTGCGCCGCGCGGCAACATCGTCGCCTCGGGGAGGGAGCATCAACAGAACTGCCCCAACTAGCGGCGAAAAAACAATGAGGGTAAGAATCCAACTACCCACCGTAACTATTTGGTAAGACTCTTCCATCAAAGCGCCAACAGTAAAAGCACGACGATTCCCGCAACCATACTTAAGGCATAGCCTTGAAGCAGGCCGGATTGCATGACGCGGAGCAAGTATGCGATGCCTCTTGGGAGCGCCGTAATCACCCAGAGGAGACCGTCTACGACGTAATCATCGATACCGACGCAGATTCGTCCGGTCTGTCTGGCGGGCCGCACGACGGACAGGTCGTACAGCGCATCCACGTGGTACTTGCCCCACAGCAATCGGTAAACTCCCATCGCGGAGGCTTTGATCAAACCAGGAATCCAAGGCTGTCGGACATAGACGAGGTAGGCTGCAGCAATGGCCGCGATGGAGAGTGCACCGGAGACGATCATCAGTCCATACGCACTCCAGAAAGTCGCGTGCGAGCCGGCTTCGAACGGATGGGCGGCGGCGAATGTAGAGGCAAATACCGGCGATAGAAAATGGTGGAACGTTCGACCGGTAGCTTCCACGCCCACATAGCCTGCGGCTACGGCGCCGATGCTCAACACGCATAACGGCGCGAGCATCCAGCCGCCCGATTCGTGGGGGTGAACGCCTTCCGGCACGCGCGTCGAACCGTGAAACGCCAGAAACACCATGCGAAACGTGTAGAATGCAGTGAGTGCGGCGGTGAGCAAGGCCATGCCGCCCAGTACCGGATGAGCCGCCAGTGCGTGATGAATGATCTCATCTTTGCTAAAGAATCCGCTAAACATTGGAAACCCGGCCAGCGCCAGAGATCCGATTACAAGTGTCGCATAGGTCCAAGGAAGCGCCCGCCGCAGTCCACTAAAGTGGCGAACATCGATCACCCCACCCATCGCGTGCATCACGCTCCCTGCGCCGAGGAAGAGCAGCGCCTTGAAGAAGGCATGGGTGAAGAGATGGAAGATCGCCGAGTCGGCGGCGTAGACTCCCAAGGCAAGGAACATGTATCCCAATTGGCTGATCGTCGAATAGGCCAAAATCCGTTTCATATCCGTTTGGACTAGGGCGATGGTAGCCGCAAAGAGCGCCGTTACCGCCCCGATCACGGCCACGATTGTCATAGCGGTCTCGGATGCAGAAAAGATCGCACCGCATCTTGCGACCATGTAAACGCCAGCCGTCACCATCGTGGCCGCGTGGATGAGGGCCGACACCGGTGACGGACCCTCCATGGCATCGGGCAACCACACGTGCAATGGCAGTTGAGCGCTTTTTCCGCATGCCCCGCAGAGTAACAGCAGAGCGATCGTCGTCATCAGCGCGGGAGATACTGGCTCTCCCGACGCAATCAAGCCCTGGTCTACCAACGCAAATACGAACTTGTAGTCGAGCGTCTGGAAGTTCAAGTAAATCAGCAGGATTCCTAATCCGAAGCCGGAGTCTCCGACGCGGTTGACGAGAAATGCTTTTTTTGCTGCAGCCGCCGCCGCCGGTCGGCCATAGTAGAAGCCGATCAATAGGTAACTGCACAGACCGACCGCTTCCCAGCCGAGGTAAAGAAGTAGGAAATTGCCGCACAGAACCAGAGCACACATCGAGAACACGAATAACGCTAGAAAGGCAAAAAACCGCTCGTAACCTCGTTCCGGATGGCCGTGTTCGCGCATATAGTCGCGGGAATAAATGACCACCAGCAGGGAGATTCCCGTTACGATGGCGAGCATCACTGCGGTAAGAGGATCGATGAGGAACTCGATTTTGAACGATGATCCAGTCCCGTTTGTGATCCAATCGTAAATGGGAATGGAGATGCCGGTCGAGGCGGCGGGTGTATTGAATACATAGATGAGAATATAAACCGCAGCAGTGAATGCCGCGCCGACGCCGAAAATAGCCGGCCAATGCGTCCGACCGCGTAAAACCTGGCCGAAAGCGCCGGCGAGAATCGCACCGACGAGAGGCGCTAGAAGAACGACGAGGCTACACAGTTTTAGGGTTTCAACGGACATTCGGTCTCATTACCCGCGCATTTGCGACCAAGCGTCGGCGTCGAGCGTGTCTTTCCTACGATAAAGGAGCATAACCAAGCCGAGCGCCAGCCCGGCCTCCACGGCGGCGATCACCAGTAGAAACAGTGCGTACGCCTGCCCTTCCAGATGGTGATGAAACCGGGCGAAGGCGGCCGCATTCACGACGACTCCCTGAAACATGACTTCCGTGGAAAGGAAAATCACGATGAGGTTCCTCCGGGTGAGAAACCCGATAAGCCCTAGGGCGAACAGCACGGCGCCGACGATCACATACCCCATCGTATCAGGCATTAGAACGGCTCCACCTCTTTGCCCATCTGCCCCAAAGTGCGGAGGGGAGTACGAATGACGTCCGACGTGAGTCGTTTGCGGGACAGAGCGATCGCTCCGACCATGGAGATCAGGAGCAAAATCCCGGAGAGTTCCAGTGCCACGACATATTTGGTCGTCACTGCCGCTCCAATGGCCATCGTATTTCCCGTGAGCAGAGATGCGGTCGTCGCCGGATTCCGGCCACCGTCGGCGAGAATAGCCTTCTCCGCGGCGCGGGCCGGGAGTTCGCCTGCCCGTCCGGCGATCATCGCCATGAGGACGAACCCGACCACCACCGCTAGAAACGGTTCCCGTGTACGACGGTCGTAGATCGGCGATCCAGGCTGTTGAGCTAACATAATGACAAAAAGATAAGTCACCAGGATTGCTCCCGCGTAAATAATGACCAGTGCGACGGCCAGGAATTCCGCCTCTTGCAACACAAGCAGTGCGGCCACGGCGATCACTACCGCGACGAAATAAATGGCGCTATACACGGGTTTGGGATGAGTGATGACGCGCGTCGCCGCTAGAATGGCCATAGCGGCGAATAGATAGAAATAGATTACGTCATTACGTTCCGCCGAACTATGCGTGCCTAAGACCACGAACACTCCCATAAGGGCCGATACACCGAGTGTCGCGCCGATGGCCGTTTTGGAAGGTCCAGTTCGGGGAAGCAGCAAGTAAAGGCCAGCCGCGCCCAGTGCGAATAGAAGATACAGGACGTACGCGGTTGTCGAGGTCATTGGGCCGATACTCCCGCGGGCGGCTCTTGCGAGCGACTTCCGGTGCCCGCGTAGCCCGTCACGTGCGGGTTCTTGCGGGGCTTCATCGCGGCCGTTTGGTCAAACACGGCCAGCAATTCTTCCTTATCGAGAATCATCTCCTCCCGCGTGCGCCCCACCAAATCGAATTGCGGCGTCAACTCGATCGCATCGACCGGGCACGCCTCTTCGCACATTCCGCAGTAAATGCAGCGCAGTTCATCAATGTCGAATTTCGCGGGATACTTCTCCCGATCCGGCCACGGCGACTCCGACGCCTCGATATGAATGCAGTGCGCGGGGCACGCCGTCGAACACATGTAACAGGCGACGCACGCGACCCGACCCTGTTCGTCGCGGTTAAGCCGATGTACGCCACGATAGTTCTGAAGACGCAGATCGCGTTTCTGCTCCGGATACTGTACCGTGAATGTGTTCTTGAAAAGGTTCTTACCCAGGTGCCGTAACGTGGTTTTCATCCCCTCCACGATCTGCGGCAGGTACAGTCGCTCCGACGCGGTCAGCTCCGGTTGATCGATGCGAAGAATGTCGGTCTCAGGAATCAAAGGGGAGTCTCCACTCGGCCGACTCGGACAAAATCGGTTGTCGTGGCGATGGTCGGAAGATTGACCTGACGCCCCGTTACACGCAGACGCGACGACGAGGCCGCGATCAAGGCGACTACGAGAATCGCCAAATTGCCGCTAAGCGCCAACAAAGGTGACCGCTGGAGGTCAAAAAATAGTAGGGCGGCGGCCAGGACGAAGAGCGCCAAGGTGATCGGGATAAGCCCTTTCCACGCCAGGCGCATCAACTGGTCGAAACGTAACCGCGGCAAAGTCCATCGAATCCACATCATGACGAAAAGGAAAAGTATGATCTTCGTGGAAAGCACACCGATCTTGGCAAGAACGGCATACCACTGCGTCGCCTCCGGTTGAGTCCACGGCACTCCGGGTAGATGCCAACCGCCCAAGAACAGAACGGCAATGAATGCACTCGCGGTAATCATGTGCGCATACTCAGCCAGAAAAAACATCCCGAACTTTAGGGCACTGTATTCGGTGTGGTAACCCCCCACCAGTTCCTGTTCGGCCTCCGACAGATCGAAGGGCGTACGATTGGACTCCGCCAGGGCGGTGATAAATAGGATTGCGAACGCCAGTGGGTGAAGGAAAACATTCCACTGGGGATTCCACTCAGCCCAATAGCCGGTTTGCTGAAGAGTGATTTCTTCCAGTCGCAATGTTCCCATTGTTAAAACAACGACGAGAATGCACAGCCCCATAGGAATTTCGTAGCTGAGCATTTGGGCCGTCGCCCGAATGGCCCCATAGAGAGAGTACTTGTTGTTGCTCGCCCACCCGCCGAGGACCGCTCCATAGACGCTCATTGACCCGACACCGAGAATGTAAAGCAGGCCGATGTCGGGGTTCGCAACCTGAATGTCCACCAGCCGTCCATCCAATTCCAGTTGGCCGCCCCAGGGGATGGCTGCGAATCCAATGAAGGCAGTGAGAAAAATGGCCGCGGGCGCAAAAATAAACAATGGCTTATCCACGTGATTGGGCACGACGTCCTCTTTCACTAAGAACTTGATGCCGTCGGCAATGGGTTGCAGGAGGCCCCAGGGACCGACACGGTTCGGTCCGCAGCGGTCCTGAATCCAGGCAGAGATCTTGCGCTCAAAATAGATGCAGTATGCCACTACGCCCAGCAGGACGATCAGCACAACAAACGCGAGTACGGCGCTCACGCCGAACTGACTGGTCATGAAATCACGCATGGTTACACGATCGTCTAATGCGCATGCGCCGGTAATTCCGGCGGGGCGTACGCCGATGTGAATGCCGGCATGGCCGTGCTCATTAATTCACGGACCCGCTCGGCGGTGTAGAGTCCAGTAAAGCCGGCGATCTCGTACAAATATTGTCCATCGTGCCGCGCGCCGTCCGGGGGGTCAATGGCTCGCTCAAAAGACTGGACCAGTCCGGCCGCGTTGACGAAACTGCCTTCGCGTTCCACCCACGCGCATGACGGCAAGACAATCGCCGCGCCCGCGATCAGTTCGCTTTCGAACAAATCCTGCACAATCAATAGTTCGAAGTTCGCCGCGTTCTTGGCCGTAATCTTATCAACCCAGGGCTTCGGGTATCCGCCCACAAACCACGCTGCGCTGAAATCACCCTTGCCGCTCCGCTCGGTGAATTGCTCGAATGGGAGAATTGTTCCGCCTGCCGCTTGCAGCACCATCTCCACTCCGCGGCGGTTGGGACATTTTTCCTTCAGGATCGTAAAGCGCACGGCGTCGCCCTTCGTGCCCACCGGGAAGAGTTGGTCGTCCCCCTCCATCGGCACGGGCCCCATGGCGAGTGCTGCTTGCGGGGCAACCTTTCGGATGAACAGCGCGAGCAGCCATGCTTCCTCGCACGCCATAAACGGGGAAAGGACGGCCGCGACTTTCGCCGCGCCCTTTTCCCGAACGTGCTCCTCCAGTCGAAATCGAACGATTTCCGGGATATCTTCCCAGTTCGGCGTCAACGTCTCGAAACCCCGCCGAACAAGCGGCGGCCTTATGCGTTTCTTGTCGTGAACGTACTTGAAACCGAACCGCCCCTCGTCGCACATCCACCACTGATTAACCTTGGGACTAAATCGAGGTTTGAGTCGGTATACTTTGTCATCGGCATGATCGATTCGGATTGAGCATCCCGTTGCACATCCGGGACAGATTGACGAAGTCCCCTTCAATTCCCACACGCGCCGCTTGAACAGGAAATCCTTGTCGAGAAGCGAACCGACCGGGCAGATATCCACGACATTACCCTGTAAGGAATTGTCCAGCGCTCGGCCGGGGAATACGTCGATCTCCGTTCGCGAGCCGCGATTCACTATGCAGAGTTCATGCGTACCGGAAATCTCGTCCGTAAAGCGCACGCACCGACTGCACATCACGCAGCGGTCTTGGTAGAGAAGTGTCTTGGGGCCGATGTCCTTCTTGGGATTGACCAGCTTTTGGTCGACCATTCGAGATTCGGGTTTGCCGAACTTGAAACTGTAATCCTGCAAATGGCATTCCCCGGCCTGGTCGCATATGGGACAGTCCAGGGGGTGATTAAGCAGAAAGAACTCCATGCAAGCGGCCTGGCTCTGTCGTACTCGGTCGGTGTCGAATCGGACGACCATCCCGTCGCGCACCGGCGTTTGGCAAGACGGCACCAGCTTGGGCGACCACTGCAACTCTTGTGTCTTGGGATTGGGCATCATCATTTCCATCAGACACAGGCGACACGACGCCACTACCGACAATCCGGGATGAAAACAGTAATGGGGAACGTCCCACCCGCCCTCCAGCGCCGCCTGCAGAACGGGTACGCCGTTGCGGCATTCGACTTCCTGATTGTCGATTGTGATTTTCGGCATTGCTTCGGGCGAGTGCTGCCCACCCCTATCTAATTCAGCACACTTAACACGGCCTTGGCCCGCTGCGGCGCCTGGGCTCGGATGGCGGCCTCCAACTCACCGCGGAACTTCTTCACAATCGTTTCGATCGGATACGTCGCCCCATCCGGCAGTCCGCAAATACTCAGCCCCGGCATCATTCCCATGTTGCGGGCCGTTTCAAGGAGAATGTCCAAATCCTCGATCCGTCCCGCTCCCATCGCGATCCGCGAGGCAATCTTTTGCATCCAGGCCGTGCCCTCACGGCATTGCGTGCATTGGCCGCACGACTCGGTCCCGTAGAACCGGGCCATGTTCCGCAGCACCATCCGCATGTCCGTGCCGTCGTCGATGACCACCGCGGCGGCCGTACCCAGTCCGAGGAGAGCGTACTTGCGAGGGTCTTCAAAATCCATCTTCATGTCGAGTTCATCGGCCGAGAGGATGCCCATCGACACTCCGCCGGGCAGTACGGCCTTGACCCTTTTGCCGGGCAACATTCCCCCGCCCATGTCCTCGCGCTCGATCAGGTCGCGCACCGTGATGGTCATCGGGGCCTCGTAGCAACCGGGGCGCTTCACCGGTCCGCTGATGCAGAATAACTTGGGACCGGTGCTGTGCGGGGGACCAATGCTCGTGAACCAGTCGGCCCCGCGCTCGATGATGTGCGGCACGCACGAGAGCGTCTCGACATTGTTGACCACCGTGGGCCGGCGGAACAACCCCTCGACAGCCGGGAATGGCGGTTTGATCCTCGGCCAGCCGCGTTTCCCCTCCAACGATTCGATCAACCCTGTCTCCTCGCCGCATACATAGGCTCCCGCGCCGCGATGGAGATAACACTCCAACCAATAGTCGCTCCCAAAAATGCGCTTACCCAGATAGCCCTTCGCATAGGCCTCGTCGACTGCCTTCTGCAAGATGTGGAATTGCTCGTGAAACTCCACACGAAGATAGATGTAGGCGATTTGCGATTGCGTCGCATACGCCGCGATGATCGTCCCTTCGATCAGTTGATGCGGATCGGTCTCCATGAGAACGCGGTTGCAGAACGTCGGCGGCTCGGATTCATCCGCATTGACGCACAACAGCGTTCGGGTCCGATCTTTCGGCAGGAACCCCCACTTCACGCCTGCCGGAAAACCGGCGCCTCCCCGGCCGCGGAGGTTGGCCTTCTTGACTTCCTCAATAATCTCGGCGGGCGTCATCTTCAACGCTTTCCGCGCCGCTCTGTACCCCCCGCGCGACTCGTACACCGAGAGCGACGTCGAGTTCTCAATGCCTCGGTTACGCAACAGTACCGGTTCAAACACACTCATCGTGCGGTTTGGCGAAAGCGCCACCTTCCCAATCGGCAATCCTTCAGATCAGCCATCGAAAATACAAGACACTCCAACCCACCATCGCCAGACTGACCCATCGTCGCCATCCCACGCAGCACGTTGGGGCCACCAAAGCCAGGAGCACCGGCACGTAGTCAAGCGAATAACGGTTGAATCCCCGCTGCACCGCACCGGTAGCGTGCCAGAAGAGCAGCAACCCGTATACCAGACCGGCCGCTGCCAACCAAATTGTCGCCTGCCGATCGCGCAACAATCGCGGGCCCGCCGCGAAAAGCCACAGTAATAGGGGCGTGGTCCACCAAATCCCCGTGCCCATCATGTTGGGTCGTACGAATATTCGCTCCTCCCCCTCGATCACCACGCGGTGCAGCTTGGGCAGGCCGATGTTGGAATAATACAGGTTTCGCGGCACCCAGTGCCAGGAGAGCAGACCATGCTCGCGGGCCTCGAGGGCGAAGTCGTCGTCGCGCCCTTCGTGATTGAGCATGTAGCCGGTCGTGAGCGGGTGGCCGAACTTGAGGAAATTCAGCCCGGCATAAAACACCGCTAGTCCGACGCAAGTTACTCCCACTAGCGCCAACCGCCTCCATCGCCCTTCGCGCGGCGCGCCGACGAGACCCATCATAGCGATCGGTAGTGCGTACGCAATCGTAAGCTGCCGTGACAACGTCGTCAGGACCAACCCAATGCACGCCGGCCAGATCCGTCGCCGCCCGAAAAAATCGATTAGGATCAGCAGCAATCCGATTGTCGAAAGGGTGTGATTGATTTGGTACGGCGCAGCTCCGCGAACGGTCTTGTCGAGCACCGGCAGGGTACTGGTCCCGCAGACCAGGCCAATCGCCAGAATGGCTCCCCAACATGCCGACCCCGTCAGTCGCAAAAAAAGGGCATAGGTACACATTGGAACCAGTAAGACGATCGCGACGATGAGACCATGCGGTACGCCATCGCAAAATGGGACCACCGCCGCCGCGAGGATCGTAAACATTGGCGGGAAATAACTGTACACCCGCCCGTCTTTCAGCGCCGTATCCCATTCGCGGGCAGGGAGTTCGAGCCGCCCTTGCCACCACGCCTGGGCCTCGGCGATCTGGACGTTCTCGCGGATGGTGAAGATTTCGCCGGGTCGCCACAGCTTGGCCTCGCAAAGGAGGACGAAGACCACAAGCACGGCGGCCGCACCGAATAGGCATTGCCGCCCGCCCACATTCATCGCGCGATCCGGTTTCGCGACACTCACTCCATTGGTCAATCGGCAATCGACAATTTCCTCGTCAGTCGGCCTCACGCATTTCGCCTACGTCGGACGTGGTTCCGACCAAAGCAGCATCCCTCGCCGAGGCCGCAGCTAAGACGGAAACGGCGTCGAACAATGTACTTCGCGGCATGGCGATGCGGTCGTTGTTTTCTTCCGCTAGGAGTTTCGCAACTTCCTGCGGCTTGATGCGCTTATGCAGTTTTTCGTTGATCAGCAAACACGGTGCGTGATCGCAACCGGCGAGGCATTCTTCGGTCACCAGACTGTACTTGCCGTCCTTGGTCGTCTCGTGTTCGTCGATTCCCAGTTGTTGCTTCAACTCCTCCAAAACGGCCGCACCGCCCATGACTTCGCAACTGATGCTCCGGCAGGCCGTAATGACTTTCTTGCCTTTGGGATGCGTCCAAAAATGGGTATAGAAGGAAATGGTATCGATCACATCGGAGGGATGAATCTCCAACAGATCGGCGATCTCCACCATCGCCTGCCAGGGAACATGTCCCAGTGCGTCTTGCACAATGTGCAAGGCCGGAAGCAGCACCGCCCGTTTCGTCTCATAGCGATCGAAGAAAGTACGGATCTTCTCCCGCACCGGCTCACTCAGCA
>Ga0180087_1000134_pt1 | contig 10462 bp, 12 predicted proteins | sample EasRiv790_16_10D_FD_121789 | JGI IMG/M metagenome (GOLD analysis project Ga0180087, IMG submission 121789) | Soil microbial communities from meander-bound floodplain in the East River, Colorado, USA - East River metaG ERMLT790_16_10D | ecosystem: Environmental > Terrestrial > Soil > Floodplain ...
GCGCTGCGCGGCCTCGACATCGCCAACGCGGCGGACTTGAAGCCGCTCTGGGACCCGTACTGGAACCCGCTGTGGGAGGTCGTCAACGCCACCGGGCTGCCGCTGCACTTCCACACCGTCGGCGGCTACGCGCCCGACCACATCCGGAAGATCCAGTTGATCGGCTCCGACCCGACGCGCGCCAGTCTCCCCGGCATGCCGGAGGTGGAGCTGTCGGTGGCGCGGGCCGCGTTCGCCAGCCACATCACGGCGTTCCAGATCAACATGGCCAACGTCCTCACCTCGATCATCTTCAGCGGCGTTCTCGAGCGCTACCCGCGCATCAGGTTGGTGCTCGGCGAGTCGGGCATCGGCTGGATTCCGTACGTGCTGTGGCGGATGGACGCGGAGTGGGAAGACCAGTTGCAGGACCTCTCGCTGACGATGCCCCCCAGCGGCTACTGGAGGCGCCAGTGCTGGGCGACTTACCAGACCGATCCGATCGGGATCAAGCTGCTCGACGAGCTGGGCGCCGACAAGGTCATGTGGGGGTCGGACTTCCCGCATCCCGACGGCGTCTGGCCGGACTCGCAGGAGTACATCCAGCGGGAACTGGGCGGCCTGCCCGCCGGTACCCGCCGCCAAATTGTGTGCGAGAACGCGGCGAAGCTGTACGGTTTCGCGCTTTGAGGCAGTGACCGGTGACCAGTACTAAGAAACCCAGGCGCCCACTGATCAATCCAGACGCAAGCCGATGCTCTTGATCAGATTTGCGTAGCGCGCGGTCTCGCTGCGCACCAGGCTCGCCAGCTGCTCCGCCGTGCCGGGCCAGGGATCGACGCCCATCGCGGACAGCCGTTCGCGCAAGTCGGGCGACTCCAGCGCCTTGATGACTTCCCGGCTCAGGCGCGCGACGATATCGGGCTGCGTCCGGGCGGGAACGAACAGGCCGTACCAGATCGACACCACGAAGTTGTCCACGCCGGCTTCCTTCGCCGTCGGCACCTCGGGCAGAGCGGGCACACGCTGTTCCGACAGCACCGCCAGCGCGCGTACCTTTCCGGCGCGAACCTGTGGAATCGCCGCCGGAACCGGCACGACGACCTCATCCACCTCGCCCCCGATCATCGCCATCATGCCCAGGGTTGCGCCCTTGTACGGCACGTGCACCAGGTTGATCTTCTCGAGACTCTTCAGCAGCTCGTTGGCGAGATGGTTGGTCGTTCCGGCGCCGCCCGAAGCGAAGTTGAGCTTGCCGGGATGAGCGCGCGCCAGGCTGATGAACTGCTGCAGCGTTTTTGCGGGGACCGACGGATGCACGACCAGGATGTTCTGGATCGTGGTCACGCGCGCGACCGGCGCCAGGTCCCTGGCATCGTAATTGAGCCTGGAGTAGAGCGAAGGGCTGAGCGCGATCCCCGGGGTCGCCAGCACGAGGGTATAGCCGTCGGGCGAGGACATCGCCGCGGCGCCGATCCCTACGTTGCCGCCGGCGCCCGGACGGTTTTCCGGCACCACGTTCTCGCCGAGCAGCTCGGAGAGCTTCTGTCCCAGCGCCCGGCCCACCGTATCGTTCGGCGAACCGGGAGGAAACGGCAGGATGAGCCGGATCGGTTTGTTCGGATAGGCCGGCCCCGAGCCTGTCCTGAGCTCCGTCGATGGGCCTGTCGCAGGGGCCTGTGCGGCCGCGGCGCCGCAGAACAGCGCAAGGAAAAGCGACCCGACGATCAAGCGACCACGGTTGCGGATGGAGCGCATTTCATCCTCCTTCAAAAGTGTCCATGGAAACCGGCTCGAATGACAGTGTAGGGAACCGGGCCGGACCGGCGCAAGGCGTTGTTCCAGCAAAATGAAGGTGTAAGCTAAGACCATGGACATCGGTACCTTCCTGCTCATGCAATCGCCGTCCGCCCGCTCCTCGCAGGAGATCTACGCACGCGGGCTCGAGCTGGCGCAGGCCGCCGAAACCCTCGGCTATCGCAACGTCTGGCTGGCCGAGCATCACTTCTCGACCTACGGCTATCTGTCCCGCCCCTTGCAGCTTGCGACCTACATCGCGGCGAAGACCACGCGGCTGCGGGTGGGCACGGCCGTTGTCGTGGTCCCTCTGCACCATCCCCTCGTGATCGCCGAGGAGTTCGCGATGCTCGACATCTTGAGCGGCGGGCGTCTCGATATCGGGCTCGGACGCGGCTACCAGCGCTATGAATTCGAGCGCTTCGGCCTTCAGCTCGATTCCGGCGGCCAGCGGTGGGAAGAATCGATCGACATCCTCCTGAAATCGTTCGAGGGACGGCCCTTCAGCTACGAGGGCAAGCTCTTCCGGATTCCCGAGACGTCGCTATTCCCGCAGCCGCTGCAGAAACCGCATCCGCCGGTCTGGGTCACGGCGCAGAGCCCGTACTCGCTGGAAGCGGCGGTGCGCCGCGGCTTCAACGTGCTCACCGGCGGGTTCGGCGTTCCGATCGAACGGCTCGCCGAGTTCGGCCAACACTTGCAGCGCATGTTTGCCGAGACCAAGCCGGCGCAGCAGCCGCTCGTCGGCGTGCAGCGGGCGGTGTACGTGACGAAGGATCCGGCCGATGCGCGCGAGGCCGCCGAGCAGGCCCGCTGGAACATGCGGGTGACGCTGAGCCTGCGCAACAACTACGAACGGGTGGAAAACGGCAACGCCATTCCGGTGCCGGCGAAATCCGAGCCGGACATCGACGAACTGCTGGATCGTTTCCTGGTTATCGGGACGCCGGACAGGTGCATCCGGCAGATCAGGCGCATCCGCGAGCTCGTGGGCACCTCGCATTTCAACTGCAGTTTCTGGTTCGGCGACCTCGAGCAGGCGCGTGTCCTGCGCTCGATGGAACTCTTCGCACAAGAGGTGATGCCGGCCCTTGTTGAGGGATGAGGGATGAGGGATGAGGGATGAGGGATGAGGGATGAGGGGTGAGGGATGAGGAAGCCGACCCACGACCCATGCAGCTACTACAGTCGGTAGACCCGCGCGGCGGTGTCGCGATACAGCGCCGCCTTCTCCGCCGCCGAACAGCCCTGCGTGATCCGCTTCAACGCGTTCCACAACACGCCGTAGCCGCACGATTGCTTGTCCACCGGGAAGTTGCTTTCCATCATGCAGCGGCCGACTCCGAACGTCTCGATGCAGGTCTCGATGTAGCGCCGCCACGCGGCGGCCAGCTCCTCCGACGATGGCGGGACGTCGCGCAGGTGGAAATCCCAGTCCAAATAGAGCATGCCCAACCCGCCGAGCTTGACGCTCAGGTTGGGAAACTGCGCGAGCTCGCGGACATGGCCGCGCCAGATCGCAAACACCTCCTCGCGGTTGGTGTGCGGCGCGATGCCGAGCGGCCCGCCGACGTGGTTGAGGATTACGTTGGTATCGGGAAAGGCGCGCAGCAGGTCCACGAGCTCGGGCAACTGCGGATGGAACTGCCAGGACTCGAAGGAAAGCCCGAGGGGGTGGAGGCGCGCGAAACCCTTGCGGAAGACGGGATCGAGCACCTGGTGCGGCGGCACCTCGCGCCGGCCGAACCTGGCGGCGTTGCCGGTATCCCAGGTCACCCCGTGCCGGATGCCGCGAAAGCGCCCGTTGCCCGCCGCGATCAGCGCTTCCAGCACCGGCTGCACGCGATCGCCCAGCATGAGGTCGGCATGGCCGATGATGCCGGCGCAGTGGCGCGTCTTGCCATAGAGGCCGCTCGCGCTCATTGCGGCAACGCCGTTGACGAACTCGACCTCGCCGACCGGCTTCAGGGCGGCCGGGCCGTCGGCACGGTACATGGCCCCGGCTTCTATGAAAACCGTGGCGACGATGTTGTGCCCGGTTCCGGTGTCCTCCACGAGCTCGTGGATCAGGTAGCGGCCGCCGCGCTCTTCGCTGTCCCACAAGTGATGGTGCGGATCGACGATCGGCAGGTCCGGCTCGAGCGCCGGCTCCTGGCGCTGCTTCGTCCAGGCCTTCAGCTCGGCGAGCTTGCGATAGGCGTTGCCGCGAAATTCGTATGCCTTGTGGTTCAGCGCCATCTCACCAGACTCCTCATAACAAATGAGGGGATGCTCCCCTCATGCTTCCCCACATCAGGCATACGGCCTCCAAGAAACTCTAAAGCTGGTCCTTCCGGTTGAGCAGCTCGACGCTCACGCCGTCCGGCGCGTCGATGAACGCGATGCGGGTCGTCGGGTTGAAGTCGGTCGGGTCCAGGCCGAACCTGACACCCTTCTTGCGGAGCCCTTCGCAAAAGCCGTCGAAATCACCCTTCACCCGCACGCCGAAATGATCGACGCCCCATTGCAGTCCGGGCTTCGCTTGCGCCAACTCGGCGGGGCGCTGGCCGCGCACGATGACGATGAAGCCGCCGAACGACACGTAGAGCTGCGGCGCGCCTTTGACCTCGAGGCTCCTCGCGATCTTGCCGCCGAGCTTGTCGACATACCAATCGGCGGTGGCTTGCGGGTCTTTGGCTACGAGGTGTACGTGATCGAAGGTGAGGCTGGTATCGGGCATGATGGCTCTTTCCTTGCGAAGGTTGGCGTGATCTCACTTCACCACTTCCGCGACCGGCCGTCCCACGGGCATCTGCTGGTGGAAGAATGCCGCGACGGCATCGTATGAGACCGCCGTCTGGCGGGTGGCCTGCTCGATGTACAGCATCTCGATCACGCCGCCGGCCTTGCGGTAATTCGCGGCGAAGCGCTCCGGCTCGTTGACGGGAACGGGCGATTCGGGATCGCGGTAGTCGTGCACCGGGTCGGGCCGGCCCTGGACCCAGAGCGCGGGAGGCGTCGCCACCTTCTCGCCCCGCTCCAGCATGAGCACCGGGTTGCCGTCGGTCATGTTCGCGTCGTTCTTCCAGAAGGAACCCTGGCGTTCCGGGATATCGCCGACCCAGGCCGTGCCTTTGGCGCGCTCGCGGAGGGCGTTGCGGTAGCGCGACAGCGGATTGATGACGGGCCAGGACATCGCGACGCAGCGCACCGTCGCGTCGACGGCAGGCGACCCCGCGGGCAACGCGATGGCGGCGTAGCGCGGATCGCCCGGCCGCATTCCGGCGAGCATGGCCAGGTGCCCGCCGCTCGACTGCCCGGAAATGCCGACCCGGTCGGCGCGGGTTTGAAGTTGTTGCGCGCGCGCCTTGAGCCAGCGGATCGCGTAGTTGATATCCACCAGCGCAGCCGGGTAGCCGTGGTTCCCATCCCGGAAATCGAGCGCGGCGACGAGCAGCCCGGATTTCGCCAGCACTTCGTCGCGGCCCTTGCATTCCTCCAGGCTGCCCTTGCCCCAGGCGCCGCCGTGCAGGTCGACCACCGCGGGGAACGGGCCGGCACCGCGCGGCTTGTACAGCCGTAATTTCAGCGGCTTGTCTCCATGGCGCAGGTACTCGATGTCTTCGGTGGTGAATTCAAAGGTTTTGGGGGTCATGGCGTTTCCTTTCTATCGAGAATCGGGTGCCGACATACGGGTGACAAAGTTTATCAGGGTCCGGCATGGCCGGCGGATCTCGTCACTGGTTTGCAGTCCACCGCGGATGCCGGTAGTCTTTCCCCAGGATTTCGCCACCCATGCAAAAGGAGCATTCCCATGGCAAAGCTGCGCCACATCGCGATGGTAGTCGAGGAACTGGAAAAAACCGCGAAGTTCTACGAGAAGGCGTTCGGGATGGAGCGCGTGCGGCAGACGGACACCGCGATCGGGCTGTCGGACGGCGTGGTGAGCCTGGTAATCATCCATCCCTCCAACGTCAACATGAAGGGCGACGACCGCAGGGGATTGCATCACCTGGGCTTCCTCGTTGACGACGTGGAAAAGGAATCGGCGAGAGTCGAAGCCGTCGGCGCCGTCCGCCACGGCGCAATCATCAACGCCGAACTCGGGACGGAGTCCGAGCACAAGTTTCGCGATCCCAACGGGCAGGTGTTCGACCTGACCAGCCCTGCCTACGCGCGCGACGTCTGGCGCATCGCGGTATCGTAACCACGCAGAACTGCGGGGGTCAGCTAAAGGTCGTAGTCCGTTGCGACTCCCTGCGGCGGCTCACCCGCCCATACGCGCCGGAAGTTCTGGTAGGCGAACTCGGCGCGGCGGAACCAGGTGTCCCAGGTGGTGCCCGCGCTGTGGGGCGACAGCACTACGTTGTCCAGCTTGAGCAGCGGATTGCCGGGGTCAATCGGCTCCTTCTCGAAGACGTCCAGCCCGGCGCCAGCGATGCGCTTCTGCTGCAACGCCTCGATGAGCGCCGGCTCGTCCACCACCGGCCCCCGGCTGGTGTTGATGAGTACCGCCGTAGCTTTCATCATGGCGAGGTGCTCGCGGTTGACGATATGGCGCGTGTCCCTGGTGAGCGGCGCGTGGAAGGTGATGATGTCCGAGGTGCGGAACAGTTCCTCGAGCGAAACCCGCGTCACCGCCAGTTCCCGCTCGTGCTCGGGCGTCGGGGGAAAGGGGTCGTAGTACTGAACGACGGCATCGCAACTCTGGACCCGCCGGGCGACCTTACGGCCGATGTTGCCGAATCCGAAGATGCCGACCCGCTTTCCCGCCATCTCAAAGGTATTCATGCCGTCGATGGCCGCGCTCCAGCGTCCTTCCCGCATGGCCCGATCCGCTGCGGTCAGTTGCCGGTAAAGGGCCAGCATCACCAGCAGAGCGTGGTCCGCGACCGCCCTGGAATTGGCGCCGCCATTGTTGGCGCAGGGTATCTTCAACTCGCGCAGCAGCTTCAAGTTCATTCTGTCGTAGCCGGCGGAGAGCAACTGCACCAGGCGGGCCTTGGTAGCCGAGCGCAGTACCCGGTCGGTGGGATTGGCGCGGAACACCATGATGAAATCGGCGTCCTGGACCATTTTCAGCTGCTGCTCTTCCGCGGCCTTGCCGTCAACGACCGTTGTGGCAAAGCCCGCGGGATTCAACGAGACGATCGCGTCCACTATGCGCGGCGGCAATCCGGTGATGAACACGACTTTGGCGTCTTTCATTGGCACTCCCCCTGTTCGGAACACTGGTTCAGTACGTCCGTATCCCCTGGAAGCTGTCCGGGATCTCGTGTCGCTTGCCAGCATCGTCGTACCAGTAGAGCTTGCCGGGCTGCTCGTCCTTCGTGATCTTGTGCGAGCTGTCGCAGTAGGGCTGGTTCTTCGACAGGCCGCACTTGCACAGCCATTTTTCCTGCCCATCGATCATGAACTTGGTGGGTTCCATCGGGGTGCGTCTTACGAGGCGGGGCATGCGGGACTCCTTTCAGGGTTGATTGGTCCGTCGGCCTATTCGACTTTGACGCCTGCGGCTTTCCACACCCTGGTTCGTGTGGTGATCTCGTCGCGGACCAGCTGGTCGAAGGCTGCGGGCGTACTGCGCCTCGCCGCCGCGCCCTGGTTCGCGATGCGCTCCCTGGTCTCGGGCAGATCGAGGACGTGGCCGACTTCCGCGTTCAGCAGGTTGACGATCTTGCGCGGCGTCTTGCCCGGCGCCAGCATCCCGTACCACCCCTGATACTCGAATCCCGTCAATCCCGCTTCCGCGATTGTCGGCACGTCCGGCAGCGCCTGCGCGCGGTAGGTGGTCGTCACCCCCAGCGCCAGCAGCCTCCCGCTCTTGACCATCGGCTTGACCGGATAGGTCTGGCCCGACGCGGCACCCACGCCCAACACCAGCATGCCGACCGGCACCATCCATGCGACAAAACGCGCCTTCGGCATATCGCCTCCTGTCAGAAATCACACTGGTAAACAACAAGCAACCCGGGACTGCTATTTTCGGTGTCTGTGAACTTCAGAATACCGTGGTCCCCAGTCACGCCCCCATCACGGCCAGACGGTCACGGCTTCTTGCCGCTCACTGCCTCCATGAACTCGCCGATCATCGGCAGGGTCTTCGCGAGGTACTGGGCGAATGCTGCACTGCCCATGTAGGTGTCCTCGTACATGTTTTTCGCCGAGTAGTCCCGCCATAGGGCGCTCTTGTGGGCGCGCTCCAGCGCCGCCTCCATGACGGCCGCGGCTTCCTTCGGCACACCCGCCGGCATCGAGAATCCGCGTCCGCCGCCGACGTGGATGTTGTAGCCCAGTTCCTTCAGCGTCGGCACGTCCGGCAGCCCGGGCAGGCGCCGCTCGGCGGGAACAGCGAGGATCCTCAGCCGCTTCGCCTCCACCGCGCCCAGGACTTCGCTCACGTTCTCGGTAGTCAGGTGCACGTGGTTGCCCATGACCGCGGTCATCGCATCGCTGCCGCTCTTGAAGGAAACGTACTTTAACCGGGCGCCGGTCGCCTTTTCCATCTGGTAGAGCATCAGCCGCGCCGTGCCGGTGGCCGACGCGATGCCGCAAATGATGGAGTTGGGCTCGCGCCGTGCCGCGTCGATGAGATCCTTGAACGTCTTGAACTTCGAGTCGGCCGGCACCGTCACCGACTGCAGGTCAAAGCCGAACAGCGCCAGCGGCGAGTAGGTGTCCAGCCCGAGCCCAAGGTCCGGGCGATGCGCCAGGGCCATCACGATAGTGGTCGACGTGGAAAGCAGGTAGTACGGATCGCCGCGCTTGCCCTTGATGAACGTAGAAGCCATCGCGCCGCTTCCTCCCGGCCGGTTGACGTTGGTGAACGGCTGTGGCAGGAGCTTCTCGCGATTGTTGATCTCCGCGATCAGCCGGCCGAAGACATCCTGGCCGCCCCCGGGATTGGTGTGGATCACCATCTCGATCGGCCGGGTCGGATAGGATTGCGACGAGGCCGTGACCGAGGCGAACGCGGCCGCCGCGGCCGCCAGCGCAACGCTCAAATGACGAATGCAGCGGAGGGTGTTCATGGTTGACTCTCCTTCGTTTCGCTTTCGCGATGGGTGCAGTTCAGGGCGCGGCTGTCGAAGTATCGCGCTAACGGAGGGCCGGCGCCACAGGGAGGTGTGGCGCCGGCCCGGTGATAGGTGATAGGTGATAAGTGATAGGGGTTGACTCCCGCAGCGCGGTGAGCCTTATCACTTATCACTCGTCACGCTGTTCCTCGTAGGGCGGCTATTGCGCTTACTGGCGGATGCGGTTACGTTCCTGCTTCCACCGCTGCACCTCAACAGGGAACAATCCATGACCAGCCCGAAAGCCAGGAAGACTTCCGCCGCTGACCAGCGGTTCAAGCCGATCCCCCTCGAGAACCTGACGCCGGAGCAGCGCGTGCTCGCCGACGCCATCCGGTCGGGCCCGCGCGGCGCGGTGAAGAACTCCGCCGCTGCCAAGCCGGGCCCGCTCGGCGGGCCGTTCAACGTCTGGCTGCGCAGCCCGGGCGTCGGCAACATCATCCAGAGCCTGGGTGCCGAAATCCGCTTTCGCAGCTCGCTGCCGCCGCAGCTCAACGAGCTGGCGATACTGGTGACGGCGCGCCGCTGGACGTCGCAGTACGAGTGGTTCGCGCACCATCGCTTCGCCCTGGAGGCTGGGCTCGACCCCGCCATCGGAGCGGACATCGCGCAGGGCCGCCGGCCGAAGAAGATGTCGAAGGACCAGACAATCGTCCACGACTTCTCGCGCGAGCTTCACGACACGCAGGGCGTGAGCGATGCCCACTACAAGGCCGCGCTGAACCGCTTCGGCGAGCGCGGCGTCATGGATCTCATCGCGGTGAACGGCTACTACGTCCTGGTGTCGATGTGCCTGAACGTCGACCGCACGCCGCTGCCGGGGGGAGCGCCGCCGCCGCTTGGGCCGCTGCGCTAAAGGAGGAAGCTGAAAGGCGAAAGGCGGAAGGAGTGAGCCGGGGTCTCGAATAACGTGGGTATACCGCGCCTGGAAGGCGCGACGTGGGTATACCGCGCCTGGAAGGCACGATTGGCGCTGCGCACGTTAGAGCCGGCGAACGCCGGACTCGATGCAGCGTGTCGGGCAGGGAGCCCCGCAGTGCGGGAGTCTTATCACCCTTGCAAGACCTGTTTCCCTTCCAACAGCGCGCGCTACCGCTTGTGCGCGATGTTCACCAGCTGTGAAAAGGCTTTTTCATCTGCGGCTTCCTGCTGCGTCGTCAAATCCTTGACGAGAGACAAAAGCGCTTTCATGTCCTGCGATATCGCGGTAAGGCTGTTGAGCATCTGCTGCTCTTCGACCGGGGTCAAATTCAATACTCCTGGGTGAATGGCAAAAAGAACAACTGGATTCAGTGTAAGGCAACAGGCGGGAGGTCAACGTGACTTCTTGCCGCACCGGTGTTACGTCCGATGAAAATCCCGCACTAACCCGAATATTTTCACCGGAAATGGCAGTCTGTCTCGGATTTACCCGGTATAGCCTGGTCAGGTCGAACACCTGACTTCATGAACGCCGCAGCCGGTTCCGCTCGGCATGCGCCAGCCACGCTATCGACGCGACCTGCAATAGCCAGCAGATTCCGAACGCGACGCGGTACGCGCCGGGCGCATAGCGGTCGTCGACCACCGGCCACAGGTTGATGATCGCGCCGACGCCGAACTGGACGCCGAAGGCGAGCAGGAAGGTGACC
>Ga0180087_1000136_pt1 | contig 10395 bp, 14 predicted proteins | sample EasRiv790_16_10D_FD_121789 | JGI IMG/M metagenome (GOLD analysis project Ga0180087, IMG submission 121789) | Soil microbial communities from meander-bound floodplain in the East River, Colorado, USA - East River metaG ERMLT790_16_10D | ecosystem: Environmental > Terrestrial > Soil > Floodplain ...
GAGTCCTTCAGGGCCTCGTGACTGTTCCCTGGATCGGTGCGGAAAAAGGCGCCCTCCTGGACGAGCTCCACCGATCGCATGCCGGTCGGGGAGTGCTCTCGCCAGGAATCCCCCAGGCCGGCCCCGGGCTCGGTCTCGTTCGTCACCTTGTGGCGGAGGTTCTGGACCTTCGCCGCGAGCATGTTGAACCCGTCCACCAGGAAGACGACGCTCTTGCTGCCGAACTTCCCGGTGGAGGGCGTGACCGCGGGCATCGGCTATTCCTTCCCCTCGCTGGCGCGATCCTTCGACTTCCGCTTGGGCTTGGGCTGGATCAGCCCATCGCGCAGGAGCCACCCGAGAGAGGACTCCGGTACCTTGTCGCAGGAGGCGCCCGGGGCGGCCAGGACCGCGCCGAAGCGGTCCGAGAGCTTCTCGACGGCCACGAAGTCGGAGCCCTTCATTCGGTCGCCCCCTCGAAGTGGTAGCCGCACTCGCAGCAGCAGATCACCGGCGGTCCGAATCCGGCGGTGTTCGCCCGCCGCTCCTCGTCGGCGCCGCACCGGGGACACCGCGTGTCCTTCGTGCGGGCACGGGCGGGGCGGCCGTCGGGAGCCACGATCACAACCCTCTCCTCGTTCATGCCGCGGACGGCTCCTTCTCGCATAGGAAGTTGCACGCGATCAGCGTCCGCTCGGCATCGTCGCGCTGGAGAAAGAAGGGCGACTGCTGGGCGTGGATCCAGTGGTAGAAGGTCCCGCTCAGGGACTGGGTCTCCACCTTGGTCAAGGCATCGAAAGCCGCCGCGGCCTTGACCCGCGGGCCGGCGTAGTCGTGGGCCGCACCGCGGAACACGACCTGGATGGCCGGCGTCTCGTGCCTGATCCCCGGGGCACCGAACTGGCCCTCTGGGGCGATGCCACCATACTCGTAGATCGCGCAACAGGCGGGCGGATCGTTCGGCAGCTTGCCGATGAAAATATCCGCTTTGACCTGGCCCAGGCCCGCGGCGGCCAGGAAGGCCGCCACCTCCTCGATGACGCTCACGCCGCCTCCCGTACGGGCTCAAAGTCCAGGGGGCGCCCATCCGCAGGGACGAAGTGCAGGCATGGGGGCAACCTGCAGTCGGGGCACCGCTCGGTGACGAGGGAACCAGGCGTAGCGTGGAAGTGGCCGCACTTGCACGAGCGCAGATCCATGAGCTCGAAGCGGTGGGTCATCCGCGCACCGCACGGGCCAGGCTGATCCGACTCGCGACAGCCGGCGCGAATTGGGTCTTGGCTCCAAGGAAGGTACGCTCCAGGAACTTCGGCTCCCCGTTCTTGTAGTTGGCCTCCAGGTTCTCGTGGACGAAGCGGGCCCAGGGCGCGACTGGGCCGCCGAAGATGATCTTCACGATCGTGGCGTCAAGGAACTTGCGCACGACCACGTGACCGCTGCGCCTGGTCCGCCCGGTCTTCATTGGCGCGCGGGCGCGGGCAGGCTCCAGAACCAGCTCCTCCGCCACGCCGAGGCCGGCCTCCTGCGCCTCCTTCATCATGCCGGCGCCCAGGCGCTGGATCTTCTCGATCAGCTCCTTTTCGCCGGTGATCTTGAAGTCGAAGTCGCTCATTTCAGCCAGAACACCGAAAGGTAGGGGCGGCCGGTCGTGGGGTCGACCATGGCCCCGGGGTTTTCCGTCAGCGGGCCCGTCAGCCCGCTCGGCAACGTGACGCGGTCGCGGGGGTCGATCGGCTCCCGCCGCCCCACGGCACCGTTCGGGGCGACGGGCTCGAGAAAAGAAACGCACGCCCTCGCGGTGATGACCTCGCCGGTGGGCAGACGCCTTTGGTTGGTGCCCTCCTGCACCAGGGCAGGCAGTAGGACGGGCGCGGCGTACGCGGGGCCCGCGTAGGCGTCGGCGTGGCCGATCCACGCCTCGTGGGTGACGTTGACCTTGAGGCCAGAGGTCAGCGCGCTGACTGAGGCCACCGCTCCACGAACGACGTCGGCCAGGGCCATCGCGCCACCCGGGCCCTTAGGCGAGGGCCGCGCCCAGGTTCCCGCCGTGCAGGACGACGAAGCCGGTGGCCGACGGGTTGGCGGCCGCCTTGGCGGCGAAGCCGGCCCGGAAGTTGCCGGTGGTCACGGTGGTGAACCGCTTGTTGGTGTCGTCCCAGTTGACTTGCTGGCCCTCGGTCCACGCCTGCGCGGCCAGCTTGGCGTGTTCCACGACGCCAAGCCGGAGCCCCGTGAACGGCTGCCCGGTGGCCGCGGTGAGCGTGGCGATGACCAGGGCGTCCCCGATCTTCTGCCCGGTGCCCGACACGGCCCCGGGCGCGATCGCCGTGAACTCCAGGACCTCGCCCGGCTGAACGTAAGTCTTCATGCTCGTCTCCTTTGAGCGTCAGCTCGCCTTAGACGCCGGGGTTCTTCCAGGCGCCGCGCCAGTCGATGACCTTGGCCGCGACGTCGTGGCGCGCCTTGATCTCCAGTCCGTCGATGTCGAAGCCGATGCGCGACTCGACCATGGGGCCGCCCTCGCCCTCGAGGGTCGCCATCTCGATCAGGTCGAAGCCGGAGGCGAACAGGTACCACGCGGTGACGCTGCTCGCGGCGAGCCGGGGCTCCACGATCGGCTCGAGCACCCCCGCGAAGGGGTTGACGTTGGAGGGCTGGGCCGGCGTGATCTGGACCAGGAACGTGGCGGCCGTGGTCTCCAGGGCCGCCGGCAGCCCCAGGAACTTCGGGTTCACGTTCAGGACCGTGGTGCCGTCGAGGCCCTTCTGGATGCGCATGGCCGCGCGGCCCTTGCCCAGCGAAGCGACGCTGATGACCGAGGCCACGGCGTCCAGGTTGCCGTGCGTCGCGTGGAAGAGCACCACGCCGTCGCCCATGACCGGATTGCTGGTGATCTGCGCCCAGGCCAGGTCGGACTCCAGGGTCCGGGCGCTCCGCCCGAACATCGTGGCCACGCGGCTGAAGGCGTCCGTGTCGTCGTTCACGAGCGCCTGCCGCGTGATCGCGAACACGCGGCCGAACGTCTTGAGCTGCAGGGTCTCCTTGCCCTCGGCGATCGTGCCGCGGGTGAACTCTCCGTGCTCCTTGACCTCCAGGAGGGCCGGGGCGTCACCGATCTGCAGCCGGGCGCTCGGCTTGAAGTCGGTGAGGGTGACCCGGCGGGTGATCGGGGCGAACGTCTGCGGTGCCTCCGCGTAGGCCTCGCGCAGCGTCTTGGACGCCACGTCGGCCAGGAGGAGGGCGAAGTCGGAGGTGGTGTGCATGCCACCGCGGCTGGTGAGGCCCAGGGCGTGCCCGGCCAGCTCCATCTTGGAGATGTCGGTGGTCCGGATGCCCCGGGCCTGCAGGTACACGCGCGCGATGTCGAGCATGCTCATGCCGCGGTACTTGCGACCCTGCTCGGTCAGCGGAAACGCGAGCGTGCCGTCGGGTTTCTTGATGTCGTGAGCCACCCGATGCAGGAGGGCGTTCTCGATGCCCTTGCGCAGGTGGACGAGCGGGTCGTCTCCGACGATGGGGCCGGCGCCTCCTCCGCTGGGCACGCGGCCAGGCCCGACGCCGTCGTCGCCCCGCTTCTGGAGCTCGACGAAGATCTGGGTCTGGGCCTTGACCAGCGGGGTGCCCTCCGCGATTAGCTTGTCCGCGAACAACTGCGGAAGCCGCGCAGCCCGGGAAGCGAGCAGGATGCCCTGCGCGCGCTCGCGCTCGGCCGAGACGCCCTGGTCCCTTTCGTTGGGCTCGGTCGCGGGTGCGGGGGTGGTGGTGGGAGCTGGCGGAAGCGGATCCGCGACGATGGTCTCCGAGAGCTGTTCACCGTTTTCCATCTTGTTCTCCTCGAGCTTTCTCGTGACGATCTGGCAAGGATTGAAGTCGACCTTCGGCCGCTCTTTCCCGCGCACCATGGCCCCCGCATCCGCGGGGATAGGGACCATGGAGACCTCGAAGGGCTCCCAGTCCGTGCACAGGCGCACAGGCATTGCGTTGTTCTTGCTGGGGGGCGTCTCCTCGAAGCGGTAGGTCCGGTATCCCACGCTGACCGAGCGGATGATCCCGTCCTTGACGTCCTGCCAGATGGGCTCCACCGCTTCGCGCTTGGAGAAGCGCACCGTGCACCGCGCCTGCTTCTTGGCCAGCGACACCGAACCCGGCACGACCGTGCCCAGGATGTCGGCCAAGGACCAGCCGCTGTGCGCGTCCAGCAGTGGCCCCCCGGCATTGAGCCGGTCGATGCGGACGTGGGCGGGGTCCAGCGAGAGCGTCTCGAGATACGACGTGTCGTTCATCCAGTCGTAGCGCTCGACGCCGGCGCCGGTGCTGAAGATCAGCTCCACCGTGCGCGCGGCGTCGTCGACGCTCTGGGCCGACACCTCGGCGCGGAACGAGAGAGGCGGCATCGGCACGACGCGGGCCTTCACGCCGACACCATCTACTTTTTCCAGACCGTTTGGGAGTTGCTGTTTTGTCAAGGGGTCGTGCCGGGGCATGGGTCGTGCCGGAACCGCTGGTGAGCCGGACGCCCGGAGATAGCCCAACTCATTGAGCCGGATGAAGTAATCGCCGACACGCTGCCTCGTGATCGATAGCTTCTCCGCGACGTAGGCCGCCGGCGCCGGCCGGCCCACCGACTCGTAGTAGTGGCAGACGGCGGCGAAGACGGTGGCCTGTTGCGGTGTGAGCTCGGCCAACTAGGCCCCCTCGATGGCCCGTACTGCCGCCCGCCACCCGCGCGAGAAGCAGTCCCCGCAGTGCGGGGCGTCGTCCTTCGAAAGGGGCGCCGCCGCCTTGGCCGCCGCTACGCGCTCGTGTAGGGCCTTCAGCTTCGCCAGGTCCGTGGCGGAGACGCGCTCGGTGGGTTCGGCGCCATCCTTCGCCCCACGTGGCGCCCGGTTGACGAGGTGCATGTCACTCTCCGGGTTCTCTAGCTCGCTGCCCTTCACCATGGCTTATCTCCTCTTCCTGGATCTCTTCGGGCGGGGCCGGCGGGCCCTTTCCTCATCCGCGGGATCGTCTTCTGGCGGCGGCGGCGGGGCCTCGGGCTGCTCTACAGGCGGCTCCGGCGCCAGCGGGGCGGCCTGCTGCTGCGCTTCCCGGGGTTGGCCGGCCTGGGTGGTGGTGCGGGGGTCGGAGTCCAGCACCAGGCCGAGCTTGTCCAGGGCCTCGTTGTCGGCGGCCATCTCGGCCATCACCGTCTCCGGGTCATACCCTCGCTCGCGGATCGCCTCCGACAGCGTCATGATCCCCGTCCGGATGTTCCGCTGGTACGCGAGCCCCTCGTTCGCCGGGTCCACCATCGGCGCCGGCGGGGCCGTCCACTCGGCCTGGGCGGGAGCGTCCTTCAGGCCGAAGATGCCCGCCACTTGCATGGCCCACTCCCACACCGGAACGCAGAGCCGCGGCACGATGATCCGCCACCGCCAGTCCTCGACGCGGTCCCAGTGCCGGATCCGCGACATGCGCGCGGCCGAGAAGGGCATTCCCGTGTTGTGGGAGCAGAGCCCTTCGGTGATCACCGTGTGCGTGGTCGTCTCAAGGGTCACGACGGGCCCAACTCCTTCGGCCTCGGCCGAAATAACCACGGCGTGCGTCTGCGCGCCCTTCTTTCCCTTCCCGCCAGACATCGCGATCCCGGAGTAGAGATAAGCCGCCTTCGTCAGCAGCCTCGTCGGCCTGACCTCTCCAAGGAATCGAAGGCACTGCGCCACCCCCAGCAGCTCCCACTCCCTTACGACGCCTTGTCCATTGGCGCGGCGTAGCGTGGCCTTGAACCCGCAGCCATGGAGAGTCGCGCCGATCTCGTCGCAGACGGCGCCCGCCTTCTGGGAGATTCCAATCTGAGCGCTGTTCTTGTCTACACAACCTTCGCCGTCCGCTATACCTTTCAGATAGCCATGAAGATGAGAGGTCCCGTCCTCCCACGGCTCGGCCAAGAAGGCGATCCTGTCGCCAGGCACTAATCGATCTGCCCGGACCCAGAGGTGTCCGTAGCCCTTTTTGCGGTCCACCGCGGATTCTTCGGAACGGGCCATGACCCCGTATCCCTTTTGGCCGACGCAAAGGAACATGTGCTCACTGCTCACCGTCACCGCGGCCCTATCCGTGACCACGCGCACCCGAGGCAGGTCTCTCCGTCCCGCGCGAACCACCGAAGACTGGCGCCACTTTCGCCGCTGGCCCTTGCCCTTCGGCCGATCCTCGTCGAAAGCAACGAGTGAATCGCCCTCCTTCAGTTCGTCGGCCCTGACCCATCGGAGGTCGGCACGGAGCACGCGCGTCTCGGGCGCCATGCAGTAGTCCCCGGTCAAGTCCTCGTAGGTGATCCCGAGCCCGGTGGCGATCGCGCGAAGCGACGTCTTCGAGTAGTCGGAGTATTCCCGAACGGCCGGGGGCTGCACCACCTCGATCGACCGACCAGGCGGCACCTGCAGGATCATCCCGGGCTCGAGGCTGTCGACCAGTGGGTCTTGGGAGTCGACCGCACCCAGGCCGGGCGAGGTCCCGTCCACGTCGCTCGTGATGACGGCCAGGCAGGCCGCGATCTTCTGCTTCATGAGCGTCGCGTCCTCGTACTCGTCGAAGTCCTTGAAGCGAAGTAGGACGGGCGCGAACCAGGAAGCCCCACGAACCTGGCCCGGGCGCATCTGGTTGAACACGTGGAGGATGTTCTCGGCCCTCACACGGACCGACGTGGTCCTGGTGGACATCTCCCCACCCGGGTGCTCGCCGAACAGCCAGTAGGCCACCCGCTGCCCGATCGCGTTGAACTCCACCCCGTGGACGATCCTGCCTCCCCCTGGGACGGCCTCCCCGGTCTTCAGGGTGTCCAGGTAGTCGGGGTCGAGGACCTGCAGCTGCAGCGCGATCGGCAGCCCGTCTTCGGGCCGGCGGAACCGGCGCCGGACCAGGACCTCGCCGGACTCGACCACCGTGCGCATAACGAGCTTCTGCAGGCCGGCGAAGTCGTTCATCCCGTCGGAGTCGCACGCGGTCGTCTCCGCCCACTGCTCCCACAGGTCGGAGGCCTTGGCGTTCTTCTTCTTGGGCTTCGCGACGATCCCCCATCCGACGACGTGGTCCTGGATGGTGGTGAGCGCGCTTTCGGCGTAGCCGTTGTTCCTCACCAGATCGCGGGCCACGTCACGCAGTCGAGAGAGCGCAGGGCCCACGACCGCGTTGGCGTCGCCGGAAGAGCGGTTCCATCCTTGCGTGCGACGCCCCGCCGCCGCGGCCTCGTAGTGGCGCTTGAGGAACTCCGCGGCGACGCGCGCGCGCATGCGCCGGAGTCCGACCTGGGGGGCGAGAAAGCCGATGGCGCGGTCGAGCCACGAAGATCGCGTCATCGGGCTCATGGTCAAACCCCCTTGCTGGTGGCCGCGAGCCGATAGCTGGTCGAGGTGCCCGCGTCCACCATGAGGGCCTGTACCATGGCGGCCCGGAGCTTCAGCATCTCGGCGAGGTCACGGAACTCGTAGGTCTGGTCGGCGAAGGTCAGGCTCTTGACCATGCCCCCGTCGGCGAGGGCGCGGTCGAGAGCGTCGAGGTCGGCTTGGGTCCAGGCGGCCATCTACGTGCCGGAGATCGGATCCGGGTCCTGAACCGGAGCCGACGGCTGCGGCGCCGTATAGATTCGGGGCAGGCCGTCGCTGCCAACGTCGACGACGTAGTCCACCTCCCGATCCTCCAGGGCCAAGCGGATGTGGACCCGCTCTTCGCGGGTGATGCTGATCTCCTTAGGTGCCTTGGGCTTCGCCATTCGTTCCTCCTTCTTGCGACGCTTCGCCTGCCTACGTCCCCGAGTTGGGGTCCGGATCCTGCACCGCGGGCGGCGGCGCCGGGTCGTCGATGCTGTGGGCCTTCTCGGCCTGCTCCACACCCAGGGGCGCCGGAGAGGACGACGCCGGTTCGTCGGTGTAGCCCACCGGGGCGGGGATGCCAGCAGAGGCGCCCTTCGGCGTAGCCGGCTGGTCCGCTCCTGGCTTGAGGCGGGGGTACCGAGTCCGGTTTTTCCTGACCTTCGCCGTGGCCTTGACGCCCCTGCGCTTGCCCTCGAGGGCCTTGTCGGCCTTGTTGCGGGCCGTCGCGCGCTTGGCCGCCCTCTTCTCGGCCCCTTTGTTCTGTCGCGACCACTTGAACTTCTTTTCCGTCTTCGCCATTCGTTCCTCCTTCATCGCAGCCATCCACCCCGGCGTGGACCAAGCCAGCGCGGCCGGTCCGGCTTCGGCGGCGGCGCCGGCTTCTCCGGGTCAAGAAGTCGCTGCGCGAGCAGCGTCAAGTCCGGGTGCAGCAACCGGAGCGCCGCAAGCGCGTACACGGCGCAGTCCAGGGCCTCGTTACGAGCCCGAGCCTTCTTCCACACCTGGGCGGGCACGCCCCGGGTGAATCTCGTCACGAGCCTCTCGCTCGTGAGCTGCTCGGCCAGCTCCTCATCCGCCCAGTCGGCGTGGGGGATGTGGACGTAACCGGGCCCGCGCTCGCTCAGCTTCAGCCTCGAGACGATCAGGGCCTTCGCCGCGTCGACGCCGATGGTGTAGAGGGGCACCTGGCGCTGCTGCCGGCCCCACTTCCGCTGTGAAGGAGAGGAGACGAGTGGGCGCTGACCGTCGCGACCGATCACGGCGAACACGCGGCGCGCCGCCTGGCGCGCGGCGTAGTCGTAGACCATCGTGGTCCGGTGGCCAGCGGAGTCGATGCACGTGGCCTGGATGGGCAGCTGCTGGGTACTGGCGTGCAAATACTGGTGATCGAGGACCTGGTCGAGGGCCTTCCAGGGGTCCGCCCCCCCGGTGTCCCCGTAGAGGACCTGACGGTCGACGAGCCACGACTCCTCCCCCGGGCCCCAGCCCACCACGAGCAGCTCGAGGCGATCGTCCTGGACGTCGACGCCCATGGTCACGCAGCACGCACCGGCCGGCAGCTCGTGCTCGCCGTAGTCCTCGCGGCGCATCAGGATGACGTGGGGCTCGGCTCCGTCGCCGGCGTCTGGCTCGATCGGCTCTCCGAGGGTGGTGTTTTGCCAGGTGTGCATCTCGCTCGCGTCTCCGGCCTTCTGCAGCTTCCGGGCGCGGAGGAAGCCCGCGACGATGTCGGAGAGAGACGAGAACGGCGAGTAGCCCTCCCAGAGGTGGAAGGAGACGATGCTCGCCTCGTGGCGTTTGCCCGCGGGCTGCCATTCGCCCTTTGCGAGTATCGCCAGGCGTTCGGCGTCACCCATCGCGTGATCGCACGCCGGGCAGTGGAGGCGCGCCGTGTTCGGGTCATCGGCCGTCCACTTCACGTTCTTCCATTCGAAGGCGTGCATGTGGTCGCAGGACGGGCACGGGACAAAGTAGCGGCGCTGGTCGCCGCGCTGGTACCAGGTATCGATGGTCCCGCCCTTCAGGGTCGGGGAGGAGAGGATGAGGATCCGCCGACGATGCCGATACGAGGAGGTGCGCTTGATGGCGATCGACATGGTGCTGCCTTCGCCGGGCAGCTCCGCGGGGTAGCGGTCCACCTCGTCCAGGACCAGGAGCCGGGTCGACCGGGCCGCCAGCGAGGCGGCCGAGTTAGCACCGCCGATCGCGATCGAGCCGCCGCGAAAGGCCTTCTGGAGGATGGTGTTGCTCGAGTCCTTTGCCCGCTTCTTGCTGACCACGTCTCGGAGTCGGGGGCTCGCCGCGATCACGGGCTCGAGCCGGTTCCGCGCGAAGTCCTTCGCCATCGGGTCGACCGTGGGCTCGACGACGAGGATGGGGCACGGGTCGTGCCCGATGTGGTACGCCACAATGTTGACGGCGCAGGCCGTCTTGCCCCATTGCGAGGAGCCCATGACCACCACGGTCTCGACGCCAGGCTCGTGGAAGGCGTCGAGGATGCCTCTCTGATAGGGGGCGAAGGACGTCTGCCAGTGGGTGCCCGCCAGCGGCCCGGTGGTGACCACGAGCTCGCGGTCGGAGAACTCCGAAACGGTGAACTCGGGCGGAGGGGCAAAGCCGGCACGGACGCGAACCGCAGTCGCGTCGGTCCTGGTCTGGCGCAAGGCCGCAGCGGTCCTCATGCCGCGCGCCTCTTTCGGCGCTTCACGGGCACCTTCATCTCGCCGGCGAGCTCGCGCAGGACCTCGCGCACGGCGTCGTGGAGAACGCGCTCGACGCCTGGCTCGCCATCGAGGGCGCCGGCACGGTGGACCCTGGAGGCGAGCGTCTGGGGCAACGCGAGCAGGCGCGCCCGGACCGCGGCGACCTCGAGGCCCCAGACCTTCGCCACCTCGTCGGCGGGCAGCAGCTTGCCCGCGCGAACCTGGTGCGTCTGCTCGGCGAGCATCGCCTGCCAGTGCTCCTTCCGGCAGCGGGCCATGACCAGGTCGAGGGTCTCCGGGCCCTTTGCCGCCTCGTCTCTGGCCTGGAGCCAGGTGCGAACGTCCGCCTCCTTGTAGAGCGA
>Ga0180087_1000137_pt1 | contig 10389 bp, 9 predicted proteins | sample EasRiv790_16_10D_FD_121789 | JGI IMG/M metagenome (GOLD analysis project Ga0180087, IMG submission 121789) | Soil microbial communities from meander-bound floodplain in the East River, Colorado, USA - East River metaG ERMLT790_16_10D | ecosystem: Environmental > Terrestrial > Soil > Floodplain ...
CCCCCGGGCGGAAATTATCGCCAAGGTCGCGCCCTATGTATTTGTCGTCGGGCTCCTGGTCCTGCTTGCAGCCGTCCTTCATTTCGCGATCCTCCAATATCTGGATCACTGGCGCTTCGGGCAAGGGGGGACGATGGCTCTTTGCGAGCAACTGCTCGTGGGCAATGATCCGGTGCATCGGTCTATGTGCGTGTTGCAGTTGGGGATCGACCAGGCGCCTCTCGGAGCTGCATTCCTGTTCCTCCTCGCGGTCGGCCTGCTGCTGTCCTGGCGCGTGGACATCAACCTGTTCTCCATGCACATGATGTACCGCAACCGGCTCACGCGCTGCTACCTCGGGGCGACCAACTCGGACCGGCAGCCCGAACCGTTCACCGGCTTCGACGAAAATGACGATCTCCCGCTAGGCGCACTGGTGCAACCGCGCGAAGGGAGCTCGACGATCCAGCGGCCCTATCACATCGTCAACGCCGCGCTCAACCTGGTGCGTGGGCGTCAGCTCGCCTGGCAGCAGCGCAAGGCGGCCTCGTTCGTCTTCACCCCGCAATATTGCGGCTACCTGCTCACTGATCCGCCCAAGCCGAACCCGCCGGAGATCCTCGCGCGGCTTCGCGCCGGGGTATACCGGCCGACGTTCGAATTCGCAAGTGGTGGCGGCGGAATGAAGCTCGGCGCCGCCTTCGCCATTTCCGGCGCGGCCGCCAGCCCAAACATGGGCTACCACAGCTCGCCGCCGCTGGCATTCTTGTTGACGGTGTTCAATGTACGGCTTGGGAAATGGTGTGGTAATACCGTGGACCGCCAGACTTGGCGCCGGAAAGGGCCCTCGGGTGGACTGTACCTGTTCATGGAGTTGTTCGGCATGACCGACGAGCGCTCCCGCTTCGTGTATCTGAGCGACGGCGGCCACTTCGAGAATATGGCGATCTATGAGCTGGTGCGCCGACGCTGCAAGCTGATCGTCGCCTGCGACTGCGGCGCCGATCCCAAGTACACGTTCGATGATCTCGCCAACGCGATCCGCAAGTGCTACACGGACTTTGGAATCGAGATCGACATCAAGGTGGACAGGCTGGGTCCCGACCGGGCGAAGGACGAGGAATCGCCTCACTTCGCCATCGGCACCATTCACTATGAGAACGTTGACAAGAACGCAAAACCCGGCAAGCTGGTGCTGCTCAAGCCGACATTGAGCGGCAACGAGCCGCGTGATGTACTGAGCTACGCGGCAGCCAACGTGGAATTTCCGCAGCAGCCAACCGCTGACCAGTGGTTCGACGAGGACCAGTTCGAGAGCTACCGCAAGCTGGGCTATCATGTGGCGGGCGAGATGCTCGACGAGAATCCGGCCGGGAAGCTGCTTGGTGGCTAGGTAAGGTTACAACCGCTTTTTGGATATTGGTCCATTAGCATTAACAGGATCAGACCGAGGTAACCCCAATGGCGCCACCGGTCTCGGCCGCTAAAAGCTGAAGCGCGCGTCTAAGCCCTTTCGCCGACCATATTTGACCTTCTTACTTCCCCGAATCAACGCGTCGCGCCGATCCGACCCGGTGGCCGTTATTCGAGCTTCACGTTGGCGGCCTTCACCACCTTTGCCCACTTGTCGATTTCGCTCTTCAGCCAGTTGCCGAGTTGCTCCGGTGTCATGGTGTAAACATCGGTACCCAGCTTGGCGAGGTTCCCTTTCATTTCCGGCGTGTTGAGTATGCGCGAAATTTCACTGTTGAGCCGGGCGATGGCTTCTTTCGGCGTGCCGGCCGCCGCGACCACGCCCTGCCAGCTGCCGGTCTCGAAGCCCTTGAGCCCCGCTTCGGCGACCGTTGGCACATTCGGTATGGCGGCGACGCGCTTCGCGCTCGACACCGCGATCAGTTTCAGCCTGCCCGACTGCACGTGCGGATAGGTGGCCAGCATGCCGTTGAATATGGCGTCCACCTGGCCGGAAGCAAGGCCGATGATCGCATCCGCGCCGCCTTTGTACGGGACGTAGGTCCATTTGACGCCGGTCTGCGCTTCGAAAGCGACGCCGGCCAGGTGCGGCGCGCCACCTATTCCGGAGACACCGAAGTTGAGCTTGCCCGTTTTGCCGAGCGCAACCAGCTCCTTCACGGTCTTCGCCGGCACCGACGGATGCACTGCCAGCAGGTGCGGCGAATAGGTCACCATGGTCACCGGTGCGAAATCCTTGACGGGGTCGAACGGCAGCTTGTAAACGCTGGGGCTGATTGACAGCGCCCCGAGGTCGGCGAGCAGCATGGTGTGGCCGTCAGGCGCGGATTTGGCGACCAGGTCGGCGCCGATATTGCCGTTGGCGCCGGGCCGGTTGTCGACGACGACCGGTTGGCCGAAGACTTCGTTGAGTTTCGGGCTCAACAGCCGCGACAGGATGTCGGAAGTGCCTCCCGGCGCATACGGCACGATGATGCGTACCGTTTTCGACGGATAGTTCTGCGCCGGCGCATTGGCGGCGGCAAGGAGCGCGCAGGTAGCACTTGCCACGGCGATGATCAATTGTTTCATGGGGATATGTCCTTGATGTGGAGCGAGCTGATTGCTGCGGTCGGCGATTCGATCACGAATATACCACGCCGTATCGCGTGAACCAGGAGAAAAGTGGACGCACACCTTTTCTAATCAGAGACTACCGCTCCCGCCCCGCCTCCATCCAGCTCCCGCGGAATTGGCCGATTAGCCAGTTCCGCGCTGACCATTTCCCCTCGCCGCTCCGGAGAGGGTGCGCCGTAACGTGGAGCAGGGGCACCGCTTGCGGGGATGCGACCGTGAAGGAATCGCAGATAAAACCTCGGAGCAGCCGGGGTGCGGGAAAGCGCTTGCCGCGCTCCCACGGTTGGAATAGATTGCTCGAACGGATCGGGCGTTGCGCCCGATTCGACAACCCAAGAGGAAGAAGACATGAAACATTTCTGGAAGCTTCTGAGTGCCGTCGCGATGTTGAGCATCGTCTTCGCGCATCCGGCCTTGGGGGAAGTGAAGCTGCGCGACGGCACGGTGTTGCCGGAGAAACCCTACTTCATCGTCACCTACATCGAGGTCGCTCCGTCCGAGGCGCAGAAAGCCGCCGGCCTGCTCAAGAAACACAGCGCTGCTTCGAAGCGGCAAGCAGGGAACCTCCGGTTCGAAGCCCTGCAAGGAACCGGCCGCAGGAACCACTTTCTCCTGCTCGAGGCCTGGCAGGACCAGTCCGCGCGGGAGGCACACGCAAAGACCGAGCGCACGGTGGCGTTTCGCAAGGCGCTGCAGCCATTGCTGTACAGCCCGTACGACGAGCGGCCGCACGCAGGGCTGGTGGCCGCGGATCCCGCGAAGGTCGCCAGGAGCGGGAGCGGCACCGTATACGTCGTGACGCATGTGGACATCATCCCGCCGGAGCAGTTTCCACCGTGCAAGCGCCAAGTCAGCGAGACCGGGCCCTGCGGCAATGCCCTGGTGGAAAAGCTGGTCGTGGACAGCCGCAAGCACTCGGGAAACCAGCGGTTCGACGCGCTCACCCAGTCGAACCGTCCCAATCATATGACCATCGTCGAGATGTGGCAGAGCGCGAAGGACCACGAAGCGCATACGATACAGGCGGACACGAAGCGCTTCCGTGACGGCCTGTCGGGTGTTGCGCCAGGCAGCGGCGTGGCGGCCGATCCCCTGTTCGTAATCAACCCGCTGTCGGGGAGCCTCTACGACGAGCAGCTGTACGCGTCGATCGATTAAATCGGACGAAAAGAGCACGGAGGGAAAGGGGTCATCTCAGACTGTCCCCTAAAAGGCTCTCGTCACTTGGGCCGGAGGCCGGCGTCCCTGACCACCTTGGTAAAGGTCGCGATGTCGGCACGCAGGATCCGGTCGTGTTCCTCCGGCGTCGTCGGTGCGGAAACAAAGTCGAAGTTCTTCACCTGTTCCTTGATGTCGGGTAACTCGAAGATGCGTCCGACCTCTTTGCTGATCTGGTTCAGGACGGGACGCGGCGTCCCGGCCGGCGCCAGCAATGAGTGCGATCCATCCCTCGCGTAGCCGGGCAGCGTTTCCGAAATGGTCGGCACGTCCGGCAATAGCGGTGAGCGCTGCGGCGTGCCCACCGCCAACGCGACCAACCTCCCGTCCTGGATGAACGCCAGCGCGCTCGCCAGGCCGACAACAGCATAGTGGACACGTCCAGCCACGACTTCGATCATGGCATCCGACGCGCCCTTGAACCCCACGTGCACGACCTTGATGCCGGCGGCAAGCCTGAACCTCTCACCGTTCATGTGGGTCGAACTGCCGGCGCCGGCGGAACTGAACAGGATCTGGCCCGGCTTGGCCTGGGCAAGTGCGATGAAGTCCTTGACCGTCTTGGCGCCAAGTGCAGGCGCCACCACCAGTGCTTGTGTGGAAAAGCCGATCCGGGTGATGCCGGCGAAATCCCTGAGCGCGTCGTAGGAAAGGTTTGAGTGCAGCGCCGCGCTGATTACAAAGGCAGGGGAAGACAATAAGAGCGTGTGGCCGTCGGGAGTGGCCTTGGCGACGATGCCGGTGCCGATCGTACCGCCCGCTCCGGTTCGGGTTTCCACCACCACCGGCTGCCCCCAGCTTTCGCTCATCTTCGAGCCTATCAGGCGTGCCAGGATGTCGGATGTTCCGCCGGGCGAGAATGGCACCACCAGGCGAATCGGCTTGCTTGGGAAATTCTGCAGAGTCTGCGCAAGACCCTGGTCCACCGTGAGCGCAATGCCCGTTGCGACCACGGTTGCGAAGGTAACGCTTGGCAACGCCCGCATGGCGCCTCCGTTGCGTTTCCGCTTTCAAGGGGGCTACACACAGGCAGTGTGAACCGTTTTATGCGAGTTCGCAATCAGCCAACATTCGCAACCTGCTAAGTTGCGGTTAGCGGGCTGGGTCTGACCTGCCGGACCGAAAAAAGACCCTCTAGAAACAGCCGGTGAGCGGGAAAGCGCTTGCCGCGCTCGCGCGGGTGGAATAGATTGATCGGTAATTGGCCGCTAAATCCGCTCAGCGCGCGCGGAACGACCAAGAGGCGGGGGGACCATGAATAGACTGTGCAGGGGCATCTTCTATATCTTGGTGGTGATGACTGCGCCGGCGTCAATGGCGCAGGCCCAGAAGTATCCCGCAAAGACCATCCGGCTCATCCTGCCCTTCCCGCCCGGCGGCGCCGTCGACGCGCTGGCGCGCATCATGGGGCCGCAGCTTTCAGAGGCGCTCGGCCAGCAGGTGGTGATGGAGAATCGTGCCGGCGCGGCGGGGAACATCGGCGCGGAGATCGTGGCGAAATCGCCGCCGGACGGCTACACGGTGCTCATGGGCGCCATCCCGCTCTCGATCAGCGTCACCGTCTACAGCAAGCTCGGTTACGACCTCTTAAGGGACCTCGCACCGGTGTCGCTGCTCGCTTCCACCCCGAACATCGTGGTGGTGCATCCATCGGTGCCCGCGAAGTCGCTCAAAGAACTGATTGCGCTCGCCAGGGCTCGGCCAGGGCAGCTCGACTTCGCATCATCGGGGAGCGGCGGCAGCCCGCACCTCGCCGGGGCACTCTTCAATAACCTGGCGGGAACCACGATGAATCACATCCCGTATAAAGGAGGCGGTCCGGCAGTGATCGCGCTGGTTGCCGGCGAATGTTCGGTGGGGTTCGCTACCGCTCCTTCGGTAATCCATCACCTCCAGTCTGGCAGGCTGCGGGGGCTCGCTGTCACAAGCGCGCAGCGCGCGCCTCTGGTCCCGGACCTTCCGACGGTCAGCGAGGCGGGTGTCCCGGGTTACGAGGCGGGCGCCTGGCAGGGCCTGCTAGTGCCGACTGGGACGCGCCGGGAGATCATCTCGCGGCTGCAGGCAGAATCGTCGAAGGTCTTGAAGTTGCCGGAGGTGAAGGAACGGATGGACGCCACCGGCCTTACCCCGATCGGCAGCACCCCCGAGGACTTCGGCGCGTTCCTGCGCAGCGAGATTGAAAAGTGGGGGAAAGTGGTGAGATCCGTGGGCATGCGGATCGAATGAAGAATTGGCAGGAAAAGGGGACGCACGCCTTTTCCAATCAGAGTCTACCGCTCCCGCCCCGCCTCGTGGGCGACTTTCTGGACCGGCGACAGGAGATACTCGAGGACGCTCCGCGTGCCGAGGTGGATCTCGGCGTTGACGCGCATGCCGAGGACTGGGGGCAAAGCAAAAGAGGACAGCCGAAGCTGTCCTCTTTTGCTTTGCCCGTACAATCCGGATTAGGTCAACGCATTCCGATCATGCGTTTGCCCAGCATGCTGGATGCGCACGGATTATCCCGGGAGGCGTATCGCGCGCGCCGCTGCGGCCCGCGCGATTACTCCAGGACTGCTCAGGGCTTCAATTGCCCGCGGATTTCACCGCCCTTGTTGGCCGCGCTGTGGACGTTGACGTAGAGATTGCCGGCCTTGTAGGCATCGTATTGCGCATCGTTCAGCTTCGCACCAGCGGGAACGGACCACGTGCTGCCGTCGCTGCCTTTAGTGAGGCCGACGGCGACCGGTCCATTCTTTCCCTTCGGAGCCATGTGGATATGCGCCGCGGTACCGGCGACTCCGGTGGTCTTGATGCTGCCGCTCACCGACTTGTCGTCTTTCACCGTGATCGTGCCGCTGCCGGATGCCGAGGTCGTGACCGGCGGGTTTTGCTCGGCGCCGCTCAGCGTCACGTTGTCACCGCTGAATACGGACTTCGTCGAATCCCACGCCGAACTCATCGTTTCGCACCCGGCCAGCGCGAGCGCCGCCAGGACCACCGCCGCGGGAATCGTTGCGCGGAACATATCTGAGACTTTCATTAATCCTCCTATGGGTTGGAACATCGGGACGACAGCGCGAAAGACACTCTGCCGCGCTACTGGAGCAAACATCCGCACGTGCAAATTATTCCCGTGAAAACATCGCCCGGGAACTAGTCTACGCCATAGGAAGATGCGCAACAACGCATGCCCATCGTGACTTCGCAAACCTGATATTCGGCCCATAAGGGCCTGCGCCCTTCACCGCTCCCGCCCCGCCTTGTGGGCGACCTTCTGCACCGGCGAGAGGAGATACTCGAAACCCGCGTCCAGGCCCCCTCCGCCGACCTCATATGCCCTTCTAATTTTGCCGAATCAGAGCTTTGTGCTGGTCCGACCCGGTTATGATTTCGCCTTCAGCCCTCCGCGGTCCTGTGATACGGTTGAATCTCCCATCCGTGGAGGGACTCTCTTGAGTAGCTTCGCGGAACGGAGTATCGTTTGGCGCTCCTCAACCGGTTCTCGAAGCGAGGTGGGTTATGGCACTCAAGGATCTCGTCTCGAAGGTAGCGACCAAGGCAACGGCAGTCGGTGAACTGGTCGGCGGCAAGTTGACCGAGTGGATGGACGACTACAAGAAGGCGACCAACACGCTTGAAACCCTCGGCTTCGAGATCGGAAAATTCACGATCGGCATGGGCTTGATGCCCGAGGTTCATACGACGCTGTCGGGCAAGATCGCAAACATCCAGAAGGACCGGGTCGAGAAGCTGATGCAAGAGCACCAGGACCATTCCTCGACTGTCACCCTGCTGAAAGGCCTGCTGCTTGCCAAGCGGGTTTCGGATCATCTCGAAGGGAAATTAGAAAGCGTCACACTGCACATCACGCTCGGCATTCCTCCGAGCGTCAACGTCGAGCTGCATTGACCGAGCTTATAATTGCGTGGTGCCCGGCCCCGCTGTGTTGACGGGGCGCCTCGGGTCGGACCACGCTAAGTTCGTGCAGTTGCGGGATATTCCGTCCAGAGAGTAGTGTTTTCCGGCCTTAGAGCGCTGTTTCCGGTGCCAAAAATGTTCGTGTAAGCGCCTCGCGGCTCGCGCAGTACGCACGTTCCGTCGGCAGCGATGGGGTATGTGGCAGAACTGCCCGGGCAGAAAGTGACGGCTGGCGCGAACTTGGTTCCTTTCCTTAGTGCATCCATATTGCCCCTGATCACGCGCGTCTAAGCCACTCCACCGACCTCATTTGACGTTCCTACTTACCCGAACCAAGGCGTTGCGCTGGTCCGACCTGGTATCACCGGTGCCGTTGGAAGTTATCCAAGTGTCCGGATCGTATGTCTACCGCCCCAGACGCGGCCTGTCGGGGAGCAAGCGGGTATAGACTAGCTGCACTGGATTCTCGGGGGAGGGCTATGGAGCACGTGATCGTCACGTTTCCGACGGATCGTCTCGTCTACGTCGACGGCGAGGAGAACGGGTCCACCAACGAGGTGCTGAGGGTCGAGGCGGGCACGCACGTGTTCGAACTCGGCAACCTGGCGAACTACCGGCCCGCATCGCGTACAGTGACCGTGCAGGACACCACCGTGCTCGAGCCCCTGAAGATCGCGTTCTACCGAAAGGACGAGTGAAGCTGCGAAGCCTGACCATGCAGTCGTGTGCGCGCATCGCGGTCCTCGGCTGCGCGCTGCTTGTCGCGGCATGCGCTTCCTTCACGCCCGGCAACCCCCCGCTCGCGAAGCACGAGCCCGACGCCGGCTACCGCTTCGAGCGCCTGGAGCAAGGCGACAACAGCGACGAGCTGTTCGTCATCGTGACGTTCTCCGGCGGCGGGACGCGCGCCGCGGCGCTCGCCTACGGCGTGCTCGAGGCGCTGCGCGACACGACGATCGAATGGCGCGGCCGCCGGGTAGCGCTTCTCGATGAGGTCGATGTGATCTCGTCGATCTCCGGCGGCAGCTTTCCCGCCGCGTACTACGCGCTGCGCGGGCGGCAGATCTTCGACGAGTTCGAGGACAAGTTCCTCTACCGGCCGATCCAGAGCGATCTCGTCAGGCTTGCGCTGTCGCCGGCGAACTGGCTGAAGCTCGCCGCGCCGGCTTTCGGGCGCAGCGACCTCGCCGCGGAGTTCTATCACCGCGAGGTGTTCGGCGGCGCCACCTACGCCGACGTCATCGCGCGCAAACAGCGGCCGTTCGTGATTCTTAACGCCACCGACATGACGACTGGGACGCCGTTCCCGTTCACCCAGGACCAGTTCGACCTCCTGTGCTCGGACCTCGCGGGCGTGCCGCTCGCGCGCGCTGCGGCCTCGTCGTCGGCGTTCCCGGGAGGACTGACCCCGCTCACTTTCCAGAACTACGCGGGCACCTGCGGCTACCGCCAGCCGCCGTGGGTGGCGCTCGCGGCCGCAGACCACGCCTCGCGCGTCAATCCGCGCCGCACGGCGCGCGCCGAGAATCGCCTTTCCCTCGCCGCCGAAGAGCCGGCGCGGCGTCATTACATCCATCTCACCGACGGCGGCGTCGCCGACAACATCGGCCTGCGCGGGCCGCTGGAGGCGATCGCCTCCACGAATCATCCGTGGAGCGTGCTGGAGAGGATGAACAAGAAGAAAATCGACAAGCTGGTGGTGATCGTGGTGAACGCTGCCACCAACCCAGCGACTGACCGCGACCAGACCGCAGCCGTTCCCGGTCTCATCGACACGCTCACCACCGCAGCGACCGTCCCGCTGGACAACTACTCGTTCGACACCGTGGAGCTCTTGAGCAAGACGGTGAACGAGTTCAATACAGATGCGCGCCTGGTGGGGGACTGCAACAGGCTCTCCGCGCGCAAGGGCGAGCAATGTGCCCTCAAACTGCCGGCGCCCCACAAGGTCGATCTCTATTCGGTCCAGGTGGCCTTCGAGTACATTGCCTCCCCCGAGGAGCGGACGTGGTTCAGGAACCTGCCGACCACTTTCGAGTTGCCGCGCGAGACCATCGACAAGCTTCGCGCCGTGGGGCGCCGGTTGCTCAACGAGGACCCCCAGTTCCAGAACCTGATGAAGGCGCTGAACGGCAAGCCGTAGTTTCCGATAGAGATGCCAAATTGGCGCAGTGACTTACATCCTGCATCGGTACGAACAGCTCGTCCGTTACGTGTTGAAAAGGGGGTTGAAAAGGGATCATTGACCCCTTTTGCCTTCTCAGTCCTTGCCCGGCGCTCCAACAGCCCAATAGCTGACGAGGACATGCTCCTCGGACTGCAGACCCTTTGTCAGGTCTCGGGCGCGGACCTGGAATGTGGACGCGGTTCGGATTGAACCGTAAACCGCCCAGATCTTCTGGTTCCGCGCCGGATGGATGCCAACCGTCACAACGGGGACGCCCTCGAACGGTGCCGCAAATGTGAAGCTATGCTCAACGGTATTGCTCGTGTCGCGAGTGTCCCATTTAGGGGTCTTGGTTTCCCGTCCCCAGCAATATTGGACGTCATTGAGTCGGGTGCATTCGTTCAGTCCTTGCCGAAAGTGCTTGACTAAGGCTGGCTCACGACTGCCGAAGCGCTGCTTGATCTGTTCATCGACCGAGGTCTTGGCGAGCGTCGCAAGTTGGCCCTTCCAATGGTCATCAATCTCTGCCTTGATGA
>Ga0180087_1000142_pt1 | contig 10300 bp, 14 predicted proteins | sample EasRiv790_16_10D_FD_121789 | JGI IMG/M metagenome (GOLD analysis project Ga0180087, IMG submission 121789) | Soil microbial communities from meander-bound floodplain in the East River, Colorado, USA - East River metaG ERMLT790_16_10D | ecosystem: Environmental > Terrestrial > Soil > Floodplain ...
CCGGCCCCGCGGCCGTCCCTCCCGTGGTCAGGAAGGTGGAGACTCCGATGATGCGGCAGGGAAACGGGATCCGGATGGAGGTCGCCGCGATCGCGCCGCCGCCCGAGGTCCCGGTCAGGGTGAGAGAGGTGCCGATGCGAAGCATCTGCTTCGCTTGCCCAACAGCCGAGTAGGACCGACCGCGAGTGTCACTCATGGTTTAGGCCCCCCCGAACTTGACGATCGAGTTGTCCGGATCGCCCGCCCAGAAAACCTTGAAGCCCAGGAGCGCGTACCAGGCGATCATCTTATCCCGGCCCACGTCCTTGACTTCGTAGCGGATCTCTTCCGGAATGACGATGGCTTCCATCACCGTATCGGACCCGAAGATGTACGCCTCGCCGAACGCCGCGGAAATGCCCATCGCGTTGGAGAGGGCGTTGTTCGTCATCGAGTACCGGACGTTGTAGTAGGAGCCCACTTCGCCGTTGACGGGGTACTTCGTGTAGATCCAGAACGCCTGGAGCTTGTCGTGAAGTCCCCGTTTCGCCTGGGTTGACAGGATGCCGTGGTAGAAGCCCCCCGAATACTTCTCCGCTTTCATCGTCGCGTAGAGGTAATCGACGATGTTTTTCGCGTGGTAGTCGTCGAAGGACGCCGAGCAGGTCTGCACCGGGGTTGCGTCGGTGTAGATGTTGTACGCGGATCCGGACGAGGCGACATAGATGATCTTTGTGGCCGCGAACTGCGCCTCCACGGCCTGATCCATCGAGTCCACCATGTCGTTTTTCAGGATCCGGTTGATCTTCTGGCTCTCGTCGAACTGCGACAGGGCTTCGAGCTTCCCCGTGTATCCGTGCCCGTTGCCGTATTCGTTCACGGTCAACGTGCCCTTGTACGGGGTGTGGGAGCGTCTCGGCATGGTGGCGGTTTCCACGAGGGTCCCGCCGGCCGTGCTGATGTTGCCCCACTTGTCGAAGTTCACCGTATCGCCCTTGCCTTTGCCGAATTCCTCCTGCACGTCGGCGTACTGACGGAACACCATTTCCGCTTGCGCCGCGTGACGGGTGGTACGGCTGAGTTTGGCGTTTGCCAGGTAGGAGCCCTGGGAAACCCAGTTGGAGGCGACGGACATAGGTTGTTCTTTGAACCTCCTTTAGAGGGTGGGGCGAAGCGTCCGACTTCGGACCGCGTTACGCCGAGCGAATTCGGCTTGAGGGTTGTCGGTCACATCTTCCTCTTCCGACCCGCCTCCCGGCTGTCCCCCGGACGGGGGTGTGCGTCCCTGGTCGAGCGATTCGCGTCTGGTGGTGAGTTCCTTGGCGATCTGTTTCCGGGTTGCCTCGTCCTGCTTGCGGAAGTGATCGGCGGTGGCCAGGGCGGCCTTCTCCATGAGTTCGGCCTTGGAGAGGTCCGGGCTTTCGTTCCAAATGCGCGTGGCTTCTACCTCCCAAACGCCCTTTGCGGCGCCGGAATCGAGATGGACTTTAACGTGCGGGTGGTCCTTGACGAACTTCGCCACGAACGCATCCGTCGCTTCCTTCTCGGCGGCGTCGATCCGGAGTCTTTCGGCATCGGCCTTGGCCTTGGCTTCCGCGTCCTCCTTCACCTTGAGGTCCCGCTTCGTGAGAGGCTGATCGAGTTCGGCTTCCGATTCTGCCTTGTCGTGTTCGACAATCTTCACCGGATCGACGTACTTCTCGTAGAGGTCGACTTTGGCTTTAAGAGCCTCGTTCGCCTTCTTCTCCGCGGCCAGGTCCTCTCGGGTCTTGTGGTACGCGGCCTGGGTGTCCTTGATCCGCTTTTCCGGATCGGCCTTGGTTCCTTCCGCATCTGCTTCCTTCCCCTTGCCCTTGTCGGCGGGAGGCTTCTCCGAATCCTTTGCAGGGGGAGTTTCCGTCTCGCCGGCGCCTGCCGGGGGAGTCTCTGGGGCCGCCTTGGCGTCCGAGGCGTCATAGATCTTCTCTCGGGACGATGCAGACGGCAACGGTGGGAGTCCTGACCCGGGGGCCGCGGACGGGCCGTTGTCTCCGGTACCACCTTCCGACCCTGGCTCGGCCAGGGTGAGTAGAAGGTTTTTAAGCATAGGGTTTGTGCCTCCTTACTTGCTTTTCTTCCGGCCGGTGAGTTCCACCTGGACGGTCGAGGTTGCGGGTTGAGAGATAGAGACGATGTATTCGTGGCCGATGGCGATCTCTTCGCCCAGGGACAGTTCCGGCGTCACCAGGCGCAGGGTGGATTTTCCGGCAAGCTCGAGGTACTTCCCCTGGTCGAGCAGGGGATCGAATACCGGGGTGAACACGAGGACGGACACCACCCGCGGGACCTTGTTGACGATCGCCACTTCCTCCCCGTTTTTGGTGCAGGAGAACTTGAGCTTGATCGGGTTTACGATCGGCATCGTGTCCTCCTTCCTACTGTTCCATGCCCGGTTCGGCGGGCTCTGCGGGCTCGGATAGGTCGATACTGGCCGCCTTCGCCGTTTCCAGAAGCGCCGCCGTCATGGCGTCCGTGCATCGTTCCCACCCGAACCAGAAGGCCATCTCCGCGTGGTCGTTGACTACCTGGATCATCCGGGCCGAGGAATTCTCCTTGATCCCGTCGAGGTACGGCTTCATATCGAGCTTGTAGAAATCCGACTCGATGAACGCCGCCGCCCGGATCCCCTTCTCCTTCTTCGCTTTCAACGCCAGGAACGCTTTCGATCCTTCCCACTTTTCCTCTTCCATCTGCATCCTCCCCTTGGTTTATTGCGGCAACATCGAGTCCGGAGCGGCCGGCCCTCCCGCGGCGGCCCCCGGCGGCGGGTTCATACCGGACAGCATCTTCATCATCGTCGCCGCGTCCATCGGCGATTGCGGCACGGGTATCGGCATTCCAGTTTTCGGATCTAACTGCGTACCCGGAGCGATCGGAGGCTGTTTCAGTATCAGGTCCTCCGGATTGGGCTCGTCGTAGGTATTCAGCACACGAGAGAGGAATTCCTCGAGGTTGAGCCGCACGGCGATCGCCGGGACCTTTGCCAGAAGTTCGAACAGTTCGACCATATCCCTGCGGCGCCGTTCCGCGTCGAAAAACGCCGAGAGTCCCTTCACGCGGATCGGGTACCGCTTATCGACGAACGCGAACCTCTCGGCCTCGGGCAGGATATCGAGGGGCACTCCCTCCTGTTCGAACATATCGTAGGTTTCCGGGTTGAAGGCGGGGTCCATGAAATACTGCACGGTGAAGTCCCGGACGATCTCCACCGATTCGACGATGCCCCCCTTCTCGATCGACGAGGCGATGTTTTCAAACTGCATGGTGGAGGCTTCCGTTTTGCGGTTTACCTCCGTGGCCGTCACGTCTCCCTTGGCGGTCGGCATCCCCTGGATGAATTCCGTCCATCCGGTGTAGTTCTGGATGAACGACCGGAACAGATCCGCGAGGATGAACGTCCCCTGGGCGATATCCCCCTGCTGAATCTGGTGCATGGCCTGTCCCAGGGGGCCCTTGGTCTTGTAGAGCTTGCCCGGGGTGAGCCCCCCTTCGGCCTGTTCCGGATCCTTCAAGGCATCGACGTTGATTTCCGTGGGCGCCAGGAGGGAGAAGAGGGCCTTGTCGCCGGCCATGTTGATGATGTTGTCCAGGGCGTTGATGACCGGCCGGATGCCGTCTACCATGCCGTTGCCGATGACCATGAACAGGGTTTTCAAGGGGGTGATGAACACATACGGATGTTTCCGGAGCCAGTAGGGGGAGGCTTCCGGCTTGAGGATCACGTATTTCTTGTTGGCGACGATAAACCGCGCATCCCTCTTGACCACCGTGCCATCTTCCTTGGTGATCGTTCCGTAGAAGGTGTGGAGTACCACTTCCTTGCGGTACTTGTTCTTATTCTCCCCCGAGATCCGGAGCATGAGCCGTCGCGCCTGTTCGGCTTCCGACTGATCCGCGCTGACGTAATCCTCCCGCTTGAGCCTGTTTAATTCCTTCTTCTCGTATTTGATCCCCTCTTCGTTGTAGATCAGATCCGAGAGTTGGACCCGTGATTCCTCGATGATGTAGGACCGATCGACGGGGAAGTAGAGCAGGAGCGGGTTGACCACTTCGCATCGGAGCTTGCCCCGCTCGGAGATCTCCCGGAGGAATTCATACTTGGGCGCGGGGAGTCCCGTCTCCTTGTCGATCGCCTGGGGATTGAGGGCCCAGACCACCTTTGTTTCGTCGCATCGGACGGGGGTGAATTTCAGGCATCCGTAGAACATGACGAACGCCGATTCGACGGCCTCTCCGAATTTGTCGATGAAATCGCATTGGTCGATATGGAACCGGACCTTCTTGGTGAAGGCCCGTGCGAAGTTATCCATCTTGTCCTCAACGGGAGTCCCCGCCGGCGCCGGCGCCGTTCCCGTTGGCATGGCCGCGGGCATCCCCCCGTTGCCTCCACTACCAGAGGGCATCATTCCCCCGGCAGGCGGCAGAGCGGCCGGCGCGCCCGCCGGCGAAGCGGAGTTTTGGGAAGCGTTGTCCCGACGTTCCGGAACGAACTTGAAGAATTCATCGGACTTCATCAGGATCCGCTTGATGAGTCCCGAGGCGCCCTTGATGGCGGGGTAGACGGCCGGCACGACGATCTTATGTTGCCAGGACTTCTTCTTCGAGTGGTCCCGGTACGACAGGTAGCGGTCGTAGCACTCCTGCATGACTTTTCGCTTGTCGCGCCAGGTGTTTTCGCACTCCGAGAGGCAGGCGTTGAGGAAGAGGATGATTTCCGCGTTGTTCACCTGGGGCCTCCGTAGCTCGGGGGTACCTGGAAGATCTCCATCCCTTCCTTGGTGCCCCCGCGGCCGTCCCGCTCGTCGAAGTACCGTTTCCGGACGGAATCGGTGAGTAGGAGGGTGCGCTTGACGCGGGGATCGTCGATATCGACCGCCCCGGAGACGCCGGCTTCCTTCACAGATCTGGGGATCTTATGGACGAGCCCGCAATCCTGGCATTGCGCGATGTGGACGATCTGGTGAGCGTCCTTGCCGTCCCGGAAGGCCGTCCCCTTGAATAGCATCGTGTGGGGGTAGCAATCCACGATTCGCGGTTGCCAGGGTGTACCCAGGAGGGGGATCTTCGGCCGGCTTGCGAGGAAATCTTTCTTTTCCATTGGTCTACCTCGATACCGCTTTGAGTTCGTTGTCGGTGAGGGCGCGGTTCCAAAAGATGAGGTTCGAAATGTGGCCCCAAATAGGGGATCCCAATCTATTGCCAATGTCCACGGCGGCATTCGTCCAGGATCCGTCATACGGTTCCGAGGTCGCCAGAACACCATCAGCGGCGCCGTTCCAGGTGATACCGGACCAGGAGCGGGTTATTCGAAACTGCCCAGGATCCGGGGAAGCGGCAATCGCCGTGGATCCGTAGTTCACCCCATCGGTAGCGGTAATGGCCGTTGGGGCCGTAAGGGCTGCGAACACATCGGCGCCGATGGCGAGGACGCCGGCCCACACGGGCACGTTCGCCCGAACCGTAGTTGTGTCGAAGGTAACGGCGAAGGTACCCCCCGCATCGTAAACGACGCCGGCCCTTGGAACAGAAAGCAAGTCGATATTCCGGATCTTGGCCGCCGCCACGGTCGGGCCGATATAGGAGGACGCCCAGGCGCCCGCCTCCATCTGTCCTCCCCAGGCGTACACGGCGTCGGTGTCTGTGACGATCCGGATCCCCGGGGTGTAAGCCGCTACGGAAAGCGTCCTGGTATCCACGCATCGGGTCCAGGTGGAAGCATTGACCCCCGCACACGTTGTCCAGTTCGTGCTGTCAGCCCGTACCTGGACCGCTCCGGAGCCGGTCTTTCGCTTGAGGTAGACGGAGAAGGTGTACGGAACGGCCGTTCCGGTGACGGTTTGGAGGAGCGTGGCGTTACCGGCCGTTGCCGTGAGGCTTTCTGCTGTGGAAGCTCCGTCCGGGGCTACTGCCTGGTTGGCGGCGACGGTACAGGTGGTCGGAGCCCAGGTGGTCCCGAGGGTTTCACTTTGCAGGGCAAGGTTCGTGCGGGTGTCCTCAATGAGGGCCCCGGTGGATTCGATCCGGAGAAGGTTATCCGTCGCAACCGTTACGAGCCCCGTCGTTGGATGGACGTAAGTTGCCGTATGCGTGGCGTCATGAGCCCTTACGGACGTGAGCGGTCCCGCGCCTATGGCGATCGCCAGGGGATTGGCGGGGTCCAGGTAAGAAGCCTGAAACACCATGCCCCTTGAGAGCCCCACCGACGAGGTAAAGCCGGCCGCCTTGTACGCCTTACGTCCCGCGGCCTCCGCGGAAGATACCGCAAGGAGGGCCGCAAGCCCCGCTATCAGGATCCTTCGCGCCATGTCAGTAAAAGCAGACCGTAAAATCGGTATTCGCGGCCGCTACGATCGTCAACCCCGTGGCGAACCGGACCCCGTAGGGCAGAACCATCCCCGGGAGAGGCGCCGCGATCGTGGCGATCTTCGTACCGGAACCCGCCAGGGAGTCGTAGACGGTTATGGATCCCATTGTTCCCCCGTTGATGACGATGGACGCCAGGGAGCCCGCGCCGGTCTTGACCGTGGTGGTAGCGGCCGTGGCGAGGTTCAAGAATCCCGCCTTCTCGATGATCTCGGAGCTTGGGTAGCGGGGCTCCGCATCGACCGCAGGGGCCCAATAGGGCGCCGTGAGGATTCCCACAACGACGGCCATGACGAACAGGAACAGAAGCTTCTCTCTCATGATGCCCTCCTTCAAGTGGCGTAGGATTCGGCTACTTCCTGCACGGGCTTCTTTCGAGCCCCTTGTTTCTTGATCTGGAAGATCCTGGAGGCGACGTACTCGAGGCCGTTCATGATGTGCGAGTATTCGTTCTTCTCAACCTCGTCCGAGTAGATATCCTTGCCAACGACCTTCTTCCGGCGATACCCGCCCGTAAAGGCCGTGATGATGAACCTCTCCCGCGGATCGACCCGCAGGAAGGGCAAGCCGTCCTCTTCCAGGCGTCCCAGGGCCATCTCCATCGCCTCGAACCGCCCCTGCCAGGACACTTCGCCCGTCTGCACGTCCAATCCGAACCCGCCCCCGTCCTTGATCGGCACATCGGCCGAGCCGTTGAGGATATCGAAGCACTTCCGCTCGTCGGTCTGGGCCCGCTGATTGCCGGCCGGATCCGCGTAATCGAGCCAGGTGTACCCTGGATAGGCCAGGTTGCAGTAGTTGATGACTTCGGTACCGAACCGGACGATGCCCATGAACTGATCGTTGGGCACGAACAGGGACGGGAAGATGTTCCAATGCGGCGCCGGGGTGAAGAGGCGCTGAGTGATCGCGCAGGCCGGCGTACCGCCGAAGTCCCACCCGCGGATCATCGGGAGGTTCTTCACCGGCCGCAAGGGGGAGGGGGCGACGTGGCGCTGTTCGTTGAACGTCTTGTAGATCGGCAACCCTTCGCGGATCGAGAAGTCGATCTCCTGTTCCTTGCGCCATATCTGGTTGTCGACCCCGCCGATCAAGCCCTTCGTCATCGAGTCTCGCCATGAGCGGCCGGCCGGCAGTTCCGGATCCCTGCCTGGGAAAGCCGAGTAATGGAGACGGATGGAGCGGATACCGGAGTCCGTGGTCCACTTCTGGATCCCACGGATCGGCGGTAGGGTGGGGGCGGTGTTCGTCAAATCATCCTTTTCTTGGGTTCGTCGGTGATGGAGGTAATCGCCTGTTCGATGTGCAGAAGGGCTGGGCGAAGGTCGTGGAAGGCGTCCAGGACGTGAACCTTCGAGTCCGGGAAGCAGGACAGGTGCGGCATCCCGTCCATGCCGGCCATGACGCCCAGGATCTCCTGGCGGGCTTGGACGCAATCCCCCAGGACGAGGACCCGCGGATCGAGAGGGGCGTCTCCAAGGGTAACCGCGATCGCCGGCGCTGCGGCCTCGAGCGTTACCTCGGCCGGGGGATGATCTCCCCAGGAGGACACGACGGGCTCCCGCTTGCTATCCAATTTGAGCCACCGTGATGAGGAAGATGCCGGCGCCGGCCAGGTACCCGAACTGGATCCCCAGGAGGATGCACCCCACGGCCGCGAGGGCGATTCGAACCTCTTTCTTCATGAGGCGAACGCGTAGGAGCTTGTAGGATCGGACATGAACCCTCCCATGCGGCCGAATTCCGAAGGTTCCGCGGAAGAAACGGCTACGATCTTCCGGCAGGAGGGCTTCGCGGCGCGGTAGGCTTGCAGGAAAAACGGCTGAAAGGCCGCCTCGTCGGAGAACAGCCCGGATCCGGTGTACGACCGGATGGTATCGGACCCCTGGGGGATGCCCCAGATCTTCGAGCCGTTGGCGTACAGGCGTTGCCCGTAGGCCGGCTTCGGGCCCTTTTGATCCTGCATCCACCAGGGGAGATGCGTCTCGATGAAGTCGATCCGGGCGCTTCCGGGCTCCTTGTTGAACACCAGGTTCGCGGCGTCCTCTTCCTTCTTCGACTGGATGAAGAGAAGCTGACCCCCGTAGAACCTGGCCCACCAACAGAAGTACGCGCACATTAACCAGGTGATCATCAACTGCCGGCTTTTGCCGATGAACACGATGTTGTTGGCGTGAACCTCGTTGAGAACGTCCCACAGGGCGATCTCCCGCGGGAAGGGCTTGATCGTCTCGGACATGGAGAATTCGTCCTTCGTCCAGACGTATTTGAGCGGATGGAACAGCCAGTAGGCGCAGGACCGCTTGCATTTCTCAAGCTCGATGACACGCGAGGCGGGGTCCTCGTCCAGGGAGGCGCCGTAGTGGTACCATTGCTCGGGCGTCCAGTTAGGGTAGAGCGCGTCGAACGGATCCCTGTCGGGCACGGGCCGCCTCCTCGATCGCCTGGTTGATCTCCTCGTCCGTCATCGAAGCCACCCGCTTGCGCTGTTCGTTCATGCGGGCAATGCGCCGGCCGGCCAGTTCGTCGACCTGGGTTTTCGCGGCCTGGTCGCCGGCTACGCCGATCAGGAAGCCCATCTGGGCCATGAGCCGGTGGTAGAACTTCCGGACGCCCCAATTCGGCAGGAGGGTATCGGTGTGCTTTACCTCGCCGGTCGCCTTGTCGACGGTAACTTTTATGATCGTCGCGGTGATCCCCTCGAGGATGGCCTTCAAGAGAACCTGGTCCGAGAGGCCGTTGGCGGCCATGAGGATGCGCAACTGCGGTTGGATCCGCTCAAGGAGGCGGGCGCCGGCCAGGGAGGCATCCTCGACGCCAGTACCCTTGCGGGAGACGCCAGACTCGAGGGCGGCCATGCCGGGATTCCCCGTCCGGAGGTAGATCCGGAGAAATTCACGTTCCTTGCGGGAGAGGATGACGGGCTCGCCGTCCTGGTCGAATGGAAGATCCTGGCTCATGGACCGTGACGGTACAGGATCCCAAAGAAACCTGTCAAGGGAAATTATTAAGCCGATCAGCTATTTATACTACCAGAGCATAAACCAAGTGGGGGTGCTTTTGACTGAAACGAACCAAGAAAGAGCCTCTCTCCTGCTACCGGCCCGGGGGTTGCGCTTTCCATTCCTCGACGCCTTCAAAAGGCTCAATCCACAGGAAAAGGCAAGTTATCCACAGAAAAACCGACTTATGCACAGGGTTATCCACAGGAAGGCCCCCCCTTCTCTCGCGCTCTTAACCCCCAGAAACCCCAAAAAGCCTACGACAAGCTTCTTATCTTATTCCTTTATATCTTTATACCTTGTGTTCGCCATTCGGGGCCGAAAGGGGCGATCCGGAAATGGCAAAACGGGACGCTCCGGATTTTTATATCCGGACGCTCCGGAAATGGCAAAACGGTACGCTCCGGATTTGCCTTTAATCGCGTTTCAATGTAAGGGAAATTAATTTCTTAATCACCGGCTTTATCAAGGGTTTATCGAGGTTGCTTAGATATTCGTGCAGGGTCCGGTAGATTCTGCTCTGCGGCAAATGGTGCAAAACCTTGACCGCCATCTCGACCTGTTGCGAGGTCCGATAGTTCTCGATCGGGTTCATTCCGAGGGCCGGATCGAGCATGATGAGCCCCTTGTTTTCATCGTTATACACAAGCTTTAATTCTACCAGGCTACCCAGGGCTTTGTTGAGATCGACCATTTCCCACCGTAAATCGGCGCACAGATACATATTCGGGCACTTAAACACCCCGACCATGTTCGAATGTGGTGAAATCAGGATCTCGAGGAAAAGGGCGTAGCGATCCCGGCATAAATCGTAGGGCTCGAGGATCTGCCGGAGGTTCGACGGGACCCACACGTTGCGGGGATTCATGCCTTCCACCCCGCGGCTTCAAGCCAAGAGTAGAAATCCGTGGTCTTGA
>Ga0180087_1000144_pt1 | contig 10134 bp, 12 predicted proteins | sample EasRiv790_16_10D_FD_121789 | JGI IMG/M metagenome (GOLD analysis project Ga0180087, IMG submission 121789) | Soil microbial communities from meander-bound floodplain in the East River, Colorado, USA - East River metaG ERMLT790_16_10D | ecosystem: Environmental > Terrestrial > Soil > Floodplain ...
CGCGCGGGCTCACCGCGGTCGGTCGAGCCGCCGCAGGCCCGGTCACGGTCATCCCGGCCGGAGTCCCACCCGGGACCGGTGGCGTCTGGTGCAGTACGTTCTGGGGTGGCACCCCCGCCCGGCCGGCGGCCCTCGGCGCCCGCACCCCCTATATCTGGAACACCTGCGGCTGTTGCTGCGGCCAGTCCGGGGACAGCGACACCGACGCCGCCGGTCCCGGGTGGGACGCCGGCCGGGATGACCGTGACAGGGCCTGCGGCGGCTCGACCGACCGCGGTGAGCCCGCGCGCCCCGGCCGCAGCCCCTCGACCACCCGCCGCACGCGCCGCCGCCCCGCCGGCAGCGGTACCACCAGCGACCACGACGACCCCGCAGTAACTGTGACAGAAGGAGACAAGCGATCATGCCGAAACTCAGCGATTTGGGACTGACGAACGAACAGGTCGGGCAGGCCCTCGATTACGACACCATGCCCGATCAGATGGGCGGCTTCACGGAGCCTCCACAACCAGGGGTGTACCGCTTCCGGTTCCCCGCGCGCATGGATGATATCTGGGAGGTCTTCGAGCACGCGAACGGCAACCCCCCAGGCAAGCGCATCCGCGCGAAGTTCGACGACACGCACCCGCTGACGATCATTCAGTCGCCGCTCGGGGACAAGAATGGCGAGCCCTTCACCACCAACATCACCAACGCCGAGCGTAGGCGTGGGAAGAAGGACGACGCGGCCGCGCCCTTCATCTCGGATATGGACTACATCAACCGGGATGTGTGGGGCCTCAAGTCCAAGCCAGCCGGCGGCAACGTGGGGTACGCGCAGGAAGCGCAGAAGCACGCCTCGACTGAGATGACCGCCACGGTCACCTGGAACTGGTACTGCAACCCAAAGCGGAACATCTACGTCGACAACGGCCAGGGTGGGTACATGGAAGTCCAGCAGCCCGGGTGCGACACCTCGTACTACCAGAAGGACGTCGATAAGGTCCTGAGCAACCCAGAGGATCCGAAGAGTCCGCAGATCTACCCGTTCCGGATCACCTGCAAGTGTGGGGCGGTGGTACGCGCGTTCGCCAATTTGGAACAGTTCAAACCCTGAGTCTACGGCGCCTCCTGCGGGCAACGTCGAGGGAGACTTAGGACTTCGACGCGGAGGGCAATGGGGCCTCCGGGGCGCCTGATGATTGAGTTGGCAGCGTAGCGTGGTCCGTCGGCAGTCTCGAACCGGACGTACCGTGGTCGCGACCGGTCCTGCAAACCGTCCGTACTGGGTCCAGGCGCACGCCACGCTGCCATGTTTCTCCTTGACAGTGGGGTGCGGGGGGAAGGTATCCTCCCCTCACCCTCTTACTGAGGGAGAAAGGTACACAGGTAGTTATGCCTCGAGCACAGACAAGTCCGGCCGGTCGGATCACCGAGTTCTTCCGCACCGCCTCAATGGAAGTGGCGGAGTTCGCCTTCGGACAGGTCCGCGATGTTCTGAATGAGCGGCGCGCGAAGTCCAAGGCAGCGAAGGACCACGCGGCGGGAGGAAAGAAGCCCCAGGCGGCGACCACCCCCGCCACAGCCCGGGTCGCGAAGCCGGCCACGAAGAAGAAGTCGCATAAGAAGAAGAAGGCGGCGACGGCGGCAGCCCCGGCGACCACCACGGCGAGTGCGCCCCTGCCCCTGCAGGACACGTACGCGAGTGATGGCGACGCGGGGGATGCTCCTCCAGCGACCACCACGGCGTCGTAAGCGAGCGGCGACATGGACGATCCGATTCCCTTCATCATCTACGGCGATGGGCCGCGCTTACCGAGCGGGCTGGCGCGCATCGCTCGCGACCTCACCGCGCGACTGGTGGGGCTGCAGGAGGAGCTGGGGATCCGGGTCGCCCAGGTCGGCGTCGACTGGCCGGGCGGGTGGCACTGGCAGGGCTGGGACTTCTGCGGGTTTCAACCCTCCGACCGCGACCAGGGCCGGGAGGCAATCGCGACAACCGTAGCGGAGCTGACGCGCGAGACCGGTCAGCGGCCGATTGTGCTGATGATGACCGACCCCTCGCGCTGCTACGACCTCACGCGGCAGGCGATGTACGATGTGGACGATCCCCTCGAAGGACGGATCCCGGCGGACTTCTGGGGCTACTTCCCGATCGATGCGCACAACCAACAGGGCGGCTTCGGCGGGCCGGCCCAGAAGGCAGTGCGGGACTGCAAACGGGTCCTCGCGTACGGGCGGTACGGGGCGGGGGTGTTGAGGACCGTCCTGGCGGACTCAGCACAGGTAATCAACTACCTCCCCCACGGCATCGAGACACGGATGTTCAGACCGGGGATCCCTCTCGATCAGGCGGATGCGGCCTTCACAGAGTGGGCCCGCACGATCGACCTGGCGGCGATCAAGATTGGCTGTGTCGCGACGAATCAGGCCCGGAAAGACTTCGGGCTGCTGTTCTCCTCGGTCGCGCAGCTCAAGGCGCTCGGGTACCCAGTCGCCCTCTGGCTGCACACCGATCGCCTCACGCACATCTGGGACGTCGGCGAGCTGGTGATGACCTGTGGGCTTCGCAAGGAGGAGATCGCGGTGTCAACCGAGGAGATCACTGACACCCAGCTGGCGGCGCGCTACGGCTGGTCCGATGTCACGATTGCCCCCGGCCTCGGCGAGGGGTTTGGGTACCCGATTGTTGAATCGCTCGCCTGCGGCACCCCAGTCATCCACGGCAGGTATGCGGGTGGGGTGGAGCTGATCCCGGAGCCCTCCTGGCTGGTCGAACCCTCGGCCTGGCGCCTGGAGTCGCTCTATGCGGTGCAGCGGCCGGTGTTTCACCCGAAGGCGGTCGCGGACGCGGTCGTCGCCGCGACCGAACAGGAACGGGCCCTCGGGACCGACGCGCACCGGGCGTACTGTGCCGGCGCGGTGAGTTACCTCGATTGGGAATTTTTGTGGCCCCGCTGGCGATCGTGGATCACGACGGGCCTACAGGAGGTGCGGAATGGGAGCCGGTGAGCGCGCGAATCCGTTCGCGACCTGGAAGAAGACCGATGGGGTGTCGAGCCTCTCCGCGTACGACCGGTCGGGGCGGGAGATCGTCGCGGGGGATGCGGTGTACGTCATTGGCAAGCAGGACATCATCTGGCGGGTCATTCACGTCAAGCCATTGCTCGGGAAGGATGCCCCGCCCGGCGCGGTGGAGATCGCGATGCAGGCCATTCTGATGAGCGGGGTCCAGGGGGGTGCGCCCCTGGGCGACATCATCAAGGTCAGGGATGTGAGTGAGTTCGCGTCGCTGTCGGAGGCGGAGACGGCATGAGGCTCGGTGTGGTCACGGCCACGCTCGACTGGATGCGCGCGGAGCCGTGTGTGAACACCTGGCAGCGCACCGCGACCGGACCCCTCCACCTGTACACCGTCGGGCAGGGGGGCTTTCCCTTTGATCAGTGGACCCCGCTGGTGATCGATCCACGGGCGGGAACCGCGCAGGTCTTCGGGCACCGACAGGTCCTCGGAGTGGTCCCAGCGTTCGCCATTGGGGTCCGGAAGGCGCTTGAGGACGGCTGTGAGATCATCGCGTGTCTCCACGATGATCTCGACATCACCTCGAAGGGGTGGGACCAGGACGTCATCCACCTGTTCAAGACCTGCCCCCGCGCCGGCCTCTGTGGCTTCGGCGGTGGCAAGGGCCTGGCGGATGATGATATCTACCAGACCCCCTACAACCCGATGCAGCTCGCGCGCAAGCAATTCATCTCCAACATGCGCGACGCCGAGGCGCACGGGCAGCGGAGCGAGGTGGCGCAACCGGTAGCGTGTCTGGACGGGTTCTCACAGATTGGGATGCGCAGCTTCTGGATGGCACAGCCCCGCGGACATGGGGGGTTCATCGTCCCCGTACCGAACCTCTTCGAGCAGATGGCGTCGTGGGGGATTGTACATCACTGGTATGATGGAGCACTTGGAGCGTTTGCAAAGCGCTTAGGATATCAGGTGTGGTACCTCCCAGTGGCGTGTCATCACTACGGGGGCAGAACCGCGGTCGGGGATGCGCGGTACGTGGAGTGGGCGAAGCAACAGACCCCCGACGGTGATGCGGGCTTCTGGCAGCAGGCGCACCGGATCGGCTATGACCAGTTCAGAGACACGTTACCGATTCGCACCTAGACCAGGAGGCACGCGATGAGTGGACGAGGCGCACGGCAGCGACGGAGCCGAGCACGACGGAAGGCACGCACACCACCTACCCCAGTACGTACTAGTACGTACGTACAGGAACCTGAGATTGTCCCTCCAACCCAAGGCCCCCTCGCTCCCACTGCGGCGCTGTTCGCCCCAGCCTGCCATCGAGGATTGGTGAGCGCACGACTGATGGGATGGTGCGTATGACCACGATCACCCCGATCGAGTACGCACGATCCTGGGCGGAGACCGACCAGCAACGCGACGTGCTGCAGACCACGCTCGAGAAGATGAAGCTGGAACTCGACAACGTCAAGATTCGCCAGGAGACTATGAGCAAGCAGCTCCGGGCGCTGATTGGGCCAAACACGCCACAGCGCCTGTTCGACATCGGTGCGGGGAAGATTGTCCTGGTTAGCGTCGAGCGCGGCGTGCAACTGGTGCAGGTGGAGAAGGCGGATGGGTAACACCCTGGAGGATCTCTTCCCGGAGGCATTTCCAGACGCTCCTGTACGTACTACTAGTACTGTACTCAGTACTGTACCGGAGGTGCCACCACCACCACCCCCACGCGAGGTGACCGTCGAGGAGGTGCTCGCGCAGCTCCCCCTCGCCTACGTGTCCGGTCGCGCGGGTACGGGGAAGACCACCCTCGCGCGGACGATCGATGAGACCCGCGCCGACGCCGTGATGTGCGCGACCACCGGGATCGCCGCGGTGAACCTGGGGAACGCGACCACCCTCAATTCGTTGCTCCACTACTTCGACACGGCGGGGCTCCAGAAGCACCACCATTCCGGGTATCTCCTGCATCGCCTCGACAAGCTGCGCCGGTCAGGGCTCCGGTTGATCATCCTGGACGAGGTGTCCATGCTGCCGGCGGACCAGCTCACCGCGCTGGTCGAGGCCCTCGATGAGCTCAGCATGACGGTGGGGTACGACAGGGATATCTACCACTACGGAGAAGAAGACGACATGCGTCTGAAGCTCCTCCTGGTAGGGGACTTCGCGCAGCTCCCCCCGGTCGAGGCGCCATACGCATTCGAATCGCCGCAGTGGCCGGTGTTCGCCGCACACACCCTGAAACTCGAGAAAGTATGGCGGCAGGAGAACCAACAGTTTGCGGATGCCCTCCACGCGATCCGCCTGGGCAAAGGCGGCGACGCCGTGCCGGTGCTGCAGCCGCGCTTCGTCCGAGGGGTCGACATCAACTTCGATGGCACGACCATTGTCGCCAAGAATCTCGATGTAGACCTCATCAATAATCGCCGGCACGCCGCGCTGCCTGGGGAGCCTATTCCCTGGGCGACCATCCGCTCTGGGGAGCAGCAGAAGGATTGGCTGAGAGTGATTCCAGAGGCCGTGGGGCTTAAGCCGGGGGCGCTGGTCATGACGCTGATGAACCGCCCGGTGCCGCGGCTCAGCGACGAGATGATCTCCGACTACTACTACGTGAACGGCGACCTCGGCACGGTGATCGAGCCGGACGAGAAGCAGGGGATCAAGGTCCTCATCCACCGCACCCAGAAGGTGGTGACGGTGGTGCCGGTGACCAAGGAATGGACGGAGCCCGTGAGCCCCCCGACCCCGGTGGACAAGGGGTACATCGCCAAGCCGGGCGAGGTGATCACCGCGGTGTTCGACGACGATGGGAAGGCCCAGCGGGTGATCAGCAAGATCCTCAAGGGGCATGTGAGCTACATGCCGCTGCGGCTGGCGTACGCGACGACGGTTCACAAGAGCCAGGGATTGAGCCTCGATCGTGTGCAGGTGGCGATCGGGGATTGGATGTTTTCGAAGCCGGGCATGTTGTACGTAGCATTGAGTCGCTGCAGAAGCCTGGAAGGCCTGCACATCGTCGGCAACGAGAAGATGCTGCTAGGACGGTGCGCGGTGGACCCGAAGGTCAGGCGGTTCCTGTGAGCTACGACGATCGACAGCTCACGGCGGTTCTGGTACGCTGCATCCGTTGTCTGCGGTGGTGGTACATGACCGAGGCGCGCTTTATCTGTGTGGGGTGCCGATGAGCCTCAGTCCTATCCTCACCGTGACCGCACGCGCCGAAGCTGCACGCTTATGGCAACTGGGGTACTCGACGCGGCAGATCGCACCTATCCTAGACTGCGGGCGTACCTCCGTTCGACGTCTCTTGCGACAAGCTGGTGTAGTACTAGTGCGAACGGAGTTGGAACGGTTCCAGCATGTCGGATGGTGTATCCTCCCTAATGGTTGCTGGGAGTGGAACGGGGCGCCTAATGAGGATGGGTATGGTACGTTCACCCACGCGGGCAAGGAGGATTACGCTCACCGCGTCTCGTACCGATTGTTCAAGGGACCCATCCCGGTGGGAAAGGTCCTCGACCATCGCTGTGATTACAAACGCTGTGTCAACCCAGAACATCTAATCCCCTCGACACACCGTGAGAACATCCTGCGGGGGATGGGGATGTCTGCACGCCACGCCGTTCAGACGCACTGCATCCACGGGCACCCATTTACCGCTGAGAACACCGTGTATTACCAGCCCGGTCATCGAACGTGCCGAGAATGCGTACGGGTGCGCGCCCGTGTGAACTACACCCGGAGACGTACATGCGCTGCTTAATAAGCTTCCCTGGCAAGTTTGGGGACGCTCTCTGGTGCCTTCCGGTCATCAGGGCGTTATCCCGGCGGATCGGCCTGCCGGTTGACCTATTGATCGGGCGGGACATCGGGTCGATCGCACCGCTGTTCCGCGCGCAGCCTTACCTCGGACAGGTTTTAATTGGGGAGGACTGGTTCCCCACCGATACGGATCCGGTGAATCAGCGCCGTCCCCCACCCACGCACAAGTACGACACCCTCTATGACGGGTACGACCATGTTTTCCACTGTGGGTTTCGCGGGTGGCCGCAGCGGGCGCTCCCCTTTGAGACGCTGGACACCTTCAACGGGCACAAGCAGGACTTGATCGATCCACTCCTCGATAGTGAGCTAGATCTCGGGACGCCGTGGGTCACCGTTACCGGGTTCACCGAATACGGCCGTCCAGATATCGCGGTGGGCTTCAGCGATGATCACTTCGAGCTGAAGTACGGCCTGTCCCGGTTGGTCCTGCACGGGCAGCGGCTCGGGAGCGCACGCGTGATCGGGAGCAGTTCGCGCTGGCACACCGAAGCCCTGGAAGCCCCCAAGTCCTGGGATCAGTCCGCCGGGATCCTGCACGCATCGAAGGTCTTCCTCGGCTGCAACTCCGGTCTCCACGTTCTCGCGTGCGCCATCGGCAAGCCCGTCGTCATGATGGAACCCTCCGAGGCCCGCTGGAACCCGATCTTCTTCCCCCTCGGCACCACAGGATCGCAGGTCACCCTGGTGCTCGGCAACGACGGCAAGCCCACCTGGGACGCGCGGCACGTCGCCGACACCCTTCAACGAGTACTCACTAGTACTCCAGTACGTACAGATCAGGAGCGTCTATCGTGAGAGGCACCGTCAAGCGTCACCTCGCCGAGAAGGGCTTCGGCTTCATCAGCGATGACAAGGGGGTGGAGTACTTCTTCCACCACTCCTCCTGTCAGAAGGGGGAGTTCAACACCCTGCAGGAGGGGGACAAGGTAGAGTTCACGGTGGCTGAGTCCAGCAAGGGGCCGCGAGCCGAGGAAGTGCGGCGCGCGTAAGGAGACCGTCGGGCAGATCGGAGCGGCAGCATGCGCGTCTTACTCGTTACCAGCTGGGATACCTCCTGCGGGATTGCGGAGCACTCTCGCCTGCTCAAGGAGTACGTGGAGCGGGCCGACCCCGGGATTGAGATCATCCCGAGCGCGGAGGCGCTGGATCCGGACTGGGCGCTCACCATGAGCCGCGCGGACTGGGGTCTCATCCACCTCAATCACCACGACGCCCTACACAGTCGCTGGACACCGGCTCACGTACAGGCGATCGAAGAGGCAGGGACCCCCGTGGTCGTTACGTTCCACGACACGACCGCCGGGGTCAGCGACCAGCCCTCGAGCGCGAAGCTCAAGGCGTTCACGCAGGTTGCCAGCTCAACCATAGTCCACGAGCCGGTTGGGGACATCAAGGCGATCTACTGGCGGCAGGGGGTCCCGGACGCACCTCGGTACCAGCGCCCGCTCGAGTGGGAGAAGCCCCCCTGCCTCTATCCGCAGCAACCGATCCTCGGCACGGTCGGGTTCAACTTCCCCTGGAAAAACTATGATCGCCTGTGCCAGCTGACACAGGAGGTCGGGTGGGGCCTGATCCTCCTAGCCAACAACGCAACACCCGCGGACGTCGACCGCTGGCAGGGGCTGAACCCCGCCTGCCTCGCGGTGCCTGGGTTCCTGTCGACGAACGAGGTCCTCGGGTATCTTAGCGCCTGCGACGCGACGGTGTTCGCCTACGAGTGTGCGAACACCGGGACGAGCGGCGCGATCCGGTTAGGGATCGCCGCGCGCAAGCCGGTCCTCGCGTTCCAACACTGCCGGCAGTTCAGGGACCTCCTCCTGGACCCCCTCGGCCGTCTCTCGATTACCTGGGTCGATGACTGGGGTGGGCTTGCGCGCGTGCTGTCGCAGAATCTCGCCTCCTCGCGCTACGACCCGAGCATCGTCCATCTCGCTATACAGGATAGCTGGCAGACCTTGGGGCAGAACTACGCGAAGCTGTATCGCGTGCTGGCGGAGGGGGCACCGCTGTGAGCCTCATCGACCTCCTCAGCATGGCCGCCCTCACGGTGGTCTTTGTGGTAGGTGCTACAGAACTACTACGCTGGAGGAAACGGAAGTGAGCCGCCGCCTCTCCTCGAGCGTACTCCCCTACTCGAAGGTCTGCGACATCGTTGGGGATGCCGAGCAGCTCGCACCCTTCTACGCGATGGTCGACCGGTATCCCGACGCCCTCGCCGGGCAGCATACCATTCGACTGTGGGAGTACGCGATGGCGCTCTATGCGATCCAGGGATGGTACCAGGCCCAGGTCGCACAGGTCACCCAGGTGGGCATCCCCCCGTTCCAGATCTGCGACGTCGGCGGGGCGGGCTCGAACTTCTGGCAGGTGCTGACCGGGCTAACCCCGGAGCCAGTGATCCTGGTCGACCCTAACTTCCCCGAGGCGATTGAGGCACGACCGCAGGGCGCCCCAGCCTTCAGGCGTACCATTGAATCGTACGCGGCAGGGGCGTCGCACAACCAGTTCGACATCCTCACCTGCATCTCGGTCATCGAACACGTCGAAGAGGTCCGCAAATTCTTCCGCGCCTGCCACATGCTCCTCAAGCCGGGGGGCCTCCTCTTCCTGACCACCGACTACTGGGACGCGGAAGGCCCCGACACCGCCCACTTCCACTGGATGCGGAAGCGCATCTATAACGCCGAGCGCATGCGCAAGCTCCAGGGGGATCTCCGGGAGCTGGGCTACGCGAGCTTCGGGCACGCCGACTGGGCGTACCACGGCCCCCAGGTCTATGACTATTCCGTGTGTTCAGCGGCGATGGTGAAGAAGTGAACGGCATGAACGACATCATCACAGAGCGTACCGACTGTCGGTCGTGTAGCGGCCACCTCGAGGGGGTGTTGGACCTCGGCCTGCTCTACCTCAACGCCTTTCCTACGACCGTCGCGGAGATCGACAGCATCCCCCGCGTCCCCCTGCGCCTGATGGTCTGCCGAGAGTGTGGGCTGGTGCAACTCGACTGTACCGTCCCCCCGGACTGGCTCTATCGCAAGTACTGGTACCGCTCCGGGGTCAACGAGATGATGGTTGCGGAGCTCCGATCGATCGTCAAGGAGGCCTGTCAGCTAGTACCCCTGAGCGCTCAGGATTGGGTCCTCGACATCGGGGCGAACGACGGCACCCTGCTCGCGGCCTACAAGGATCAACCCGGGTACGTTCCACTCCGCGCGGCGATTGAGCCCGCACTGAATCTCAAGCCGGCCCTTACACCACACTGCGATCGACTGGTACAAGACTACTTCCCGTCGGAGCGGTTGGATGGGC
>Ga0180087_1000148_pt1 | contig 9888 bp, 7 predicted proteins | sample EasRiv790_16_10D_FD_121789 | JGI IMG/M metagenome (GOLD analysis project Ga0180087, IMG submission 121789) | Soil microbial communities from meander-bound floodplain in the East River, Colorado, USA - East River metaG ERMLT790_16_10D | ecosystem: Environmental > Terrestrial > Soil > Floodplain ...
AGGCGCACGGCGTCAAGGCGGCCGTGCCGTTCCTCGTTACGCCCGGCTCGGAGCAGGTGCGCGCCACCATCGAGCGCGACGGCCAGATGCGATCGCTCACGGACATCAATGGCACCGTCCTCGCGAATGCCTGCGGTCCCTGTATCGGCCAATGGCGCAGGGCCAAGGAGGTGGCGACGGTGCCGAACACCATCGTCACCTCGTACAACCGCAACTTCCCGGCGCGCAATGATGGCCAGGCGACCACGATGAACTTCATCGCGAGCCCCGAGATCGTCACCGCGTTTGCGCTCTCCGGCAGACTGTCCTTTAACCCGCTCACCGACTCGCTCGTCGGCACCGGTGGCCGGCCGTTCAAGCTCAATCCGCCGCAGCCCGCGCCCGAGGTTCCCGCGAAGAACTTCGACCGTGGACAGGCCAACTACGTCGCGCCTCCCAAGGACGGCAGCCGCGTTGAGCTCAAGGTCGATCCCAACAGCCAGAGGCTGCAGTTGATGCAGCCGTGGACCGCGTGGGACGGCAAGGACTTTCTCGACATGCCGGTGTTGCTGAAAACCAAAGGCAAGACGACGACCGACCACATCTCTCCGGCCGGCCCGTGGCTGAGCCTTCGCGGGCACCTCGACAAATTCAGCGACAACATGTGCATGGGCGCGATCAACGCCTATACCGGCGCGGCCGGCAAGATCAGGAACCTTCTGACCGGAGCGGCCGGCGAAATGGTTTCCAAGGTGGCGCGCGACTACAAGTCCAAGGGCGTCAAGTGGGTTATTGTCGGCGACGCCAACTACGGCGAGGGCAGCAGCCGCGAGCACGCGGCGCTGTCGCCGCGCCTGCTGGGCGGCGTCGCGGTCATCGTCCGCAGCTTCGCGCGCATCCACGAATCGAACCTGAAAAAGCAGGGCCTGCTCGCGCTCACGTTCCAGAGCCCCGCGGACTACGACCGCATTCGTGAGGACGACCGCGTCAGTCTCGTTGGCCTGAAGAACCTCGCGCCAGGCAGGCCGGTCGAGTGCCGAGTCCGGCGTGCCGACGGCACCAGCGAGACACTGAAACTCAACCACTCGTTCAGCGCGCCGCAGCTCGAATGGTTCCGCAAGGGTTCCGCCTTGAACGTGTTCCATGCGGCCGCTGAAAAACCTGCGGCAAGGAAAAAAGTTGCGGTTGTTCGCAAGCGACCGGCGCGGAAAAAAAGGCAATAAATGGTGCCGGGTTCACGGTTCAATCTGAACCCGGCCCCATTTATCACACCGCTGGTTCGCCGCGCCCCCACCGTCACGCGGGCGACACACACAAAAAGATAGGCAAGTTAGTCAATACTGACACCGGTCTGCATTTATTTTGAGGAGATGCCGCCATGGCTGCCGACACGATCATTTCCGCGGATTCGCACGTTTTCGAACCCGTGAACCTGTGGCAGACGCGCATGGACCGGAAGTATCGCGAGCGGGGGCCGCAGTTCGTCCCCAACTATCAGGGCAAGCCGGGGACATGGTTCGTATGCGAAGGGACCACCCCGCGCTCGGTCGCCAGCATCGCGGCAGTGGGCATCCCGAAGGAGGAACTGGTCAAGTTCGCCGGCGCTCATTACAAGGACCTCCGACCCGGTGGATACGACCCGGCGGCGCGGCTCAAGGATCAGGATACCGACGGTGTTTCCGGCGAAGTGCTGTACGCCACCTACGCGATGGGGCTCTATCTCATCCGGGACTCCGAGCTGCAGGAAGCGGTGTTCAACGCCTACAACGAATGGATGGTGGAGCTGTGCAGCCATGCGCCCGACCGCCTGGTGGGATTGGGGCTGATCTCGGTCTACGACGTGGAGCGCGCGGTCAAGGAACTGCAGCGCTGGGCGAAGCGCGGGCTGCGCGGCGCCATGATTGCCGCGGTGCCGCCGGAGGGCACCGAATACAGCCACGCGCGGTACGACCCGTTCTGGTCGGCGGCCGAGGAGATCGGTCTGCCGATCAGCATCCACACGCTCACCAGCAACCGCAACTCGAACTTCCGTTTCACCCGGGGCACCGCCGCGGGATACCCCGAATCGCCGATGGAAGTGATGCTCACGCTGGGGGACCTCCTGACGAGCCCCTTGCTCGACCGGCATCCGCGCCTGCGGCTGGTGCTGGCGGAAGCCGACACCGGGTGGCTGCCGTGGATGCTGGCGCGGCTCGACCGCGGCCACGAGCGCTACGCGCGCCAGAACGGAATACACACCGAGCTCACGCCCAGCGAGTATTTCCACCGCAACGTTTCGGCGGCGTTCATCATGGACCGCGTCGGGGTGTTCACGCGCGAATTCATGGGGGTGGACAATCTCATGTGGTCATCCGATTACCCGCACACCGATTCCACCTGGCCGCGCTCGCGGCAGAGTATCGAGCACGATTTTGCCGGCGTCTCGACTGCGGACCGCGTCAAGATGACTTGCACCAACGCGGCGAAGCTTTACGGTTTCAAGGTCAACGGCGGCTGATACCTGGGGGGGGGAAAAGGTACCTGACGCCTTTTTCTTTCCTGAGCTTCACTCAGCGGAGGAGCTGCGATGGGCGGACACACTGGCACGAAAGCGCTGGCGTTGTTGTTCGCGTCGCTCGTGCTGACTGTCCACGCCCAGACATATCCAGTCCGTCCGATACGCCTCATCGTCGCTTCGTCTCCCGGCAGCGGAGTGGATACCGTCGGGCGCATCGTCGGCCAGCGCATCGGCGAGGTGATGGGAGCGCAGGTATTCGTCGACAACCGTGCCGGCGGCGGAGGCTCCATCGGGGTCCAGGCCGTCGCGAAATCCGCTCCGGACGGCTACACCCTGCTGATGGCTGCGCCGTCGTTCACCATCAATGCGAGTCTCATGCGCCCGCCGCCGTACGACGTGGTGCGGGACTTCGCGCCGGTCGGCCGCGCCACCACCGGGCAATACATCATCGTGGTGCATCCCTCCCTGCCCGTCACCAGCGTCAAGGAGCTGATCGCGCTCGCGAGGTCGCGGCCCGGGCAACTCAACTTCGGCTCCGGCGGCAATGGCAACTCCACCCACCTTTGCGCCGAGTATTTCATGAGCCTCGCGAAGATCGACATGACGCACGTGCCGTACAAGGGATCGGGGCCCGCCATCGTCGACCTGCTCGCCGGCCAGATTCACCTGATGTTCGCGAACATCACGGCGGGATTGCCGCAGGTCAAGGCGGGCAGGCTGCGGGCACTCGCCACCAGCGGCGACACGCGCTCGCACGCCGCGCCCGGCATACCGACGGTGGCCGAGTCCGGCATTCCGGGCTACGTCGTCACCTCGTGGTTCGGCGTCATGGCCCCGGCGCGCACGCCGCAGGAGATCGTCGGCAAGCTGAGCGGCGCGCTCCACGGCGCCATGCGCGCGAAGGACTTGTTGGAGAAGCTTGCCGGGGAAGGGGCGGAACCGGCGCCGACCGGGCCCGCGGAGTTCGGACGGCTCGTTGCGAGCGAGGTCCAGACCTGGGCCAAAGTCATCAAGACCGCGGGGCTGCAGTGAGCATCGCACGCGGCGTCGCGAATTGAAATCAGGCTGGAACCACGCAGGAGCATCGAATGCCGACTGCCCGCATCACCGCCGACCTCGAAATGCACTATCGGCTTGACGATTACACCGACCCCTGGCGCGAACCGGAAACCATCCTGATGTTGCACGGCAACGCCGAGAGCGGCGCGGTGTGGTTCGGCTGGGTGCCGCACCTCGCGCGCGATTTTCGCGTCGTGCGCCCGGACATGCGCGGCTTCGGCGCTTCCACGCCGATGCCGCGCGACTATCCGTGGTCGCTCGACGGCGTGATCGATGACTTCATCGCTCTCACGAAGACGCTCGGCGCCGAACGCTTTCACCTGGTCGGCGCGAAGATCGCCGCGACCATCGCGCGCCGCTTCGCCGCGCGTTTCCCCGAGCGAGTGCGCACGCTGACGATCGTCGGGACGCCGCCGCCACGGCGCGGTCACAAGCCCGGCGTCCTCGAGTCCTGGATCGACATCATCGAGGAGCAGGGCGTGGAGGCATGGGCGCGCGGCACCATGGCCGGGCGCCTGGGCAGCAAGTTCCCGCGAGAGGGCCTCGACTGGTGGGCGAAGCTCATGGGACGCACCCCGGTCTCGACCCAGCTCGGTTTCGTGTCGACCATACCGCATTGGGACGTCGCGCCGGATCTGCCACGCATCGCCTGCCCGACGCTTGTCATCACCACCGAGGGCAGCGGGCTGGGCTCGGTTGAGGAAATGGCGGCGTGGCAGCGGAAGATTCCGAATTCGACGTTGCTCGTCCTGCCTGGTGACTCTTTCCATGTCGCGGCGACCAATCCCGATCGCTGCGCGCGCGAGACGCTGGCGTTCATCAAGCGTTCCGGCGCGTGACGAGAACAGGTTCCGGGGTCAGTATGAGCTGGCCCCATTGATTTCGAACATGAAATCATTCGCCCTCAGTATTGCATTTTTTCTGAGTACGTCTGTATTCGGTGCCCTTTCTGGCGTCACTGAATTCAGCACAAGCCCTGAAAAAGTCACGGACGCTGAACTTTCGGCATTGCTGCATGCGCGCGTTGCCTCAGCTGACGTTATTGCCATCGGAGAAAGTGTGCATGGGTCTTCGGGTTTTTTAAGAATTCAGACACGACTCATTCGCTACCTGGTTGCAAACCACGGTTTAAGGTTAATCATCTGGGAAAATCCGACTCTGCGTAGCCTTGAATTAGGCCGCTGGGTTTCGTCGTGCACAACTGTCAAGACTCCAGCACCGATTGATGTGCTGTATATGCCCACAGGTTCAGATTTGGCATTGTGGGATTGGGTGTGTGATTTCAATCTTTCTCACCCAAGTGATCCGATCGTATTCCGAGGCATGGATGTCTGGGATCGACCCTGGGAACACTTCTCGAAGATCCAGGCCTCGGGCATCCGTGTTGGCATCGATACCCTGCTCCTCAAAAGCATCAAAACTTTTTGCCCTGTGCATCAATCTTCGTCGTGGCCGGAGATCGAGATTGTTTTTGGACAATTGCAGCGCGACGGGACGTTCCTTCCCGAAGCCGATTACGAAAAATGTCGTGCCATTTTGACCACTCTTCTCGATGCCGCAAGACAGTCGGGCATGGAAAAAAAGAAGAAAAAGGATCCGGGTTCCGATGAGGCTTTTGAACTTGCGATTTCGGCTTCAACAATTCTTGGATGGTTGGGATTTTACAACTACAACTGGTCGGACGATATTCTGAGCTGGAACGAGCGAGATCTGGCTCAAGGCAGAAATTTGATGCTGGTGATGGCAAAACATGACGCCACGCGAGCTATCCTGTCCGCTCACACCAGTCACATTTCACATAATCGATCGCAAGCTGACTGGTGGGGGTATGGAGATCTTAAATCCGGCATTTTCTTTTTTACGGCAATGACCCGGAAGAAGGTCTTCAATATTGCATTAACTGCATATGATGCGAGTGGAACTCAAGGAGACTGGTCGCTTCCTGGCGCCAGTAACTCTCTGGATAAAAAACTCCATGATTCCGGACATAGTTTCTCATTCTTCCTGTCGAATGCTGCTTTTTTGTCGGAAAATTCAAAATGGTGGATGCAAAATGGAAATTTTCCCGGACCTTACGAAAGCGGTGTTGAACTCACCCTGAGGGATCACTTCGATGCATTTGTCTTTTTTAAGCGGTCGCACCTCGACAAGGCCTTACCCAAAAGATCTGTTTGGCAACCTTGAGAGATGAGCGACGCAATAATAGATGCGAATCCGGGAACAGGGTCAGAGCCGAAATATCTCCTGGACTTGATCCGGAAAATATTTCTGCTCTGACCCTGGGACAAGAAATGACATCGTCCCGCCTCTCGCGTAGTTACGCTGATGCCAGTTTGTTGCGTCCTCCCTCCTTCGCCTGATATAGCGCCCGGTCGGCGGCTCGAATGAGTGCCTCCGGCGTTTCTCCATGCTTCGGAAAGGCTGCCACGCCCAGTGACACGGTAATGGCCCCGAGAACTTGTCCTCCATGCTTGACCTGCATGCGACGCACTGTTTCCAGAATATTCTCGGCGCGTTGAAACGCGATTGACAATGGAGCTTCCGGAAGCAGCAGCGCGAATTCCTCTCCGCCTATGCGGCACGCTATATCGCTCCCGCGAACATGGCCCTGCAACAGGAGACCCATACGTCGCAGTATCGCATCGCCCGCGTCGTGGCCGAAGGTGTCGTTGAAGCGCTTGAAATTATCGATGTCCAGCATGATTACCGATAGCGGGCGATTCTTGCGCGTGGCGCGAACTCCCTCGTGAACGAGATACTCTTCCAGAAAGCGCCGGTTGTACAAACCGGTCAGCGGATCACGGATGGATTGCTGACGCAGCGTATCGCGCAATTTCAGATTGGACAGCGCCAGGCTGATCGCTTCGCCCAGCGCTGCGGCCAGCTCCAGTTTGGATTCCAACGCCGCACTGCCGTTTGGCACAGCGGACGCGAACTGAAGGCGCTGCAAGCAGAGCAATCCCATCATCTCGCTGTGCGCGATCAGCGGTATGCACAGATAAGGGAGAATCGACTCCGCGGCGCCGGCGACGTGCTGACAAAGCAATCCGTTCCGGGTGTCAGCTATCCAATGCAATCGCGCGCGTCGCAATGCCCAGCAATCATGCAGTGCGAACAGCTTCTCCTCGGATGGAATATCGCCCCAGCTGGCGAGCCGTTCGAGATATCCGCCCGCAGCGCCGATGCGGTACAACGTTCCGACATCGGAGGGAAGCAGCTGGGGAGCGAAGGAGGTAATGACAGTACAGGCCTCGTCCGCGGTCAAGCAGGAGTTTAGATAATTGCTCAGTTTGCTCAGCGCAACATGGTCACGATCCCGTTGTTCCAGCTCATTCAGACTGAGCAGCAGCGTCTCCCTGGATTGCCGCAAGCTTTCCTCAGCCTGTTTGCTCTCGCGGATATCCTGACTCAGCAAAGCAAGTGCTTCCGCAACCTGTTGGGGCTGCTGCTCGCTCCGGCTTCTGGGGGCGGCATCCCCGCCTGGTAATCCATTCTCCACCTCTTGAAGCTTAGTCATTGCCCTCCCTACCTGACCTGCTTTTTTCCAGTGACCGAAACGCATCACCAGACCACACTACAAGCGTATACGAATTTTCGCCGTTCAGCGATGCTAGGCGAATGGAAACTAGGTAGTAGATATCTCCTATCTTCACGTCGTCTCGAGACCGCGTAGTGCCTAGCGCGACCAATGCAGGACGTCGTCAGGATGCGACACGCCAAACGCGTGCAGGGGCGGGTCGGACCGGCGCAATGCATTGATTCAGTTAGATGAGATGCCAGGGAGAGGGGTGTTTGCGGTGCTTGGCGGCCCCTTTATGAAGTCGAAGTCGGTGCCGAAATATCTCTTGGACTGGACTCGATCCAGAAAATATTACTGCTCTGACCCTGCGAGGGTGCCGCGGGAGTGCTCAGCGCTGCGCGAATAGCCTGAATGCAAAGCTCACCACGATGACCAAGCTGCCGACCGCGATGACCACACCGGCGGCGCGGGGCGAGGCGGCGACCCACCGGTCGAGCGGGGTATGCATTTGGTCCCCGATCTGGGTCACCGACCGGGTGGAAATCCATTTGCTTCCGAGGGCGTCAAGCGCGATCAGCTTGCCGGGGAAAAAGGCCATCAGGATACCGACCGCGACCGCGGCGACGTTGCCCGCGATCAGGATCCACCGGGCGCTGTCGATCAGCAATCCGGAGATCTGCGGGTGCAGCTTACTCAACCCGAGGCTGAAGATGATCGCCTCGGTGTTGAATTGCGCGACCAGGGCATAGAGCGAATAGAGGCCGCCGACGAGGAAGATCGCAGCGAATACGCGCATGTATTTCTGCACGATCGGAGTGGTGTTGCGGAGAATTTCGACCGGCTTCATCGCGCGCCGCGTGGAAGTCCAACGGTTCATGGAGCTCATGAACGTCAACGTGCGCGCGCTGTTGGCGAACAAGCCGTATCCGACCGCGATACCGGCCAAACCGCCGACGATGAAAAATACGACCAGGACCTGAACAATCCATTGCCAGAACGCAAGGCTGTCGAGTATCTGCATTCACTTCTCCCTCGTGAGCGCGCTGCAAACAAACGGGACCGGACCGCGCATGCCTTTACCGACGAATCTTGAACAGTTCGCCATGATAGGTCGTAATTATGCGCTAGATATCAGCCGGCCCGAGTCTCGAATGGGAAAACGCGGCCTGACACCGGTTTCGACCTGGTCCGGCCCATGATCCAGGCGGGGATGAGGCCCAGCGCGAAGACGATGGCGACGATGAGAAAGCTGTCGCGAAAGCCCATCGTGTAGGCCTGGGCGTGGAGCACGCGCCCGAGAAAATGCAGTGCACCGGACGCCTGGAGGTCCGGCGGCGCGCCGGACTGGGCGAGCAGGGCCTCAACCTGGCGCAACAGTTCCGCGGTCGCGCTGTTGCCTGCCGTCTGCAGGGCGGTCAACGCGTCGCTGTGAAATAACGTGCGGCGGTCGAGGGCGACCGACAGCAGGTTCACGCCGAACGCGCCGCCCAACTGGCGCGCGAAATTGATCATGCCCGCGCCCTGACCGAGGAGTTCCGGGCGCAGCGACCGCAGCGCAGCAAGGTTGAGCGCGGGCTTGATCAGGGAGAGGCCGAGGCGCGAGACGACGACGCACCACGCGATGGTCCAGAACGACATGTTGGCGTCAACGCCCGCCAGCCACCAGGATGACGCGGCGAAGCACAGCAGCCCCGCGATGATCAGGCTGCGGGCGGGCAGCCGGTCGCTCAGGTAGCCGGCCATCGGCATCAGGGCGCCCATGATCAGCCCCGCCGGCATCAGCATGAGTCCGGCCGAGTATGGCGTCAGGTGCTGCACGGTCTGCACGAACAGCGGCACCAGGTAGGTGGAGCCGAACAGCCCAACGCCGAACAGGCAGGCGACGACGGCCGCACCGGTGAATTGCGGGTTGGCCAGCACTCTCAGGTCGACCAGCGGCTGCGGCGCGCGCAATTCCCAGACGGCAAAGCTGACCGCCGCGAGGATGGCGATCGCGAACAGGCCGAGGATGGTGTCGGAATGCCAGCCTTCGCGCTGGCCGTTGGACAATCCGGTCAGCAGGCAGGCGAGCGCCGTCACCAGGAGCACGCACCCCATCCAGTCGAACCGCACCCGCTCGCCCCCTTCCTCCCGCTCCGGCAGGAAGACGCTGCCCATCAGGATCGCGATGGCGCACACCGGAACCGCGACGTAGAAGATGTAATGCCAGTTGAAGTGGTCGATCATCACCCCGCCCAGCGTCGGGCCCAGCGCCGGGCCGAGTATCACGCTCATGCCGAAGAACCCCATGGCGGTCCCGCGCTTCTCGGGCGGGAACACCTGGAACAGCGTGTACATGGAGAGCGGCTGCAGCAGGCCCGCCACCGCCCCCTGCACGATCCGGCAGAAAATGAGTACCGTTTCGTTGGGACTCAAGCCCGCGACGATCAGCGAAGCGACGAAAACGCACAGCGCCCCGATGAACGTCCGGCGCTGCCCGAAGCTCGTCATCATCCAGGCGTTGAGCAGCATGCCGACGGTCATCGCCGCCAGCGCTCCGGTGGAGAGCCACTGCGCGCGGTCCTGCCCGATGCCGAACGCGCCCATGATGTCCGGGATCGCGACGTTGACGGAGGTCGTCGTCAGCACCGCCGAGATCGTGCCCAGCATCACGGTGACGGTGGCGAGCCAGCGGTAGCCCGGGCCGTAGCGCCGGAACAGCGAGTCAGTTGTTTCGGACGCCAATGGTGACCTCGACCATCATTCCCGGGCGCAGCGCCGGGTCCTTGTCGGCGAGGCGGATGCGCACCGGCAGCCGCTGCGTGATCCTGGTGAAGTTGCCGCTCGGATTGGG
>Ga0180087_1000152_pt1 | contig 9792 bp, 2 predicted proteins | sample EasRiv790_16_10D_FD_121789 | JGI IMG/M metagenome (GOLD analysis project Ga0180087, IMG submission 121789) | Soil microbial communities from meander-bound floodplain in the East River, Colorado, USA - East River metaG ERMLT790_16_10D | ecosystem: Environmental > Terrestrial > Soil > Floodplain ...
CCGATGACATCCTCCATCCGGAACATGCCGGCGCTGACCGGCCCCGCTACCGGGAGAAGTTGCTGTCAGGGGAACTGGACTCGTTTTCGTCGGAGGGCAAGTACGTCCGCAAGGACCACTCCGCCATATGGGTCAACCGCACGGTGTCTCTGGCGCGGGACCCGCTCGGCGCGCCCCTTTATTTCATCCGGATCATCGAGGACATCACCGGGCGCAAGGCGGCAGAAGACGAACGCACCCGGCTTTCGATGATAGTCGAGAATGCCAGTGACGCGATCATCGGCCGCACGCTCGACGGGACCATCACGTCATGGAATGCAGCCGCGGAGCGGATGTTCGGCTATTCCAGGAGCGAAATGATCGGCCAGCCGATCACCCTCCTCGTGCCGGAACAGCACCGCCACCTTGCGGACAACAACGAGAAGCTGCGGCGCGGCGAAATGATACCGGCGAACGAGAGGGTGCGCGTCACCAAGGACGGACGCACCATCCACGTGCAGTCCGGCGTATCGCCCATCAAGAACGAGGCCGGAGATGTCATAGGCGCTGCCGTCATCGTGCGCGACATCACTGAAAGCAAGCGCACCGAGGAAGCCGTCGTCCACGAGCGGGTACTGCTGCGGGCTATCATCGATACCGTCCCCGATTACATCTACGTCAAGGACGCGGAGGGGCGGTTCCAGCTCGCCAACAAGGCGTGGCTCAAGGAACGCAACCTCAGCGACAGGAGCATAGCCGGCAAGACCGTGTTCGACGTCTTCTCGCCCGAGCTGGCCGAAAGGATGGCGGCCCAGGACGCGGACATCGTGAGAACGGGAGTCCCGATTCGCGATTTCGAGCAGAAAGTGATCCTCAAGACGCCGGAAGGGGAGGTCGCCCACCCGCAGTGGTTTTCCATATCCAAGGTGCCGATGCAGGACGCGTCGGGCAAGATCATCGGCACTGTAGGCACCAGCCGCGACATCACGGAACGCAAGCTATTGGCGCAAAGCCGGGAGATGGAGCACGCGGTCACCAGGATGCTGGCGGAGGCGGCCTCGGTGGACGAAGCGATGCCGAATCTGATCAGAACCATGTGTGAGGCAATGGGGTGGTCGTACGGATCGTGCTGGAACTGGAGCGAGGCCGAGCAAACTCTCGTGCGCAAAGAGTTCTGGAGTGATTTCGTGATGGATTTCGGCGGCGAGGATATGGTGCCCTGGACCAGGCTCAGGTACCGGAACCCGGGAGGGCCGGTGAGCCGCGCCTGGCACGAGACGCAGCCAACCTGGATCGAGGACGTGCGGAGCAATGACACCTTCAATCGTCGTCACACCGCCCTCAAGCTCGGTCTGCACAGTGCGTTCGTGTTTCCTGTCACAGCGGGCGGCAAGACGATCGGTATCATGGAGTTTTTCGGGCGCGAGGCGCGCCGGCCTGACGAGATGCTGCTGCAGATTGCGGGCTCGATTGGCAGGCAGATCGGCCAGTTCATACAGCGGAAGGAGGCGGAGCAGGCGCTGCGCACGAGCGAGGAGCGCTATCGGGACGTATTCGAGAGCAGCCCGCTGCCGATGTGGATCTGGGACGACGAAACGCTCGCCATCGTCGCGGTCAACCAGGCCGCGACCGCCCATTACGGCTACAGCCGCGACGAGTTTCTGCGCATGAACGTGCGCGACTTCTGGGCGCCTGGCGAGGCGACGCGTTATGAACGGAATATCCTCAACCGCGCGCAGCAAAAGGCGCTGCAGTTGCAGCGCAGGCACCGCACCAAGGACGGCCGCATCATAGACACCGAGGTCACCGCGCGGCTGTTCACGCTCGGCGGGCGCCCGGTCTGGCTGACCGTGATCAACGACGTATCCGTGCGCGTGCTCGCGGAAGCCGCCTTGCGGCAAAGCGAGGAGCAGTTCCGCCAGCTCGCCGGTAACATTCCGCAGGTATTCTGGATCACCGACACTGCCAACCAGCAGACCCTATACGTCAGCCCGGCGGCGGAAACCATGCTGGGACGGCCGCTCCAGGACATTCTCTCCGACCGCCGGGCATTGATCCGGGCGGTGCACAAGGAGGACCGGGTTCGGGTGTATGCCGCGCGCAAGTCGGCGATCGAATCGGGATACAACGAGACCTACCGTATTGTGCGGCCGGACGGCGCCATTCGCTGGGTGCACGATCGTGCGTTTCCGGTGCGCGATGGCGATGGCAGGGTCTACCGCATTGCCGGCATTGCCGAGGACGTGACCGACCGCAAGCATGCCGAGGAACAGCTGGAGCACCTGGCGCACTACGACACGCTGACTAATCTGCCTAATCGCGCCCTGTTCTACGACCGGTTGAAGCAGACGCTGGCCCAGGCCAGGCGCAATCGGTGGACGATGGGCGTCATGTTCCTCGATGCGGACCGCTTCAAGAACGTGAACGACACGCTGGGGCACGCCGTCGGTGACATGCTGTTGCAGCAGGTGGCGAGGCGTCTGACGCAGTCGGTACGTTCGGACGATACCGTGGGGCGCCTGGGTGGCGACGAATTCGCGATCGTTTTGTCGACCCTTGCCAGCGCCCAGGACGCGACGCTGGTCGCGCAGAAGATCATGGCGGCCTTCAAGGAACCGTTCATGCTGGCAGGCACCGAGGTTTACGTGACGGCCAGCATCGGCATCACGTTATATCCCGACGACAGCAGCGATCACGATGTTCTGATCAAGAACGCGGATACCGCGATGTACCGCGCCAAGGAAATCGGCCGTAACAGCTACCAGTTCTACACACCCGAGATGAACGCGCGCGCGATCAAGCTGCTGGGCATGGAGAGCAGCCTGCGGCGCGCCCTGGAGCGCGACGAGTTCCTGCTGCATTACCAGCCCAAGGCCAGCGTCGTGGACGGTGACATCACGGGCCTGGAAGCGTTGTTGCGCTGGAAGCACCCCGAACGTGGGCTGGTTTCGCCGGCGGAATTCATTCCGCTGCTGGAGGAATCGGGCCTTATCGTTCCGGTTGGAGAATGGGTTCTCAAGGCGGTCTGTTCGCAGATCAAGGCATGGGAGCGCGCCGGCAACAGGCCCATACCGGTGTCGGTCAATCTCTCCGCCCGCCAGTTCGCGGCAAAGGATCTGGGCCCGACCATCAAGCGCATCCTGGAGCAGCATCAGGTGGATCCCGCCCTGATCGAGTGCGAGATCACGGAAAGCTCCTTGATGGAAAATACCGGGGAGGCAGTGCGCACCCTGGAGTACCTGGACCAGCTTGGCGTCGGTCTTTCCATCGACGATTTCGGCACCGGCTACTCGAGCCTCGGTTATCTCAAGCGCTTCCCGCTCTCTGCGCTCAAGATCGACCGCTCCTTCGTTCGCGATGTCACTACCGATGGCGACGACGCGACGATTACGCGGGCGATTATCTCGATGGCGCATAGTCTGGGACTCAAGGTGATCGCGGAAGGGGTGGAAACCCGGGCACAGCTTGAATTTCTTGCCGAGTATGGCTGCAACGAGATCCAAGGCTATTACTTCGCGCGCCCGATGCCGGCCGCGGACTGCGGCACCTGGGTCAGGGAGCAGCGCCGCCTCGAGCGGCCACGGCCGGCCTCCGACGTCAGCGTGCCGGTGGTGCTGCTCCTGGACGACGACGACGACACGCTCGCGTACCTCGAGCGCGTTCTTGCCAGGGACGGTTACCGCATCCTCGCGGCGCGCAACGCGCGCGAAGGGCTCGCGCTGCTCCGCGACTACCGCGTGGATGTCGTGGTTTCCGATCAGAACATGCCGGGCATGTCGGGCGTGGAATTCCTGCAATGCGTGCAAACGTTGTCGCCGAAAACGATGCGCATCCTGACGACCGGCCATGCCGATTTTCAGACCATGGCCGATGCGGTCAACAAGGGCGGTATCTTCCGCTGCCTGCCAAAGGATATCGGCGACGATGCGCTGCGCGCCAACGTACGCGAGGCGGTGCAGGCCAGGATCCAAGCGCTGGAGAACTCGATACCGCCGTGGACACTGAGGAAGTAGGCATGGCATTACCTTCAGATCACCCTCCGCTACCAAGGTTGGACCATGAATAGCCGCCGTCATGGCCGGCGGATCATGGCGACGTCGCTCCGATTGCTCACCTCGCGCAGCGCCGTCGTCGCGTTGACGTTGATCGCGATCGCGGTCGTGTGGATCGCCGCGTTCCAGGAGGTGCAATTCAGCCGGGAACGGGAACTCCAGGAGGCGCGCAAGGAGGCGGAAAACTACGCGAGGGCGTTCGAGGAACACATCGCGCGCACCATCGAGTCGGTGGACGCCGTTGTCCTGACCGTGATCCGGGAACTCGGGCGTGCGGGCATGCCGGCCGTGCGGCGAGATCTCGTGCGCCTTCACGAGATCCACCAGGACATTATCGCCGTGGTATCGGTGATCGACGTGCGCGGGGACCTTATCGCGAACAGCCCGCCCGCCCCTGTCATCAATCTTGCCGATCGACCGCATTTCCGCGCGCACGTCGAACGCGACACCGGCAAGCCGTTCCTGGGCAAGCCGCTGCTCGGGCGGGTATCGCAAAAATGGTCGATGCATCTGTCTCGCCGCGTGAATGCTGCGGATGGCTCGTTCGCCGGCGTGGTGGTCGCGTCCATCGATCTTGATTACCTCAAGCATTTTTATCAGAGCGTCAGTCTGGGCAAGGATGGTGTCATTGAATTAATCGGCAACGACGGCATCGTGCGGGTTCGAAGCGGCGACGAAGGGATTACCGCCGGCCAGGACGCGAGCGGCATGAAACTGTTCCAGGACCTGCGGGACGGCTCGCGGCTCGGGACGTATAGCGCGGTGTCGCCGATCGATCAGGTGCGGCGCATCGTGCGCTACCGGGCGGTCGAGGGGCACCCCCTGGTCGTGACGGTCAACATAGCCGAGAAGGAAGTGCTCGACCGCGTGCAGCCGATCGCGCGCCATTACTACCTGGGGGCGGGCGGCATTACCCTGCTGCTGGCCGTGATGCTGGCCTTGACCGACCTCATGGTCAACCGCCAGCGCCGGCTCGGCAGGGAGCTGGTTGAGAGCGAGCAGCGGCTGTCCCTGGCGCAGGAGGGATCGGAGCAAGCGCTGTTCGACTGGAACATTGTCACCGGCGAGGTGTTTCTCAGCGAACGCTGGAACGAGATGATCGGAGGCGACCGGACGCCCGTGCGGACCACGTTTGAAGAGCTTGCGAAACTGGTGCACCCCGATGACGTTGATGGCCAGCGGGTCGGCATCATCGAGGCGCTTAAAAGTGATGTTCCGTACCGCAGGGAGCACCGGGTCAGGACTCGAAGGGGTGAGTGGATCTGGATCCAGAGCCACGGAAAAGTGACGGCTCGCGATGCGCGGGGGCGCGCGCTGCGGCTGGTCGGATACAACGCCGATATCACACCGCGCAAGATCGCCCAGCTGGCGCTTGCCGAGAGCGAGGAACGCTTTCGGGCAACGTTCGAGAATGCGCCGGTCGGCATCATGCACACCACCATCGAGGATAACCGGATCCTGCAGGTCAACCCCAAGCTGTGCGAGATGCTGGGCTACACACGGGACGAGCTGCTGGGCCTGATGACCGATGAAATCCTGCACCCGGATTATCGGGGAACGGACCGATCCAAGTACCGCGAACGGATGTTGAATGGCGAGCTGGATTCGTTCTCGTCGGAACGGGTGTTCTCGCGCAAGGATGGCTCGTCCCTGTGGGTCGACCGCACGGTGTCGCTGGCGCGGGACGCATCCGGTCAGCCGCTCTACTTCATCCGCATGGTCGAGGACATCACCGAGCGCAAGAGCGCCGAGGAGGCGGTCGTCCGCGAGCGCGCGCTGCTGCGCGCGATCATCGACACCGTCCCCGCTAACATCTACGTCAAGGACGCGGAGGGACGATTCAGCCTCGCCAACAAGGCGTGGTTGAAGGAACGCAACTTGAGTGACAAGTCCATAGTCGGCAAGACCGTGTTCGATATCTTCCCAGCCGAACTCGCCGAAATGGCGGCGGCCCAGGACCGGGAGGTCATGAGAACGGGGGTCCCGATACTGGATATCGAGCAGAGAGTGGTCGTCAAGACGCCGGAGGGGGGGCGTTCCCAGCCGCGGTGGTTGTCCGTTACCAAGGTGCCGATGGTGGACGCGTCGGCCAAGATAATCGGCACGGTCGGCACCAGCCGCGACATCACGGAACGCAAACTGTCGGCGCAACGCCGCGAGATGGAGCATGCGATTGCAAGTGTTCTGGCGGATGCTATAACGGTCGAAGAGGCGCTACCCAGGGTTATCCAGACGATCTGCGAGGGGCTGGATTGGGATTGCGGGTTCCACTGGAGCTGGGACAAGCCCTCGGAGCTGCTGCGGTGCCGGGAACACTGGTACCGGCCCGCGAACGGGATGGACGAATTCGTGCAAGCCTCGCTGGGCACGGTGAATGAGGCGCCCGTCGCGGTTTCCTCGACGCCAAGCGGAGGTCTGGTGCGGCGGGTATGGGTCGGTGCAACGCCCGTATGGCTGCCCGATGTCGCGAGCATGCCGGATTTTCGGCGCGCACCGGCTGCGATGCGCGCCGACCTGCACGGGGCGTTCGCTTTCCCGATCATGATGGAGGGGCGTCCGTGGGGGGTGATGGAGTTCTTCAGCCACGAGATCCGGAAACCGGAGGAGGCGCTGCTGCAGATCGTGCTGGCGATCGGCAGACAGGTCGGCCAGTTCATCCGGCGTAAAGATAGTGAGCAAGCGCTGCGCGAGAGCGAGGAACAGTTCCGGCAACTCGCCGGCAATATCCCGCAAGTGTTCTGGATCTGTGATGCGCGCCAGCATCGCGCCGTGTATATCAGTCCCGCGTTCCAGGAAATCACGGGCCTTGATCCCGAGAAGCTCATGGCGCGGGCTCACGGCTGGCTCGACGCGGTGCACCCCGATGACCGGCAACAGGTGATTGCGGCTAGAAAAGAGGCTGCGTCAGGCAACTATGACCACACCTTCCGCATCGTCAAGCCCGATGGTTCCATGCGCTGGGTCCGTGACCGCGCGTTTCCCGTGTACGATGCAAGCGGTTCCGTGTACCGCATCGCGGGGGTCTGCGAAGACATCACAGAGAAGAAGGCCGCGGAAGAGCGGCTGTCGCAACTGGCGCACTTTGACATCCTGACCGGCTTGCCCAACCGCGCGTTGTATCTGGACCGCATGCGGCAGGCGATGACACTGGCGCGGCGCCATGACCGGGCGACCGGCGTGATGTTCCTCGATCTCGACCGCTTCAAAGTTACCAACGACACACTGGGGCATAGCGCCGGGGACCAGCTTCTGAAGCAGGTCGGCGAGCGTCTCGCCGCCTGCATCCGCGAAGGCGACACAGTGGGCCGCTTCGGCGGTGACGAATTCGGCATCGTTCTTGCCGACATGCGCAGTCCGGACGACGCGCGGCTGGTCGCCCAGAAGATACTCGACGTACTCCAGTCCCCATTCGAGCTCGAGGGCCACGAAGTATTCATCACGGCGAGCGTCGGCATCAGCCTGTATCCCGCCGACAGCGATGACGAAACGGAGCTGATGAAGAATGCGGACGCCGCGATGTACCGCGCGAAGGAATCCGGCCGCAACCGGTACGAGTTTTATTCCAGTGAGATGAACGCGCGCTCCCTGCAGCGCCTCAATCTCGAGAGCAATCTGCGTCGCGCGCTGGAGCGCGGCGAGTATCTGCTCCACTATCAGCCCAAGGCCAGCCTCGCCACGCGGGAGATCACCGGTTTCGAGGCGTTGCTGCGCTGGACGGCAGGAGGAGAGAAACTGGTTTCACCGGCCGATTTCGTGCCGCTGCTCGAGGACACCGGATTGATCGTGCCGGTCGGGGAGTGGGTAATCGAAGCGGCTTGCCGCCAGCTGGTGACCTGGCGGGAAGCCGGAGTTCAGCCGGTGCCGATCGCGATCAACCTCTCAGCCAGGCAATTCAGGGACAAGAATCTCGCGGCAACCATCGAGCGCATACTCCGCGCGCATGAGGTTGATCCCCGACTCATAGAGATCGAGCTCACCGAGAGCTCCCTCATGGTGAACACCGATGAAGCGGTGCGGACATTGAGCCACCTCAAGTCCCTGGGCGTGCGGCTGTCCATAGATGATTTCGGGACTGGCTACTCGAGCCTCGCCTACCTGAGGCGCTTTCCGCTGGACACGCTCAAGATCGACCGCTCGTTTGTGAACGACGTCACCACCCATGCTGACGTCGCCAACATCACTCGCGCGGTGATCGACATGTCGCACAACCTCGGGCTCAAGGTCGTGGCGGAGGGCGTGGAAACCGAGGCGCAGCTGGCGTTTCTCGATGCGGCTGGCTGCGGCGAGATGCAGGGCTACTATTTCTCGCGGCCGATGCCGGCCGCGGACAGCCTGCAGTGGCTGCGTGAACACCGGTTGCTGCGCAGTCCGGTGATAGCACTGCCCAAAGGGAAGCCCAGGAAGCAGCAGCGGTGACTGGCGGCTGACGATGGGGACGGTCCAGGCCGGACGCCCGTCCAAGCTGTCAGTATCAGTATCGCCGCCGCCACCTGCAAGTACCGCAATGCCCCGTGACCTGGGCCAAGGGCCGCACGCCTTCCGGCTGTTTCCAGCGCCTACGACCGGCCGGCGATTTTCGCCGTAAGCTCGATCTCGAGACGCTTGCCCTGCCGGGTATCCACGAATGTGTAGTCGAGGCTCGGGATCCTGGCGGTGACCGCCTGGCGGAAGCGGGCGCGCAGCATGTCGAGGGATTCGTCGCGGTGAAGAAAACAGGAAGCGCGCACTACGTCCTTCCAGGTCGCGCCGCCGTCGGCGAGGCTGTCGGTCAGGCGCTTGATGATCACCGGAAACTGCTCGTCGAAGGTGGCGTGGGTCATGTCGGTGACGCCGGAGAGGAACAGGATGCCGCGCCAATTCAGCCAACGCAGCACGATGGTCTGCGGCTCGTATTCCTTGAATACCTTGGCGCCGCCGTCACTGGGCGGGTACATTGCCAGCAGGTCCACCGCCACCCGCGCCTTCGTGCCCAGCCGCTCGCGCCGGACGTGGCTCGAGCTGACGGAACGGGCCGGCCCTGAAAGTATTCTCGCTCGCTCGTGGACGCCGGCGTGCCAGCACTCCATGTCACGGACCCACATCCGTGTCCTGGCCGCGTGATCCAGGGTGAGGCCAAGCCCGCGCAGCCGGTCCGCGAACAACGAAAAGAGCTCGCCGGTTTCCTCCTCAACCGTGCCTCCGCCCAATCCTTCGCATGACAGCGACACGAATTCCCGTTCGAGCCAGGGAAAAATCTTCAGGCGCATCGTTTTTCCTGTTTACTCTGCTTTTATATTGGACGCTTTGGCAAGCCTGGCTATCAGCGCGACCTGTTCGAAAATATACCGGTCGAATGCGTCAGGGGCAATCGGGATTGGCGCTGCGCCCATCGCGTTCCAGCGCTCCTTCACGTCGGGCTTCACGAGGATGCGGGCGACTTCCTGGTTGAGCTTCTTCACGACGGCGCGCGGCGTCTTTGCCGGAGCGAGCAGGCCGAACCAGGTATCCCAGCGGTAACCTGCGACGCCGGCTTCCGCGAGTGTCGGTACGTCGGGAAGCACGGCAATCCTGCCGGCCGGCGCGACCGCCAGCGCGACCACCTTTCCCGCTGTCGCCTGCGGCAGCACGTTTGCCACCGGAGACATCGTGAAGTGCACGCGGCCGGTCATGGTCTCGGTGAGCGCCTCCGGGATGCCCTTGAACGGCACGTGGCCGACGTCGTTCGCAGCAAGACTCTTGAACAATTCCGCTGCGAAATGCGTACCGCTGCCCACCCCACCCG
>Ga0180087_1000157_pt1 | contig 9616 bp, 9 predicted proteins | sample EasRiv790_16_10D_FD_121789 | JGI IMG/M metagenome (GOLD analysis project Ga0180087, IMG submission 121789) | Soil microbial communities from meander-bound floodplain in the East River, Colorado, USA - East River metaG ERMLT790_16_10D | ecosystem: Environmental > Terrestrial > Soil > Floodplain ...
GCAGCAGCGAGCGCATGCCGGCGCGCACCAGCGCGTGATCGTCTGCCAGCAGGACGCGCAGCGCCGGCATTCAGGCCGCCTTCGCGACCGGGAACGAGGCCACCACGGCCGTGCCCTCGCCGGGCGCGGATTGGATCTGGAAAGTCCCCGCAACGAGCGCCACGCGCTCCTCCATGCTCACCACGCCGAGGCTAGCGCCCAGCGCTGCACGGCGCTGCGCCGACTCTACCTCGAAGCCGACGCCGTCGTCGCGCACCGAGAGCGCAAGGCGCCCCCCGGCGACGAACAGCCGCAGCCACACGTTCTTCGCCTTGGCGTGGCGCACAATGTTGTTGACCGCCTCCTGCGCCACGCGGAAGCACGCGGTTTCGACATCCGCGGCAAGCTTGGCGGGCATCTCCAGGATCTCCAGGTGCAGCGTGAAGCCGCCGAGCGCGGCCTGCCGGTCGAGATGCGAGCGCAGTGCCGGCGCGAGACCCAGGTCATCGAGCTGCAGGGGCCGCAGGTTGAGCGAGAGCTGTCGCACGCGCTCGATGGTATGGCGCGTGGTCTGCAGTGCCTCCTGCACGCGCGTTTCGAGCGCAGCGTCGTCGCGGCCGCGCTGCAGCGCTTCGAGATTGAGCTTGAGCGCCGTGAGCCCCTGCCCGATATCGTCGTGCAATTCGCGCGCCAGGTGCTTGCGCTCGGCCTCCTGCACTTCCAGCAGCCGGCGAGAGAGGCCCTGCAGGCGTTCGCGCGCCGCGTTGAGCTCGTCCATCGCGCGCCGCAGCTCGGTCACGTCGCGCCCCACCGCCTGGATCTCGGCGAGCGCACCGCGGCCATCAAAGATCCCGCGCCCCGACCAATGCATCCAGCGCTCGGCGCCGGCGGCGTTGCGCACCAGCGCATCGCGCTCGTAGGCGGGGGCCTGCGGCGACACACGCGCGAGGTTATGCCGCAGCGCCTCGCGGTTCTCGGCAGACATGCTGTCCAGCACCGGCCGGCCGAGGACCTGGTCGGACTCGAAACCGAAGTAGCGGCAGTAGGCGCGGTTGACGAAGGTCGCGGTCGAATCGGGCAGGATGCGGATGATCAGCTCCGACTGGTCCTCTACGATTGCGCGGTAGCGGCGCTCGGAGAGCTCGAGCGCTTGCTGCGTGGCGAGGTGCTGGCGGCGCACGCGACTCTCCTCCAGCGCGCGCGACACCACGCCGCCGAGCCGCACCAGGTTGCCCTTCAGCACGAAGTCGGTGGCGCCCGCGCGCAGCGCGTCCACCGCACGCTCCTCGCCCAGCGCACCCGAGAGCAGCACGAAGGGCAGCAGCGCGTCGGCGCGCCGCACGAGCGCGAGCGCGTCCAAACCGGTGTAGCTGGGCAGGCTGTAGTCTGCGATCACCAGGTCGAAGCGCTCCGGCCCGAACAGGCGCTCGAAAGCCGCTCGCCCCTCGGCAATCTCGGCCCTGCAGTTGAAGCCGGCGTCGCCGAGCGCGACGAGTGCCAGCTCGGCGTCGGCCGGCGCGTCCTCCAGCAGCAGCAGGCGCAGGCGCGGCACGCGCTCAGCCTCGCCCCGGCGCCGATCGCCCCTGGTTCCTGCCCGGCTGCAGTCTGATCGCCATCTTTCGTGCCGCACCCCCGCGGAGCGTGTCCCCGCCATCCTTGCCGGTTAACAGGCGCGACGGGCCTTCGGGATCTGGTGGAGTGGAAGGGGATCGAACCCTCGACCTCCGCATTGCGAACGCGGCGCTCTCCCAGCTGAGCTACCACCCCTTGGGCAGTCGCGGATTTTACAGCAGATTGCGGCATTGCACGACGCCCCGCTAGTATGGGGTTCTTGCGGCGAGGGTTCACGAATGCAGATCAGTCCGCCTTTCGGCTACACCGACGTCGTTCCGCTTCTCAAGACAAACCGCGTGCGGCTGCTGCAGCGCGGGGAGGTGCCTGCTTTCGCACAGAAGCTCAACGCCATCCCGATCAGCTACACGGAATTCGCGCCTGCGGCGCGCGACTATCCCATCGTGTTCACCTCGGGCGACGGCGGCAAGAGCTTTGCGCCGGTCGCCGTGCTCGGCATGACGGCCGGCGAGAACCTCTACGCCAACAGCGACGGCTGGGCGAGCGGCGTCTACGTGCCAGCCTACGCGCGGCGCTATCCCTTCTGCATGGCGAAAGTGAAGCTTAACGACGTCCAGCAGCAGAACCGCATTATCTGCGTGGAGAAGGCGCACCTCGACGAAAGCGGCGGCGAAGCCATGTTCGACGACCAGGGCGAGCCGAGCGCGAAGTGGCGCGACATGCAGCGCCTGCTCGCCGAGTACGAGGCCGATCTGGAGCGCGCGCGCGAGCTGTGCGCGATCCTCGCCGATTACGCCCTGCTCGAGCCCTTCAGCATGCAGGCGAAGACGGCGCAGGGGGGCGCGCTGCAGCTCACCGGCATGCACCGCGTGGACGAGAAGAAGATCGAGCACCTCAACGTCAGCCAGTTCAAGAACCTGGCGAAAAAGGGCGTCCTCGGGCGCCTCTACGCCCACCTGCTGTCGCTGGAGAACTTCTCGCGCCTGCTCGAGCGCAAGAAGGGACGCGCCTAGGCTCTCTTCTCGAGCGACGTCGGAACGAAGATGCGCACCGAATTGAGCTTGGCGATCTCCACCTGCACCTCCCAGTAGTAGTAGTGCAGGTAGCTCAGCGAGAGCAGTGCCACCAGCGCGACTTCCCGCACCATGCGCCGGCGCTCGTGGTCCCGGTACACCCGCGGATTGCTCCCCGCGACTTCCCTGAGGTAGTTGAGCACTTCGGCGTGCGACTGCAGCGGCCGGCCGGCCAGCCCCTCGACGTAGCGGTGCAGGCTGGCGGGTGAATTGAAGGACTCGTCCTGGTCGGTGCCGGCAGCGGCGCCCGCTTCATGCCGCGCGCGGCGCCCGGCCTCCTTCAGCCACTGCGCGAGCTGCTCTCCACCGCCATCAGCGTTGTCGCTCATGCGGAGCAGACTGTTGCACAGCGGCGGCGAATCGGCTTATCCAGGAGTCCTTCCTTGCGCCCTTACGCGATGCCATCGTGTTTCAGCACGCGGCGGATGACGTCGGCGAGGATGTTCTTTGTGTAGGGCTTGGTGATGTAGGCGTCGGCGCCCAGCACCAGGCCCTTGCCGATGTCGGCGGGGTCGTTGCGCGCGGTGAGCATGACGATCGGCAGCGAGCCGAGGACCGGGTGGCGGCGCATGCGCGACAGCACTTCGAAGCCGTCGCCGTCCGGCAGCGAGACGTCGAGCAGCAGCAGGTCCGGCGCTCCTTCCTCCAGCATATTGTGCAGGAACGCGTTCACCGTCTGCGCGACGCGCACCTTGTAGCCCGCCATGCTCACCCTGAGGTCTGCGAGCGCGAGCTGGTCGGGATCGTCCTCCACGATCAGCACCACGCTGTCGGCCGGCGTCTTGTGTAGCGCAGGCCTCTGGCTCAGCCGGTCCGCGGCGATGTAGGCGCCGGTGCGCGAGAGGGCGCCGCTCGCCGTCTCCGCCTCGCGCTTTATGCGCGGCTCGTTCATCGCCTGCGTCTGGTCGGCATGGTGCGGGGCGAAGCCTGCGGGCACCCCCTCGCCCTCGGGAGCCGGTTCGATCAGCCCGAGTTCCTCCATCTCGGCCAGCCACTCGTCGAGCACGTTTCTCGGGTACTGGCGCAGGAGGTCGCTGACCACGCCGGCATGGCCGTGAAAATCCATCAGCCACAGCATGCGACGATAGTCGGCGGGCACCGCGGTGTCCTGGTTCTCCCAGGCCGCGCGACCCTGTTCGGTCAATCGGTAAACGTGTTCCCGTTCAGCCATTCGGCCGCCGCTCCTGAACTGCGCAAAGCGGGGATTATGCGCCGGGCTCAGCCGCCGCGGCACCCAGCGGGAATGTACTTCATGCTTACCCCGTTGAGGGGGGCGGGCGCGCAGCGCCATTCGGTCACCGCCTGCCCCATCATGGTGGCGGAATCGGCGGGCACGCCGGCGACATAGGGAACCAAGTTGAGTCTCTTGCCGTCCACCTCGGGAGCGACGTTCTGCGCCGTCGCGGTGATGACGCCGTTGGCGTCGGTGGCCACGCCCTGCACGAAGCGCGACTGGTTGATTTCGCAGCCCCAGGTCCCCGCGGCCGGCGCCACGCCGCCGCTCAGGTACACCTCCGAAATGGTGACGCGGCACGCGCTCGCCGCGAGCACCACCTCCGCGAGCTTGGCGCGGATCGTGTAATTCTGGTAGGCGGGCAGCGCGATGGACGCGAGCAGCCCGATGATCATGACCACGATCATCAGCTCGATCAGCGTGAATCCGTGTTGCCGCCGCACGTGTACCCCCTGGGGGTAGGTAGTCGGCACCAATCTAGCGGAAAACAGCCAAACCCGCTCGGAAGGAAGGTGCGACTTCATCATCTTTTGCGCCCGCGTTTAACATGACGCCATGCCTGAGGCGAGCCACGTGCTGTCCATTGCCGGCTTCAGCGACCCGTTCAGCTCCCTGACCCACCTCGCCGCCGCGGTGGTTTTCTTGATCCTGGGAATTGTTCTCCTGCAGCGTGGACGCGGCGACCGCACCCGAGTGATCTCGCTGTGCGTGTTCACTTTCTCGTGCGTGCTGCTGCTCAGCTTGAGCGGGGTGTATCACCTGCTCGAGCCGGACACTCCTGGCCGCGAGGTGCTCAAGCGGCTCGACCACGCAGCCATTTTCGTGCTGATCGCGGGCAGCTTCACACCGGTGCACGTCATCCTGTTCCGGGGCGGCTGGCGCTGGGGAATGCTGGCGGGCATTTGGGGCGCGGCGCTTGCCGGCCTGGTGCTCAAGACCGTCTTCTTCAGCACCATGCCCGAATGGCTCGGGCTGCTGATGTACCTGGGGCTGGGCTGGATGGGGGTGCTCTCCGCGCTGCACCTGGCGCGCCGCTACGGCTTGCGCTTCATCCAGCCGCTGCTGTGGGGCGCGCTCGCCTACACCGCAGGGGCTTTGATCGAGTTCCTGCGCTGGCCGGTGTTGCTGGCGGGAATCGTCGGGCCGCACGAGATCTTCCATCTCGCCGTGCTCGCCGGTATCTCCTGCCACTGGGCGTTCATCCTCGGCATCGCCGCCGGCGAGCCGGTCAGCGTCGGCGGCAGACCATGAGCGACGAACAGATGCCGAGCGTGCCGGTCACCCGTTCGATCACCATGCCGGCCGCCTCTGCCATGGCCGCGATGTCGGCGGCCTTGTACATGCGGCTGCAGCCGTTCGCCAGGCAGGTGAAGTAAAGCGAGATGGCCCGCAGGCAGTAGGCCGAGATCGGATGGTCCTGCCGGTCCCAGAAAGTATCCAGAATGTACAGGCGGCTGTCCGGCCCCATGGCCGCTGCTGCGCGCTCGAGCAGGCGCTGCACGTCCGCGTCGGCGAAGCACACCAGGAACTGGCTCATCCAGATGGCGTCGAAGCCCGCCGGAAACGGCTTGCCGTGGTCCAGCAGGTCGCCGGGCTGCAAGCTGATGCGCGCCTGCAGTCCTGATGCCGCGATGTTCTGCCTCGCGACCTCGAGCTGGCCGGGCAAGTCGAGGATCGTGACCGCGACCTGCGGGGAGTGCCGCGCGCACTGGATAGCCCATTTTCCGGTATTGCCGCCCACGTCCAGCAGCGTGCGAGGCAGGCGCTCGAACACGATCGGCAGCGCCTGTGGAAAGGCCGCATCGGAGTAGTAGTGATCCCACCGGAACCAGATGGCACGCGCAGGTTCGGGCAGCGCGGAAAGGGCCTGGTAGATCGTCTCCCAATCGCCGAACACCTTCTGAAGGCCGGCGGGCTTGCCCTCCCGGATCGAGTCCTCCAGGTAGTACATGGCCTGGAAGCAGTCGTGGTGCACGAAATCCATGTTGATGCGCGTCAGGTCATCCCGCAGGACGCAGGCGCCAGTTTTCGTGAGCTGAAAGCGATCACCATCGGCGCGCACCACGTCCGCCGCGAGCCCGGCTTCCAGCAGCACCAGCACGCCATAGCGCGGCGTATCGACGCGTGCGGTTATCTCTTCGAGCGTCAGCCCGGAGCGGGCTGCACGCAGTGTTTCCAGGATGCCGAGGTCGCGCAACAACCGCGCGGCCTGGAAAATGATTGGGCCGAAGGCGATCCGCTGCGCCGCAAACCGCGCCTCGATCAGCGACTGCGAATCGACTGGATCATCCTTGGGGACCATGGCAAATCATGCTGGCGCCAGGCGCACCGGGTCAAGATTTACCAACTTCTCCAGGGCAGGTCAGGGCTTTTGCAGCGAAACGACGTAGGCCACCACGCGCCAGATATCCTCGTCCGAAAGCCGCTCTTGCCAGGCCGGCATGGCCGTCCCCGGCCGGCCATACGTGATCATTACGTAGGCAATCGGCGGCGTCAGATGCGACCGCCCGCGCAACGACGGCGCATCCTCGCCCGCAAAGGCATCCAATCCATGGCACTTACCCGCGCAACGGCGGTTGAACAGAGTCTCTCCGGCCGCAATTACGCTGGCCTGATGCAGGTCGAATGGCGGGTTGGGCATTTGGGCAGCCGCGGGCCAGACCGCGAGTGCGGAAAGACCCAGCGCCAAGAGTCGGGCGCGGCATGCAGAACGTCGATTCATTGCGCCGAAAGAGCGGAATTCGGTGGCCGGCCGGCGTCATGCGCCGGCCGGGACTCGTCCTGCTAGTTGGCGGGTACGATCTTGTAGATCCGGTCGTTGGCCCGGGTGGGCGCCGTGTTGGCGCTCGTCATGACGTAGATTTCCCCGTCCGGATCCTGCGCGAATGACAGCACGTACAGGTTGAGCGGGTTGATATTGGTGGCCACCATGTCCTCCATCGTCCAGGGGCCGCTGCCCGACTTTGGGGGGCGCGCCACGAACAGCACGCCTTCCGGAGCGAAGAAGGCCTTGCTCCAATCACCGAACACGTAGGCGCCCTGCAAGCTCGGAACGGCCTTGCCCCGGTATACGTAGCCTCCGGTAATGGAGATGCCCTTAGCGTCCTTTTGCGTCTTGAAGTTCGGGTACTCGACGATCGGCAGGATCAGTCCGCTCTTGTTGCAGGTGGCCGGGTGATTGCCCGGAGCGTCGGGATTGAAGCAGTGGGTGCCTTCCATGATATTCCAGCCATAGTTGCCCCCCTTGGTGACGATGTCGACCGACTCGAACGCATCCTGGCCCACGTCCGCGGCGAACAATTGCCGCGAGCCGCCCATGTCGAACGACATGCGCCAGGGATTGCGGAAGCCAAGGGCCCAGATCTCGGGCCGAACGTCCTTCTGGCCGACGAAGGGGTTGTCGCCTGGGATGCCGTAGGGGTCGCCCGAGTTCACATCGATGCGCAGAATCTTGCCCAGCAAGACGCTGGTGTCCTGGCCATTGCCCTTTGTGGGGTGGTGACCGATCGCCTTGTCGTTCGCGAACCCGCCGTCCCCGACCGAAATGTAGAGATACCCGTCCGGACCGAACGCCAGCGTGCCGCCGTTGTGATTGAACTGCGGCTCGTCGATCTGAAGAATGATGCGCTCGGAAGCGAGGTTGGCCTGGTTCGGATTGTCCTTGGAGACGCGGAACTCCGAGATGTTCGTGGTGTGGTTCCAATGCAGCCGCACGGGGCGTGGGGCATCGGCGCGCTTGGGCGCGCTATATGCCACATAGAACTTGCCGTTCTCCTTGTACTTGGGATGGAACGCAAGGCCCAGCGAGCCGCGCTCGTCAAACTCGCGGTCCAGCGGAACAATCTTCCCCGCCAGGTCCAGGAATGGGCGGCTGGACATCTTCCCGTCGGGCGTTTGGATCCAGATTCCGCCCGTTTGCTCGGTGATGAAACGGCGCTTGCTGCCATCATCCGGCCAAGCCATCACCAGAGGATGCACAAGACCTTCCGCCACCGGTTCCAGCTTTACCCGAACCTGAGCGGACGCCGGCAGGGCCAGCAGGGCCGCCGCGCAGAACGCCGCCGTCGAACGTAGAAGCGATTTCATGTCTCCCCCCATCGCAGTGATCGTGAATTGCAGAATGTCCCGGCGCGTCTCCTGCGCGCCGCCGGGAATTATATTCCCTGTGCATGGTGGGCCGGGTTGGAATCGAACCAACGACCAAGGGATTATGAGTCCCCTGCTCTGACCAACTGAGCTACCGGCCCTAGGGACGAATTAAAGCAGAAGGGCCGCTTTCGCGGCCCTTCTTTTTACCCTTCCTGATCCAGGAAGCTCTTCAGCCGCTCGGAGCGCGAGGGATGCCGCAGCTTCCTCAGCGCCTTGGCCTCGATCTGGCGTATGCGCTCGCGCGTCACGTCGAACTGCTTGCCGACCTCCTCCAGCGTGTGGTCGGTGTTCATCTCGATGCCGAAGCGCATGCGCAGCACCTTCGCCTCGCGCGGCGTGAGGGTGTCGAGCACCTCCTTGGTCACTTCGCGCAAGGAGGCGTACATCGCCGCGTCGTTCGGCGCGAGCGTGGACTGGTCCTCGATGAAGTCCCCCAGGTGCGAATCGTCGTCGTCGCCGATCGGCGTCTCCATGGAGATCGGTTCCTTGGAGATCTTCAGGATCTTGCGGATCTTCTCCTCGGGCATCTCCATCTTCTCGGCGAGCAGCGCCGGATCGGGCTCCTGCCCGGTCTCCTGCAGGATCTGCCGCGAGATGCGGTTCATCTTGTTGATGGTCTCGATCATGTGCACCGGGATGCGGATGGTGCGCGCCTGGTCGGCGATCGAGCGCGTGATCGCCTGCCGGATCCACCAGGTGGCGTAGGTCGAGAATTTGTAGCCGCGCCGGTATTCGAACTTGTCCACCGCCTTCATCAGGCCGATGTTGCCCTCCTGGATGAGGTCGAGGAACTGCAGGCCGCGGTTGGTGTACTTCTTGGCGATGGAGATCACCAGGCGCAGGTTGGCCTCGGTCATCTCGCGCTTGGCGCGTCGCGCCTTGGCCTCGCCCGTGGACATCTGCTTGTTGATCTCCTTCAGGTCGCGGACCGGGATACCGATCTTCAGCTGCACGCCCTGGATCTTGCCCAGCAGCTCGAGGATCGACGGCTCCATGCGCACCAGCTGCTCGCTCCAGGGATGGGCGGCGTTGATCTCGCCGGACAGCCAGCGCTTGGAGCCCTCGGTGCCGACGAACACCTTGATGAAGTGCTGGCGCGGCATCTGCGCCTTGTGCACCGCGATGTCGTGGATCTGGCGCTCGTGGCTGCGGATGTCGTCCACCAAGCTCCTCACGCTGTCGCACAACCGTTCCACCGTGCGCGCGGTGAAGCGAATGGTCATCAGCTCGTTGGAGATCTGGTCGCGCACGCGCAGGTAGTCCTTGTCCTTGGAGCCCTTGTTCTCCAGCACGCGCAGCATCTTCTCGAACAACCGCCGGATGCGCACAAATTTCTCCAGCGCCTCGCCGCGCAGGGCAAGCAGGCTCGCCGACTGCGCCGCCCCCTCGTCCTCCTCCGACTCGCCTTCCTCCTCCTCAATCTGCTCCTCTTCCTCGTCCTCGCTTGCGACTTGCGCCTTCTTCGGGTCGAAGTTGTCCTTGGCGTTCGGGTCGATGAGGCCGTCCACCACCTCGTCGATGCGCAGCTCCTCCTTTTCCACCTTGTCGGCGAGGTCGAGGATCTCGCGCACCGTGGTCGGGCAGGCGCTGATCGCCAGGATCCTGTGGC
>Ga0180087_1000158_pt1 | contig 9606 bp, 8 predicted proteins | sample EasRiv790_16_10D_FD_121789 | JGI IMG/M metagenome (GOLD analysis project Ga0180087, IMG submission 121789) | Soil microbial communities from meander-bound floodplain in the East River, Colorado, USA - East River metaG ERMLT790_16_10D | ecosystem: Environmental > Terrestrial > Soil > Floodplain ...
CACGGGCGCCCTGGATACCGCGCTCCTGAACATCACTTACTTCTACAACCGCGACGTCAAGGAATCGGTGGACAAGGCGCAGAAGATGCTGGGGCCGGCAATGACGCTGGTACTGGGCGGAATACTGGGCTTCGTGGTCTGGGCGGTGCTGGGTCCGGTGTATGATATCTTGGGCAAAATCAAGTTTTAAGGACGTTATTCGTGAGCCGTTATTCGTTATTCGACCGGCCATCCACATGACGATGACTCACGACTCACGACTCACGACTCACAACTCACGGAATTCAAGTGGCTGACAAGCTCCTCATCGGCATCTCGGCGCAGGGCGCGACGGTCGGGTACTGGCGCGAGCGGAAGATCGTCGAGTGCCGGACCTTTGCCAGCGATGAAGCGGGTCAGGCCGGCTTCAAGGAGCACCTTGCCCAGTTCCCCACCGTGCCCGTCCACATCGTGGTGGACGCGGTCGAGGAGGATTACCGCTTCGAGACCCTGCCGCACGCGATCGGGAGCGACCGCGCGGAGATGGTCAGCCGCAAGCTCAAGCAGCACTACCGCAACACGCCGTACCTGTCCGCCTGGCTGCTGGGGCGCGACAGCGGCAAGCGGCGCGACGACCGCTACCTGTTCTCTGCACTGACCAACCCCGAGCTGCTCGGGGACTGGCTGCAGGCGGTGATCGCGCGCGGGCTGCCGGTCGCGGGCATCCATCTCATGCCGATGGTGACCGCGGGGCTGCTGGACAAGCTCGCCGTCAAGGCGACCAACCTGCTGGTCGTGGCGCAGCACGCCGGCGGGCTGCGGCTCACGTTCTTCCGCGACCACCAGTTCCGGCTCTCCCGGCTAACGCGCGGAGAGAGCGGCAAGGCGGAGAGCAACACCCGCTATTTCACCGACGAAATTTCCAACACCCGGCTCTACCTCCACGCGCTGCGCACCATGACGCTCGACGAGCCGCTCACGGTGGCGCTGATCGACCGCGGCGACGCGCTGCAGGAGGCGGCGGCCGGCATTGCGCGCGACAACCCGGGCCTTGAGTGCGTGCGCTTCGGCCGCCGCGACCTGGCCGACCGTCTCGGCCTCGACGAGGCGCTGCTCGAAGCCTCCCCGTACGCGATCTACCTGCACCTGCTCGGCCTCAAGGAACCGCACAGCAACCTCGCGCCGGCCAGCGTGACGGTGGGCTACAAACGCTACCAGGCGCGGCGCGGCGTCTACGCCGGCTGTGCCGCGCTCGCCGCCGCGGTAGCCATCTGGAGCGGCACCAACCTCTACTTCGCCTGGATGCTGCGCGGGGACACCGAGGACGCGGGGCGCCGGACGGCGCAGCTGTCCTCCGAGTATCTCGAAGTCACGCGCCAGTTCCCGCGGGCCCCGACCACCGCCGAGAACCTGAAGAAAGCGGTCGAGATCGGCCAGAGACTGCGGGAGTCCACCCATAGCCCGCAGAAAATGATGGCGCTTGTAGGCCGGGCGCTGGAGGCAAGCCCCGCCATCATCGTGCGGGAATTCGGGTGGAAATACGGCACGACGGAAATTTCGACCGACGGCGCCCGCGCCCGCGCCCCCGCCACCAGCGCCGCACCGGCGCCGGTGGCCACGAGCACGGGGCCGGCATCGTCGCGCAAGGAAAGCGCGCTGATCGAAGGCGAGGTCCGGCCGTTCCGCGGCGACTACCGCAGCGCAATCGCCGCCATCAACGGCTTTGCCGGCCGCCTCGCCGCGCAGCCGGAAGTGGCCGAAGTGCAGGTGGTCAAGCTTCCGCTCAACGTCAATCCCGCGCTGTCCCTGTCCGGCAATACGCTCGACAACCCCGAGCAAAGCGGCAGTACCGCCGACTTCAAGCTGCTGCTGGTGTTCAAGCCCGGCGCATGAACCAGTCCGATCTCCAGGCGCTGAGAACCCCGCTGCTCGTCCTGCTGGCGGTGCTGGTGGCCGGCGCCCTCGCCATTTACTTCACCGCCCAGCTGATGACGGCGGCACGCCAGCAGCTCCTGCAGCAGCAGGCCCAGCTCAAGCAGGCGCAGGTACGTCTCCAGAAGTCGGGCGACGAGAAGGACATCATCGTGCGCTATCTCGACCGCTTCCGGCAGCTGGAGAGCACCGGGTTCATCGGCGAGGAACAGCGCATCAACTGGCTCGACGGGTTGCGCCTCGCCAATCAGCAGGCGGACCTGTTCGGAGTGGACTACCAGATCGGCGGGCAAAAACCCTATCCCTTCGCGGCCGAGTTTAATCCGGGGCAGCTCGCGCTCAACCAGTCGCTGATGCAGCTGCGCTTCCGCCTGCTGCACGAAGGCGACCTGCTCCGCTTCTTCGACGCGCTCGCGCGCCAGGGCGGGGGGATCTTTACCGTCGACCAGTGCCTGCTGCGGCGCATCGACACCCGTGGCGTGATCCGCTTCCAGCCGAATGTCAGCGCGGACTGCGAACTGTCGTGGATCACGGCCAGGATCGGCGCGGGCCCGGAGCAGAGGAAACCATGAACGGCGACTCGTGACTCGCGACTGGAAAATCTGCCTGATGGTCTGCTGCTCGCTGGCGGCGGCCGCCATGCCGATCGCCGCGCCAGCCCAGGGGGAACGGCCCGGGCGGCTGTTCTTCACGCCCGCGCAGCGCGCATCACTCGATGTGGCGCGCAGCCAGCGGGCGCGGGCCGCGCTCGCCACCGAGAAAACCGAGCAGGAAGCCGCGCCGGTGCCGCAGACCATCACCTACGGCGGCATGGTACGGCGGAGCGACGGCAAGTCCACCGTCTGGTTCAACAACCAGCCGGTGAACGACCGCGAGGCGCTCGGTGGCGCCGCCATCGTCGGCCGCGTGCGTGCCGATGGCAGCGTCACGCTGCAGGTGCCGCAAACCGGTCGCAGCGTCAGCCTCAAGCCCGGGCAAAGCGTGGAACTGCTGTCGGGCGCCATCGAGGAAGGCTATTCGCGCAACCCTGCGGCCGAGCCCGAACCCAAATCCAAACCCGCGCCCAAGCCCGCGGCGGGCGCCACCGCCAAGCCCGTCGCGCCCGAGCAGCGCGCCAGGGAGGAACGGGACCGCGAAGAGCGGGAGCAACGGCGGCTGGAAGAATCCATCGCGCGGGCATTGCAGGACACGGCTAACGCCAGGCCCGGCGCGGCGCCAGGCCCGGGGGCTCCGGCGAAATAGTGACACCGATGCCTTTCGGTTCACTTCGCGCCTGCCTTTCGCGCAGTCATTCTCAGCGCGGGCAGGCGATGCTCCTGGTGGTGATGCTGGTCGGAATCGTGGCGGCCCTGTTCGTCTTCGGCATGGTCGACACCAACTCGCTCGCCCTCCGGCGCGACAAGGACACGGCGGCAGCGCTCGCCGAGGTCAAGCGGGCGTTGATCGGCTGGTCGGCGCAGCGCACCTCATCTAATGCGCTCCCGAACGCGCGCCCTGGCGAACTTCCGTGCCCGGACATGAACAACGACGGCTTCGAGGACGGCACCTGCGCCGCGGGAGCGATCGGGCGCGTGCCGTGGAAGACGCTGGGGATACCGGAGCCGAAGGACGGCGCGGGCGAAACTCTCTGGTATGCGGTCGCGGACCGATTCCGGATCCGGCTTGTAAACAACAACCCCATTAACAGCGACACTCCGGGAGACATTACGGTTTACCAGGACAGCACGGCGAGCGCGATCACCACCGAGGCGGTCGCCGTCCTGTTCGCACCCAGCGCGGCGCAGGGGGCGCAGAACCGGGATACCGTGGCGACCGCGCTGTGCCCGACGACGGGGACCACCATCGCGCGCAACCTGTGCGCCGCGAACTACCTGGACAGCTCGGGGAGCATCAACAACGCCACGCCGACCGCCAACCTCCCACTTGCGCCATTACCATCGTTCATCGCGGCGCCGGACTCGGACACCTTCAATGATAAGGTCATGGTGATCACGACCGCCGACCTGATGCCGCTGGTGGAGCAGCGCGTCGCGAGCGAATTGCGCGCGGCCCTGGCAGCCTACAAGATCGAAAGCGCTTGCGCCTGTTACCCCTGGGCCGATATCAGCGACGGCACCAGCCAGACGGACCTGAATCGCGGGCGGGTCCCGACCACGGCGTTGCCCGAGGCCTGGGGCAGCGGGGACATTCCGTACCTGCCCGGCCGGGACACCGGTACCCCTGGGTGGTTCGTCAATAATGACTGGAGAAAGGTGATCTACTACGCGGTCGGGCGGAACTATCTCCAGTTGGCAGGAGGCGCCTGCACCTCCTGCATCGACGCGACTCTCACCTTCGACAGCACTTTCCCAAAGGAGGTCGTGCTCATCATGCCCGGGCCCGCCGGCGTGAGTGGCGCGCACACGGATTGGCCGTTCGATTATTTCGAGGATGCGCAGAACAATGACAACACCAACAACGGGTATACCGGCAACGATTTGTATGTCACTCCGTCGTCAACGGCGTATGCCCGCGACCGGCTCTACACCATCCCTTAGGATTTTGGTGGGCTCTGCTCCGACAAGATCCTCGACTAACCTCGAACCAACGAATTAAGGGCCACCGGTACATGAATTCGCCCCTGCCCCATCTCCAGCACGGTTCCAGGATTAGCCATTTAGCCGGGATTACCCCCGGTTCGTCGAATAGTCTCATGTCAGGAATTTGCCGCATCAGCGTGCGGCAAATTCCTCGCGGCTTCACCCTGGTCGAGATCGCGATCGCCCTGTTCATCATCACCCTTCTGCTGGGCAGCATCCTGGTGCCGCTCACCAGCCAGGTCGAGAGCCGGAATATCGACACTACCCAGCGCATCCTGGACCAGGCGCGCGAGTCGCTCCTGGGATATGCCGCTGCCTACGGCTATTTCCCGTGCCCGGCCTCTGCCACGACCAATGGCCTGGAGGCGGGAGCGAATCACGCTACCGGGGCCTGCGGAGCTACAGTGACCGGAACGGACACGTGGATCGGATTCCTGCCGGCAGCCACGCTCGGCTTCACGCCGGTTGACGCCAACGGCTACGCGGTAGACGCCTGGGGACTGACGCAGAACCGCATCCGCTACGCCGTTTCCAGAAGCACCGTCAACGGCATCACCAACCCATTCACGAAGACGAGCGGAATGCGCAGCGCGGGCATGGGCAACATCGCGAGTTGCGTTCAGGGCGCCATCGCTGCGATCTGCACATCCCCATCAGGCACGTCGCCGGCGGGCGGGCTGTTATATGTTTGCAACAGCGGCACCGGCGTGGTTGCGGCGACGAGCTGCGGCACGGCGGTGACTCTGACCTCAAACGCGCCGGTCGTGATCTGGTCGGTCGGCCCCAATGCGGCCACTACCGGCGGCACGAGCGTGCACGAGTTGCAGAACCCAAACCCGACGGCCGGCTTCAGCAACGATCGCATCTTCGTGAGCAGGCCGATGGCCGCGGCCGGAGCGGCAGGCGGCGAGTTCGACGACAGCGTCACCTGGATCGGGTCGCCTGCCCTGTTCAACCGGCTGATCGTGACAGGGCAACTGCCCTGATCCGGGTTGCGGGTTTCGGGTTCCGAGTTCCGAGTTGAACTTTGAACCTTGAACCTTGAACGTAAAAACCGGCGCGGTGTCAGGTCGCGCCGGCTTCGCGCGCCAGCACGAAGCACACCCTTCCCTCTTCGTTGACGGTAAGCGCCATCCGGTAACCCAGCGGGGCCGCCTGCCGCGCCGAGTGGTACAACCCCACCCCGAGTCCCGTCTGCGAGGGCACTGGGGCTTCAAACAGCTGATCCGCGACGCTCTTCGGGATCGCGGCCCCGTTGTCGCACACGGTCAGCGTGCCGTCATGCGCCGCCGACAGGGTCACCCGCACCTGCAGCCCGGCGCTGACGCCGGCCTTGTGGAGCGCGTTGTCGATCAGGTTGTCGGCAACGCTGTCGAACAGCTCCGCGGGCAACTGCAGGTCCTGCGCCGGCCCTTCCGCCTGGAACTGGACGTCGCGGCCGGTGTGGCGCCGGATCAGCCCCTCCCACCACAGCGCCGCGCGCACCCGGGCCGCGTCCGCCTGCTGCGGCGAGCGCAGCTTGTCGAGGGTCACGTTGAGCCGCTGCGTGATCACCGGGAGTTGCCGCTGCATCAACGTCTGCAGGGCCTGCGCCTGGTCGGCGCCGCTGGTCTCCACCGCCGCGCACAGCGAGCGCAGCGACTGCAGCAGGTTCTTCACGTCGTGCGTGAGCCGCGCGCCGGTTTCGTAGATCGCCTGCGTATAGGCATTGTGGCGCTGCACCTGCTCGCGGCGCTTCGCGTCGTAAAAATGGCCGACCATCTGCGTCAGCAGCTTGAGGTGCAGCTGCACCGCCGGCGACAGCGCTCCGCGCGTGTAGATCTTGAACCGCAGGTCCTGAAACCAGAATTCCGTCGAGTATTCCGACCTGGCGCCATACTGCCCCTGGCCGAGGCGTGCCTCCCATTCCAGCCCCGTCACCCACGGCAGCTCGAGGATATGCTGGAGCGCGAGTTCCAGAAAACGCACGGGTTGGGATTCCTGCTCCGCGAACTCCGCCAGCCGCTGTACCCACTGCTCGAACGGCAGGCCCAGGCTCATCAGATAGCGCGAAAGCATGTGGCCGAGCCCGTCGAAGCCGCCGCGGGGGTTCCAAAGCCAGGATAGCGCCATCAATAGCAGTGCGATGGCGAACAGCGCCTGGGCCAGGGCCAGCGGGTAGTTGCCGTGGCTCAACTGCTTGACGACGAAGCTGCCGAGCACCAGCGCGACGACCAGCAGAAACAGGATCATGCTGTAGAACAGATCCACCGCCACCGGCACCGCCGTGCGGCGGGCTTCGACGCGGATCATCAGGATGGCAACGGGCAGCACTGGCAAGCCGTACCGCACCAGCAGCACCAGCGCGTCCTCGATGACCTGATCGGGAAAGAGGTGCGGCACGACCCATATCAGCAGCATGGACAGCAGGTACAGCGCCGCCATCATCGAGACCAGGCGCTGCCGCCGTTCGGAAATGCCGGGAACCGAGCCGCCGATCAACCCGAACAGCACCGCCACCCAGACGGCCATCAGCCACCAGTTGTTCCACGCCGCGAGCAGGAGGCCGACGATGACCACCAGGAAGGCGTAACGCGACTCGACGTTGTTCTCGCCGCGCCACACCGGTTGCCACAGCAGGAACAGCCCGAAGTGCGCGAGCAGGAAAGCGCGCGCCCACCAGTCGGCAATCCCCCAGGCGAGCGCGGCCTGCAGCGCGAGCAGCATCGAGCCGAGCCACCACTGCGGATGGGCCATGGTTACCCGGCTCTGCGCGCCGACAGCGACGCTCATGCGACGTTCCTTGCGCACTCTCGGCGACGGGGTCTTTCGCTATACTGTTGGCACACCATCATAGTTTGCAGTTGGCAGTCGCTGCCAACTGACGGCTGCCAACTGCCAACTTCGTAACATTGTGGCATGGATTCCAGAATAACAGCCATCGCGCGCTATACGCTGATCGAGGCGATGCGCACCCGCCTGCCGGCGCTGGTCCTCGTCACCCTGCTCGCCCTGCTGGCGTCAAGCTTCTTCATGGAGACGATTGCCGTCGTCGAAGGCAACCGGCTGCAGGCGGGGTTCTATGCCGCCGGCGTGCGGCTTGCCAGTGTCTTCATAGCCGCGATCTACGTGCTGGTGAGCCTTACCCGCGAATTCAACGACAAGGGCCTCGACGTACTGCTCGCGCTCGACCTGCCGCGCTCGCATTACATCCTGGGCAAGCTCGCGGGCTTTCTGGCGATCGCCGCGCTCATTGCCGTCGCAGCCGCGCTGCCGCTCGCCTGGTTTGCCCCCCTGCCGGCGGTGGCGCTGTGGGCGGCTTCACTCGCTGTCGAGCTGGCCATCGTCGTTGCCCTCGCCCTGTTCGCCATCGTTACGCTCAACCAGCTGACGCCCGCAGCCAGCTTCGTGCTGGCTTTCTACCTGCTCGCCCGCTCGCTCACGGCGGTGCGCCTGATGAGCGCGCACCCCCTGTCCGGCGCAGATACCCTGTTCCACCAGGTGATCCGGTTCATGGTGGAAACGCTGGCCCTGGTCGTGCCCGCGCTGGATGCCTGGACCCAGACCGCCTGGCTCGTCAACGGACCGGCGGCGTGGTCCGCCATCCTGCCATTGCTCGGGCTCGGCGCGCTCTACGTCGTGCTGCTCACGGCCGCGACGATGTTCGATTTCTACAGAAAAAACTTCTGAAAATGGACAGGATTAGCAGGATTTACAAGGGCAAACAAAACCCGGGCCGACTGAATTTTCAGGTCTTCTCAGGGTTTAATCCTGTTAATCATGCAAATCCTGTCTATTTGCTTTTCCGTTGTTCGGCATATCGCGGATGAAGTCCAGCGCGGAACGCGCGATTGCGACGGTACCGCGCGCGGTACTCCTCGTGTTGGTTGCCGCGTTGTGCCTGCAAGTCGCGTGGCAGGCCTGGCAGCCGCGGCCCACCGCCCGGGCGGAAGCGCTCGGCGCGCCGGCGTCGCCGGCGGCGTTGCGCGCGCTGTCGCTGGGGGAACCGATTGCGCTCGCCCAACTGCTGACCCTGTATCTCCAGGCCTTCGACAACCAGCCGGGCGTGAGCATCCCCTTCCTCGATCTGGATTATTCGCGGGTCACCGCCTGGCTCGGGACGATACTCGAGCTCGACCCGGTGGGGCAGTATCCCTTGATGATGGCTTCGCAGCTCTACGGCCAGGTGCCGGATGAGGCCAAGCAGCGCCGGATGTGCGAGTTCGTGCGCGAGCAGTTCGACCGTGATCCCAACCGGCGTTGGCGCTGGCTCGCCCACTGCGCAATCATGGTGAAGCACCGGCTGGGAGACACTCGCCTCGCGCTCTCCTATGCCGAAGCCATCACGCACGGCGCCCGGCTCGCCTCCAACTGGGCGCGTCAGATGCGCATCTTCATCCTCGAGGACCTGGGCGAACTCGAAGCCGCCACGGTGCTGCTCGGGGGCCTGCTCGCGAGCGGTGAAGTCACGGAGCCCAAGGAGACACACTTCCTGACGGAACGGCTCAAGGAACTCAAGGCCGCCGGAAAATCGTCACTGCTGCCGGAAAACCGACACGGCAAACCGTGACTTTACATATATCCTTGTTTTTCAATAACTAACGCTGGTTTCTTCACCTGAATCGATGGCGTGCAGAACTAAAAAATTCTTCGATACATAGGGTTGCATGCCGAACTTAATGAACTGTGATATATTGCGCACCGGGATAGGAATGCGGTAGAGCGGGGTTTCGTACGTGCAATTATTGGCACAAAACTTGCGTAAATGGTCTCTACAGAGAGAATTGGAGGATATGGATCATGCGTAAACAAGCCGGATTCACCCTGATCGAGATCGCGATCGTGCTCGTGATCATCGGTCTCCTGCTGGGCGGCGTATTGAAGGGCCAGGAACTGATCACCAGCGCCCGCGTGCGCAACCTCATTTCCCAGCAGGACGGGGTCAAGGCCGCCTACTTCGGCTTCCTCGACCGCTTCCGCGCCCTGCCCGGCGACTACAGCCTGGCCTCGACCAACATCGCCAACGTATTGCCGGCCGCCAACGGCAATGGCAATGGCCAGATCCGCACGATAGTCCTGCTCGACGCGATAGACGAGCACATCGCGGTATGGGACCACCTCTCGCATGCCGGTTTCA
>Ga0180087_1000160_pt1 | contig 9568 bp, 9 predicted proteins | sample EasRiv790_16_10D_FD_121789 | JGI IMG/M metagenome (GOLD analysis project Ga0180087, IMG submission 121789) | Soil microbial communities from meander-bound floodplain in the East River, Colorado, USA - East River metaG ERMLT790_16_10D | ecosystem: Environmental > Terrestrial > Soil > Floodplain ...
CCTGCCGCGATGCCCAGGCACTGACCATCTTTCGAGATAAAGCACTCGCCCGCTTCGTTGAACTCGACCTTGTGTCCGTTGAACTCAGCGGACGTAAAGTTGGGCTCCACAACGGACTCGTCCGGATCAACAAAAGGGTCGAAGAGTTCCGGCTCCGGGTGCGTTTCAAGAATCGTTTCGACTTCCGCAGCAACTTCCGTCTCGGCCTCAACTTTCACTTCTGAATTCGTTTCGTCTGACATGATATCCTCCGTGTGAATTAGTTGGAGCCGCCCGAGGGACTCGAACCCCCAACCATCGGTTTACAAAACCGCTGCTCTACCCTTTGGAGCTACGGCGGCGGAATTCTTCTTGCGACCGATCATGATCGTCTTGCGTCCGTGATATCCGAACAAGTAGTTGACGGTGTCCTGGGCGCTCTGATGGACGTGCAGCAACCAGGGAAGATCGTACCTGAGCGGCATACTAAGCGCCGCGTTGCCGAAAGAATCGAGCATAGAAAGAATAACGGCAACCCGCTTGTCGTTGACAGCGGTAGGCAGAGGATCTGGATCTGGACGATGCCGCGCTTCATTGTTTCTACCACATCTCTGACATTCGAACATCGTGATGTGCTGGCCTTCGTCCGCAAATCCCGCAACCTCTCCGCAATATCGGCACTGAGCTTTTGAGCATTCGACATTCATAAATGGTGTAGGGGGCAGGATTCGAACCTGCGTAATCCACCAAGGGATGTCGGTTTTACAGACCGGTGCGTTTAGCCGCTCTGCCACCCCTACGAGTTTACTTCCCAGACGAGTTCACAAGTCAGACTTGTCAACTTTTCTGGCGAATAAACTCGACAAAAATCCAGGAGGGGTTTGACCCCCTCCCGGAAGAATCACGAAACGAGACGGAGGTTGACTCTTTACGACACCGACAGATTTGTGGGAGCGGGCGGCGTATTGTCAATCACCACCTGAACCACTTCTGTCGAAGGCGTAGAGGCCCCGCCGTTTTTCACTGCGCTCACTCGATAGAATTCGGACACCGCGCCCGCTGAAAACGTCTTTGATCGGGCGTTCGCAAACACTGACTGAAAGGAATTCCACGGACCCGCCGCTGAAGGACCCGATTCGACTAAGAAACTGTCGATCAAAACCTCGTCGGCTGCCGGGTAGTCCCAGGTCAGCAATACACTTTGTCCCGTTCGTTTCGTTATGGAAGTCGCCATTTTGTTTTTCTCCTGGAGGTTAAGAGTGCAATTGAAAAAAAATTCAGGGGACGCCCGTTCCTCTAAGCCGTATGTGTGGTCGCGAGCCACCAGCGCCGGTTCATCTAGTCCCCCGAAGGGTTGTAAATTCTGAGCGTCCCACCAATCCGGCAGGACGCCCTGGGAGAGTTTGCGATTAGAAAGATCCGATGTACCAGGACAGCCGCTAGGCTTCAGCCGACGTTGGGAGATCCAATCCGAATCTCCCTCGGTCCGCCGAGAAGCTTAGCTAGAGCTGGTCTCGCTCTGCAGCCGACGAAGAACCATCGTGCTGCCGGGACGCAACGTGTTTGTGTATTTCACGTTGTAGGAGACCCAGCCCCCGATCTGACGAGCAGGATCGGCGACGCTGCCCTGTGCGGGAGCTTCCTGGATCAGCAAGCGGTAGTTCTTCTCGCCGGATTCAGGATTCTTCCCGAGGAACACGGAGAACAACGCATCATCCGCGAAGATGTATGTGTTGTAGTACGTGTTGCCACCAATGAGGGAGCTTGGTGCAGTGGTGGTCTGCTTGAACCGCGTACCGGCGAACTGGATGACTTCCTCGTTCGCAAGAGGAGCCATCAGTTTGTCAACTGTAGACTCGTTGCGCTTCAGAATGTCAGTCAAGCCGTTTGCGCTGGTGTCATTCAGCACATCATGCACGACGAACGGATGGATGATCCCACCCCAATACCCGTCCTTCGTCAGCGGACGAGCGTTGACACCCGCGAGTTGCTGGGTAGCAGTGCGGATGTTGTTGGCAGTCAGGTAGGACCCGTTGGCCAACAGGATGTTGACGCTGGAATCCACCGCAACAGCGGCGTCAGCGGTCAACTGAACGAGAGAGTTGAGGGTCAGCGCCAACCGGTAGTTCAATTCGGTTGACAGGTTCTGCAACAGTGACGGATCGTCGATTGCAACGTCCATCGCCAGATCGGAGCTGTTGATGAAATCGGCGTACTGACCGATTGTCGCCACGATCTTGGTCGAAGACTCACTGATGGGAGAACCGACCGTACCTTCCGCAGCTTGGTTGGTGTTGGCAGCCAAGAGAGCGTAGGTGAAGAATTGGATCTGGTTACCAGACCGGAGCGGCAGAGGTTTCTGCTTTGTCATGCTCAGGAATGGGGTCTGCGCCTTCAGGTTGGGAATTGCTCCGCGCTCGTAGTAGATGGCCACGAGGTTGGGCAAGGCACCTGAAGTCTGGATGCTTGCTGGTGAAAAAGCCATGAGAGTTACCTCGAAAGGTTGTTACTTCTAGCGCCGAGTCCCCAACCGGAGCTGACGAACGCCGTGGAGTAATTTCTCCACATCGCCGTCAGACAGGCTGTCTAACTCTTCGACTGAGGGCGGCGTTGCAGCCTCGGTGTTTCGAGCCACCGTTTCCGATGTACGAATACCAAGGTTTGCGTTGCCCGCTCTCGGACGCCTTTCACGAACAATCCGGTCGTTAGAGGTCGTCGGGGTGGCAGCAGCCGGAGTGACCGGCGCTGCTGGCGCTGCGGGTGCAGCGGGAACTACAACTGTGTCAGCTTCCTCTTCTTCGACTCGGAGATCCAACAATCCGTCGTTCACCAAGTCTTGGTAAGCTTCGTCCAAAGTCTCAGCCGTCCACTGTCCGGCGTTGTACAGGACCTCGATCATCGCGTTCGGATCGCGCCCTTGCAGTGGCTGATTCAACTTGTACTTGCACAACCAAGCAATCAGAGCTTCAAAATTCTTTTCATACGGAACGTACTCCTCGTGAGTCCTCAAAAATTCCTTGGAGATCGCTTCCGCCGACAGCTCGTCTGAGGCTGCCTTTCCGGTCTTTGCCACCTTCACGAATTCCTCAAGAGACAATCCAGTCTTCTTTTGGAACCATTGCCCGATGGCGGCATCCGGATCATCTTGCAACTTGGTCTTCAACTCGAAGATCTCATCCGCCGTCAAGTTGCGATACGCGGCGCTGGCTGGAACAGAAGCGGGAGCCACGGGTGTATCCGTAGAATCGATGCCGAGCTTCGTTTTCTTGCTCAGCTCTCGAATCTTCTGCGTCGCGTTGATCTTTCCAGCAGACAAGTTGACGAGCAACTCATCCTTGGTAGATCCGTAGAAAACCTCGACGGGAGCCCCGGTGTTTGAATCCAGGGTAGCTTTCCAGCCTCGGTTCCCGTGCTCGATGGTTACCTGCGAACCATCTTCATAGGCATAGACCTGGGGCTCGTCGGCAGCCTTCGGGGTTGCCGGAGCCGGGTCAACAACGGGAGCGGGGACCTCCGTCGAGATCCCTTGCTCGTCCGCTATCTTTTGAATCTCATCCTCAAAGCTTCCTTCCGGATCGTTCGGCGCGAGAGGCGCAAACAAATCGTCGGCAAACGGATCGGGAACTACAGAGGCTACGTTTGGCATGTGAATCTCCTTGGACCTCTGGCAATCCGCCAGAACGGTCAATTGTTTTTGTCAGAAAAAGCGATCAGTTTTTCTGACCGCGCCTCTGACCGACCAGGGCTTTATGTCCGCTGGCCTCATGCGCTTTGCGAAAAGCGAGAGTGCGGAAGGTTACTCGACAAACACCGCAGGTCGAGCGGAACAGATATAGCTCGTATTTCCGTTTCCGAATCGGGTTGTAAGTCCGCTTCGGCAGACCTTTGGCTACTTTCTTCTTTGTGATTGGCATGGCATGTTACCTCCTATGTCATGACAACCTCCTTTCTAAAGCGTAGGATTTTTTGAAACGAAAACCACACAAGACTTGTTTCGAAACTACAAGCTTTCGGGAGGAACCGGGCTCATCATCCGAGCCGCGTTCTTCAGAAACACTGGAGTCGGCGTGTTCACAGCTCGATTCACGTCTTCCGGAAACTTAACCGCTAGATCGTTGAGGGCGTAGGCAGCGGCATGGGCTTCCTTCACATGTTCGCTACCCGGAGAGAGTTTCAACAGATCGTAGGTAGCTCGATCCGCGTAGCTCTTGAGCGTATCGATCAGAATCGTGTACGCCTCCGTGTGGATGACCTGAGCCAACGTTCGACCCTTATCCCACAACTCAACTTCGAACCTCTCTTCGTCAGTGAGCGTCCTACCCAGACTCGCCTCGACCCTGTCAACCATCAAGCTCTCAGCCATAAATTAAACTCCAAGCCCCGCTGCGGGGGCGGCTTCGAGACCGGCAGCCGGAGCCGCTTCTTCGGCACCGATAGACTCTTGATCGAGTCCGTGCTTCAAAACGTCCCTGCCAGCTCTCGCGATGTTTTCCTGTTCAGCTAGGTCTGACTTGTTATCGTGCTGCTGGGCTAGGGCTGCTTGAGATGCTTGCGCCTTCGCCGCTGCTATTGCTGCGGGAGAATTAGCTTGTGCCTGTTGCTTCTCTTCGTCCGTCATATTCACAACGACATCGTCATAAGTCTTCCAATCGGACACCGCGAAGAACATCTTGACGACTTCCTCGATCTTAACCTTCTTGCCCTGCGCCGCCAGCTGTTTGGTTGTCTCCGGACTGGTCAAGAACTGAACGATCATCGGCAGAGATTGTGCCATCGCCCTGCGAGCTTGCAGTTTCGCGGCAGCCAGGATAGCGAACTTCACTCGGGCGTTCAGGATCTCAAGGACATCGCCCTTGGTCGTGATGAACTCGTGCTGCAACTCTTCTCCGAGAATGTACTTGATAGCCGATACGGGTAGCATTGCCCGGTTCAGCTCGTGAGCGTGATACAAAAACGGAACGATCACATTGTTGGACAACTTCTCTACGAAGTCCGCCACGCGGGAGCCCGCGCCAGCAGCCAGAAGATTGGCTCCGGACGCCGTGCGCGCCAAACTGGAATGTCCGCTTTGACCGGCAACCCCTTGCATACCAGGATCGCTAACGCCGGAAACACGCTCAGAGCGGGATTCAGAGAACGCCAGCATCCGCTCGGCCTCGGGGACTGGGTTGAGTCGCTCCAGGGGTCTGAAGTCGTCCTTGTTGTCTACATCGACGATCTTACCAGGGGAGATCCGGATACTCTGAGTCGGAACGCTCTTGCCTCGAACACGGATGTAGACCCCATTCAAATTCAACGCCGCATTATCGAGATAGAGGTTCGTGAGCCCTTGCTGCAACCGTTGCTCGGCCCCGATAACCTTCGCGAGACCCATCGACCAGAAGGCTTCGGGAACATCCCACCAGCCAACCGACAGAAACGGGATCTCGCCGTAGGGGTTCTGGTCATTGCAAATCACGACCTTCTTATTCAGAATCGCGATACACTTTCCGTTGTCCCAGCGCTCCAAAACTTCAAGCGGCTGTTCGAAAGGATCTTCGGTGGTGGCTTCGTAGCGAGCTTCCGCTCGGGCATCCCACAACGGATTTCGATTCGTTATTTCTGACGGCGCGGCCTCGACTGGTTCCTTCGGAGGCAGGAACAATTGGAGCAGCGCCTCTTTCGATGGGATCGTGAATCCGGGACGCTCTCGGAGCTTGTCGAGATCCGACCAAGTCAAGTACATACGATGAACGACGTACTTGCCCTTGTTGATGCTTGGGACGTTGAGACCTGGATCGACGAGCACATACCGGAGGTTCGTGATGTTCTCGAAGACAGGGCGGTCAATGACCTCTTCAACGAGCTGCTCTTCGATGGCGTCATCGTCAGAGACGGCCTCGATAGCGATATTCGGTAGAGTATCCGCGACGTTTGGTATGACCGCTTCTGGAGCCGGTCGCACGTAGATCTTCCGTGTTCGGGTGAAGGTCTCCCACCCCCATTTCCAAATGCCGGTGCCGAAGAGAACCGCGTTGAAGCATCCGCGTTTGAGTTCCTCGCGGAATCCGATGTCTTCCAGCTGGTAGGCCAGCAGCGCACCGATAGCACTCGCGGTGGTCTGCGATGTGCCGGGCCTCTTCTGAATCATGAACGGCGGATCGTCGTAGAACAAGCCGTTGATGATCTGGGGAACCAGAGAGTTCACCGCTGTAGCAACGGTGAAGAAAGGCACGTTCGCCCTCTCGGACTGCGTGCCTTCCCAGTATTGCGCAGTGTACGGCGACTGATACAGCGTAGTTGCCGAGGGCCACTGCATGACCCAGGCTTTCGTCGAGGCGAAGTTCTCCGCTCTTAGAGCGTCTTGAACGACAAGCTTCAACGCCGGGTCATTGCCCCAGATATTGTTCGCGATAACTGCTGTTGCTTCCTCGGGAGTTATCGGGGCATGAACGTTTACTGACGGTTGTTCGAGCAGCATGGGTCACTCGGTTCGGAAGAAATTAGCCAATGGAAACTTTGGGATCGATGACTTCTCCGACCTTGGTTTTCTTGTAACCCTTGCAGGTCTGCGAACCGGACAAAAAATCAACTCCGCATGGATTGTCGAGTGATGTTCCACCCTCGCTGTTAACGCTCGCGTGGAATGCCTTTCCGCCCTTCCCCCACTCGGAAGGACCATCAACAGACACAGACTCGTTGGCTCGCGGGGCCTCCTGATGGTCGCTCTGCTTCACGAGCATGTCTTGACCTTCCGCGTCCCCGTGGGCTCCACCAGATTGACCGTTAGCAGCCTTGACAGACTGAACATGGAACTCGGACGCCTTCGCCTTGTAGGGATCTTTCTGACTTGGGTTCTGATCGACCAGTTGATTATGTGACATTGTTTTTCCTCTGTTACAAAGTTGGGTGCGTATTTATAACTACCCCAGAATTCCGCTCCCAAGAATCGGTTCTAAGCCACCAGGGGCGGGAGACGACCTCATTCCGGAATCTTCAGGCACTGCGACGATGGGTTGAGATATCGGTGATGTCACCCAGTTGAGTTCGCCAGTCTCTGGGTTGTGCGTCAAAAGGAATCCACCAAACGGCGATGAAAAATCTTCTTCAAACAAAAGCTTCCATCCGGCTTCGACTTTGCTCCAGGTCTGCGTTTCGTTTTTCGCGATTGACTGCGCCATCGCGGGAGCGTGCTTCAGTTGCCGAGATATCACATCAGGGATATCATCGTGGGCACTTGCGCCCATGCACTTCTCGAACTCATCGTACAACACACTGAGAAACGGAAGATGGGCCGCAAACTTCATACGACTGTCATCCAACCACGGCTGCAGCGCTGCCATGCGAATCTTCTTTGCGTCTTTGTTGGTCTCAGCAGCGACCCAGTCGATTCGGCTGAAGAGCCCGATGATGTAAGGATCGCCGGTCTTCAGAGACTCTGACCTGATCGCGGGCTCCAAAAGCTTAGACCCCGAGGCGTCTTCAATCGAAACGACGTAGGGTCGGTACTTCAAAGCAAAATCGACAACAGCCTTCGCAAGCTCGGAAGGCGTGAACCGGGCACGAATCAGATCGTGTACGAAGAATTGACCTTTGTCATTCCAGATCGCCGACGACGCCGTGCAGTAGTCTCGACCTTTCTTCTTGCTAAACGCAAAGTCCCAGGTCTGACTGACCGGCCCTCGCGACGGAAGCTCCGTGAACGGAACCGTAGCCAAAATCAACTTGTCGCGCTCGAAAATCGAGAAGGTCGAAGAACGTGGATTCTGGTTGAGCTGACCTTCGAAAGTCTCTTCATTCTCGCCGAACTCTCGCAGCAACCACGGGTACGGCATAATCTTGGGAAGCAGAAGGTCACAACCTTCGATGCCCGCTTCCTTATAGGTGGCGGGCTTTCCCTCGATCTTCAGCTGCTTCGCTACCTCGGGCTTTATAGTAATGGCGCGCCCGATGAGGATCTTCGTGCAGGTGCTGTAGTTTTCAGTGTACTCCCAGGCCGGTTGCCGGTTGGTCTTGATGTCGCCGACGTTCTTCTCGATCAAGACTCCGTAGTGATCTTCCTCGGCATACCGCGTACCGATCATCTCGAAGTAGTAGTCGCCCGGTCGCAGCAGTTTCTTGGACAGGAAGATCTTCTTCGAGATCGACTGGCATTGCTCCGGGCTCTCAGAATTCTTATCGCAAACCGCGTCATCAGCTTTGATCAGCTCGAAGTGCAAACCAGACTTCGTTGATCCAATTGAGGACGCCAGGACCGTGGGCTCTTTGCGATGGACCTTCTTCGCAGCCCACACCGGGCAATTGAATTCGAATTGATTGCCTGCGTCGAGTTCCTTTTCGGTCATGCAGAACTCGGGGAAGAAGAGGTTCATCAAGCTGACATCGTCTTCCTTCGCAGCGAAATGACCCTTCAACTCCTTTACGAAACCGATGGCGAGATCATCGACACCGGTCAGGAACAGAATCCGGATCTCAGGAGAATTGAGAATCCACTGAACCGCGTCACAGACATCAATCGTACTTTTGAATCCGCCACGAGGCCAAAGTAGCAGGCGCTGCTTGAAGCTGTCTTGCTCTCCGATCTCTTTGTCCGGCGTCTTCTGCACGAAAAAGTCGCAGACGATCTGATACTCTTCTCGGGTGATGCGATTCTCTTTGATGTGCTTGTCCACGCCAGCCGGGTTGGTGCCCCAGCAAAAGTATTTGACAAGCCAGAAGAGATCCGTTTTTGAACGGCGTCGAACCTCTTTCGAGAGCGGAGCTTTTTCGAGGCCCGCTGACTGCAGGCTCCGCAAGGTGCCACGAACATCGACACGGGTGATGTACTCGTAGAGAACATCGTCCGGAATCTTCTCCGGGGTCCCGTGCTTTTCAAGTAAAGTGTCGAAGGTTTCGAGCATCTGGTTTTAGTACCAGATGAACAGTTGGCCGCTGTCAATCTGGGTGACGATGAAGTCGATCCACTTGATCCCGCCCTTCTTGAATTTCACGTACTGAGACGCTGCGACAGAATCTGCGGTCGCGTGAAATAGAAGCGTGCCGTCCGAAGCCTCTACCCTCACTTCGTGTCCCGCAGCAGCCGGGTCATGCCACAAAATCGCCTTGGGGTAGATCGCAAAAGTGTTAGGTGACACACCACTCTCCACGTACCCCTTTTCCATGACCGCATCAAACATCACGGGACCGCCGCTCAGCTGAACCGGAGCAGACACGGTGACCGTCAAGTTATCTCCGCCCGACGAACTGATTGTACCGTCCGTAACAGAGATGACTGCAGTCTCTACGGAATTAAGAAAGATCTGCGTAGTTGCGACGCCCGCGACAAAAGTAATAACAGTCGGCGAACCAAAAGGCTGGTCTACGTTATCTTTGTCTTTGGCGGTCGGGGCTCCCAGAGGCCGATTCGTATCGGACACCGAAGCTCCGCTGAAGATCAGGGTCTTGTCTCCAGAATACGCCGGGTTGTCTGCGGTAATGGTGATGATCTGACTTCGACCCGCGACTTCCGTACCGCTGCCGGTAATCGCGAGCGAGGTAGCTACACCGGTGTCCGCAAACGGGGCTTCGATAGTCGTTCCGGTGACATCGGCATCCAAGACGTTTGTAGAAC
>Ga0180087_1000164_pt1 | contig 9509 bp, 4 predicted proteins | sample EasRiv790_16_10D_FD_121789 | JGI IMG/M metagenome (GOLD analysis project Ga0180087, IMG submission 121789) | Soil microbial communities from meander-bound floodplain in the East River, Colorado, USA - East River metaG ERMLT790_16_10D | ecosystem: Environmental > Terrestrial > Soil > Floodplain ...
ATCAACGTCAACGGGAGAATTATTCTGATCATGGCAGCGATCCTTTCTGTGCCCGGCATTATCCACTGGTCACTGGTCACCGGCCACCGCTCCCCTGGGCAGGCGCGCGGCGCAACTTGGGAAATGCCGCCAGCAGCCGCTCCGCCACGCACTGAGGGTAATCGTCCGGCAATCGCCAGATACGGCTCGTGCCGGGCATGTTGACGAGGCAACGCTTCTCGGGCGGGAGCGGATGGCGCAGAGAAAGCGTCACGTCGGTAGAGATCCAATCGTTGGCGTACCAGTAGCCGTGCCCCCTCATGCCTCCCAACTCGTGCGCGCCGCGCACGTCCGAGACGTCAATCACCTGCAATCGGGGGTCGGCGGCAAGGCGCTCCAATTCCTTGGGCGACAGATCGGCGATGTCCGGCTTGCCGAGGCGCGACGCGCCGGCGATCAGGCTCGAAAAGCCAAGCGCGCGGTCGTTGCGCGAGGCGTATACGATGAGCTGCTGGCCAAGGTCCAGGCCTGGTGGGACGTACTCGTGGGCGAAGGTCTTGAGATCCACGTCGGAGGCCGCGAAGATGATGTTGCCGATGCGGTAGCGCTTCGCAAGCTCCGCGCGCCCTTCCGCCGGGTGACGCGCGCGCAGCCGCGCGAGCGCCGCCGCCAGCAAAGGCGACCCGCAACTGTAGGCCAGGACGTTCACCTTCTCGGCGGACGATCGCGCGAGCAGCGCGATCAGGCGCTCGATGTCCGGGATATACCGCTCCGCGCGCGGGCAGTCCGTGAGGTAATTCCAGAAATTGAGTCCCGTTGGCCACTGGAAGGTGACCATCGCGCCGTGGCCGAGGTAGTGCGCAAAGGAGCCCATCTGCACGGCAACCTCGTCGAAGGTCACGCGGTAGCCGTGCACATAGAGGACGAGCTCCTTGTTGTTCGACTTGGCGAGCTGCGAGTCGATCGCGGCGATGAAACGGCGCTCCGCCTCGCGTGCCCCGCTGCCGTCGCCGGACATGCCGAATTCCTCGACGCGCTCGACGGCGCCGGGCCGCGCGCGCTCGATGGTATTGGTGAGATCGGAGACCACGAGGTCATCCCAGGTCCAGCCCGGCTCGCCGAGCCGTACTCCGGCGACGCCGAGCCTGACTCCATCGCCCGCAGCGTCGACGTAGTGCCCGGTCTCGCCGGCCGGGGCCGGAGCGCGCGTCGTAGCGTAGAACACGTTCAGGCGCGTCGAGCGCAGTTCAGCCGGCAGCTGCGGCTGAAAATCGATGCGCTCGTCCCTGAATACGGCAGGCGTCGGCATCAGGTGCGGTTCGACCGCCGCACAGCCCGCCAAAGCGCAAAGCAACGAGCCGATCCACCACCCCGGTGCTGCCGCGCCACCTCTCCTTGAAAGGGAGGGGATACGCATGGTTCGCATCACCCGCATCGGATCACAATTCACAATTCACGCTTCTGCCCTAGGCAAGGGTCTAGAACGATACGGTCATGAACGCGGTTGGACCCGTGAAAGCCGTCCGCGCCCTGCCGCGCCAACTGGCTTTGTCGACCTCCAAATCCAACACCAGGCTGCGCGTACCCAGGCCAAAGCCGACATTGCGAAACGGCTGGTAGAGCACATCCATGGCGATACTGCGGACGTCGCCCGAGTAGGCGCCGTAGCTGAGCGAGAGCCAATCCGCACGCATCCGCACCGCCCACTCGTTGGTGAGCGCAAACGCCCCGTAGAGACTCAGCACCGGCAATGGCGCCGTTACATCCGCCGCCTCGGCACCAGTCCCGGATGACTCGATGCTCGACTTGATACCCGCCACATGGAAGCCGACTCCAATCCCGAGCTCCTTGTCGCGCCGCTTGAAGAACGAGTAGCCGACACCAACACGGGTATCGGAGAAGTTGTACGTCGAGTTGACCGTGCTACCGACAGGGAAGGTTGTGTCGCCCCACTCGACATCTGCCGCCAAAGTCCTGGTCGCGCTGCGATTCAACCTGAAGTACTCCACCTCGAGCCGCCAACGCTCTGTCATCCGCCAGAGAAATCCTCCGATGCCGCTCACGTTCCGTTCCTCGAGCCCGAGCGCACTTTCGAAATCGACAGCCACCCCCGCCCCGCCGCTGGATCCCGTCAATGACGCCTGAGTGCTGGACTTGGAAAAAAAGGCGCCGAGGTCGAAAATGAACCGATCGTTCAGCGCCGGGTGAGTGGGAATCACCTCCGTCGAGGCGGCCTCGGCGCGCGATGTCATAACCGCCAACGACACGAACACAGTCAACGCCAATAGCAACATTGCCCCCAATCGAGACTTGGTCACGTCCCACCTCCGCTTATAGTTAAATGCCTGCAATAAAGGCGCTCAGTGTACCATTCCCGAATATTAGCTGATATTTTCGGGCCGCCGCTCCGTGTCCGCAAGCAGCATTGCTGGCGGCAGCGGCCCGACGATCGAGAACGAGACGCTCCATGAAAAGAACAGCCGCTGAAACGATGGTCAGGTCGTTCATGGCAGCAATTGCAGCTACGGTCCTTGCGTCGCCCATTTCGGTGATTGCAGCGGAAACTGCGGCCTCACCGAAAACGCCCGCCGCCACGCCGCGCATCGGCCTGGCGCTCTCCGGCGGCGGCGCCCGCGGCATCGCCCACATTGGCGTGCTGAAAGTGCTGGAGGAGCTGCGCGTACCGGTGCACTGCGTGACCGGCACCAGCATGGGTGCAATCGTCGGCGGCGCCTACGCCTCCGGGGGACGGCCCCAGGACCTGGAACAGACTGTCATCAATACGGACTGGAACAAGGTCTTCAGCGACCGCCCGCCGCGGGATGAGATTGCCAGCAGGCGCAAGGAAGACGATTACAAGACACTGTTTGCGCCGGAGTACGGCGTCAAGGACAGCGGGCTCGTGTTGCCCAAGGGCCTCATCTCCGGGGTCGCGATCGAGAGCTACTTCCGCGGTCTCACGGCCATGGCCGCCGGCATCGACGACTTTTCGAAGTTGCCGATACCGTCCAGGGCCGTGGCCTCCGACATCGAGACCGGCGAAGCCGTCGTGCTGGCGCGCGGCAGCGTCGCGCAGGCCATGCGCGCGAGCATGGCCGTACCGGGCGGGCTGGCCCCGGTGGAAATAGACGGGCGGCTGTTGGTGGACGGCGGCATCGCGAACAATCTGCCGATCGACGAGGCGAGGAAGCTTTGCGCCGATGTCATCATCGCGGTCAATATTTCCACGCCCCCGCTCACGCGCGAGCAAATCACATCCGCGCTCAGCGTCAGCGCCCAGCTTCTCAACTTTCTCGGCAAGCAAACGGTTGACCGGCAACTCGCCAGCATGGGGCCGCGTGACGTGCTGATCGCGCCCGACCTTGGCGATATCTCTTCCGGGAGCTTCGAGCGCTCAGCCGATGCAATCCGCATTGGCGAGACCGCCGCGCGCGCGATGGCCGGGCAGCTCAGGCGCTACAGCCTGCCACCGGACCAGTACATGGCATTGCGCGACCGGCAGATCAGGGAGCCCAAAGGCCTCGGCACGGTGGACGAGATCCGCTTCGAGGGTCTGCAGCGCACCAATCCGGCAGTGCTGCGCTCGCTGGTGCAGAGCAAGCCGGGCGACCCGCTCACGGAGGAAGGAATCGGCGCGGACCTGCGGCGCATCTACGGGCGCGGCGATTTCGAAGGTGTCGATTACCGCATCCAGCAGGAGCCGGGCAGCCGCGTCCTGGTGATCCAGCCGCGCGAGAAATCGTCGGGACCGGACTACCTGCGCTTCGGCGTGGGACTCGCCAGCGACTTTCGCGGGGAGAATCCGTTCAACGCGCTGGTGAGCTACCGCAAGACGTGGCTCAACCGCCTGGGCGGCGAGTGGCTGAATGAGGTTCAGGTCGGCCAGGATTCGCATCTATTCACAGAGTTCTACCAGCCCGTAGAGGAAAGCGGGCGGTTTTTTGTCGCTCCCTACGGCAGCGTCGGCCAGAGGCAGCGTAGCGTGTTTCTCGGCGCCGACAAGATTGCCCAATACGACACCCGTGAAGCGCGCGTCGGACTCGACGCGGGGGCGGTGCTCGGCACCTGGGGCGAGGCGCGCATCGGGCCGTTATGGCGGCGGGTACGTGCGGAAGTGGACACCGGCTCACCGGTCCTGCCAAACCTCAATGAAATCTCTGCGGGCATGAGGGCGCGGTTGTTCGTGGATCAACTGGATAGCGCCTTCTACCCCCGTAGCGGCTACCGTGCCGCCGCGTCCGCGTACGCCGCCGACGAAAGCTTCGGATCGGACCGCAATTACACGCGGCTGGAGGGGCAGCTGACCGGCGCCAAGAGTTGGGGGGAGCACACGTTCAGCGTCACCGCTTCCGGAGGCACCGACCTGGATACGGAGATGCCGGCCTACGAGTCCTTCACCCTTGGCGGACCGCTGCGGCTGTCGGGGTACCGCATTGACGAATTTGCCGGGCGCAACATGGCGTTCGGCCGATTGATGTACTACAAACGCGCGGTCCATCTGCCTGAACTGCTCGGATCGGGCGTCTACATAGGCGCATCGCTCGAAGCAGGTCAGATATCGAAGCTAGATAGCGGAACGTCCCCCCAGGGAACGATATGGTCGGGCTCGGTGTTCCTCGGCGCAGGCACCTTTCTCGGCCCGCTGTACTTCGGGATCGGCGCGGGCGAGGCGGGGCGCTGGAATCTGTATCTGCTGCTTGGCGTGCCGTAGTCACAAACACACCGTTACTTGCCGTCCGGCGGCTGCGCTCCACCGCCGCCATCCAGCGGCGCAATGAGCTTGCCGGGCAGTTTCAGCGTCCGCTCGAAGATCCCCACCAGCTCGGAAGTAATGGCGCCAGGTCCGAGTGGCAAGACCAGCGGATCGCGAATGTCGCCGCTGACCCCGACGGGTACGCTGGTCAGGGTGCCCCCCAGGATATAGCCCAGGATCGGCACTTTGCGTGCGAGTTCGTCCAGGCGGCTGAACGGCGCGACCAGCACTAACAGCCGGCTCTGGTAGTCGAGAACGGAAACCCAGCCGGTCGCCACCAGCCCTACCGCGGCACTGCGGAAGGCGCTCTCATCGACGATGAATTTTCCCTCCTCGAAATGCCCCGCAAAGTCGATGGTGCGATAGGGAAATCCTGCGTCGTCGAGCTTCGGGCCGCCCTTCTCCAACAGCGCCGCGACGTTTGCCATGGAGAGAATGTTGCCGAGCAGGGCGAATTTCATCACTTTGCCATCGCGCACCGCGGCAGTGACGGTCCCCTTCAGGTTCTTCGCCAACTCCTCGCGCTTTCCCTGCGTGCTGATATCGGCCTGGAGGTCGAAATCGCCTGTGATCAGCACGCCCTGGTCAGTCAGGCAGTGGGCGGTCTGCTCCAGTTGCTGCTTCTGCGCCGCGATGCGCGCCGATGCGGCGAACCCCTGCGGCGTCGCCTCGATCGTCAACGGCAGCGAGATGCCGCACAACTGCGCCTGTGTCAGGTCGAGACGCGCGCGCCGTTCCTCCAGCACCAGCGTCGCCACGACGGGGGTGACCGTGCGGCGGCCGCGCTGGACGAAATCCGAACGCACGGCGATGCGGCCGGTCACCGGCAGCGGCCACAACCGCGATGCCGCGACCTTGCCGTCCGCGGCCGGCGTGGGTTTCTCGTCCGCAGCGGTCTTGCCCCTGCGAGGCAACAGCATATCGAGTTTGATGCCGGGGGAGTCGAACTGCGCGTCGATGACCGGGCCACTCGCGCTGCGCCGGATCTCGCCGCGTATCGTGGCGCGCTGACCAGCCCAGTCCACGGCCGCCTCGCGTATGCGCAGGGTGGTGTCATCGGTGGCGAGATCGATGCTGACGATCTTCACTGGCCGGCGGAGCAGCCAGGCCAGATCGAGCGATTCACCCTTCAGATGGCCCTCGGCCGTCGTGCGGCGAGGGTTATCGCGGTCGTAGGTGAAGCGCAGGTCTCCGGCAACGCTGCCCGCAGGCACTTGCGCATTCCTGAGTATGGCCGCAATGCTGGTGCTGTACAGCGAGCCGGAGAACCTGCCTTCCAGCAGACTGCCACGGGCGTGAATCGCAGCCGTGGCATCGGTGCGTTCATCCTTGATGGTTGCGCGCCGGATATCGAGCGCATCCGGCGTCCAGCCGATTTCGACGGCGACTTCCGGCCCTGCGCCGAAGCGGGCCGTCGCCGCCACGTCCAGGACACGCTTCGCGCCCCACGCAATGCGCTGCACGGCGATTCGCACCGGCGCCTTCAGTTCCAGATGTGGCGGCAACCTCGCAAGCTTCCAGACCCAGGCGAGCAGCCCGTCGCCCACCACCCCTTCGGATAGGCTGGCCGTTGCCTGCAAACGCGCCATGCGATAGTCGCTGACGGTCGCCGATACCAGCGCCTGCGCGTCGAGCATCGAGAGTGCTGCCCGATTGATCTTCAGCGTGCGGGGATCCATTTCGACGGATCCCCCGGAGAGCCGCACCGGGCCCGGCAAGTCGCGCAATCCGACCGCGGCATCCGACTTCAGGATGTCCACGCCCGCACTCCAGGTTTCACCGCCGACGGCAAACCTGGCGTTGCCCTGCGCGCGCCCGCTGATGGACTGGATAACGGCAAGCGCTTCACGATTCTGCACCGGCAGCGCGCCACGGACGATGTCCAGCGTCCTCGCGAGATCGACGTCAAAGCCCGCGCTGCCGGCGACCGCGTCGTTCTTGAAGGAATAGTGCAGCGCTGAAACCAACACCTCCCCCGCCAGCATCGAAAGCGTGACGCGCTCCACCTTCACGCCGTTCGGATTGATCTCGACGGCGCCGCTGCGGAGTCGCACCGGGCCGGGAAAATCGCGCACCTGCACCGAGGCATCCGATTTCTGGACATCCATGCCGACGCGCCATCCGGATTGCCCGGAAGCCAGCCGCACGCGGCCATGCACGCGACCCGAAACGTCCTGGAACCGGGCCAGCGCCACGCTCGCACTTTTGGGAACGAGGCGCCGCGTAGTGTCCATTCCCTCCTTCAAGTCGAGATCGAACCCGGCGCCTCCGGCCAGGGCGCCGCTCTTCGCCTCATAACGCAGCTTTACTCCATTCAATCTGCTCGCGCCCAGCCTCACGTGGTCCAGGCCCAGCTCGAGCTCCTGCAAGCCGGCGGTAACCTTACCCTTCACGCCAGCGCCTGCAACGCGGATGCGTTCCCTGGCGCGCAGCACCTCCACTACCCCGGCATCCACGTCGAAATCGCATTCGAGGGAGGTCTTCGCATCCGTGCGCGCCTGCGCGCGCAGGTTCGCGGCGGGAAGCGCGACGCCGACAGGCGATTTTGCGAGATAGAGGTCGAGCCACGCCTGCGGCCGGATATCCCCGGCGTCGAGACTCAGCTTTCCGGAAAGATCGGCAAATTCGACGCGCGCCGAAAGTTTCAGTCGGTCCCAGTAGTTGCCCGCCGTCGTCGCTTCAAGATCCATGCCCCGGGAGCCGGTATTCACTCGGAGGGAAAGATCGCGCAGTTCGATCGGCGGAACTCCGGGCACGCGGACGTCCACGACGGCATCCTCGACCGTGAGCGCCGTGTCCGGGGCAAACTCGCGGACGACATCCACGATCGGCTGCATGATCGAACGGTAGGCGGCGAGCGCATCCGGCTCCCCCGTGCCTTCTTGCGTCTTTTCCCCGTCCGGCGCCGGGGACGGCGCGACGTTGATCCGAATTTCCGGCCGCGCGACGCTCACGGCAGTGATTTCCGCCCGGCCGTGCAGCAGTGGCCAGAACAGCAGCCGGACTTCCATCTGCTCGGCACGCACATCGACCACCCCGGGAATTTCGACACGCGCCCGCTGCAGGATGCCTCGCGGCGCGGGCAGGATGCGGACGCTGAGCGATTCCCAGCTGACTACACCGCCCACTGCCTGTGACAGCTTGCTCTGGATCTGCGACCTGACGGGGGGACTATCGAGATACTCGGGAAGGAAGACCACCGCGGCGGCAACCCCCATGATCAGGACCGCGATGACATACGCGAAATAGCGGACGGCCCTGCCCCAGCGCCAGCCTGTTGGAGAATTGCCCACGGCGACCAGATTCTAGCCCCGAACGCAGCCTGGGGACCGCACATTCTGCGAGGCACGCTGCAATAACAAATTCCAAATCGCAAATTACAAACAAATCCCAAAACTCAAATCGCAAATTTCAAACGCTTATCGTTTGGAGCTTGGTGCATGTTCGAGATTTGGTACTTGGGATTTGGTGTTTGTTTGAATATTGGTGCCTGGAATTTGGCACTATTTTGAAAATGATGCCCCCGACGGCTGCGACCGGCGGTTCGTCGCGCGACCCACGAGGAAACCGGACACGAAGGGAAGTCCGATCAGCAGCAGCACGAGCAGAATCATCAGCAGCAGCGCTTCGTTAACGACCTCACCCAGCTTGGCCAGCAGGAGCGGGCCAAGCTCCTTGCCAATACGCGCGACATCGGCTGCGAGGGCGGCGCGTTCCAGGCTGATGGCGGCGTACAGCGCGTTGCGCTCGCGCTCGATCGTGGCATCCATGGCAACGCGCATCGCCTCGAGGTCTTTTGTCAGCGCGGCCCGTTCCACCTGCAGCATGGCGAGCGTCTCGCCCCACCGCCGATCGAAGTTCTCGAATACGCGCGTCATTTCCGCCTGCAACGCGGCGAGCCGCTCCATGGCGAGCTCGGGCTGGGACTGAGCGAGGACACTCAGCTTCGTCAGTTCCTCCTCGAACCGCTTCACCGCACGGGACAGGTCACCGGGCTGGAATCCGGATTCCACGTAAGCGAGTTCGGCGCGCCAGCGCAGCTCGTCGGGAATGCGCTGTCCGTAGATATCCAGCCGGTCCGAAGCATCGGCACGCACCTCCGAGCCGGCATCGCCGGATTTCGGAACGGATCCGTCGCGCGCTGCCGCTTCGCGCCACAGCGGGCCGATGGGCGCCCGCTTAAATGACAGGTCGCTCAGGCGCTCGCTGGCCGCGTAATCGCTGACCAATTTGCGATAATCGGCCAACACGCCCGCGGCGAGCCGACGCGCGGCGAGCGCGTCCGCTTCTTGCGCGAGCGCCCGCGCCGCATCCAGCGCGGTCTGCTGCCGGCTGCCGAACAGCTCTCGCCCCGAGCCTTCGCGGAAAAAGGCTTCCATCTGTACCGCGAACGCCCAGGTATCGACCAGCGCCAACTCGGGCTCCGGCCGGTAGGCCGCGCGGCGGCTGGCGACTGACGCCCCGATCTTCCAGCGCAGCGTGTTGGCGCGTATGCCGGCGTCCTCCGTTCCGTCCGCAATGATGTCGGCAGCGCGAGCGACGCGTTCAATGAAGTCGGCCGCATACTGACGGGTCTCGATCCGCGCGCGTAGTTGCTCCGGGGGAAGCGGCTCGCCCGGGACCTCCAGGGAGAACGATATGCAGCCCCAGAGCCCAAGCGGGGCAACCGCGCCAAGCGCAGCGGCGACGACGCGTTGAAGGCGGTGGAGTAAGGTCGCGTTCATGACACCGCAGGGGGTCCCTTTGAGCCCAACGGCGGAACCTCGCCAGGACTGCG
>Ga0180087_1000165_pt1 | contig 9371 bp, 10 predicted proteins | sample EasRiv790_16_10D_FD_121789 | JGI IMG/M metagenome (GOLD analysis project Ga0180087, IMG submission 121789) | Soil microbial communities from meander-bound floodplain in the East River, Colorado, USA - East River metaG ERMLT790_16_10D | ecosystem: Environmental > Terrestrial > Soil > Floodplain ...
CGGGAACTGTGCCCCCCGCCGGCGAAACTCGTACAGCAGCTCGGCCTCGATCTCGTACTCGTTCCTGCCCGGGCGCGCCTGCTGCATCGCGCGCCGGTGCGCGGCCGCGGTGATGCGCAAAGCCGCATCCATCTCCGCTGACGCGCACCGGCGCGCCATGCAGGCGACGCGCCCGGGACGCAACGAGTACGAGATCGAGGCCGAGCTGCTGTACGAGTTTCGCCGGCGGGGGGCACAGTTCCCGGCGTACTGGCCGATCGTTGCGGGCGGCGCCAACTCCTGCGTGCTGCACTACGTTTCCAACGACGCGCTGCTCGCCGACGGCGGGCTGCTGCTGATCGACGCGGGCTGCGAGCTCGACGGCTACGCCGCCGACATCACGCGCACCTTCCCGGTGAACGGCCGCTATAGCGGCGCGCAGCGCGCGGTCTACGAGCTGGTGCTCGCCGCACAGCGCGCGGCGATGGACAAAGTGCGTGCGGGCAACGCCTGGAACGAGCCGCACGATGCGGCGGTGAAGGTGCTCGCGCAAGGCATGCTCGACCTCAAGCTGCTGGCGGGCAGCCTGGATGCCGTGCTCGAGAAGGAAGCCTACAAGCGCTTCTACATGCACCGCACCGGGCATTGGCTCGGCATGGACGTGCACGACGCGGGCGAATACAAGCGCGCCGGCCAGTGGCGCGCACTGGCGCCCGGCATGACGCTCACGGTGGAGCCCGGGCTCTATATCCGCGCCGCGGACGACGTGCCCGAGCCGCTGCGCGACATCGGCGTGCGCATCGAGGACGACGTGCTGGTGACGCAAGCCGGCTGCGAGGTGCTGACCGCGGAGGCACCCAAGGCGGTCGCCGACGTCGAGGCGCTGATGCGCGATGCCCGGCGCTGACATCCTCGTCCTCGGCGCCGGCCCGGTCGGTTGCACGCTGGCGCTCGCGCTGCGGGACTCGCGCCATACAGTACGCGTTGTTGATCCCCGCCCGGCGGCCGTCGGCGCGTTCCGCCCGATCGCGCTGTCGCACGCGAGCCGGCTGATCCTCGAGCGCGTGGGCGTCTGGGGCGCCTTCCCAGCCACTCCGATCGCATCCATCCACGTGTCGCAGTCGGGCGCGTTCGGACGCACGCGCATGGATGCCGCGGACGCCGGCGTCCCCAGCCTCGGCTACGTGACGCAGTACGCGCAACTCGTGGCGGCGCTGCGCGAGCGCACCAGCATCGAGCGCGACGCGGGCGACGCGCCACGACTCACCGTCCACGCCGAAGGTGCTGCGGCGCCATCGCGCGAGCGGCGCTACGGGCACGATGCGGTGGTGGCGCGGGTCGCCGCCGAGCCCGCGTCGCGAAACGTGGCATACGAGCGCTTCACGGCGGACGGGCCGCTCGCGCTGCTGCCGCTGGCCGGCGACTGGGCGCTGGTATGGAGCGCACGGCCCGAGCGCGCCGCCGCGCTGGCGGACGTCGCGCCGCCGGACTTCCTCGCGCAGCTGCAGCAGGCATTCGGCGATCGCGCCGGACGCTTCACGGCGGTGCACGAGCGTGCGCGCGCGCCGCTTGCCTTGCGCGTGCGCGCTTCGCGCGTCGAGGCGCGCGCAGTCTTCATCGGCAACGCCGCCCAGACGCTGCACCCGGTGGCCGGCCAGGGGCTCAACCTCGGCCTGCGCGACGCGTGGGACCTGGCGCAGACCTTGCATGCGGCCGAAGATCCGGGCAGCGAGGCAGCGCTTGCGCGTTTCACCACGCAAAGGCGGCTGGATGCCGCGGCGACCATCGGCGTGACTGAAGTACTGGCGCGCGGATTCCTGGGCGCCAATCCGCTGGCGCGCGCCGCGCGCGGCGCCGTGCTGACGAGTCTCGACATCCTGCCGGCCGCACGGCGTTTTTTTGCGCGACGCATGATCTTCGGACCTTCCGCGCTGCCCTGATCTTTTATAGAATGCCGTTCCCTTCGCGCTCGGCATCCTGAACCCCAAATGCAGATCGGCGCGCACGTCCTGCGCAACGCGTTGTTCGTCGCTCCGATGGCGGGCGTCACCGACCGCCCCTTCCGCATGCTCGCGCGCCGCTACGGCGCCGGCCTCGCAGTCAGCGAGATGCTGTCCTCGCGCCCCGAGCTGCGCGGCTCGCGCAAGTCGCTGCTGCGCCTGGACCATGCGGGCGAGACCGGCCCGGTATCGGTGCAGATCGCCGGCGCCGATCCCGCCTGGATGGCCGAGGCCGCGCGCATCAATGTCGGACGCGGCGCGCAGATCATCGACATCAACATGGGCTGCCCGGCGAAGAAGGTGTGCAATGCCTACGCCGGCTCGGCGCTGCTCGCGGACGAGCTCCTCGTGGCGCGCATCCTCGAAGCGGTGGTCGCCGCGGTGCAGGTGCCGGTGACCCTCAAGATCCGCACCGGGCCAAGCCCCGAGCGCAGGAACGCCGTGCGCATCGCGCGCATTGCCGAGGACTCCGGCGTGCAGTTGCTCGCCATCCACGGCCGCACGCGCGCCTGCGGCTTCGACGGGCACGCGGAGTACGACACCATCGCGGCGGTGAAGCGAAGCGTGCGCATCCCGGTGATCGCCAACGGCGACATCCGCACGCCGGCCGAGGCGCGCGAGGTGCTCGCGCGCACCGGCGCTGACGGCCTGATGCTCGGCCGCGCCGCTTTCGGCCGCCCCTGGCTTTTCCGCGAAGTCGAGCACTTCCTCGCCACCGGCGAAGCGCTCGCGCCGCCCGCGCCGGCCGAGATCGAGGCCGTGGTGCGCGAACACCTCGAGGGTCTGTACGCGCTGTACGGCGAGGAGCAGGGCCTGCGCGTGGCGCGCAAGCACCTGGGCTGGTACACGCACGGGCTGCCGGGCGGGGAGGGCTTCCGCCTGGGCGTGGTGCGCATGGAGGCGGTCGCGCAGCAGCGCGCCGCAGTCAACGACTATTTCGGGAGGCTCGCTGCATGAGCCGTACGAACGAACTGTCCGACGCGGTGAAGCGCTCGCTGGAGCGCTACTTCAAGGACATGGACGGCGAGCGCCCCACCGCGATCTACGACATGGTGCTGAAGAACGTCGAGCGGCCCATGATCGAGCTGGTGCTCGGCCGCGCGGAGGGCAACCTGACGCGGGCCGCCACCATGCTCGGCATCGACCGCAACACGCTGCGCAAGAAAATGCAGCAGCTGCGCATCAAAGGGTGAGCAAGCTCAAGCGGGCGCTGGTCAGCGTCGCCGACAAGTCGGGCATCGCCGTGTTCGCGCGCGCGCGCGCCGCGCTGGGCGTGAGCATTCTCTCCACCGGCGGCACGGCAAAGCTCCTCCAGAAGGAAGGCGTGCCGGTCACGGAGGTTTCGGCGCATACCGGCTTCCCGGAGATGCTCGATGGGCGCGTGAAGACGCTGCACCCGAAGATCCACGGCGGCCTGCTCGCGCGGCGCGATTCGCGCGAGCACATGCAGGCGATCGCAGCGGCCGGCATCACGCCGATCGACCTGGTCGTCGTCAACCTGTATCCGTTCCAGGCCACGGTCGCCGACCCCGACTGCCGCCTGGAGGACGCCATCGAGAACATCGACATCGGCGGGCCGGCGATGCTGCGCTCGGCGGCGAAGAACCACGCCGCGGTCGCCGTGGTGGTGGACCCTGCCGACTATGCACGCGTGCTCGAGGAACTGCGCGCGCACGGTGAGGTGTCGGCCGCCACGCGCTTCGCGCTGGCGCAGAAGGTGTTCGCGCACACCGCGGCCTACGACGGCGCCATCGCCAACTACCTCTCCGCGCTCGACGCACAGGGTAAGCGCGGTGCCTACCCCGGCGTGCTGAACCTGTAGTTCGTGAAACTGCAGGACATGCGCTACGGCGAGAATCCGCACCAGTCGGCCGCGTTCTACCGCGACACGCAGCCGGTGGCGGGCGGCATGGCAGCCTACCGCCAACTGCAGGGCAAGGAGCTTTCCTACAACAACGTCGCCGACGCCGACGCCGCCTGGGAATGCGTGAAGAGCTTCGCCGAGCCCGCCTGCGTCATCGTCAAGCATGCGAACCCCTGCGGCGCAGCCACTGCGCCGACGCTGCTCGAGGCGTACGACAAGGCGTTCAAGACCGATCCGACTTCCGCTTTCGGCGGCATCATTGCCTTCAATCGCGCGCTCGACCGCGCCGCGGCGCAACGCGTGGCGCAGCAGTTCGCAGAGGTGATCATCGCGCCGCGCATCGAGCCCGATGCGCAGGCCGAGTTCGCGAAGAAGGCCAGCCTGCGCATCCTCGAAGTGCCGCTGGCGCACGAGACCAACGCCTTCGAACTCAAACGCGTGGGCGGCGGCCTCCTGGTGCAATCGAGCGACGCGCACGTGCTGGAGCGGGCAGCGCTCAAGGTGGTGACCAGGAGCAAGCCCACGGAGGAGCAGGTCGCCGACCTGCTGTTCGCCTGGCGCGTGGCCAGGTTCGTCAAGTCCAACGCCATCGTGTTCGCGCGCGGCGGCATGACGCTGGGGGTCGGCGCCGGCCAGATGAGCCGGGTGGACGCGGCCCGGATCGCAGCCCAGAAGGCGCAACTGCCGCTCAAGGGGACGGCCGCCGCCTCCGACGCGTTCTTCCCGTTCCGCGACGGGCTCGACGCGGTGGCGGACGCGGGTGCAGTGGCGGTGATCCAGCCCGGCGGCAGCGTGCGCGACGAAGAGGTGATCGCCGCGGCGGACGAGCGTGGGGTCGCCATGGTGTTCACCGGCGTGCGCCACTTCAGGCATTGACGTGAAGCTGCTCGTCATCGGCGCCGGCGGCCGCGAGCATGCGCTCGCCTGGAAGCTGGCACAGGGCCCGCGCGTGCAGAAGGTGTACGTGGCCCCGGGCAACGGCGGCACCGCGACCGAGCCCGGCGTGGAAAACGTCGCGCTGGCCGCCGTGCCCGAGCTGGTCGCCTTCGCGAGGAAGGAGAGCATCTATCTCACGGTGGTCGGTCCGGAGGCGCCCCTCGCCGCAGGCGTGGTCGATGCGTTCCGCGACGCCGGACTGCGCATCTTCGGCCCGACGCGCGCCGCGGCGCAGCTCGAGTCGTCCAAGGACTTCGCCAAGGGCTTCATGGTGCGCCATCGCATCCCGACGGCGCGCCATGCCACCTTCACCGACGCCGGCGCGGCGCGCGCCTACGTGGAGCGCGTAGGCGCGCCGATCGTGGTGAAGGCCGACGGCCTGGCCGCCGGCAAGGGCGTGGTCGTGGCGCAGAGCGTCGCCGAGGCGCAGGCCGCCATCGACGCTTTTCTCGTTGCCAACAGGCTCGGCGCCGCCGGCGCTCGCGTGGTCATCGAGGAGTGCCTGCAGGGCGAGGAAGCGAGCTTCATCGTCGTCTCGGACGGCGCGCACGCGCTGGCGCTCGCCACCAGCCAGGACCACAAGCGGCTGCGCGACGGCGACCAGGGTCCCAACACCGGCGGCATGGGCGCGTACTCGCCCGCGCCGGTGGTGACGCCGCAGGTGCACGCGCGCGTTATGCGCGAAATCATCCAGCCGGCGATCGCCGGCATGGCCGCGGACGGTGTGCCCTATGCCGGCTTCCTCTATGCCGGGCTGATGATCGACAAGGCGGGCAACCCGAGGACGCTGGAGTTCAACTGCCGCCTCGGTGACCCCGAGACGCAGCCGATGCTGATGCGGCTCAAGTCCGACCTGCTCGGCCTGTTCGACGCCGCGCTGGAAGGCAAGCTCGGCAGCGCCGAGGCCGACTGGGATCGCCGCTGCGCGCTCGGCGTAGTGCTCGCCGCGCACGGCTACCCGGACGAGCCGCGCAAAGGCGACCGCATCGAGGGCCTGCCGAAGCCCGCCGCCGACTGCCGCGTGTTCCATGCCGGCACGCGCGCCGAGGGCAAGGGCGTGGTCACCAGCGGCGGGCGCGTGCTGTGCGTGACCGCCCTGGGCGACAACCTGCGTGCGGCGCGCACGCGCGCCTACGAGACGGTGGAGGCAATCCGCTTCGACGGCATGCAGTACCGCAAAGACATCGGCCACCGCGCGTTGAAGAAGTGAACCTCGAAGCGGTCCACACGTACTTCACGCTGCTGCAAGGCCGCATCGTCGCTGCGCTCGAAGCACTCGACGGCGGCAAGTTCCGCAGCGATGCCTGGACCCGACCGGAGGGTGGCGGCGGAGTCTCGCGCGTGATCGAGGAAGGGGCCTTGTTCGAGCGCGGCGGCGTGAACTATTCGCGCGTGCAGGGCGCGAGCCTGCCGCCCTCGGCCACCGCCTCGCGTCCGCAGCTCGCCGGCCGCGCCTACGACGCCCTGGGGGTGTCGCTGGTGCTGCACCCGCGCAACCCCTATTGCCCGACGGTGCACATGAACGTGCGCTGCTTCGCCGCGGGCGAGCACTGGTGGTTCGGCGGCGGCATGGACCTCACGCCCTATTACGGCTTCGAAGAGGACGCGCGGCACTTCCATGCGACCTGCAGGCAGGCGCTGCAGCCTTTCGGCGCGGACCGCTACCCTCGCTACAAGAAGTGGTGCGACGAATACTTTTTCCTCAAGCACCGCAGCGAGCCGCGCGGCATCGGCGGCATCTTTTTCGACGACCTGAACGAGCCGGATTTCGAGACCTGCTTGGCGCTGGTGCGCTCGGTCGGCGATCACTTCATGACCGCCTATGGCCCGATCATCGAGCAACGGCGCGCCACGCCCTTCGGCGAGCGCGAGCGCGAGTTCCAGGCCTACCGGCGCGGGCGCTATGTGGAGTTCAACCTGGTCTACGACCGCGGCACGCTGTTCGGCCTGCAGTCCGGCGGGCGCACCGAGGCGATCCTCATGTCTCTGCCGCCGCGCGTCGCCTGGCGCTACGACTGGAAGCCCCAGCCGGGGACATCCGAAGCGAAGCTCTATTCCGACTTCCTCAAGCCGCGAGACTGGATCTGATCGAATTGCGCATCAGCAGCCCGGGGGAGTCTTCCGGCCCACGATCGGCGACTTATACCTAATTAGGTATAAGTCGGAAAACTCCACTAACAAGGTTCCCCCAACCTGGCGATGGTACCCGCGCTCACGCGGGTGCCGCCCGTGCGCGCTACTGCAGCTCCGCCGCCCTCCGGTAATGCCGCTGCGCGTCCGCGCCACGCCCAAGGCGCTCCTGCAGGCGGGCGAGCTCCAGGTGCATGGCGCGCGACTCCTCGAACGCCAGGCTCGCCTCCAGGTAATTCTGCGCTTTGCCCCACAGCTCCGCTTGCGCGCACAGCCTCCCCAACGCCCCCAGCAGCTGCGGGTCCTGCGGGTGCTCCTGCAGCCAGCGCTCGGCGCGCTCGATGCGGGTGCGCGCTTCCGCGACGCGCTCCGCCGGCTCCATCCGCGGCAGCTCGCCATAGAGCGCCACCAGCGTCGCATCCCAGTCCGCCGCGAGGCCTTTCTCCACCGCTTCGCGGGCTAGGGCCGCCAGGCCCAGCGCGCGCGCGTGGCGCGCCGCCACGGCCGCCAGGCGCGGATTTGCCTGCTCGCGCGCGGGGATGCGGCGCCAGCGCTCCTCGAACCTGCCGCGCTCCGCGGCCGCCTGCGCGAGCAGCTCCGCGTGCGCCTGGTTGCGGTAGTCCTCCGCGAGCCCCGGCGCGATCGCGTCGCGCTTGGCGAGCTGCGCAGTGAGCCGCAGGACCTCCTCCCAGTTGCGCATGCCGCGCTCTGCGCGCATGAGCAGGCGCAGCGTGGCGATGTGACGCGCGCCCGAGTCCTGCAGGCTGCGCAGCGCATCGCGCGCGGTTGCATAGTCGCGATCCTGGAGCGCCATCACGGCGCGCGACAGCAGGCTCGCGCCGTGCTTGCCAGCGGCCTGCGCGCGCTCCAGCCATTGCACGCGCCGCTCCGGCGCGCCGAGCTCGTGCGCGGCGCGCGCCGCGATGATCGCGGCCAGCCCCGGGGCGGCGCCGGCCTCCCAGGCCCTCGCCGCCTCCTTCTCCGCGCGCACATAGCGGCCCTCCAGCCAGGCCTGCAGCGCGTCCGCCAATGCCGCCTGCCCCAGATCGCGCTGGCGGCGCTGGCGGAATTCGCGCACGTACGACGGCAACGCGACGGTATGCAGCGCCAGGCGCAGCAGGGCATACAGCGCCGCGAACGCGGCGAGCGCCAGCACGCCGAACATCAGGAGCGACATCTCCACGCGCCAATGCGACCAGGCGAACTGCACGTAGCCCTGGTCGAGGCGCGCGCCCACGGCGAGCACGGCCGCCGCGGCGAACACCGCCAGCAGCCAGAGGAGTGCCCTCATCCCGTGGAGCGCTCGCGGCGCGACTTGAAGCCGCGCACCGCCTCGAGGCTGTCGGAGATGGACGGCGGCGGCTCGAAGTTCAGCGTGGCGGCCTGCAGCTGCCGCAGTTGCGCCTGCGCCACTTGCGTGGCGCGCGCGCGAGGGTCGAAGTACCGCTGCAGCCACTGCTGGGCAGCGCGCAGGTCGTCCTGGAACGCCCCCTGGTTGCGCGAGAGCAGTGCGAGGCGGGCGCTGAGCAGCCTCAGGCGCAGGTTCTCCCGCAGGAAATAGGCTTGCGTGGGCGCCAGCAGCGGCGGCTCGGGCGCATCCACGCGGCGCACGATCACCAGCTGGCGCAGCTCGCCCCACAACTCTCCGGCCATGCGCGCGACGGCCCCCTGCTCCGCGGCGGGCGGCTTGGGCTTTTCCCCCGAGCGTTCGAGGCGGCCGTCGAAGGCAAGCGGCAGCGCATCGACGCCGGCCACCAGCGCATCGAGCTGCCGGCTCATCGCGGGCAGGTCGGCAGCCGGCAGCGCCTTGAGACGCTCGATGTCGCGTGCCAGCGCGCGGCGCACCGCGAGGAACTGCGGGCGGTCGGTGCGCGACAGCCGGGACTCCGCCAGCTGCAGCGCGAGCAGCGCCGCGCGCACGTTGCCGGAGAGCTGCAGCTGCTGCGCCGCGATGGCGAGCACCTGCTCGATCTCGGCGAGCTGCCACTCGTCGCGGTTGCGCGACAGATCCTGGTACAGCGCCTCCAACGCCACCTGCTGGCTCTGCGCATCGGCGAGCTTGCCCTCCAGCGCGCCAAGCTTGCCCTGCACCTCGCGCATCGACTCCTGCGCCTGGCGCGCGAGCGCGCGCGCCTCGCGCGCGTCGCTCTCGATGTCGCGCAGGCGACGCGCCAGCTCGTCCTGCGTGGCGCCGATGCGGCTGCGCGCGTCGAGCCACGCCCAGGTCGACGCGGCAAGCGCGGCGAGCGCCAGCACAACCAGGGCGATGCGCCAGGCTTTAGGGGTCTTGCGCTCGACAGTGTCCATGCGGGGGTTTTACTTCGCGGCGCCGAAGTATGCAACCAGCGCGGCGAGCATCTCGGCGTCGGCCGGCCCCGCGAGCACCGGCTCGCGCAGGTTGAGCTCGCGCGCTGCGGCCGCCACGCGCTCGTGCGGCACGAACACCGGCGCCTGCGCCACGC
>Ga0180087_1000166_pt1 | contig 9355 bp, 8 predicted proteins | sample EasRiv790_16_10D_FD_121789 | JGI IMG/M metagenome (GOLD analysis project Ga0180087, IMG submission 121789) | Soil microbial communities from meander-bound floodplain in the East River, Colorado, USA - East River metaG ERMLT790_16_10D | ecosystem: Environmental > Terrestrial > Soil > Floodplain ...
CAGGCCCAGACCGAGATCAAGTTCGGACACGTCGGGGAGCCCGGTTCGCTGTTCGCCGCCTCGGCCGAGGAATTCGCCAAGCGCGCCAACGCCAGGCTGGGCGGCAAGGCGAAGGTCGTGGTGTTCGGCTCCAGCCAGCTTGGCGGCGACAAGGAGTTGCTGCAGAAACTCAAGCTGGGCACGGTGGACATCGCGCTGCCGTCGACCGTGATGTCCTCTGAAGCGGATCTGTTCGGTGTGTTCGAGATGCCGTACCTGGTGAAGGACCGCGCCCACATGCGGCGCATTGAGAGCGAGGTGTTCTGGAAGTCGCTCGCTCCCGCCGCCGAGGCAAAGGGCCTCAAGGTCATCGCAGTGTGGGAAAACGGCTACCGCCACATCACCAACTCCAAGCGGCCGATCAACACGCCCGCGGACCTGCAGGGCATCAAGCTGCGCGTGCCCGAAGGCAAATGGCGCGTGAAGATGTTCCAGGCCTACGGCGCCAATCCCAGCCCGATGAAATTCTCGGAAGTGTTCACCGCGCTGCAGACTGGCGTCATGGACGGCCAGGAGAATCCGTTCACGCAGATCTACAGCGCCAAGTTCCAGGAAGTGCAGAAATATCTCTCGCTCACCGGCCACGTCTACACCCCCGCCTACGCCACGGTCGGGGCGAAGAAGTGGGCCAGCCTGCCCGCCGACGTGCGCGGCACGCTCGAGGCGGTGGCCAAGGAAACGCAGTCCTTCGTATACGACAAGGCGGCAACGGACGACGAGGAGCTGCTGGGTAAGATCAAAGCTGCGGGAGTGCAGGTCAACACGCCGAACAAGGACGCCTTCATCGCCGCTTCGAAGCCCGTGTACGAGGATTTCGCCAAGGAAGTGAAGGGCGCGAAGGAAGTGATCGATCGCGCCATCGCCCTCGGCAAGTAGCCAGGCGCCGATGCTGGCCATCTGGCGCGGGCGCTACGAGCGCCTGCTGGAGTGGATTGTCATCGTGCTGATGACCGCGCTCGCCGTCGAAGTGACGGTGGGCGTGCTGTTCCGCAGCTTCGGCGCATCGCTGGTCTGGTACGACGAGATCGCTTCGATCCTCCTCGCGTGGCTGACGTTCTACGGCTCGGCGCTCGCCGCGGCGAAGCGCGCCCACATCGGCTGTCCGGAGGTGATCGCGATGCTGCCGCCCGGCGCGCGGGTTGCAGCCCGGTTGCTGGCCGATATTCTGGTGATCGCTTTTTTTCTGCTCGTTGGCTGGACCGGGTACACCATCCTCGGCGTTCTCGCCACCGATAATCTGGTCAGCCTGCCCCAGGTGCAGGTCGCCTACGTCCAGTCGGTGATCCCGATCGGCGCGGTGTTGATCGTGATCGCCGAGTTGCTCACGCTGCCCGAAGCGCTGTCCCGCGCGCGGAGCAACTCCCTTGCGGGCGGTGCCGGCGAGGCATCGCACTAGATGGAAATCCTGCTTCTTTTCCTGTGCGTGCTGGCGCTGGTGATCATCGACGTGCCAATCGCGGTCGCGCTCGGCATCGTCGCCGTCACCGCCATGGTGGCGAGCCAGGGGCTTGCCTCGCTGCCCAACCTGCCGGTAGTGCTCTACAACGGCGCCACCAGCTTCCCGCTGATCGCGATCCCCCTGTTCATCCTGGCCGGCGCGATCATGAATGCCTCGGGCATTTCGGCGCGCCTGATCGCATTCGCCAGTTCCATTCTCGGCTTCGTTCGGGGCGGCCTGGCGATGGTGTCGATCGGCGCCTCGATGTTCTTCGCCGAGATCTCGGGCTCGGCGGTCGCGGACGTTTCCGCGCTCGGCTCGATCCTGATTCCGGCGATGAAGTCAAAGGGGTACCCCAGCCCCGTTGCCGCGGCGGTGATGTCCTCGGCGGCCACGCTCGCGGTGATCATTCCTCCTTCGATTCCGATGATCCTGTATGCGGTCATGGCCGAAACCTCGGTCGTGCAGTTGTTCGTCGCTGGAATCGTGCCGGGCCTCCTCGGCGGCTTCGGCCTGATGGGCATGGCGTACTGGTTTGCGCGCCGCTATAACCTGCCGATCGAGGAAAGGTTCCAGTGGGCGCGCGTCAGAAAGACGTTTCGCGAGGCATTCTGGGCCTTCACCCTGCCCGTGATCATCCTGGGCGCCATCTTCGGCGGCGTGGTCACGGCGACCGAGGGCGCCGCCCTGGCGGTGGTCGCGGCGCTGTTCATCGGCCTGGTGGTCTATCGGGAACTCGATCTCGCGCACCTCAGGGCGGCCATGATCGAGGGCGGCGTGCAGACCTCGGTGGTGATGCTGCTGGTGGCGACCTCGGCGCTGCTCGGCGCCTACCTCACCGAGGTGCAGGCGCCGCAAACGCTCGCGCGCGCCATTACCGAGCTGACCACGAACAAATGGGTGGTGCTCGCGCTTCTCAACGTGCTGTTCCTGATACTAGGCATGTTTCTCCATTCAGCGGCCGCGATCATCCTCGTGGTTCCCGTGGTGATGCCGCTCGTGAAATCGGTTGGCATCGACCCGGTGCATTTCGGCTTGGTGGTGACGATCAACCTGGGCATCGGCCAACAGACGCCGCCGGTGGCGAGCGTGCTGATGGTGGCGTGCTCGATCGCCAAGGCCAGCGTTTGGGAAGTCACGCGAGTGAACATCTGGTTCATCGGCGTGCTGTTCGCGGTGCTGATGCTGGTCACCTACGTGCCGATCACCGGCCTCGGGCTGGTACACCTGTTCTATCGTTGATCATGACTGACTCCATCCTGATGCAGCGCGATGGCGACATCGCCACCGTCGTCCTCAACCGGCCGGAGCGCATGAACGTGCTCGACAAGGCGATGTGGATGCGCCTCGGCGAGTCCATGCGCGAACTGGGGGCCGACGACAGCGTGCGCTGCATCGTGCTGCGCGGCGCGGGCGGAAAGGCGTTTGCCGCGGGCGCCGACATCAGCGAGTTCGCCAGCGAGCGCGCCAACGGTGCGCAGGCGAGGCGCTACGGCGAAGACGTTGCCGGTTCCATGCGTGCACTGGCCGAGTCTCGCCATCCAACGGTTGCGCTGATCGAAGGCGCCTGCGTAGGCGGCGGGCTGCTAATCGCCTCGCAATGCGACCTTCGCATCTGCAACGAGTCGGCGCGCTTCGGCGTGCCGGTGAAGAACCTCGGGCTCACCGAGGCCTACGACGAGCTGCAGGGCATGATGCGCGTCATCGGGCCCGCGGCGAGCCTGGAGATCCTGCTCGAGGGCCGCATCTGGGGCGCGCGCGAAGCCTACGAGAAGGGGCTCGTCAGCCGGGTCGTACCGGATGCCGAAGTGGCGGGGGAAGCGTATGCGACCGCGCGACGCATCGCGGATGGTGCACCGCTGGTGGCACGCTGGCACAAGAAGTTCATCCGCCGGCTGGCCGACCCCCGCCCGCTGGGCGCCGAGGAATACGCCGAGAGCTACGCCTGTTTCGACACCGAGGACTTCCGAACCGGCTATCGGGCCTTCCTGGAGAAGAGGAAGCCCCGTTTCACGGGTCGCTGAGCCGTGTACACTTGCCCAAAAAACTACATTGACGCAGCCACAGGAGGAGTAATGAAACGAATCCATGCCGCGCTCGGCGCGGTGCTGTTCGCATTCGGGACGGCCGCGGCGGCGCAGACCTGGCCGACCAAACCCATCACCTTTCTCAACCCGTTCCCCGCGGGTGGCGGCACCGATACCTTCGCCCGGCCGATCGCAGCGCGCGTGTCGCAGACCATCGGACAGTCGGTGATCATCGAGAACCAGGGCGGCGCCGGTGGCACGGTCGGCGCGGCGAACGTGGTCAAGCGCGCGCCGGACGGTTACAACTGGTTTTTCGGCGCGGTGCATCACACCATCGCGGAAAGCCTCTACACCAGGCTGTCCTACAGCCTGGAAAAGGACTTCGAGCCGATCACGGTTGCGGCTTTCATCCCGAACGTGGTCGTCGTCCACCCCAAGCACGCGGATAAATTCAAGACACTGCAGGACCTGATCGACTACGCGCGCGCCAACCCGGGGCGCCTCAACTACGGGTCGGCCGGCAGCGGCACTACACACCATCTTTCGGTCGAGCTGTTCAAGACCATGACCAAGACCTTCATGGTGCATATCCCCTATCGCGGCGCAGGCCCGCTGATGATCGATCTGCTCGCCGGCCAGGTGGACCTCGCCTTCGACGGCATGGGCACCTCCTCCACGCAGATCAAAGCCGGCAAGCTGATCCCGCTCGCCGTCACCAGCGTAGCGCGCAATCCGGTGCTGCCCAACGTGCCGACAGTGGGTGAAGCTGGCGTGCCCGGTTACGAGGTGCGCACCTGGTACGGCCTGTGGGCGCTGAAGGGCACGCCGCAGCCGATCAAGGACCGCATGTGGAAGGAAGTGGTTGCGGCGATGGATACGCCGCAGCTGAAGAACATCTGGGCCGAACAGGGCGCCGACCCCGGCGGCATGTCGCAGGCGGAGATGACCAAGCTCGTGCGCAGCGAGATCGTGAAGTGGGCCAAGGTCGTCAAGGACGCTGGCGCCAAGGTCGACAACTGAGAATCTAGATCACGCCCTCGGCACGCAGCGCCGCAATCTGCGCGGCGCTCCTGCCGAGGCGTTCACGCAGGATCTCCTCGGTATGCTGGCCGAGGAGCGGCGGCGCGAGCCTGTGCTCCACCGGCGTGCCCGAGAAACGCATCGGGCTCGCCACGGTGGGCAGCTTGCCGGCCACCGGATGGTCGAGTTCGACGCGCACGCCGCGCGCGCGCACCTGCGGTTCCTCGAATACCTGCGCCACGTTGTTGATCGGGCCGTTGGGTACCCCGGCGGCTTCCAGCAGTTCGAGCCAGTCTTGCGTCGGGCGCTTCGCGAAGATCCCCTGCAGCAGGCGCGTGAGCTCCACGCGGTTCTCCACGCGCTTGCCGTTGGTGGCGAAGCGAGCGTCGCCCGCCAGTTCCGGGCAGCCCGCCGCCTCGCAGAACCTGCGATACAGGTTGTCGTTGCCGCAGGCGATGATGACTTCGCCGTCGGCGGTGCGGAACGGCTGGTAGGGCACGATATTCGGGTGCAGGTTGCCGATGCGCGAGGGCGGCTTGCCGGTCGCGAAGTAGTTGGTGTTCTGGTAGGCGAGCAGCGCGATCTGTGAGTCGAGCAGCGCGAGGTCGAGATGCTGGCCCCTGCCCGTCTCCGCGCGATGCGCAAGCGCCGCGCAGATCGCGATCGAGGCGTACATCCCGGTGATGATGTCCGCCACCGGCACTCCCGCGCGCATCGGTTCGCCCTGCGCATCGCCGGTGACGCTCATCATGCCGCCCATGCCCTGGATCATGAAGTCGTAGCCCGGCCGCTCGCGGTACGGCCCGGTCTGGCCGAAGCCGGTGACCGAGCAGTAGATGAGCCGCGGATTGAGCGCCTTCAGGTCATCGTAGCCGAGGCCGTAGCGCGCGAGGTCGCCGAACTTGTAGTTTTCGATCAGCACGTCCGCGCCGCGCGCAAGCTCGCGCACGATTTCCTGTCCGGCCGGGCTCGAGATGTTCACGGTGATCGACTTTTTGCCGCGGTTTGCCGAGGTGAAATAGGCGGAGTCCCTGGTGTCCTTGCCCGACTTGTCCTTCACCCACGGCGGCCCGAAGGCGCGCGAGTCGTCGCCGACCTTCGGCCGCTCGACCTTGATCACTTCGGCGCCCAGGTCGGCGAGGTTCTGCCCGGCCCACGGGCCGGCCAGCACGCGCGACAGATCGAGCACCTTGACGTGCGACAGCGGTCCCGCCATGTCATTCCTCCCCGATCACCACAAGTTTGCCAGCATGCGCAACCCGAGCGCGAACAGCATCAGCGCGAACACCATCCGAAGGGGCTTCACCGGCAGCCAGTGCGCCAGGCGCGCGCCGAGCGGCGCCATCGGCATGCTGGCCGCGACGATCAACAGCAGCGCCGGCAGGTAAACGTAGCCCAGGCTCCACTCCGGCAGATCTGGCACGCGCGAACCCTGCAGCACGTAGCCGACGGTGCCCGCGACCGCTATCGGGAAGCCGTTCGCCGCGGCGGTGCCGATGGCGCGCTTGAGCGGCAGGTTGCACCAGGCGAGGAACGGGATCGACAGGAACGCACCGCCCGCCGCGAGCACGCTGGAAATGGCGCCGATGCTCGCACCTGCCGCGAACAAGCCCGCGCGTCCGGGCAACTGGCGCCCGGCGCGGGGCTTGATCTCTACGAACATCTGCGCTGCGGCGTAAAACATGAAGCCGGTGAAGAAAATGGCCAGCGGACGTGTCGGAATGAATCCGGCGGCGAGCGCCGCCATGAGCGAACCTGTAAGGATGCCCGGTGCCATCGTGCGCGCCACCGCCCAGTCCACGCCGCCGTGGCGGTGATGCGCGCGCACGCTCGAGAGTGAAGTGAAGGCGATCGTCGCCAGCGCGGTGGCGAGCGCAAGATGCATCATGTGCTCGACCGGGAAACCCTTGGCGGTGAAAACGAACACCAGCATCGGCACCATCACCATGCCGCCGCCGATGCCGAGCAGTCCCGCGAGGAATCCCACCGCCAGGCCGATGGCGAGGTAAGCCCACCACCAGTCCACTAGCGCTCCCCGAGCAGGTGCGCGACCAGCTCGGCGAAACCCGCGCCGGACTCGCTGCGCGTGACGTATTTGGGCGCAGCCGCCAGATGGCCCGCGAAACGCGCGATATTGGCCACACCGATGGAGTTCACGAAATAGCCAAACATCGGCGCGTCGTTGGGCGAGTCGCCGGCGTAGGCGAACTGCGCATTCGCCGCGTCGAGATCGGTCGCGAACTTCTCCGCGAACAGGACCTTGCTCATCGCCAGCTTGTCGTAGCCGCCGAACCAGCCGTTGACGTGGATCGAGCTGATCTTCGCGTTGAGCCCGGCCTCGCGCATCAGCGCCGCGATGCGCTCCGCGGACTCCAGGGGAAGCGCCGCAACGTCCTCGCAGTAATCGATTGCCAGGTCCGCTTCGCGGTACGCCTGGTCCGAGGCGAGCGCGCTACCCGGCACTGCGGCGAGGATGCGATCCGCGATCGCCGCGAGGCGCACGCGCTTCACCGTGCGCTCTGCCTGCGGATCGTGGAAGTGCTTGTGCAGCTTGCCGTTCTCGTGGCGAAAATAGAATGCGCCGTTCTCGCCCACCACCGCGTCCACCGGCCACATGCGCGCGATGTGGTCGCACCAGCCGGCGGGCCGTCCGGTCACCGCGACCACGATGCGCCCCGCGCGCTTGAGCCGCTCGAGCGCAGCGTAGGCTTCGGCGGTCAACCGCCCTTCGGTGGTCAGCGTGTCGTCGATATCGAACAGCAGACCGCGCAGGCGATTTGCGCCGCGCAATTCGGCTAGCGGCTTCATGCAGGGCGCGATTCTAGCGCGCCAGAGGCAGCCGCACGCGCACCACCACGCCCTCGCCGCCCGCGAGGTCCGCCGCTTCGATGCTGCCGCCGTGAAACTCCGCGATCAGGCGCGCCACGTACAGGCCGAGGCCAAGGTGCGGCCCGCCGCCCCCAGGCTCGCCGCGCACCGAAACCATCGATTCGAACAGCCGGCCGCGCATCTCGGCGGGCAGACGCGGCCCCTTGTTCTCCACCGACAGCAGCGCCGCGCCTTCGCGCTCCTCCAGCGCAATGCGCACTGCCTCGCCAGCGCGCGAGAACTCGACCGCGTTCTCGACCAGCTTGTCGAAGAGCTGCGCCGCCAGGTCCGCCGCCCCTGCAACCGGCAGGGCGTGGCTCGGCAGCTCGAGAATGAAGGGAACCTGCGCGTAGGCGAGGCGGTAGCCCTCAACGCAGCCGCGCACCAGCGCCGAAAGGTCGAAGCGCTCGCGCTCCGCGGCGCGCAGGCCCTGCTCCAGTCGGCTCGCCTCGCTCATTCGTTGCAGGATAGTGTTCAGCCGCGCCAGTCCCTGTTCCGCGCGCTCGATGTAGGGGCGCGCCTCTTCGGCGTTCGCTGCCAGCTTCAGGTTCTCCAGCGACGAGCGCACCACCGCGATCGGCGTGCGCAGCTCGTGCGACAGTCGCCCCGCCATGCTTTCCAGGTAGGCATGGTGCTGCGCAAGCTTCGCCAGCATCGCCGAGAAGCTGCGTGAAAGGTCGCCGATCTCGTCGCCCGCGTCGGAGCCGGCGGCGAGCCGCGCGATGCGGCCGCGCGCGTCGATCGCGCTTTCCGCCTCGTCGCGCAGCCGCCGGATGCGCAGCGACAGCCAGGACGCATAGGCGATCAGCAATGCGGCAGCGCCGAGGAAAACCGTCAGAGTCAGGACAAGCAGGCGCTCGAGCGCCTCACTGCGCAGCGTGGCAATCGGGTTGGTGGTCTCCTCCACCACCACTGCACCGGCGACCTCGTTGTTGTTCCACACGGGGTGCGCAGCGGACACCACCACCGCCCGCCCGTCGACGGTGCGGCGCGTGCGGCTGCCGGGCGTTCCCTGCAACGCAGCGACGATGTCGCGTCCGGTGGCCACCACGTCGTCCGGAACCGCTTCGGAGAAATCCTCGCTCGGGCGCTGTATCAGCCAACCGGCAAGTTGCTGCCAGGCAGCGCGCAGCGCCCCGGCTTCCTCCGCCGGTGGCTCGGGGCGGCGCAGGCTACCCGCCAGCGCGAGCACCTGGTAGCGGCGGTTCACCACCCAGATGCGCGATTGGGTGCGCTGCACGCCGCGCAGGATCGCCGCGATGTCCTCCTGGGCGGCGCGCGCGGCGAGCGCCGCTTCGCGCGCCAGCGGCACCGGCGCCGCCGCGGGATCGAGCAGGCGTCCTTCGCTTTCGGCGATGCGCTGCAACTCAAGCTCCGCCTCACGGCGCATGGCGTCGTCCCGCTCGGGCAGCGCCACCAGCAGTTGCGGCCGGTCGTGCAGCGCCGTGGCAATGGCGCGCGCGGTGCCGATTAGCGAACTCCGCTGGCCTTCGAGCAGCACCTGCTCCAATTCGTTCACGTAGCGCACGCCCACCCAGGGCAGCGCGAGCAGCACCAGCGCCACCAGCGCCAGCCGGGCGCGCAAGCCGAGCGCGAAGCGCCGCTTCACTCCTTCCAACGGTAGCCCATGCCGTAGGCGGTTTCGATATGGTCGAACGCCGCGTCCACGCCCTGGAACTTGCGCCGCACGCGCTTGACATGCGAGGTCACGGTGCTGTCATCCACGACGAGATTGGCCTCGCGCATCAGCTGCTCGCGGTTCTTCACGTGCCCCGGATGGCGTGCGAGCGCGTGCACCATCCAGAACTCGGTGAGGGTGAGCGGCACGGGCCTGCCGCGCCAGGCGACGGCGAAGCGCTTCAAGTCCAGGGTCAACGCGCCGCGCTCGATGGTCTCCTCGAGCGCCTGCGGCTCACGCGACAGCTCCGCGCGGCGGAACAGCGCGCTGATGCGCGCCAGCAGG
>Ga0180087_1000167_pt1 | contig 9353 bp, 10 predicted proteins | sample EasRiv790_16_10D_FD_121789 | JGI IMG/M metagenome (GOLD analysis project Ga0180087, IMG submission 121789) | Soil microbial communities from meander-bound floodplain in the East River, Colorado, USA - East River metaG ERMLT790_16_10D | ecosystem: Environmental > Terrestrial > Soil > Floodplain ...
AGGGTGCGGTCCTGCTTCTGCCAGGTGCGCTCGCTCACGTCGTTGCCGAGGGTATAGCCGAGCACGCAGGAGAGGGCGTCCTTTTCCGAGAGGTTGTGGGCTTTGCGGCCGATCACCGCGACCAGCTCGCCCTCGAACTGCACCGGCCCGGGCGAGTCGGCGGGGATTACGATCGCCTCGTCGGTAGCCACCAGCGCGTTGTTGGCGCGGTAGCCGACGTCGGCTTTTTCCGGCAGCTTGGTATTCGTGCCCTTGCGCTGGTTGGCCCACGCGACATGGGCCGCGTAGTTGAGCCCCGCGCAATAAAAAGTCGGCGGCACGCAGGGGATCAGCGTTTTCAACGAGGCCAGCGCGTGCTTCTTCGACGTAGCCTGGTAACGGTCGAAGATCGAGCCTTCCAGCTCGGCCACCTGGTCGCCCTCGACGGCGCCATGGAAGATGCGCCCATTTTGTTCGAAACGCCCGAATTTCATCTTGTCTCCTCGAAGAATGGCAAGAGCGAATGGACAGGATAAACAGGACTTACAACGACAATGAAACGCTCTAATCCTGTGAATCCTGTCTATTTGTTCTCTACGGCGAGCCCGACAACGACGTCGAACTCGATGCGCACGCTGCGGTTGCGGTTCTCGCGCAGCACGGCCACACGCGCTTCCAGCGCGGCGCCGCGGTCCATCTGGCGTGCCACCGCTGCGTTGTCCCGCTGCGGCACGTAGCCCAGCTTCAGCCCGCGCCATTCGACGCGAACGGCGTTCGCATCATACGGATTATCCCCCTCGCGCACTAGTTGCAGGTGGTCGCCCACCGTCACCTGTCGCCACGCTTCCGCGGCGTCGTGATGGCGGAAGCCGGCGAGCGGCGAGCGCTGCACAACAATCATGGCCTCGGCCCCCAAGGCTGGCGGGAACCCCCAGGCCGCATTGCCCACGACCACGGCGACGAGCAGCGTCAATATGCCGTTCATGTATGGTCTGCCGGCAACCTTGCCGGCAAACCTACTAGAACGGCTTGACGACCGCGAGGATGACAGCGGTGATCAGGACGACGACCGGGAATTCGTTGAACCAGCGGTACCAGAGGTGGCTGTGGGTATTGCGGTCGTGCTTGAAATCATTGAGCAACTTGCCGCACCACAGGTGATAGACGATCAGCACGGCGACCAGCGCGAGCTTGGCATGCAGCCATGCCCCGCTGATGCCGTAGCCCAGCCACAGCCACGTCCCGAACACGATGGTGAGCACCGCGCCCGGCGCCATGATGCCGTAGTAAAGCTTGCGCTCCATCACCTTGAAGCGTTCGCGGCCCGCAGCGTCCCCGGTCAGCGCGTGATAGACGAACAGCCGCGGCAGGTAGAACAGCGCCGCGAACCAAGTCACCATGAAGATGATGTGGAATGCCCTAATCCACAGCATAGGCATCCAGTGTAGCGCAGGCGGCGTCGGTCTCGGGAATCATTGCGGTGATGTCCGCCGCCTCAGGATTGGAAATGACGGACGATGATGTCGGCGAGCAGGTTTAGCCGGCCGTGGAAGAAATGCTCGCCGCCGGGTACTACCACGACGGGCAGTTCTTGGGGCCGCGCCCAGTCGAGCACGGCCGCCAGCGGCACCACGTCATCTCGCTCGCCGTGGATCACCAGCGTGTCGGGCGGGACCGTCTCGGCGGAGAAGCGGCTCACCGCCGGGCCCACCAGCACCATGCGCTGTGCCTTCAGGCGTTTTGCTACCCGCAATTGCACGAAGCTGCCGAAGGAAAAGCCCGCCAGCACGATGGGCAGCTCACCGTATTGCCGGGTCAGGTGGGCGGCGACGGCAAGCAGGTCCTCGGTTTCCCCACGTCCCTCGTCGTGCGCTCCAGCGGAGGCGCCGACACCGCGGAAGTTGGGGCGTGCCGTGACATAACCCAGCGTAAAGAAGGTCTTGGCGAGCGTGGTCACTACCTTGTTGTCCTTGGTGCCGCCCTGCAGCGGGTTGGGGTGCGCGATCAGCGCGATGCCGCCCCGCGGGTCGCCCGGATCGTTGACGTCGGTCTCGATGTTTCCCGCCGGGCCCGGTATCAAAACTTGCGTGAGCGAGTCGGCGCGCATGGGACGGACTTCTACGGGGGTCATGATGGGTGTGGCGACTGACGATACGGAAGGGCGGGAGTGGGGAAGGCCCCCTCTCACGATCTCCCGATCTTACGACTTCCCGGCTTCAAATACGCAGGCGCTGGACGATGCGGCCGTTGACGAGGTGCTCGTTGACGATCTCGTCGATGTCTGCCTGGTCGACGTAGGTGTACCAGACCGCCTCGGGATAGATCACCATTATCGGGCCTTCCTTGCAGCGGTCGAGGCACCCCGACTGGTTGATGCGTACCTTGCCAGCGCCGGAAAGCTGCAACTGCTTGACGCGGTCCTTGGCGTAGTCGCGCATCTTCTGCGATCCGCTGTTGTTGCAACACTGCTCCCCCTCCTGGCGCTGGTTGCAGCAGAAGAACACGTGGCGTTGGTAGTAGCTCATAAGCGGGTATCTCGCGGTGAGCGGCAATCCCGGCGTCCGCTCGAATGTGCGGTGCTGCGGCAGATCGTCGCGATGGCAACGTTCGAATTATATCGGATCGCGCGCGCCGCCCGCGGCGCGCGCGCCCAGGACCCAGGCGAGATAGCCGATAGCCAGCAGCGGCCACAGCTCCGACAGCGCCCGCACGATGCCGGAGAAGCTCAGGAAGTGGCTGGTTCCCCTGGCCAGCAGCAGGGATGGCACGCTGTGGTACGGGTTATCGGGAGCGAGGTTGATCACCGCCGTTGCCGCCGCGATGCACCCGGCCGCGACCACGAGTTGCGCTAGGCGCGGCAGGTGCGCCGCGCCGTAGAGCAGGGTGGACCCGACCAGCAGACCGAGCATGACCCCCGGCGTCAACCACGCCACGGGTGCGGACGCGAGGCCGAATACGACCGCGGTGAAAATCTTGATGAGCAGCACGGCGGCGATCAGCGACGCGATTACCGGCAGCGGACGCGCAGCGTCGCGCATCAGAGCGCACACCATGAGCCCAACCCCGGTCAGACTGAGGAGCACCACTATGGCCTGACTCCCCAGCGCAAGCGACGGCGTATGCGCGAGGTAGGCTGGCAGGTTGAAAGTGGCGCGGATGCCGCCGCTGCCAAAAGGCTGCGCCGTCGGGTGCAACTGCGTGATGAGCCACAAGCCGACAATTACGAGCCCGGCTTCGGCCTTCATGCCGTCGCGGAACAGGTGGTGACGCGCGGCATGGAGCTTGCCGCCGAGGATTCGCGTCGGCGCGAACAGCGGGGCGGCCATGGCGCCGAGCAACGCCCCCAGGGTGTTGGCCAACAGATCAATGTTGGAGGCGATGCGGGCGGGAAGAAACATCTGCGCCGCTTCCATGGCCAGGCTCACCATGGCCGCGGCCAGCGTCGCTGCAATGGCGCCCCGCGCCGGCCCAATCCGCGCGCCGCAGGCTATCGAGAACAGGAAGCCGAGCGGGAGATAGGCGGCGACGTTCACGGCCACGTCCCGCAGCGTGATATAAGGCGGCCAGGCCGAGAACAGGAAATGCAGAACCTCCTGCGGCGGGGCGCGCCAGTCCCGGAACGGCCGCAGACTGGCATACGCGATGACGAGCAGGTAAGCTAGGGTGAGGGTCCACGCCAGCCGCACGCTGTGCGGCGAGAAGCCCCCGCTGCGCGGATCAGCCGGCTCATCCTGACGTGAGGCGTGATTCATCGTTGCTCAATAATGCGGATTGAGGCGCGCCCGCGGCGCGGGTGTCGCACTCGAATTCGCGGGTGGAACAGCGAAGTTCGGGCGATTACCTGATGCAATTTTATGACATCTTCAACGGCGATGCCGACGGCATTTGCGCGCTTCAGCAGTTGCGGCTGGACGAGCCGCGCGCCAGCGTGCTCGTGACCGGCGTCAAGCGCGACGTGCGTCTGCTCGACCGCGTCAACGCTGCCGCCGGCGACGAGCTTACCGTGCTCGACATCTCGCTGCGGACCAATGCGGCGGATCTCAAGCGGCTGCTCACGGCAGGCGCCCGCTGCCGTTACTTCGATCACCATGCGGCGGGCGATATTCCGCGGCACCCCAATCTCAAGGCGCTGATCGATACAGCGCCCGACACCTGCACCAGCCTGATCGTGGACCGCTATCTTGAGGGGCGCCAGCGACTGTGGGCGGTAGTGGCGGCATTCGGCGACAACCTCGCCGGGCCGGCGCAGCGCGCGGCGGCGGAGATCGAACTTGATAGCGGCGATCTCGAGCGCTTGCGCGAACTTGGAGAGGCTATCAACTACAACGCCTACGGCGAGACCGTGGACGACCTGCATTACCATCCCGCGGACCTGTTCGCGACCGTGAGCTGCTACCCCGATCCGCGGGATTTCATCGAGAGCGAGCCGGTATTCGAGACCCTGAAGCACGCTCTCGCCGACGACCTTGACCGGGTCGGAGCGATCGCGCCGCAGGCTGCGAGCGGGAGCGCGGCCGTCTACGTGCTGCCGGATACGGCGTGGAGCAGGCGCATTCACGGTCTCTTCGCCAACCAGCTCGCCCGCCGGCACCCGCGGCGCGCCCATGCCCTGCTGGTCAGCCGGCGCGGCGGCTACGCCGTGAGCGTGCGCGCGCCGCTCGAGCAGCCGCGCGGCGCGGACGCGCTGTGCCTGAAGTTCGAGACCGGCGGCGGGAGGCAGGCGGCGGCGGGTATTAACTGGCTGCCCGAGGCAGATTTCCCGCGCTTCGTTGCCGAATTCAACCAGGCCTTTCCGGGCTGATTTCAGCTTGAAGGCATCCTACTCGGAGGGCGATCCGGGCGTCATCTGCCGTGCGAATTTAAAGAGGTCGATCTCGATGGCCGCAAATGCGACCAGCCATAGCAGGGCGTCGTAGGCGTCGAACCACTCGCCGCGGCCCGCCCAGACGAGGACCGGCACGCCCAGCCCGCAATAAAGCAGCGTCGCGACGGCAGTAACCCGCGCCCGGTGCGCCGCCACTGCATCCGGACGCCGGACCTCGAACTCCAGCAGCACTACCACGGCGATCCACAGCCCAAGATTGATGGCATCGAGCCACTCTTCGCCGCGAACGTAACCGATAGCGGCCACCGCTATCGCGGCAGCGGCGACCAGCCTGGCGCCGCGGAGGATGGCGGCCTTGCGTCCGGCGCGAAAACGGCCACCGTAGCCGGTTTCAAGCTCGAACGACGCCAGCAGGACCAGCCAGGCGGCGGCATCCAACGCTTCGCTCGCCGTGCCGGCGGACAGTAGGATCGTGGTGTTGCAGACGAGCAGCGCGAACACCGCTGCCTTGAACCACGTGGTTCCGGTTGCCACCGAACGGATGGAGGAGGACAGCAGCGGTTACGCTCTGCCGGCCCCGGGGTGCCGTGCGCGGCCGTAGCGTTGCGGCGCGAGCGATCCGGCTACCATTGCGGCGCCGGCCGCGAGAAAGCCGACGAGCTGGGGCGGCCATACGGCGTCATCTCCGCCGCCGTAGAACTCGAACAGCAGCCAGGTCGAAAGGCCGGCGAGGATGCCGGCGAGAGCGCCCTGGCTCGTGGCGCGCTTCCAGTAGAGGCCCAGGAACAGGGGGAAGAACGCCGACACCAGGGTCACCTTGTAGGCGTTCTCCACCATCTTGAAAATGCTCGATTCGGAGTTGAGTGCAAACACCAGCACCACGCTGGCGAAGCACACGATCACGCCGCGCATGGTCCGCAGGAACGCGCGGTCCGTCATTCCCGGTACTGCGCCGCGAATGATGTTTTCGGAAAACGCCACCGCCGGCGCGAGCAACGTCGCGCTTGCGCAACTCATGATGGCCGCGAGCAGCGCCCCGAAGAACACCACCTGGGCGATGAAAGGCGTGTGCTGCAAGATCAGCGTTGGCAGCACCAGTTGCGAATCCTTCTGCAGCAGTTCGCCGAACATTTTCGGATCCACCAGCGTGGCGGAATAGGCGAGGAACATCGGCACGAAGGCAAACACGAAATACGCTGAGCCGCCGAGCACCGAGCCGCGCACTGCGGTCTTCTCGTTCTTCGCCGAAGTGATGCGCTGGAACACGTCCTGCTGCGGTATCGAGCCCAGCATCATGGTGATCCAGGCGCCGATGAAGGGAATCCACGCCGTCAGCCTGGCCTCGGGGAAAAAATCGAGTTTTCCCGCTTCGTAGGCGTGATTGACGACCACGCCCACGCCGCCGGTGAGCCCGGAGATCACGTAGCCGATGTAGAGCATCCCGCCCATGATGACCGTCATCTGCACGAAGTCGAGGATCGCCACCGACAGCATGCCGCCGAGCACGGTGTAGGTGAGCACGATGGCCGCGCCGATCATCATGCCCATGGACTGGCTGACCGCGCCGTCGGTGAGCACGTTGAACACCAGTCCCAATGCCTTGATCTGGGCCGACACCCAGCCGAGGTAGGAGGCGACGATGGCAAGCGTGCACAGCACTTCCACGGTGCGGTTGTAGCGCAGGTGGTAGTAGTCGCCGATCGTCAGCAGGTTCAACCGGTACAGCTTGCTCGCGAAGAAGAGCCCGGCCAGGATCAGGCACAGGCTCGCGCCGAAGGGGTCCGCGACCACCGCGCCCAAGCCGTCCTTGACGAAGGTGGCGGAGATGCCAAGCACGGTTTCCGCGCCGAACCAGGTCGCGAACACCGTTGCGGTAACGACCGGCAACGGCAAGTGCCGGCCGGCGACCGCAAAGTCCCTGGAGTTGCGGACGCGGGTCGCCGCGACGAGCCCGATCACAATGGACGCGACAAGATAGACGATGACGAAGCCGAGCAGGCCCGAGAACATGGCGCGGTTCTTTGAACGAGTGCGGCGCGGCGGAGGTGCCGCTCGCGCGCATTATACGACGCGCAGCGTTGCGCTTGCGCAGCGTGCCGGAGCTATCGCTGCAGGAAAATCAGCGCACCGGCGACCAGGGCGAGCAAGGCCGCGATCACCGCGAGCAGGCGGTTCTGCCGGCGCTGCTCGCGCAGGAGTTCTTCCACCTCGCGGTTAGCCGCAGGGTGCGCTTGCCGCGCAAGCGCCTGGTGCGCCAGCCTGGGCAGTTGGGGAAGTAGCGTGCCCCAGTAAGGGGCCTCCTGCCGCACGCGCTCGACGAGGCCGCGCCACCCGACCTGCTCCGCCATCCAGCGCTCGAGATAGGGCTTGGCGGTCTGCCACAGGTCGAGATCGGGGTCGAGGTCGCGCCCCAGCCCCTCGATGTTGAGCAGCGTCTTCTGCAGTAGCACGAGCTGTGGCTGGACCTGGATGTTGAAGCGGCGCGAGGTCTGGAACAGCCGCAGCAGCACGCGCCCGAACGAGATTTCCTTCAGGGGCCTGGCGAAGATCGGCTCGCACACGGCGCGGATGGCAGCCTCGAAGTCATCCACGCGCGTGTCTTTCGGCGCCCAGCCCGACTCGATGTGTGCTTCCGCCACCCGCCGGTAGTCGCGGCGGAAGAAGGCGAGGAAGTTCTGGGCGAGGTAGTTCTTGTCGAGCTCGGTCAGCGTGCCCATGATGCCGAAATCGAGCGCAACGTACTCCCCGCCGGGCGCCACCAGGATATTGCCGGGGTGCATGTCGGCGTGGAAGAAACCGTCGCGGAACACCTGGGTGAAGAAGATTTCCACGCCGGCCCGCGCCAGCAGCGGGATGTCTATGCCCTGCGCCCGCAGCGCGCTCACCTGCGAAACCGGCGTGCCATGCATGCGCTGCATCACCATCACTTCGCTCGAGCAGTAGTCCCAGTGCACCTGCGGCACCAGGAGCAGGGGCGAGCCCTCGAAATTACGCCGCAGCTGGCTCGCGTTGGCGGCTTCGCGCAGCAGGTCGAGCTCGACTTCCAGGTGCTTGGCGAACTCCTCCACGACTTCGTGCGGCCGCAGCCGCCGGCCGTCGGACCACAGCCATTCGATCAGCGTGGCGCCGGAGTGGAGGAGCGCCAGGTCGCCGGCGATCACCGCCACGATGCCGGGACGCAGCACCTTGACCGCGACCTCGGTAGCGTCGGGCAGCCGCGCAAGATGCACCTGGGCGACGGAAGCGCTGGCGACCGGTGTCGCGCTGAAATCCGGGAACACCTGCCCCGCGGGCTTGCCGTAGGCACGATGCAGGATCGCCATCACCTCCCCGGTCGGGAACGGTGGCACCTGGTCCTGCAACTGCGCCAGCTCGTCCGCGATGTCGGCGGGGAGCAGATCGCGACGCGTGGAGAGCGCCTGGCCGAACTTGACGAAGATCGGCCCCAGCGTCTCCAGCGCCTGGCGCAGGCGCACTGCGCGCGGCACCGCCAGCGACCGCCAGAAGAATATCGTCCCGATCAGCGCACGCAGCGTGCCCGCCCGGCCGTGGCCGAGGAATTCGTCGAGTCCGTAGCGGATGCTGACGGAGATGATTTTCAGCAGTCGGAACAGCTGCATGGAGCAATTTTAACCGCCGGGGCGCCGAGGGCGCCAAAGCGGGGAAACAGCGAAGACGGGCGCGGAAATCGAGGGACGAGAACCGGCAACGCTTCGATTGGCGTCAATCGGCGTTCATCGGCGGCTCAATTGCTGCTCAATCCGCTTTTCGAGGCGCGCGACATCGTCGCGCAGCTCGTCCACCGCGCGATTGAAGTCGTCGAGGTCGTGCGCGCCCGTGATCAACGGCCGCTCTTCGGTCCAGTATTCGGCGAACGAGCGGCCGGTGTTCAGCAACGCCTGCTCGCCCCAGCGGCGGAACGTCCTGCCGCTTTCCGCCATGCGGTGCGCGGCGATATCGCCGAAGGCGCGGGACAGGTCCTCCTCGACGTCCCAGCGCAGGTTGTGCACGAGATGGTTGATGGCGGAGGCGAAGTCGATATCGCCGGTGATCCCGACTTCGCGCCAGGCCGTTTCATCGCGCACTGCGAGCCGCAGCATGATCCCGGGCGTGAGCCTGATCGTGACGGCCGGCGCGGCCGCGGCCGCCGCCGGCGCGACTTCCCCGGATTCCAGCACGGTCAGCGAGAGCGCGAGCGGCATGAACTCGAAGCGCGCGGTCTTGCCGGAGAAGCGCCTGAGCTCGTCACGCGCCCAACTCGCCCCGCGCAGCAGGTGATTGATGATTGCCGTGGCGGCAGGGTCGAGCATGAGGCGGTGACCCGTGACCGGTGACCCGTGACCGGTCAGGAAAATGGATGTCGATGCCGCAACCAGTCACCACTCACTGGTCACGAGTCACGCAGTTACTCCTGTTGGATACCGGCGACCAGCCAGCCGCCGCGTCCCGTGACGGGCTTTTCGAGGTGCCAGATCTCGGTGAACGGCTCGGCATCGCGGTCGGCGGCTTCCCGCATCAGCCCGGAGAAGCGCACGCTCACGATATGGGA
>Ga0180087_1000168_pt1 | contig 9310 bp, 9 predicted proteins | sample EasRiv790_16_10D_FD_121789 | JGI IMG/M metagenome (GOLD analysis project Ga0180087, IMG submission 121789) | Soil microbial communities from meander-bound floodplain in the East River, Colorado, USA - East River metaG ERMLT790_16_10D | ecosystem: Environmental > Terrestrial > Soil > Floodplain ...
GGCCGCGCAGCTCACGTTCGCGGCTGCCGACCCGGGCATCGAAAAGAGCGGCATCCGCGCCTGGGACTTCGGCGAGCTGCCCGCAACCATCGCGTTCACGCGCGGCGGGCGCAAGCTGACCGGTTATCCCGCGCTGGTGGACGAGGGCGAGAGCGTCGCGATCCGGTTGTTCGACACCGGCGGCGCGGCCGCCGAGTCGCTGCGCGGCGGCGTGCGGCGGCTGATGACGCTGGCGCTGAAGGAGCAGGTGCGGCAGCTCGACAAGAGCTTGCCCGGTTTTACGCAAGCAGCGCTGTTACTGCGCGCGTTTGCGCCGGCGGACGAACTGAAGGACGACCTGCTGCTGGCAATCGTCGATCGCGCCTTTATCGGCGAGGACGAGCTGCCGCGCAATGCCAAGGCGTTCGAGGCATTGAAGCAACGCGCCCGCGCGCGGTTGCCGGCGGTGCGGGAGGCGGGCTGCCGGCTGTTCGTGGCCATTTCGGAGGAGTACCAGCGCGCACAGCAACGCCTCGGGGCAGCCGCGAAATCAGCCCCGCATCCTGCCGCCGACCTCCGCGGCCAACTCGCCCGCCTCGTCCACAAGGGTTTCATGAGCGCGACGCCGTGGGAGCGGCTCCACGACCTGCCGCGCTATCTCAAGGCGGCGCAGGTGCGGCTCGACAAGTACCCGCGGGATCCCGAGCGGGACGCGAAGCACGCCGGCAGCATCGCCGGCATCTGGAAGCGTTACGAGGAGCGCGCGGTCAGGCTGAAGCGCGCGCACGAGTCCGATCGGCGACTGGAGGACTTCCGCTGGCGCATCGAGGAGCTGCGGGTTTCCCTGTTTGCGCAGGAACTGAAGACGCCGTACCCGGTGTCGTTCAAGCGGCTCGACAAACTGTGGGCTGAAATCTCAAAAGCTTAGACACAGAGGACATGAATCAATCGCGCCCTCCAGGCGCGGTCGACCGGACACAGAGGAAAAACACTTCCGACTTTCGCCTTTCGACTTGCCCTTTTGGGTGTTGCTGTTTGCGCAGGAGCTGAAGACGCCGTACGCGGTTTCCTGCAAGCGCTTGGACAAGCTGTGGGCGGAGATTGTTAAGACCTAGATTGAACCGCCAAGACGCCAAGCCCGCCAAGAAATCAGGGAAAGTTCGAATCAAAGTCTCAGGGACCCACGAACGTCGCCCTTCAGCGGCGCGCCTGCGCGTCCGAGTTGATGGCGTTGTTATACCGCATCGGCTGGCGCTACCGAGTTAGGAGAACATGCTGACCAGAAACAAGAGGAAAAGAACAGGAGCCAGCAAGGCCGCGAACGATTTCGCGTAGCCGACTCCGTGTACGGTAGCGAAGCTCGGGACTGCCAACAGGAACACCAAGACGGATGTGACTACTCCGCTCGCCCCCATGTTGACAACTATGAAAACAGCGTCCGACGCTTCCAGATTGATTTTCGCAAGAAAAGCCTGATAGGAAGGGGCGGAAGTAAGGAGTATAAATTCCGGGCCAAACTTCAGAACAGTAGGATACATGAGCAGAGCGTGTACCGGAGCGATCGCACCACCTGCGAAGCCGTATGCACCGATCGTTTCGCGAAGACTTCCCGACCCGCCTAGTAGTTTGAATGAAATGTGGAAGAGAATTCCGAAAGCGACTAGGCCAAAGAGGGTAACAAGTTGGTGCATGTCAGGCGAGACGATCCTTCCATGTACCCAGAATGCAGGTATGAGGAGGAAAAAGACAACTCCTATTGATAGCACGAAGAACGTGGTTCCCCGCACGAAGAGGGTACGCTCGTCCAGTTTCAACTCCCGGAGATAATTTACAGGATGCGCAGCAATAACTTTGGCGTCAATAAAGTACTGGTCGAGAATCTTTATTAGGTCAGACGGTTTCATGTTTCCCTCCCGGGGTCGGTGAAAATCCTCAAGCCGTTAGGCTCACAGTTCCGACCGTTCTAATGAGGCATAACTTGTATTAGTTGGCAATATTGGAAACGCCAACAAGGTTTGATCCGGGTCGGACCACGCCAAGTTATTGGCGGGGCATTGGGTCCGGGACGGAGTGTTTTCTTGCCTTAGAGTACATTTTTTCGGACTAAAAGGGCGTTTCTAAGCTTACTGCAGCTTCGCGTGCCGAATTCTTAGACCGACAGTTTTGGCGACGAAAAGGCGCTTCTAAGCGCCCCAGGCAACAGATTTCTTCGCCGTTACTTTCTCAAATCAATGTCTTGCGCTGGTCCGACCCGCTGAGCCAACTCTTGAACCAAAGCAGGAGACTCCCGAACGACTGAACGTGTTGTTCTGCGGCGGGCCACGACGACGGCTGGTATGGTGCGATGGTAGAGGCCCGTCCGCAGCAACAAAGGGTTAGCTCCCATTTGCCAACGGGAGTTGACTTAACAGAGTGGTGCCGGAAGACGTGATTTCAGTGATGCCTGCAGCAAGCGCCTCTTCGCGCAGATTGCGCGCAGCCCAGCCACCACAGAAAATAAAAAATGGAACATGCGGATTCAGTTTATGGATTCTTTTCGCGAGATCAATTCCGGCCTTGTCGCTCTCCGGGCGCCCCATATCGGATACCACGATATCGTACGGAATGGCTTTGAACTTCTCTATACCGTCCTGCGTGCTGACCGCTACGTCAACCTTGGCGCCTCTTTCCTCAAGCGAGGCGACCAAGAAGCTGTTGTTCTTGGGGAGATCATCTACCCACAAGATTCGTTTACTAATGCGACTTGGAGTGCTTTCGAGCACGAAGGCTCCCGGCGTACTCGTGGCGAGCCGTTTCTCTAGCTCAGCCAGCTTCGACTGAATATCGCTAACGGTCTGGCGCTGTATTTCGGATGCCTCTTCTATTGTCAGTTCGTTGCCGGCGACCTTAATCGTGAATTTCCTACCCCTTGCGGACTCGATCAGCTTCTTAAAGGGCTCAAAGAATATGAAGATGACTACCGCGCAGATCGCGGGCCACGCCAGCGAAGCTAGGGCAGATAGAAGTTTTGCCAATGGTTCCATGAGCGCACCTGTGGAAGCTTGAATTGGTTGGCATATTGGAAACGCCAATAGCATATACCTACATATGTGACCATCCAAGCGTAGATATATCCATCTGCGCGCATATATTCAGATGTAGATAAATGCCGGTATCTATTGAATCGCCGCCGACTATTCTCCGGAGTCTGATTTATCGGAAGTTAATTATTGTTTTTCTTGGCGGCCTTGGCGGCCTTGGCGGCCTTGGCGGCTCAGGGTGCCGTGAGATCGGGAGATCGGGAACTCGGGAGATCGGCTGATCGATTAGGGGATCTTTCGACCTCCCGCCCTCACGCTCTCACGACCTCCCGGCCTTTACTCCGGTGCTAACCAGTCCACCTTCACCCCACCGGCACCGTCTTGCGCTGGTCCGACCCGCTCGGGGGTGCTGTTCGTCGCCTCTTTGCCCTGCGCTGCGGCCCGACTACAAACTATTTCACGCCGGCCACGTGGTAAAACACGGCGATGAGTGCTGCGCATAGCATGACAATCCAGAGCGAGAAGAATAGCCGCAGAATCGCCGCTTCACCGGCATGTGCGGACGCCGCATGTATCAGTTTCTTGTAAGGATCGTGGTTGAGTTTTCGAACGCCCAGATACATGTCAACCACCGCGGCATCGCGATGGGCGAGCACCGCGAATTGCTGTCCATATGTCGCGAAGTGATTATCAGGAAAAAGCTTCTTCCACTCTTCCTCGAGAAGAAGCAATCTTGTATTAGCGGTGTCAACAAATGCCCGACCACGCGCATCGACACGGATAAAATAAAAAGCGATGAATAGAGGTGGGGTCGACATTACGACGAGGCCAAGCAGGCTTACGAGGGTGGGGGCGTGCAAAGCCTCCCTTGCGAGCAATCCAAAAATCGCGAGGAATGCAGTTTGAATTGTCAGGAAATGAAAAAAACGCTTCTGCTTCAAATCCTCATGAAACTTGAGCAGGTCATGGTTTGCTTTCCACTCTTCCAGTAGTCGCGTTTCCGGTTTCTCCATTGCTCATTCCTCTCCGCACGTCGTCTCGTTAACGTTGCGCTAACGGGCGCGCGTCTTTTGCGCGTCCGTGTTGAGCGCAAAGTTAGAGCGCTTCATCAGCAGCAAAGCCAGGAACCCGCCGGCAATAACATCATATGCCAAACAGAAACCCGGCCACCAGTGAGGCACTCCAGGATTGTCAATGAACAGGTGATGGGTGAAGTCAAAAACTCCGTGACCGACAAGAGCAACAACTACCATCCAAAGATTTCTCCTGAAACCGATCACCGCAGCCAGAAGAAACCCGCCAGCAACAGAGAGTTCGAGTGCCAATGTCCGCCCGGAGGCGCCCATCAACGCAAACAACACATAATACGACGCGACTACGATGAGCACGGTGGGATAAAAGGCGCGGTCGCGGTCAAAACCGACGCAGATGGCCAAAGCGGCAACCGACAAGGCCAGTCCTGCCCCTACAAGATATTCCACGCGCTTTCCCCGGTGCGTTGACGTTCCACAAAACGGGACCGCAACGGTGGCGCGAAGGGACGCCAATGCGCTGCCGGGTCGAGAGATCTGTGATGCCTTATAGCCATCTGCGCGCCCTCGCTTTGTACGCAGTGAACTCCTGTCCAAAAAGCGCGGCGAGCGCCCGCTCCTCAGGATCTATCTGGAATCGGTTCATGTAGAGGATGAATGCCGGGAGGAAAAGGAAGGCCAAAACGCTCGACAGAAAAACAGCCCATCCGAGCAAGACCAGAAGAAAACCCAGATACATGGGATTGCGCGTTAGCCCATAGATGCCCGACACCACCAGTGACGACGACAATTCGGGCTTCATCGGGTTAACCGTTGTTCTGGCCCGCCTGAATGAGACGACGCCCAGCGCGCTTGTGACCGCACCCGCAAGAGCGAAACTCATGGCGAAGAGATCACGAGCCGGAAGCAGGAACTTGAATGCGGGTACCGCCCACGCAACAAGCCACATCAGGGCGGCCGCAGCAAGTACAACGGCAACAGGCGGAATCCTTAACTCAAGTACATGCATAGCGGTTGCTCGTTCACTCTCAAAATGGATCGTAATCGATCCTGTGCCGCTTCAATACCATGCGGCCAAAGTCCTTCCAGTGTTCGTCCGGAACCCATACGGCGTCGACATTTTCCCAGGCACGATCTGGAGCTGGCAGAATCAAAGGGGCCAGGCTGAATTATGAGAGCAATCTCTTCATTCCATTTAATTGAAACTGGCCCCTTTTCTTTACCTTTTCTTTAGTGGTTGCGTCGCGGGAGGAGACCATATACGCGCTGTTAGGGCGCATTATGCCTGCGGCGCGCCGATAGCCGCCGACCTCCAAGAATGCCGATCCAAAGACAACCCAAAAGAATGCAGTATGCCAAAGCCGAGATCTCGGCCGCAGCGAGCAAGAAGTCGTGAAAGAAGTAGAAGGGCGCAGCCAGAGCGACCGTGAATGGCGCCATGCACACCAAGGGAAAAACAATCACAAAGAGAACTTTGCCTGGGAGCCGAGCCCGCGACCATAGCGCGGAAACGGTAGATTCAGAAAAGCCAGTAATGAAGCCCACCATTAGGCCAGAAAGCGCGCTGACCGCCAAGAAGAAAAGCAAGACAAACGACATGCGGCCTAACGAGTCCGTAGGAAAAGGCCAAAACAACGAGGTTCTGGTCCCCTCGCGAAACCACCGCGGTCTTGTTGGTGCTTGGGATTGTTGCCGCTGCCGCGCCTGAGGATTCGCGCCAGGAGGAGATCGAGGTGCAGTCGATCGATTCCGTTCAATCTTACCGAAGCGCTGCTCATATCGCATCTAATACGGTCGATCATCAGCCGGGGACTTATTCTACAGATTCAACGACTCAGTTCAGCGGTCCGTGCGAGTGGGCGAAGCCCGCTCGCACCGGTCCGCCGCAACTGACGATTAGGCCTGTCGATCAACGTGAGCACCCCTGCGGAGGATGAAGACCGCAAACAAGAGGAGCGCGCCGAGAGCGCCGCTGAGGACGCACACAAAATGCAATGAGCCAACGGAGATGACGTGCAGCAAAACGTTGGCCTCCGAGAGGGGCGTGAGTGGCTGCATGTCAGAGTGCATGATGCTGTCCAAGAAGACGTGACTGTACGTCCCTACGAAAGCACCGGCAATTGCGGCGGGCCATGAGATGAGCTTCGGGCCGCGCAACCAGTTCAGGAACGGAGAATACGGGTCAGGTGTCCAGTAGTTGAGGAAGAACTGGCAAACCGGACGTCCGATAACCACCGATACAAAGGCGATAAGCGTTGCGCCCAGGTACGTGTGCGTGAAACCGTGCAGCACGGCGTCACCACGGATAATGCGCACGAGCGGTTCGATGTCGATCGCGACCTGGCTGAAGCCGAAGACCATCAGGCTGAAGTAACGGCCACACACCGCCTTTACCGCGAGCCCTGGGCCCATATGGAACGGTGTGAAGGGCATGCGGCGTCTCGACAGGCCTAACGAGTCTGTAGGAAAAGGCCAAAACAACGCGGTTCTGGTCTCCTCGCAAGATCACCGCAGAGTTGTTGGTGCCCAGGAATGTACCCGCTGCTGCGCCCGACGATTCGCGCCAGGAGGAGATCGAAATGCAGTCGATCGATTCCGTCCAATATTACCGAAGCGCCGCTCATATCGCATCTAATTCGGTCGATCATCGGCCGGGGACTTATTCTACAGATTCAACGTCGGAGATTAGCGGAATTTGTGGCTTGAGGCTGTTTGCGGTAGCAAACCGAACCAAGGGTCAAATGTCCGTTGCATCGATTTATTAGACGGCACACGGCGTAGACTGCTACCTCTTCTAGCGAATATCCTAAGCAATCGCCCGGCATATCTTTTCTATTTGACCTCTGCTGTCATTAACAAACCCACTGGCGAGTTGCTTCAGGTTTGCAATGTTTAGACGTGTCACATTGTCTAACCGTCGCTCCCCCTTTTCTAACTGCGGCTGGAGCCGGTAGTAGTCTTTTTGACTTCTGGTGCCGCGCAGTAGGTAGTAGATCTGGTGGTGAACGGATTCGCTAACACTGTCTAGAACCACATCAAGAATCCGAGTGGACCACCCTACAAGACCCCAATTCCTGGCTCGATTCAAGGGTATCGGCTGGGCTCCTTGGCCCGTGCCCAAAGAAACGATAACAAGATCGTTGATTCTAGCGCCGCGGGTTCCTGTTGCCTCTGCGAATGCGGTAAGTGTCGGATTATTTGCAAATACGCCACCGTCGATAGCCGACAGATGACCGACACTGCTTGCTGTCTTCAGTTTGAGAGGCTGAAAGTAAGTGGGTGCACTAGAGGTTGCTTGAGCTACGAACCGCATCTTGTGGTCGAACCCAGGTCTTTCCCTCGCGAAGTATGAGGTGAAGTAGATCGGCAAACGTTTCTCAATGTCATAGCTCGGAACTACCAAACCCGTGAGCGCTTCACTTAGCATTGTCTCGCCAAAGTATTCATCGAGAACTCCTTTGAGACCCGTCGTCGGATACTTCGCCTTGAATAGACGCTCAAGGGATAGGATCCTGTGGAGAAACGAACGATAGAAGATCTTGCTTCCCTCGGACTCGTAGAGGCCCACCAGGTCGTGAGCCGAGTACTCCGGTGAGCCATCGCGCTTCGGCTTTGCTAACCCAAGAGCGAGAATACCACCGGTGGAGGTACCCGCAATGAGATCAAACAGACTTGAAACGGGTTTTCCGGTGATCCTTTCTATCTCTTCAAGAATAACGGCGGGGATAATTCCCCGTATGCCGCCTCCGTCTATCGACAATATCTTGAAAGCCATTGACTCCTCGCAGAATAAGTATCAGATAGCGAATGGCGTCTGTGGAAACACAAAGTAGTGCCACAAAAGCGTCGGCGTTCCTCAGAAACAGGTTTGATCCGGGTCGGATCACGCCAAGTTTGTGTATTGGCGGGGTATTGGGTCCAGGAAGGGGTGCTTTTTTGCCTTAGAGCACATTTTTTCGGGCTGTAAATGCGTATCTAAGCTTACTGCAACTTCGCGAGCCGAATTCTTGGGCCGACAGTCTTTTGGCTACGAAAGGGCGCTTCTAAGCGCTCCAGGCGACAGATTTCTTCGCCGTTACTTTCTCGAATCAATGTCTTGCGCTGGTCCGACCCGCTCAGGCGGGCGCCATCAGAGCGAAGCGGCGCTTTTTCACGTCCGAGTTGATGGCGTTTTTATGCCGCATCGGCTGGCGCTACCGAGTTAGGGGAACATGCTGACCAGAAACAAGAGGAAAAGAACAGGAGCCAGCAAAGCCGCGAACGATTTCGCGTAGCCGACTCCGTGTACCATAGCAAAGCTCGGGACTGCGATCAGGAACACCAAGACAGATTCGACTATCTGTATTGCTGTAGGGCATTTTCTCCCCAACCAACGACTTTGCCGTCTTTGAGAACAATCCCAGTGGTCAAAGATTTTCGTACTGGTGTAAAGGGCTGGTTTTTTCGAGTTACGTAATAGAGCGCTTCATATTGCGCCCCATCTTTACCCACAGACGTTTCAACCGTCCACGGATTGTTCACGATTCCGTCGCCTGTCTTTGCTGTGCTATTCCCCATGAGTGCAATGACATCGTTCTTGTTCATACCAACAGAAAGCTGTGCCAACTTCGACTGGTTTGCGGACGCTAACTCCGCTAACGTCAGGTGTCCTCCGAGACTTGCGCAGCCTGAGAGCACTACTGCAATAACTAACATAGTTAGTGCGCGCATGGATGTTCCCCTTTTGTTCCTTGTGTCGCGGTATTGATGAAAGCACCAAAAAAATACGAACCCAGTTTCTTCTGAGCTCTAACTTGTATTAGTTGGCATATTGGATGTGCCAAAAGCATATACCTACATATGTGACCATCCAAGCGTAGATGTATCGATATGCGTGTGTATATCCAAATGTAGATATACGCTGGTATCTATCGAATTGCCGACGGCTTTTATCCGGAGTCTGATTTATCGGCGTTTAATTATTATTTTTCTTGGCGGCCTTGGCGTCTCAGGGTGCCGTGAGATCGGGAGATCGGGAGATCGGGAACTCGGGAGATCGGCTGATCGATTAGGGGGTCTTTCGACCTCCCGCCCTCACGCTCTCACGACCTCCCGGCCTTTACTCCGGCACCAGCCAGTCCACCTTCACTCCGCCCGCGCCGTCCTGCGCCAGCGCGCGCCAGATCCAGTCGAGCAGGGGCCGCGCTTCCGCGTCGAATTTCCACGGCGGGTTGACGATCAGCATGCCGCAGCCCGGCCGTGGCGCATCCTCTGCAGGCTCCCGCACCCGCAGTTCCAGCC
>Ga0180087_1000170_pt1 | contig 9177 bp, 7 predicted proteins | sample EasRiv790_16_10D_FD_121789 | JGI IMG/M metagenome (GOLD analysis project Ga0180087, IMG submission 121789) | Soil microbial communities from meander-bound floodplain in the East River, Colorado, USA - East River metaG ERMLT790_16_10D | ecosystem: Environmental > Terrestrial > Soil > Floodplain ...
GATCTCGCCATTGCCCGGCGCCACCCCGACCAAGCCCGGCTCCGCCACCTTTCCCCTGCCCGGCATCATCGCCGACATCGTGGACGAAACCGGCCGGTCCGTGGGCCGGGGCAAAGGCGGCATCCTGGTGATCAAGAAACCGTGGCCGGCGATGCTGCGCACGATCTGGGGCGATCCCGAGCGCTACAAGACGACCTATTACCCCGAGGATTTCAAGGGCAAGTTTTACCTTGCCGGCGACGGCGCCTCCTTCGACCAGGACGGCTACATCCGTATCATGGGCCGCATCGACGACGTGCTGAACGTGTCCGGCCACCGCCTCGGCACCATGGAAATCGAGTCCGCCCTGGTCGCCAATCCCAAGGTCGCGGAAGCCGCCGTGGTCAGCCGCCCGGACGAGCTCACCGGCGAAGCCATCTGCGCATTCGTCGTGCTCAAGCAGGCGCGGCCTAACGGCGACGAGGCGAAGAAGATCGTCAAGGAACTGCAGGACTGGGTGGGCAAGGAAATCGGGGCCATCGCCAAGCCGAAGGACATCCGCTTCGGCGACAACCTGCCCAAGACCCGCTCCGGCAAGATCATGCGCCGCCTGCTGCGCTCGATTGCAAAGGGAGAGGAAATCACGCAGGACGTCACCACGCTCGAAAACCCGGCGATCCTGAAGCAGCTGAGCGAGACGGCCGGTTGACCCGTAAGGGGTAAGGCGTGAGGAGTTAGGCGGAAATCCTTATCCCTCCATGTCGCCACGCCTACCGCCTTACGCCTAACGCCTCACACGCAAGCCCGGAGGGCGCATGATACGACCGAGCATCAAGGGACAACGCCTGGTGGCGCTGTTCCTGATGGGCTTCCTGCTGCTCAACTACCCGCTGCTCAACCTGTTCGCCGGCTCCGGCCATGTGCTGGGCATCCCCGTGCTCTATGCCTACGTGTTTGCGGTGTGGGCGTTGCTGATCGGCCTGATGGCGCTGGTGATCGAAAAGCGCGAAGATTAATCGCGCTGCGCGCGGCGGCCCGACATGCTCACCGCACCCATCATCGTCATCGCCTCCTTCGCCTACGTGGGGCTGCTGTTCGCGATCGCCTATTACGGCGACAAGCGCGCCGACGAAGGCCGCAGCATTATCGCCAACCCCTACATCTACGCGCTTTCGCTTGCCGTGTACTGCACCGCGTGGACGTTCTACGGCAGCGTCGGGCGCGCCGCGACGAGCGGCATCGGCTTCCTGCCGATTTATCTCGGCCCGACGCTGATGGCGGCGCTGTGGTGGTACGTGATGCTGAAGATCATCCGCATCAGCAAGCAGAACCGCATCACCTCCATCGCCGACTTCATCGCCTCGCGCTACGGCAAGAGCCAGATGGTGGGGGGGCTCGTCACGATTATCGCGGTGATCGGCATCATCCCTTACATCGCACTGCAGCTGAAGGCGATCTCCAACACCTTCCTGATCGTCCTGGATTACCCGGAAGTGGCGATGCCTCACAAGCAGAGCGCGCCCTTGTTTCTCGGGGACAACACTTTCTACATCGCCATGCTGCTCGCCGCATTCGCTATCCTGTTCGGCACCCGCCACCTTGACGCAACCGAACGCCATGAAGGGCTGGTCGCGGCGATCGCATTCGAGTCGCTGGTGAAGCTGCTCGCCTTCATCGCCGTCGGGCTGTTCGTCACTTTCTGGATGTACGACGGCTTCGGCGATATCTTTCACCGGGCGCAGGCGGTGGCCCAGTTGACTCCCCTCCTCACCGAAGGCGGTAACTACGCGACCTGGGCCTCGCTCACGTTCCTGTCGATGGCGGCCATCATGTTCCTGCCACGCCAGTGGCAGGTGACGGTGGTGGAGAACGTGGACGAGCGCCACCTCAACACGGCGATCTGGCTGTTCCCGCTCTACCTCCTCGCGATCAACGTTTTCGTGCTGCCCATCGCGTTCGGCGGCTTGCTGCATTTCCCGAGCGGCTCCGTGGATGCGGACACCTTCGTGCTGACGCTACCCATCTCGGAGCAGGCCCCGTGGCTTGCCCTGTTCGCCTTCATCGGGGGACTATCCGCTGCGACCGGCATGGTGATCGTCGAGACCATCGCGCTCTCAACCATGGTATGCAACGACCTGGTGATGCCGGTGCTGCTGCGCATGAAGGGGCTGCGACTGACCGCGCGGCGCGACCTGTCGGGGCTGCTGCTCGGCATCCGCCGCGGCGCCATCGTCCTCATCCTGGTACTGGGCTACCTCTATTTCGGTCTGGCGGGCGAGGCCTACGCGCTGGTTTCAATCGGCTTGATTTCATTTTCCCTGGTGGCGCAGTTCGCCCCGGCGATCATCGGCGGCATCTTCTGGAAGGGCGGCACGCGCACCGGCACGGTGTACGGCCTCGCGGCGGGCTTCCTGGTGTGGCTCTATACGCTGCTGCTGCCCTCCTTCGCCAAATCGGGCTGGCTTCCCATCAACTTTCTCTCACAAGGCATGTTCGGCGTCGATCTGCTCAAGCCGCAGCAGCTGTTCGGGCTGGAGGGGCTGGACGACATCACGCATTGCCTGTTCTGGAGCATGCTCGCCAACATCGGCTGCTACGTCGCCGTCTCGCTCGCCAAGGGACCCAGCGCCGCCGAGCACGGCCAGGCGACGGTGTTCGTGGATGCCCTGAGGCAGTCCGGAGCAACCGCCGGACCGCGTTTATGGCGCGGCAGCGCCTCGGTAAATGACCTTCTCGCGCTGCTCGGCCGATTCCTGGGGCCGGAGCGGGCGCGAGAGGCCTTCGAGTCCTACGCGCGCGACCGGGGTGCCCGGGCGATCGAGTCGCTCGCCGCAGACGCAAGCCTGGTGCACCATGTGGAATCGCTGCTGGCCGGAGCCATCGGCAGCGCCTCGGCGCGCGTCATGGTGTCGTCCGTCGTGGAGGAAGAGCCGCTCGGGCTCGACGAGGTGATGAACATCATCGACGAGGCCTCGCAGGTACTCGCCTACAGCCGCCAGCTCGAGCAGAAGTCGCGCGAGCTCGAGGCCGCGACCAAGGAGCTGCGCGGCGCCAACCAGCGGCTGCAGGAGCTCGACCGGCTAAAGGACGACTTCATCTCGACCGTCACCCACGAGCTGCGCACCCCCCTCACCTCGATCCGCGCGTTCTCCGAAATCCTCCGAGATAACCCGCGGCTCGACGATGGCCAGCGTGCCAAGTTCCTCGGCATCGTCATCAAGGAGTCCGAGCGGCTGACGCGTCTCATCAACCAGGTGCTCGACCTTTCCAAGATAGAGTCCGGCAACGCAGAGTGGTATTCGAGCGAAATCGATATGCGCGAGGTGGTGGACGATGCGGTAGCCGCGGTCAGCCAGATGTTCAAGGAAAACAACGTCCATCTCGATATCAACCTGCCGCAGGAGCTGCCGTCCATCGTGGCGGACCATGACCGCCTGATGCAGGTGATGCTGAACCTGCTGTCGAACGCGGCCAAGTTCTGCAAACGTCCGGACGGCAAGGTAGCCGTGGCACTCGACCGCCAGGACCATTTCCTGCGAGTGGATGTCACCGACAACGGCGCCGGCGTCAGCGAGTCCGACCAGGAGGTTATTTTCGAGAAGTTCCGGCAGGTTGGAGACACCCTGACGGACAGGCCCCAAGGTACGGGACTCGGCCTGCCCATCTGCCGGCAGATCATCAACCATTTCGGCGGTTCGTTGTGGGTGGAAAGCCGGCCCGGCCAGGGCGCGACGTTCTCCTTCACGCTTCCCTTGCAGGGTGCAGCCATGCGTACGCCGCTGGCGGCCTGACGCTGGAGCCGATGTGAAGAAACGCATATTGATCGCGGACGACGAGCCGAACATCGTGGTCTCCCTGGAGTTCCTGATGCAGCAGAGCGGATACGAGATCCGGACCGCGGCGAACGGCGACGAGGCGCTGAAAATGGCCCGGGAATTCCGGCCGCACCTGATGCTGCTCGACGTGATGATGCCGGTGAGAAATGGCTACGAGGTATGCCAGGCGGTGCGCGATAATCCCGGACTCAAGGGGATGAAGATCGTCATGTTGACCGCCAAGGGCCGCGAGCTGGAAGTGACAAAGGGACTCGCAATCGGCGCCGACGCCTACGTCACCAAGCCGTTTGCGACCAAGGAATTGCTGGAGACCGTCAAGCGCCTGCTGGGGCCGTAGATGAAGCTGCGGTTCATCGGAACATGGATCGCATGTTTTGTCCTGTGCTTCGGTTGCGTTGCCGGCGTGTTGCTGGCCCTGCATTTTGCGCTCGAGCCCGCGCCACAGGCGCGGTTCAGCGAGGCTCTGTTCTCCGCTAGCGGGTTTCTCCTGCTGCTCGCCCTCATCCTGATGGCCGCGACCGGTTTCCTGGCTCAGTGGCTCACCAGCACCTATTTCAAGCCGCTGCGCCGGCTGGCGGAAGGCGCCCGCATCATCGCGAGCAGCAATCCGGCGTTCAGGACGGAAGCGCAAGGCGCCGCGGAGGCGCGCCAGTTGGCCCAGGCGATCAACCTGCTCGCCGAACAGCGGGAAGGTGCGGTGAAGGACGTCGCGGTGCGTATCACGCAGGCCCATGCCGAAATCAACGAAGAGCGGAACCGGCTCGCCGCACTCATGTCCGAGCTCGCGCACAGCGTTGTCGTGTGCAACGCCGAAGGCCTGATCCTGCTCTACAACCAGCGTGCCCGCGAGCTGTTCAGCGGGCGCGTGCGCACCCCGGACGACGAGCACTCGCCGACGTATATCGGGCTGGGTCGGTCTCTGTTTTCTCTCATCGAGCGCGATCTTTTTACACACTGCGCCGAGCAACTGGGATTGCGCATTACGCAAGGCGAATCCCAGCCTGTCACGGTGTTCATGGCCGCTTTCGGAGCAAGCCGGCTGTTGCGGGCTCGCATGGCGCCGGTGATGGCGATGGCGGGCGGCGGGAATCCGGGCTCCCCGAAGGAGATTTCGGGCTACGTGCTGCTCCTGGAAGAAGTGACGGAGGAAGTGTTTCGCGGCGAACGGCGGGACCGCCTTCAGCAGCGACTGCTCGAGAATGCCCGCGCCGTGCTGGCCAGCATTCGCGCGGCCGCCGAAAACCTCCTCAATTATCCCGACGCGGATGTGGCGCGGCGCCAGCAGTTCACCTCCATCATCGATGAAGAAGCGCGCCGTCTCGGCGCCGAACTTGATCACGCGACACGCGAATATTCGGACACCATCAAGAGCCACTGGTCCCCCGAGCAGATCCGGGCGGCGGACCTGGTCGAGCTCGTACGGCGCAGGATCGAGTCCCAGTACGGGCTGACGACGCACGCTTCCGGACTCGAAACTGATGCATGGGTGAATGTCGACAGCTACACCATGATGCTGGCGATCTGCACCCTGGCGCGCCGCCTCGGAGAAGAATGGGGGGTACGGGATCTGTGGTTTCGCATCGTTGCAGACGGCCGCCACGTTCACTTCGTATTGGAGTGGCCGGAAACACGCCTGCCCGCGGCCACCGCGCTCGCGTGGGAAGGCGCGGCGCTCGATCCGGCCGGTGGCCTGGACTCGCTCACTTTTCGCGAGGTGCTGCAGCGCGATCATGGGGAAGCCTGGTACGAGAACGACCCCGCCTCGGAGCGCTCGAGGTTTCACATTCTGCTGCCGCTTGCCGCGGCCGAGCGGCCGCCCGCCTTGCGTCCAAGCCGCGACAGCCGGCCGGAATACTACGATTTCGACCTGTTCAACCAGCCGGGCCAGAGCCAGGAGCTCGACGACCTGCCGTTGAGTGATCTGACCTACACGGTGTTCGACACCGAGACCACGGGGCTCGACCCCTCCGCCGGTGACGAGATCATCTCGATCGGCGCCGTTCGCATCGTGAACGGTCGCGTGCTTGCTGGAGACATCTTCGATCAGCTGGTGGACCCGCAGCGCCCCGTTTCAGGAGCCTCCGCAAGTATTCATGGCATTCGACCGGAGATGCTGCACGGGCGGCCCACCATCGCGCCGGTGCTGGCCGCGTTTCACAGATTTTGCGACGACACCGTGCTGGTCGGGCATAACGCCGCGTTCGACCTGCGCTTTCTCCAGTTGAAGGAGGAGCCAACCGGCATTCGCTTCACGCAACCGGTGCTCGACACGCTGCTGTTGTCCGCGGTGTTGCATGGCGACCTCGAAAGCCATGTGCTTGAAGCGATCGCGGAGCGCTACGGCATCAACGTGGTGGGCCGGCACACCGCGGTGGGCGATGCCATCGTCACCGGCAAGATCTTGCTCAGGATGATCCCACTCCTAGCCGGGCGGGGCATCGTGACGCTGCGCCAGGCGCGCGTAGCCTCCCAGCGGACCCTCTATGCTCGAGTCCGTTACTGAGCCCCTCGCGCTCACGCTCGGGCAGGTGATGAAACGCCCGCCCGTCGCCTGCTTGCCGGGTGAAACGGTCCGGCGCTCGATCGAGACCATGCGGGAGCTTGCGATCGGCTCGATGGTGGTGGTGGACTCCGACCGGATTCCGATCGGGATTCTTACTCTACGCGACGTTACCGACCGCGTGGTGCTCGAGGCCGGCGCAGTGGATGGCCCGATCGAACGCGTCATGACTCCTCATCCGGTGACCCTTCCGGTCACCGAAACGGCATACAGCGCGGCGCTTGCGATGATACGCCACGGCGTGCGTCATATCGTCCTGGTCGAGGGTGGCCGGCTCGCGGGGATCATCTCGGAGCGCGATCTTTTCGGGTTGCAGAGCTCCCCCGTTCGCGAACTCAGCGCAGCGATCAAGGGGGCTGCGGATCTCGACGCCATCGAACGCTTCGGCCGGGACATCAACGATCTTGCCCGCAAGCTGTTCGAGCAGGGCACCGCGGTGGGCGCGCTCACGGCCTTCGTTGCAGCGTTGAACGATCTCCTGACGGAGCGCGTCGTGCAGCTGGAGTTCGCCAATAGCGAACTGGAAAATCTACGCTATTGCTGGATCCTGATGGGAAGCGAGGGACGCTCCGAGCAGACCCTGGCCACGGACCAGGACAACGGCATCGTATTCGCGGTCACTCAGGGGCACAGCACGGAGTCGGTGCGCGCGGCGATTTTGCCCGTCGCCAGACGCATCAACCAGGCGCTCGACCGTGCGGGCTACCGCCTGTGTCCGGGCAATATCATGGCGTGCAATCCGCTATGGACTCTCAGCCTGGACGAATGGCAGCAGCGGTTCGAGCGCTGGATCGACAGCGGTAGTCCGGAGGCCCTGCTGCACGGCGCCATTTTTTTCGATCTGCGGCCGCTCCACGGCGACCTCGCACTCGGCAGGGAGTTGCGCCACTGGTTGATGCAGCACGTGCCCCGCAATCCGCGCTTTCTGCACCAGATGGCGGCGAATGCCCTGAAAAACCGCCCGCTGCTCGGCTGGCTCAAGCGCTTCGCGGTGGATGAAGAAGGCAGGATTAATCTCAAGTTGAACGGGGCCACCTTGTTCGTGGACGCGGCCCGCATCTTTACCCTCGCCCACGGCATCGACGAGGTCAATACCGAGCGGCGGCTGCGCGCGGCAGCCCCGGCACTCAGGGTGCCACCGCGCGAGGTGGACGCCTGGATCGCGGCTTTCTATCACGTTCAGGGGCTGCGCCTGCGACGGCAGGCCGATTGCATGCGCCAGGGCCTGCCCGCAGACAATCGCATCGATCCCTACGCGCTGCACGATTTCGACCGACAGGTACTGGTGACCGCAATGGAACAGGCGCGAGCCATCCAGAGGCGGATTGCCCTCGATCATCAAGTCTGAGAAGTTGAAGGTTCGCTAGGCGTTCTCGGCCGACACCTGGCGCTGCTCGAGCATGTAGCCGCGACCGTACAGCGTGCGCACCGCGAGCCCGCTGCCTTCCAGCTTTCTGCGCAGCCGATGGACGTAAACCTCAATCGCGTTGTCGCTCCCGTCCTTGTCGTAGTTATAGAGCTGCTCGAGGATCTGTTCCTTGCTCACGACCCTGCCATAACGATGGATGAGGATCTCGAGCACGCCAAGTTCGTGCGCCGACAGCGGCAGTGCCCGACCGGCGACGGTCGCGTTGCGGCCGACGGTATCGAAATTCAGGTCGCCGTAAGAGATGACGGGGCCGGCGGCGCCCTGCCAGCGACGCAGGAGCGCACGGACCCGCGCCTGCAATTCGTTCAGGCTGAACGGCTTTACCAGGTAGTCGTCGGCGCCGAGATCGAGGCCCAGCACCTTCTCGTCGGGCGTCTCGCGGCCGGACAGGATCAGCACCGGCAGCGAGGAGTTGCGCCGGCGCAGGCGCCGCAGCACCTCGAAGCCATCGAGCTTGGGAAGCCCGAGGTCGAGGATCAGCAGCCCGAACACGTCGTCTTTCAGCACGTTGTCCGCGGCGGCGCCGTTCGCCACCCAGTCCACCGCATAGCCGGACTGGCCGAGCGAAAACTGCAAGGCCTCGGCCAGTGCGGCATCGTCCTCGGTAATGAGTATCCTCAAGACCGCCCCCTCCCGACGCGGCTTCCCGCGATCTCTATCCAGTCCCGACTCGCCGTCAGCTCCGTTTCCCGGACCCCGCCTGCTGTTTATGGTGCAGTGCGGAACAAAATCCGGCGTGCAGGTCAGCCGAAGCTCCTCGTCTCATTGTAATTGCCGATTCAGGATTGTGTAAGCTTTTTTCAATAGCATTAACCGTTCAAAAAAGAACAACGAACCGTTTCGCCTGCTGGCGGCTACACTTTTTGCCGCGTCGGCTCACCAAAAAGGAGAAGGCTTCATGGAACTATCCCAGAGGCATCACGAGTACTGGCGCAAGAACCTCGTCGTGACTGTGATCCTGCTGCTTGCCTGGTTCGTCGTCACCTTCGTCGAGGCCTGGTATGCGCGTGAACTGAACAACATCACCTTTTTCGGATTCCCCTTCGGGTTCTACATGTCGGCGCAGGGATCGCTTGCCATCTACGTGATCATCATCGGTATCTACGCCATGTACATGAAAAAACTGGACAAGGAATACAACGTGGATGAAGGAGAACTCGAATGAGCCAGACCGGCACTCACGCTGCCTTCTACAAGCAGCTCAAGAAAAACTACAGCTTCTACACCATCGGCTTTATCGGCTTCATTATCGCGCTCGCCATCGCCGAGCAGATGGGGATGTCGCGGAAGTGGATCGGCTACTGGTTCCTGTTCGCGACCATCGGCCTCTATGCCGGCATCGGCATCATGAGCCGCACCTCGGAAGTGTCGGA